>Ga0272446_1002882_pt1 | contig 22604 bp, 18 predicted proteins | sample YNPCB0061_FD_194587 | JGI IMG/M metagenome (GOLD analysis project Ga0272446, IMG submission 194587) | Hot spring microbial mat communities from Yellowstone National Park, WY, United States - YNP-CB-006-1 | ecosystem: Environmental > Aquatic > Thermal springs > Hot (42-90C) > Sediment | place... | reverse complement strand
AAGCGGGCAGGGAAGCGCTGGCGGCGGCCGAGAGCGCCATGAACCAATTTGTCCCGCTGGCCGGTCAATACGTGGGGTACGCCCAGCAGAAGAAATCGGGGGAGGCGCACAAGCTGATGAACGACAGCATCATGCCGGTGCTCCAACAAATGGAGACGGCGGCTGGGGCGCTCACCCGGCAGAACCGGGAGTTCCTGGCTGCCTCCAAGCGCGAGGCGACCGCCAGCGTGGCGGGCAGCCGGTGGATGACGCTGGCCGCCATCGGCTTATCGCTGTGCGTGGCGGTGGCGGCGGGGTTCGCCATGCGGGGCGTGAACCGCGCCTTGCGGCAGGTGGCGCAAGAACTGGGCGAGGGCTCGCAGCAGGTGGCGGCGGCGGCTTCGCAGGTCTCATCCTCCAGCCAGTCCCTGGCCCAAGGCTCTTCCGAACAGGCGGCTTCTCTGGAGGAGACCTCGGCATCGAGTGAGGAAATCAGCTCGATGGCCAGGAAGAACAGTGAAAATTCGCGGGCGGCGGCCGAACTGGTGGCGGCGTCTCAGCAGAAATTCGCCGAGACGAACCGGTCGCTGGAGCATATGGTGGTGGCCATGAGCGAGATCAACGCCTCCAGCGACAAGATCGCCAAAATCATCAAAGTGATCGATGAAATCGCCTTCCAGACCAACATCCTGGCGCTGAATGCGGCGGTGGAGGCGGCGCGCGCGGGCGAAGCCGGGATGGGTTTCGCCGTGGTGGCCGACGAAGTCCGAAATCTGGCGCAGCGCTGCGCGCAGGCGGCCAAAGACACGGCGGCGCTCATCGAGGAGTCGATCGCCAAGAGCAACGACGGCCGCGTGAAAGTGGACCAAGTGGCGGCAGCCATCCGTGCAGTCACCGGGGAAGCTGAGCGCATCAAGACGCTGGTGGATGAGGTCAACCTCGGAAGCCAGGAACAGGCGCGCGGTTTCGAACAAATCGGTAAAGCGCTCAGCCAGATGGAACAGGTCACCCAGCAAGTGGCGGCCAACGCCGAAGAAAGCGCCTCGGCTGCTGAGGAGCTCAACGCGCAATCGGAAAAACTGCGCGACATCGTCACCCGGCTCACCACCATGGTGGGCTGAGCAAAACAGCCCGTCCCGGCAGCAGGTGGGACGGGCTGTTGCTTCCTTAGAGCAAGCCTTGACGCGCCATCCACTTTTCGAGCAGTTCGGTCCAGATGTCGCAGGACTTGCCCTTCTTGTTCATGCCGAAGCCGTGGCCGCCGTCTGAAAACACATGCAACTCCGCCGGGCGCTTGGCCTTCTTCCACGCATTCAGAAGCGCGGTGGCGGTTGCCGTCATCCGCTCATTGTCGTCCATCGCCACGGCGAGGAACAGCGGCGGCGCATCCTCCGGAACGCGGTATCCTTCGGGGGCCACGGCGTAGATGGGGATGGCGAAGTCCGGGCGGCTTTCCGCCGTGTAGCCGGTGGCTACTCCCACCGCCAGATAACCACCCGCGGAAAAGCCCATCACCCCGATGCGGCTGGGGTTCAATTTCCATTCCGCCGCCCGCCGGCGCACCGTTTTCATGGCCAGCAAGCCGTCTTCGATGGCGGCTTTCTGACTGGCTTCACGGCTCTCCAGCCCGACCCGGTAGCGCAGCACAAAGGCGGTAACGCCCCGCTGATTCATCCATCGCGCCACGTCGCGGCCTTCATGTTCGATGGCCAGAATGTTGAAGCCACCCCCCGGCGCGATGACCACCGCCGTGCCGTTGGGATTGGGCGGCTGCCACACTTCAAGCACCGGACGCTGCACTTTGCGCACCCACTTTTCCTCGGGACTTTTGACGTGTGGATTGTTGGCCGGAGGAGTGTACCACTCCTCACCCGGAGGCAAGTCCGGACGCAGAACGATTTCGGGAGGCGCGGCGAAAAGGCAGGATCCGAGAAGCATTGCAAAAGCGGCAGCCGTAGGCATGGGCGTCATCTCTCGTATGGTACTCCTGGCCGGCGGGCTCATGCGGCCGGGGGACGGCTGTGCTTTGTGACAATGTAGCTTATGGCCTTCAAGCTGCTAGTGCTAAATGATCCGGCGGCGCGTTACCTCAGGCATCTGGCGCAACTGCCGGACGAGGTGGATATCGTAGCCGGCCATCAGCGGGAGACGTTCGAGCGCCATCTGGAAGACGCTGCGGTGGTGTTTGTGGGGATGGGCAGCGCCGCGCTGTTTCGAGATCTTTGGCCCTCGCTGAAAGGGGTGCGCTGGGTGCATTCGCTGGCTGCCGGAGTGGAAGGGCTATTGATCCCCGACTTCGCCGCTTCCGGTGTGCCGCTTACCAACAGCCGCGGAGTGTTCGCGCGCTCGCTCGCCGAATTCGTCATTGCCGGGGTGCTGTTTTTCGCCAAAGATCTGCGGCGCATGCTGCGCAACCAGCGGGCGGGCGTCTGGGAGCCGTTTGACGTCGAGGAATTGACCGGGCGGACCATGGGTATCGTGGGCTACGGAGAAATAGGGCGCGCGGCCGCCGTCCGCGCCAGGGCTTTGGGCATGCGAGTGATCGCCGTGCGGCGCCGGGTGGGGGAGCCCGACGGCGTAGCCGAAAAGATTCTGCCGCCGGAGGGGATCCTCGAAGTGATGAAGGAATCCGATTACGTGGTGGCGGCGGCGCCCTTGACGCCTTCCACTCGCGGCATGGTCGGCGCGCGGGAGTTCGCCGCCATGAAGCCCTCGGCGGTTTTCATCAACGTCGGGCGAGGACCGGTGGTGGACGAGCAGGCGCTGGTGGAGGCGCTGGCTACCCGCAGGATTCGCGGGGCGGCGCTGGATGTCTTCGAACAGGAGCCGTTGCCCGCCGGCCATCCATTCTGGCCGATGGATCATGTCCTGCTCTCGCCGCACTGCGCCGATCACACCGACACCTGGCTGGATGAAGCCATGGAGCTGTTCTTAGATAACTTCCGCCGCTTCCAGAGCGGCGCGCCACTGCGCAATGTGGTGGACAAGCAAAGTGGATACTGAAACTTTATGCCTGCACTACCTGTCAGCCTGGACGACATTCGCGCCGCCGCCGAACGGATCCGTTCCGCCGTGCACCGGACTCCGGTGATGACCTCGCGGTGGTTCGACGCCGACGCGGGTCTTCGCGCTTACTTCAAATGTGAGAATCTGCAACGGGGCGGGGCATTTAAGATCCGCGGCGCCTCGAACTTTGTGTTTTCGATCCCCAAAGAAGATTTGAAACGCGGCGTGGTGGCTTTTTCCTCGGGCAATCATGCGCAAGCAGTCGCCATTGCAGCGCGCGAGGCGGGTACGAAAGCCGTGATCGTCATGCCGCACGACGCCCCGCGGTCGAAGGTGGAATCCACGCGGGCGAACGGCGCCGAGATTATTTTCTATGACCGCCTCAAGGACGACCGCGAGACGCTGGCGCGGCGCATTGCATCCGAGCGCGGCGCCACCGTGGCGCCGCCGTTTGATCACCCGTGGATCATCGCCGGGCAGGGCACCACCGCTTTGGAACTCCTCGATCAGGTTTCGGACTTGGACGCACTGGTGGTCCCGGTCGGGGGCGGGGGGCTGATTTCGGGCTGCGCCATCGCCGCCCGCGCGCTGCGTCCGGCGCTGCGCATATTCGGGGTCGAACCGGCGGACGGCAACGATACGTACCTTTCCCTGCAAGCCGGGCGCCGCGTCTCAATTTCTCCTCCCCAGACCATAGCCGACGGCTTGCGCGCCCAGACGCCGGGCGAACTCACCTTTCCCGTGGTGCAGAGCCTGGTGGAAGGCGTGCTCCTGGTAAGCGACGCCGAGATCCGCCAGGCGGTGCGCTTCCTGCTGACCCGTCTCAAGATTCTAGTCGAGCCAAGCGGCGCCGCGGGGGCTGCCGCACTGCTCGCGCACAAGCTTCCTGCCGGCATCAGGCGCGCCGCAGTGATTCTTTCCGGCGGCAACGTGGATGTGGAGTTCCTGGCTTCGGTTTAACTCCGGATTCCCGCCCTCATTCTCGCGGGACCTCATGGACGGCGGTGAACGCCGAAAATCCTGTTGGGCGTACGATCTCGAACCTCACGCGGCGGGTGTCCTTCGACGCCAGAACTACCTCGAGCGACGCGTTCCCTCCTGGGAGCAGATCCGGGAGGCTAAATTCTTTCTGCTCCATCGGCAGATCGCCAAAACCATACGCGATGGCGCGAAGCCGGTAGCCGCGCAGGGTGTACGCGGGGACGGCGTTGCGCGTGCGGATTCGGACGCGCCACTTCTCTCTTTCCGGGCTGATTTCCATGGCTTCGACAGGGCTGGCTTCCCGCCGGAGTTCTTCAAACGAAGGTTTCCGCACTCCGTATAAATCCACCACGCCGTGGACGCGCTGCTTCATCACCCCCACGCCTTTATCGCCCATGTGCGTGCGGTAGTCGTTATAGCAGAAGAAAATGAGACCGCCCACCTCAGGGAACTCGCGGAATACCTGGTTGTGCTTCTTGAGAATCTCGATGCGCATGCGGTCGCCGCCCAGGCGGTCCGGAGTGCATTCGCAGTAGCCGTACTCGGACACCACGATCATCTTGCCGGGGAACGCCTTTCGGATCGCGTTCAGATTGGCGCGCATGTCCTCCACCGTGCCTTTGGTCCAACTCTCGTAGTATTCGTTCCACGAGATGAAGTCCAATTCCCCAGCCACGTCGTTGCCTGGATTGGTGCGGAGCGAATGCGATGCGTAAGTCGTAAAGCGGCTGGGGTCTAAACGGTGGGCTTCCTCGTTCATCCTCCGAATGAACTTTTTGGCGACCGGGTTTTGCCCGTTGATCTCGTTGGAAAGCCCCCAAGCGAACACACTCGGATGGTTGCGGTTTTGCCGGATCATCTCGCGGAGCTGTTCCAACCCGTTGTTCATGATCTCGGGCGACGGCTCGTCTTTCATGCCTTGAAACGTTTTCGATCCCCAGCCGGGGACCTCGAGCTGCATGAGGATCCCGTGGCGGTCGCAGTAGTCTAACACCCGGCGGTCCTGCATCCAGTGGACACGGGTGAAGACGCAGTTGAGTTCTTTCATGTCCGCGTGATCGTGTTCGATCCAGCTCGCCGGCTCGGCCATGCCATAGTCCGGATGGCTGCCTGCCATGCGCTCGACGCCGGCTAGGAGCACCCGTTCGCCGTTCAGATAGAGGGCGCCGCCGCGAAGCTCGATTTTCCGGATGCCAAAGGTCGACTCGATCTGGTGGGCGCCCGCCGCCGCCACAATCCGGTACAGGTGCGGGTGGTCGAAGTGCCAGAGTTTGGGGCGGGGAAGGTTGTAGGGGGCAAAGGCCACGGTTTTGGTTTCCCTCGGTCCGACCTGGATGGGCCCCACGGAACTCTCACCGACCAGCGCGCCGCTGGCTTCCTCGAAGATGCGGTAGTACAAAGGCGTGCTGGCAGGCTGGGCAGCGGAGTTGATGATTTCGACTTCCACCCGGATGCCGGCCGCGTTCCGCTGGGCGTTCGGGACTGCGTCCACGCTCACCGCAGAGGCGTAAAGCGGCGGCGAAATCAGCAAACGAACGGGCCGGTAGATGCCGCCGTCCGGAGTCCAGTCGTAAGAATCATTTCGCGGAAGCATGGAAGGGTTGAAACTGTTGTCCACGCGCACTTCGAGCTGGTTGGCCGCGCCGGGAATGAGATAAGGCGTCAGATCGAATTCGAAGGCAGTGTACCCTTTGCCCGTATGGCGGCCCACTTCTTTTTGGTTGACCCACACCGTGGCCGAATGGAAAACGGCCTCAAATTCGACGCGCACGCAGCGGTCTTTCCATTCGGCGGGGACGTAGAACGCGCGGCGGTACCAGGCCGCGCCCAAATACCCGGCGGTCTGCTCGGCCGTCTGCCATGTGTGGGGAACGTCCACGGGTCTCCACTGGCGCTCCGTATCGAGCCGGAATTCCCACCGGCCATTCAAGGAAACTTCCAACGACGGGAAGGCCAATGTCCTCGCCGGCGCGGCCGGCAAAACCGGGGGCAAAGCCGCGGCCCCGGCGGTATGAAAAAACCGTCTGCGTGACGTGTTCATCCGTTGTGCTCCTGGTGAGCCTTACCCGGGAGTTCGCCTCCCGAAGTCGTCCATTACGTCAGCGTCAGCCCCGCGCCGCCATCCCAGGCGGCGGATTCCGGAATTGAATCCGCCAGGGTCACAAACGCACAATAGACTACGCGGACCTTGCTGCGGGCGGGAATCCAGCGGAAAGCCGGAACGCCAAACAAGCTGCCACGCTCGATCATGGCGCGGCGCGTCTCCGGCATTGGGGAAACCCCGAACTCCATGCCGCGCGTGACCGCCTGTCCATTCCAGGGCGGCGCCGTGCGGCAATGGTTTTCTTCCCAGATCCCGAGCCAGGGGAAGTCCGCACGCTTCCAAATGTAGCCGATCAGAACTTTCGACTTCGGCGACCATGCCAAGAAATACGCCTGCTCCCGGGCGGGATCCATCAGGTGCGTAGTGAAGGCGCCCGAAACCGGCAGATCCACGAAGCGGCGCATATCCACTGTGCCGCCGCCAGCCCGAGGCACAAACGGCCAGTCGAATTCGGCGCCGATCTCCATGTATCCCTTGCCGCCCGCAAAGTCGCTCTCAAATACTTTCGACTTGGTAGCCGGGGCGCGAAACTCGGTCACGCCAGGCTCGACAAACGGATCGCCGAGGGTGACGTGTTGCGTCCAGCCGATGGGGCGGTCCGTGGCGCGCAGGTTTTCCACAGTTTCCTCGATCCGAAGCAATTCGGGCGTCACAAACTCGATCTTGCGCTCAAAATAGAGCTGGGACTCGGGAAACGCGGCGCGCGCCCTCAAGGAAAGACCGGCAGCGGTGATTTCATAGGGCGCCACGGCTGCCTCGCCGTGCACTCCCAGGCCCGCGGCGGCCTCTTCCTCTGAAGGACCGCCGAAGATGTCCAGACAAAGGTTGTGCCCCATGATGCCCGCCAGCAGCTTGCTCTCCACGTTCTGCCCGTATTCGGGATGCTTGGCGGGATCATAGGTGGAAGGCTCGATCGATGGCCAAGGGGGCGTCCACAGCGGATTCACCCCCGCCTGCTTATGAAACAACTCGGCGATGTGACCGCCTTCGGCGAGGACGGTCAGGCGCAGTTTGTCGCTTTCCAACGAAACGGCTTTGCGGTTGCGGTAGAGGATCATGGCATTGTCAATTGTACGCCGCGCCGGAGTCCCTTTCCTTGCACCCTAGTCTCGTGTTCCAATAGTCGCTTGGTATCCCGTCGATGTTTGACCTTCCCGTTGCTTTCCTGTTGACTTCCGATTCGGACTCGACCCGGGTGCTGGTGGCGATGCTAACGGTGTTCGGCAGCGCCAAGATTTTGGCCGAAGTCTTTGAAAAGCTCCGCCAGCCGGGAATTGTGGGCGAAATCCTGGCGGGGGTGCTGGTGGGGCCGCATGTACTGGGGTGGATCGAGCCCACCAACTTTTTGCGCGCTTTGTCTGAGTTGGGAGTTATGTTCTTGCTGTTCCGGGTGGGCCTGGAAGTCCACTTCGACGAATTGGTCAAGGTGGGAAAGACCTCGCTGGCGGCAGCCGTGCTGGGCGTTTTAGCGCCGCTGGGAATGGGATGGGGCATCCTCCGCTTGTGGGGAGCCGGCACGGCGGAAGCGCTGTTTGTCGGCGCCGCGATGGTCGCCACCAGCGTCGGCATCACCGCGCAGGTGCTGGCGGCTAAAGGGCTCTTGAACCACATCGCCAGCCGCATCATTCTCACCGCTGCGGTCATCGATGACGTGCTCGGGTTGATTGTGCTGGCCATGGTGAACAGCGTCGCCCATGGCAACGTGAAGGTTCTCGACTTAGCGTTCGCCGCCGTTCTGGCGGTGGGGTTCACCTCCGTGGTCGCCTTTTTCGGAACCAAGGCGGTTAGCAGAGTGGTGCCCAAGATGGGGGAGAAACTGAATGCCGGAGAGGTAGAGTTCAACCTTGCCATGGTGCTCCTGTTTGCGCTGTCCCTGCTGGCGGTCCGTTCGGGCGTGGCGGCGATCATCGGGGCGTTCCTGGCAGGGATGGCGCTGGCGCCGACGGTCAGCCACCGGGTCCACGATCTCACCCAGGGCGTTGCGTCGCTCCTTACGCCGTTTTTCTTGGCCGGAATCGGCCTCCAGCTCCAGACGTCCGTGTTCCGGGATGCCTCGACTCTATGGCTCACCGCCGTCATTTTGGCGGCGGCTATCCTTTCCAAAATCGTCGGCTGCGGTGTGGGGGCGCTGCCCGCCGGCTGGCGCAATGCGGTGCGGGTAGGCTGCGGCATGGTGCCCCGGGGCGAAGTGGGGATGGTGGTAGCCCAAATCGGCATGTCGGCGGGCGTTGTGTCTCCCCAAGTCTACGGCGTCGTGGTGGCCATGGCGGTGCTTACCACCATGGTGGCGCCCATCCTCCTAAAGCTGTCCTATCGGGGCGCGCAGGCGGACTTGGCCGGGGACGGCTGACTCAATCCAGCCGCTTGTGGAACCGCAGTGCGCTGAGGGTGAGAACGCCCGAGCCGATAACAAATAGCGCCAGCATCTGCGGCCACAGCGCCTCGATGCCTACGCCCTTCAAGAACACGCCGCGCACGATCTCCATGAAGTAACGTACCGGATTGAAATAGGTGAGCCATTGCACGGGCTCCGGCATGTTCCGGATGGGGAACGCAAAACCGCTCAACATGAAAGCCGGCTGAAAAAAGAAGAACGCGCCGAGCATGGCTTGCTGCTGCGTGTGCGAAATGGTGGAAAGAAAAAGTCCTGCGCCTAAAGTGGTCATCAGGTACAGCAGCGTGCTCGCCAGCAACACCCAGGGAGGACCGCCGAAAGGAACACGGAATACAAGGAGCGCCGCCAGCGTGGTGGTCACCATATTTACCAGCCCCACGCAGGCAAACGGCAGGGTCTTGCCGATCATCAGCTCGATGGGGCGGATGGGGGTCACCATGAGCTGTTCCATGGTCCCGATCTCCCGTTCACGTACAATCGCGAGCGCCGTGAGCAGCAGCGTGACCAAGAGAATGATGTTCACCAGCACTCCCGGCACAAAGTACACCCGGCTGCGCAACTCCGGATTGAACCAGACGCGGCTGGCGGCCGGCACGTTTGGAATGCCCGTCTTGCCCTCCAGCCGCCGCTGAAGCAGTTTGTTGGAGTGGTCCTGCACGATGCGCAGCGCGTAGCCGGCGATGATCGAAGCGGTGTTGGAGTTCGTCCCGTCCACCAGAATCTGCACCGCCTGGGACCGTTGGCGCGCGACGCCTGCGCCAAAGCCAGGCAGTATGGCGACCGCCACCTGCGCCTTTCCGCTATCCAGCGCCAATTGCAGCTCCCGTTCGTCTGCCGGCGCGGTTGTGATGCGGAAATATCCCGAACCCACAAAAGAGTCGCGCAGTTCGCGGCTTTCCGGCGAGTTGTCGCGGTCCATCCAGGCCAGCGCCGCGCTGTCCACGTCCAGGTTCACCGCAAAGCCGAAAACGATCAACTGAAGAATGGGCGGGACCACCAGCACGGCTCTCATGCGCGGCTCGCGCAGCGCCTGGCGAAACTCCTTGCGAACCAAAACTGCGATGCGACCCCACATACTAAGCCACCTTCTGCCGCATCTTGCGGCTCGCCAGCAGGAACAACGCCAGCGTGTAGACAGCCAGCAAGCTCACTTCCGCCCAGAGGATTTCCCATCCCACTCCCTTGAGAAAAACTCCGTTCAAAAAAGCGACAAAATAGCGCGCCGGAACCAGATAAGTCACCGCCTGGATGAGGCGCGGCATATTCTCGATCGAAAAGATGAAGCCGGACAGCAGGAACGCCGGCAGAAAGGAGGTGATGACGCTGAGCTGATAGGCCAGCAACTGGGACCGGGTCACGGCGGACAGAAAAATCCCCCAGCAAAGCGCGCCGATCAGAAAAATGCAGCTCGTTGCCACCAGCAGCAGGACGTTGCCGCGCAGAGGCACGTGGAAACCGAACACGCCTACCACCAGCGTGATGGCCACATCGGCCATGCCTACCGCAAAATAAGCGCTCAGCTTGCCCAGCAATAGCTCGGTGGGGCGAACGGGCGTCGAAAGCAACTGCTCCATGGTCCCGTTCTCCCACTCGCGCGCGATGGTGAGCGAAGTCATGAGAGCCGAAAGGATCATGAGAATGACGGCAATGAGCCCCGGCACAATGTAATTGCGGGATTTCAGCTCTTCGTTGTACCAGACCCTCAGCCGCCCCTCCACCGGCGGCTGCGTCCGCGTCACGCCCATGCGGCGTAAAGCCGCCAGGCGGACCTCCATGGCATAGGTTTGGAGCATCGCTTCGGCGTAACTAAGCGCGATGGAAGCGGTGTTGGAATCGCTGCCGTCTAAAAGAAGCTGCACGGCGGCGGTTTCGCCTGCCTCCAGCGCCCCGCCGAAGCCTCGGGGAATCGCGACGCCCAGCAAGATGCGATTCCGGTCGATCGCCCGCTCCACCGCTTTGTAATCTTGCACCGAATCCTGAACGGTGAAATAGCGCGAACCGCGAAACCGCTCAATCACTTCGCGGCTGTGCGGCGTGCGGTCCTGATCATAGACATGGATGGGAATGCGGTCCACGTCGAGCGTCAGGGCATAGCCGAATAACCACAGCAAGAACACCGGGATGGCAAGGGCGGCAATCAAGCTGCGCACGTCCCGCAGGATGTGCAAGAACTCCTTGCGGGCTACGGCGCAGCAGCGGCGAAAATTCAAGCCTCGCCCTCCTCGCGCTCAATCGCGGTGACAAATACCTCCTCCATGCTTTCGGCGGCAAAGCGGGCCTTCAGTTCTGCCGGCGATCCCAAAGCGATGATGCGCCCGCGATGCATCAGGGCCACCCGGTGGCAATACTCCGCCTCATCCATGTAGTGGGTGGTGACGAAAATGGTGCGCCCGGCGGCCGCCAGATCGTAAATGAAGTCCCAGAAGGAACGGCGGGCCAGGGGATCCACACCGGAGGTCGGCTCGTCCAGAAACAGAATGGGAGGGTCGTGCAGCGTAGCGCAGCCCAGCGCCAGCCGCTGCTTCCAGCCCCCCGCCAGCAGCCGCGTGAGCGTGGAGCGCCGCTGCTCGAGCCCCGCCATGCGCACGGCGTACTCGGTGCGCGCGGCCCTTTCCGGGCGCGGCACGCCATAAATGCCGGCAAAGAACTCGATGTTTTCCTCCACCGTGAGGTCGTCATAAAGAGAGAACTTTTGCGACATGTAGCCGATGCTGTGCTTCACCTGCTCCGGCTGCGTGGCTACGTCAAAGCCGCCCACCACCGCGCGCCCCGCACTCGGCGCAAGCAGCCCGCACAAAATGCGGATGGTTGTGGACTTGCCCGCGCCGTTGGGACCCAGAAAGCCGAAGATCTCGCCGGCGCGCACTTCCACGGAAATGCCGTCCACCGCCACAAACGAGTCGAAGCGCTTGGTGAGCTTTTCGAGGATCACAGCCGGCTGCCCGGCGTTCAAGCCGCCCATTGGCTCTCCTCCCTTCGGATCAAGGCGATGAACACGTCCTCAAGGGACGGGGCAACCGGCCGCGCCTGGCACGGCCGGCCTGCCGCGGCAACAAGCTGTTCCGCCGACACGCCCGAGGCGAACACATGTAGCGACGCCCCGGCCAGCTCGACGCTCGAAACGCCCGGAGTCTTCCGCAGCGCTTCTTTTGCCGCGCGGAGGTCGCCGCAGCGCACTTCAAAGCAGGGTTCCGGCAGCGATTCTTTGAGTTCGGCGGGCCGCCCGACGCGGATCAGCCGCCCCTTGTAAAGGAGCCCTACCCGGTCGCAGCGCTCGGCTTCGTCCAGATACGCCGTCGACAGAAACACCGTCAACCCTTCGCTCACAAGCTGGCGCAAGATAATCCAGAAGTCACGCCGCGAAACCGGATCCACCCCGGCGGTCGGCTCGTCTAAGAAAAGAACCCTAGGGCGGTGCAGCAACGTACAAGCCAGCGCCAGCTTCTGCTTCATGCCGCCCGAAAGCTGCGCAGCGCGGCGCTTGGCGAACGGCTCCATGCGCGTCATCCGCAGCAGCTTCGTCATAAGCGCTTCGCGTTCGCCGCGCCCCAGGCCGAACAGATCCCCGTAAAAGCGCATATTCTCTTCCACCGTGAGGTCGCCGTACAAGCCGAAGCGCTGCGCCATGTATCCGATGCGGTCGCGCACGGCGTCAAGCTGGGAACATACGTCGAAGTCCGCCACCCGAACTTGGCCTTCGGAAGGATCCACCAGGCCGCACATCAGCCGCAATGTGGTGGTTTTGCCAGCTCCGTCGGGTCCCAGCAGGCCGAACACCTCGCCGGCGGCCACCTCCAGGGTAAGGCCGCTCACCGCCGTGATTGCGCCGAAACGCTTGGTTAGGTTACGGGCTCGAATCACTGTCTCCGCCATCGCGCCGCCGTCACCGGTTGAGCTGAATCACCGCATCCACGGGCATGTTGGCCTTGAGTTCGTGGTGGGGGTTTTCCAGAGCGATCTTAATGCGATACACCAGCTTCACGCGCTCTTCCGTGGTCTGAATATGCTTGGGCGTGAATTCAGCCTCCGAACTGATGAAGCTGACCTTACCCGGGTACTGCTTGCCTGGGTAGGAATCCGTGGTGACGGTTGCCGGCATCCCCAGCTTCACTCGTCCCAAATCCTGCTCTCGTATGTAGGCGCGCAGCCAGGGGCGGTCCAGATCGCCGATCTTCAACACGGTGGCGCCGGCGGCCAAAACTTCGCCCGGGTCGGCGGACTTGACCAGCACCACGCCGTCCACCGGCGAATAAGCCACCGTGTCGGCCAGTTGCGCCTCAGCCATGCGAAGCTGCGCCCGGGCGCGTTCGATTTCGGCGCGGCGGGTTTCGATTTCCTGTTCGCGGCGCTTGAGGTCGATGTTCTGAGCTTCGTTGTAGCGCAGTGCGGCGCGGGCGCGTTCGAGTTGGGCGCGGGCGGCTTCAATGTCCTCCTTGCGCGGCCCTTCCACCACCAGGGCCAGATTCTCCTCAGCCCGCTTCAAGGCGGCTTCCGCGCTCCGGTAACGCGCCTGATACTGGTCATACTGCATGCGGGTGATGTCGTCGGTTTTTATGAGCTGCTGCGCCCGCTCCCAATCCGCCTTGGCCTGAGCGAACTGGCTTTGCGCATCCGCCACCGCAGCTTTGGCGTACTGAATCTCCTGCGGCCGCGAGCCCGCCACCAGCTTGGCCAGTTGCGCCTCGGCGGCCGCGATTTCGGCCCGCCGCAGCGCCGCCTCCTGCAAGATGGCTTCCCGCTGGAACAATATGGCGGTGCGGAGCTGCGGCAATTGCGTCTCCGCCGCCAGCGCGCCGGCCAGTTCGCGCGCCCGCTGGCGTTCCAAAGTCTCTCGGTCGATGCGGGCGATCAGTTGCCCTTTGCGCACGGCATCGCCTTCGTCGACCGTCCGCTCCACCAGCCGCCCCGGGATTTTGAATGCGATGTCCACCTCGGTAAGTTCAATGTTGCCGGAGACCCGGATCCGGTCCGGGTCCGCGTTCTTCGAATAACGCTTCCAGACGTTGACGGCGATGACGGCGGCCACAAAAACCGCCGCTACGATTGCGATTTTCTTCTTCTTCATGGCCCAACCCTCAAAACCCGCTCACAAATGCACCCACGGCGCCCTGGGCGGCGTACCAGTCCAGCCGCGCCAGCGTGTGCAGGAACATGGCGTCGATCTTGTTTTCGCGCGCCCGCGACAGGCGGGTCTGCGCCCCCGAAACCTCCAGGCTCGCGCCCGCGCCCGCACGGTAGCGGCGTTCGGCATGGGCCAGCTCCGCCTCGGCCAGTTTCTCGGCCTCCGCGGCGGCTTTCACCAATTCGGCGGCGCTGTGCAGCGCATCGGCGGCGGCGCGGAGTTCGAGTTCCACCTGCCGGCGCAGATCCTGCGTCCGCAGCTGCTCGGCACGAAAGGCGGAGGCGGCTTCGGCCCGCCGGGCATCCCGCCGCCCTCCGTCCCACAACGGGATGCGGACCGCAAGCCCTACCGCGCGCGTCGGGCGCGCTCGATTCAGAGCCGTTCCCGTGCTGCCGTAGTCGCCGAAGGCGGCCACCGAGGGCCACCTTTCCGCCTTGGCGGCGGCCCAGCTCATCCGCGCCGCCTCCTCCCGCCGAATTTGGGCCCTCAAATCGGCCCGCTGCACAGCGGCTTTCGCCAACGCCGCTGCCGGATCGGCCTCGGCGATCGGCGCGTAACTGACGCTTCCCGTCACGGCGACCTCGGAATCCAGCGGGAGATTCACCGCCCGGAGCAACTGGAGCGCCGCCAAGTGGAGTTGGTTGAGGGCCGCTATCCGTCGCTGCTGCTCTTGAGCCAGTTGGACACCTGCGCGTGTGACGTCCAGACCCGTAGCCGTGCCGGCGTCGCGTTGCGCCCGGGCCAGCGCCAGCAGACGTTCGGCCAGCGCCACGTTGGCCTGCGCCGTCTCCACCGCCTGCCGCGCGCGCACCACCGCCAGATAGGCCCGCGACACCTGCGCCGCGGCCTGATCGCGAGCCCATTCCTCTTCCCCTTCCACCGAGGATAAGCCCAATTTTGAGGCTTGGTAGCGCCGGATGGCCGCCAGATCGAACGCGCTCTGGGAGGCTGAGGCCCGTAGGTCCACCACGTCAAAGGGCCCCACAAATTCCGGAATTCCCGCAAACCCCGGGCTGGCGGCGGGCAACCTCAGCGAAATGCCGAATGTGGTCAGGTTGCGGGTAAGGTTTTGGTAGGCGCCTTGCCCATCCACATTCGGCAGCAGCGCCGCACGCGCCTGTTTGGCCCGTTCCGAGGCTTGCCGGACCCCCTCCGCGGCGATTTTCACCTTTAAGCTGCCCGACGGCGCGAGCGCCAGCTCCACCGCTTGGGGCAGAGTGAGCGGCACGGGTTCCGCTCCGGCCGCCACCCCAAAGATGCCCCAATACACGATCGTCGCAGCGGTAACGGTTCGGCTCATAGAGAACTCCGCTGATGAACAGGCGCACGCAAGCCGGCGGCGGAAAACTCCACCATCCGCTCGGTAATGTCTCGGGCGCCACGCAATTGGCATTTGCCTCCTGAAACCCAGGCCAGCACGTGCGAACCGGCCATGGTGAAACCCAGAATGGCGGCGGTGAAATGCATCCGCCAGAAGAGTTCTTCCTCCTGCAAGTGGGGCAGGGCGGACCTCAACGCCGCCAGGAAACGACTGGCAACCGGCTGCATCAATTGGAAGAAGAACTCACGGGAACGTCCGCCCTCAAACAAAATGCGGCCAAACAGGGGAAGGAATTCGGCTCCCGGTCCCTCGATCAGCTCCACCACCGGGGCATAGAAGGCGGTCAGAATCGCGCTCAGCGGCGGCGGGTGTACCTCAATAGCGTCGAGCATCTCCAGTCTTTTCTGGTTAATGGGGGTGAGGCGGCGGTTCAGGACGGCGAGCATGAGATCGTCTTTGGTTCCGAAGTGGTAGTGGACGGAGGCCAAGTTGGTGGAGGCGGCTGCTGTGATTTGCCGAAGGGATGTGCCCTCGAAGCCGTTTTCGGCGAAGAGCCGCTCGGCGGCTTCGAGGATGCGCTCCTTTGTCATACGAATGATTTAATTATACGTTTGAATCATAAGCCCGTCAACACCCCCGAAAAATCTTTCTCCGAAACCACCCACTCCGCGCTACAATGTCGTTCAACTCGGCTATGACCAAGCACTGGCTCCTCACTTTGCTGGCTTCCGCATCTATCGCTGCCGCCCAGGACCGGCGGAACACCGAAATCCCGGACACCAATACGCACTTCAAACCGCGGCTCTACCGCACCCTGCAAGAATGGGAAACGCGCGCCCGCCACCTGCGCTTGCAGGTGCTTTCGGCCGCCGGGCTGCTCCCCATGCCCGACCGCAACCCCCTCAATCCACAGATCTTCGGCCGCATCGAAAACAAAGACTACTCCATCGAAAAGGTCTACATTGAGACCCTGCCGGGCTTCTATTTGGCGGGGAATCTCTACCGCCCCCTGGGCCGCCCAGGGCGCCATCCGGGCGTGTTGATGCCGCACGGACACGCTGTCTACGGGAGGCTGGAACACGGAGTCAACTTCTCGGTTCCTGCCCGCGCCATCAATATGGCGCGCCAGGGCTATGTGGCCTTCGCCTACGACATGATCGGCTACAACGACACCAGCCAGATCCCCCACGCCTTCGGCGGTCCGCGCGAACAGCTATGGAGTTTCGGTCCTTTGGGCTTGCAGACTTGGAACTCGATCCGGGCGCTGGATTTCCTCGAATCGCTTCCCGACGTCGACCCCGAAAGGATTGGCGTGACCGGAGAGTCCGGCGGCGGAACACAGACCTTCCTTCTGTGCGCGGTCGATCCCCGCCCCAAGATCTCCGCCCCCGTGAACATGATCTCGCTCATCATGCAGGGCGGTTCCCCGTGCGAAAACGCCCCCAATTTGCGCGTGGGAACCAACAACGTCGAGATCGCCTCTTTGATGGCCCCGCGGCCCATGCTGATGGTGGCCGCCACAGGCGACTGGACCAAGAACACCCCCCGCGAAGAATACCCCGCGGTCAAGGCCATCTATGAACTTTACGGTAGGGGTGACCTGGTCGAGACCGTACAGTTCGACGCTCCCCACAATTACAACAAAGACAGCCGCGAGGCGGTTTACAAGTTCTTCGCCAAGCACCTCCTCCAAGACCCCAAGTGGGAGAAATACAGCGAGCGGTCCATCCGTCTGGAGAAGCTCCAGGACATGATGGTGTTCCACGGTCGCCGTCTGCCGGCTAATGCATTGAACTATGACCAACTGTTGGCGCAGTGGATTGCAGCCGCCAAGCGCCAAACCGCCGAGACCAAGGATCCCGAACTGCTGCGCCAGAGGCTGGCTTTGGCAATCGGGGCGGAATGGCCCAGCCGCGTCGAGCAGCGCACCGATGGGGATCGCCTGGTGCTGAGCCGCCCCGGCGAAGGGGATTGCGTGCCGGCGATCTGGCTGCCAAAGTCCAAGACCGCCGCGACTCTGGTGATCCACCCGGATGGCGCTGAAGCCGCCCGGCGGTCGCCCGCAGCCCAAAAAGCGGCCGCTGAGGGTCGCTCGCTGCTTGTCATTGACGCCTTTCAAACGGGTACGGCGGTCGCCTCCAGGGACCGTTCAGGCCGCTATTTTCTCACTTTCAACCGCAGTGATGACGCCCACCGGGTGCAGGACATCCTCACCGCGCTGGCGTTTCTCAAGCAGTCCGGCGCCACTGACCTCAAGCTGGCGGGCGAAGGAAAGGCGGCGGTGTGGGCTTTGTTTGCGGCGGCGCTCCTGAGAACGCCCCCGCTGTCGCTGGAAGCGCCGCTCGGCAGCTTTCAAGGAACCGATGAGGATTTCATTCGCGACTTCTTCGTGCCCGGCATTCAGCGCGCCGGAGGGCTGGAGGCCGCCCGGCGCTTGACCGCCAGCCGTTGACTGACCTTACATCTCGCTCAGGGCCGCCACCAGCGCGCCTTTGGCGGTGGCGTTCAGCGGATCCGCCGCCAGACGGACTTCGGCCACCGGGATCGGAAAGTCGCTCTCGCTCAAAATCTTGGCGAACCGGTCCCGGAAGCCCTTGGGCATCGCCGTGCCCCCGCTTAACACCAGCGGCGCCGGCCGTCCCAGCCTCGGAATGGCCCGCGCCGCCGAAAGCGCCTGCTTCATTCCGTTCACCACGGCGTGGATCATCTCGTCGTAATACACCGTGAGCGCCTGCTGAATCTTATCTCCGGAATGGCCGTTCAGATAGAACGATTGTTCTTTGAGGATGCGTATGCGGTTGGCCAGCTCGCCCGTCACCGCCGAGGCGCTGGCGTCGATGTAGTCGCCCGCCTTCGGCACACTGAAGCTGACGACCGGCACCGACAGGTACGCCAGGCAGACGTTGCACAGCCCACCGCCGCAACTGACGCCGATGCCGGTGTAGTTGGAGTCCTCCAGCTCCCCGTAAATCACCGCCAGTCCCTCGTTGATGCTCTTCACTTCATAACCCAGTTCCGTGAGCACCTGCCGTAAGGAAGCCTCGTGATAGGTCAGGTTCTCCTCGGCGCCCAGCGGCGCCGCCGGCACGGTGAAGTATAGTTTTTGCCCCTGTTGCGCCCGTCCCGCCAGGCTCTCCGCAATCTGGCGGATGATTTTGAGGCTGTCGGGTTCGGTGGAATTCAGCAACCCCCGGCTCATCGGCCGCCGCATCTCGACGCCCAGCAAGTCGGCGAACTTCTCGCTCTCGTTGCCGTGCACCACGATATGGGAATTCTCCACCGAGTAGGGCACGCCCGCTTTGGTCAGAACGCCTTCGGTGATCTTGGAATATGGGACATGGACGAAAGCGTTAAGTTGGCTTTCAAACTGATACCCGCTGTCCGCCGTTCGCGCCACCACCACACGGCTGGTGCCGATGTCGAGCCCCAGCGCCTTCGATTCTTTGCTAAGATTCATCGCCTCTCTCCTCGCCGGCGCTCCATGCCTGGAGCGCCGTTAGTGTTTTCTTGTACCGCCGCTCGAGCCGCTTCCGGTATTCCTCCACCGGCAAGCCCGCCAAGATCGCCGCCTGGCGCAGCTCCTGCTCCGCCAGCGCGACGCCGGTCCAAAGGCGAGCCCCGGTCGATTTAACGAAAGCCGGATCATAGCGGAAACCAAACTCGCTGATGCTGGGCGGGGCCAGCGCATAGTTGTCTTCCAGCCCGAGCTCCGGGAACGGAAGGTTGCCCGCCCAGTCGGTGTGATAGCCCACCCGCATGTTGGACGGATTCACCGAAACCTGCGCGTGCGTCACGCAGTTGGCCGCCGGGATGCCATAGCGGGCGCGCAGCATCTCCGTCAAGATCCGCCCGGCGTGGACTTGCGCGGGGTTGAGCGTATGGGCTTCCCCGCCGCTGCCCGAACGCGCTTCAAACGCCACTCCTAAGAAACTTGCGTTCAAGTTCAAATAGAGCCACCGGGAATCCGCCCATACCGAGTAGCCCGCATGGTTGGCCACGGCGTTGTCGCGAACAATTCTGTGCACCCGCCCAAAACGGTCAATCAAATAGTTGTACGCCTGGCGCTCGCGCACATACTCCAGCACCGAAGCCCCCATGCGCTTCAGCGCCTGGTTCTCGCTGGGAGCAAATGGCGCCACCCCGCTCTCGGTGGCGTGGTAGACGATCCCGGCCGGTTCACTCCGCCACAGCCTGATGCCCCCGTCGGGCGCGCTCCGGTCAATCAACCCGTAGTGGCGCGGCTTGCCTTGCACTTCCAGAAGCCGTTCCACCCGCAGCCCGTTGCTATAGATCTCGTAATCCGCCCGTTGCTCCACCAGCCATACGTCGGGGAAAGCGGCCCGCCCGGCGCCCGCCGGGCGGATGGCAGGCCGAATTTTGCCGTAGACCACGGCGTTGGAAAGCTGTGAGGTGGAAGCCAGCGCCGCGGCAATCAGCGCCACGGCAGACATCGTCACCCTGCGCAGATGCAACCTCGGAGTGGGCGGGCTAAAGCGCGAGACCCTTTGCAGAAAGCGGAGTTTTTCGACTTCGTCGCCGATTCGCCCCGCCCGCCACTCGATGAGCGGCCACAGCCACCGATGGGGCACTTTCCCGCGCATATGCCGATGGAATCCCTTACCTAATCCTTGTGCCGGTCACAGAGCACTTTTCTCTGTCCCGGCTATTCCATCGGCAGACTAGGATAGAAACCTTAGAGCGCCGGAAAAGTGATCAGGCGCACTTCGCTTTGCGATAAACGTTGGGACAGGGAACATGCTTTTCCGTTGCAAGTTCTGTTCACCAACCATCGTCCAAAGCGAGACCAAGATCATCTTTTGAGCGTGCTGAATTCTTCCAACAGACCAGTCGACCGCTTTGGCGCCGGTCTGGGGGCGATGTCTAGTTGGAAGGATCATGTTATGAAAGATAGACATGTGGCTATGCCAGAAGCTGACTACAAGCGTAATAGCACACTCGAAAAGGCGGTTTGTGCTATAGTGGACTAGCCACATGAGAGGCGCATGAACGTGAAAGATGCTTTGGTGAAAGAGCCCATCTACCAGCAGCTCAATCACTTACTGCGGTCGCTGATCGATTCTGGGGAGTTCAAGGTTGGGAGCAAGTTTCTGACCGAGCGGGAGATTTGCGAGCGTTTTCAGGTGAGCCGGGTGACCGCCAATAAGGCCTTGTCGAACTTGGTGAGCGAGGGGCTGGTGGAATTCCGGAAGGGGGTGGGGACCTTCGTCCGGGGGCGTCCTATGGATTACAACTTGCGGGCGCTGGTGAGCTTTACTGACGAGGCGCGGGCGGCGGGCAAACGCCCGGCGACGGAGGTGCTGGAGTTTAAGGAATACCTGGCTCGGTTTTTGCCGGACAAGGTTGCATCGCTGTTGAAAGTTGCCGCGGAGGAACTGGTGTTCTACATGGAGCGGCTGCGGCTGGCTGACGAGTTGCCGGTAATTTTGGAAAAAAGGTATGTGGTGGCGCGGCTGTGTCCGGGCTTCAACCGGGAAGATGCGGCAGGCTCGATTTACGCGGCCTGGACTCAGAAGTACGGGTTGGATGTCGAGGGCGCCGACCAGACGATCCGGGCGGTCAATATCAGGGGCGCCGACGCCAAGTGGCTGCAAGTGCGCGAGGGTTCGGCGGGATTGCTGGTTACCTCGCTGGGATTCCTGAGGGGTGGCAATCCGCTGTGGTTTGAACGCACCTTATATCGCGGTGACGCCTATGAGTTTCACAACCGCCTGGGGGGCATACAGCCTGCTGGACGACCCATCGGGCGATTTTTGGATGGAGCGACGGACTGAAATATGGACTACACATACCTGGATATCGCGAAGATGATCGACCATTCGCTGCTCAACCCCACGCTGAGCGCGGAGGAACTGGAGAAGGGCTGCCGGCTGGCGGTGCAGTACGACGTGGCCACCGTGTGCATCATGCCTTATTATTTGAGGCGTTGCGCGGAGATCCTGGCGGGCAGCCGAGTGAAACCGGGCACGACCATCGGTTTCCCGCATGGCGGGCACGCCACCGCCATCAAGGCGGCGGAGGCGCGGCAGGCGCTGGCTGACGGCGCCCGGGAGCTGGACATGGTGGTGAACATCAGCGCCGTGCTGAGCGGGAACTGGGACTATGTGCGCGACGACATCAAAGCCGTTGTCGAGGTCACGCACGAGGCAGGGCAGAAAATCAAAGTCATTTTCGAGAACTGCTACCTGAACGACGAGCAGAAGATCCGGCTGTGCGAGATATGCGGGGAACTGAGGGCCGATTGGGTTAAGACGTCGACCGGTTACGGATCGGGCGGAGCTACGGACGCCGATCTGATTCTGATGCGCAAGCACTCGCCGGCTCATGTTCAGGTGAAAGCTGCGGGCGGAATTCGGGATCTGGATGCGCTGCTGCGGGTGCGCGCGCTCGGGGTGACCCGCTGCGGGGCCACGCGAACCGCTGCGATGCTGGACGAGTGCCGGCGGCGTTTGGGTTTAGAGCCGCTGGTGGGGGCGGAGCAGCCTGCCGCGCCTGCCGGCTACTAAGGGCGGGGCACGGCGGATCCGAGGCGCCCGAGTTTTGGCCGCGCCGGGGTTGTGAACCGGTTTTGGTCGATTGTAGATCTACCTAGGGAGTTGAGTGATCTAGAATAATTGCGGTGTGGCAAAGTAATCAGCTTTGCGATCACGGAAGAGGGTCAAGAACGACATGCGAAACAGATTGTGTCGGGCGGCGCTTTGCCTACTGGCTGCGGGACTGATGTCGCGGTTTCCCGCAGGGGCGCAAAGCACGTTTGCGACGTTGACAGGAACGATAACCGATGCCAGCGGGGCGGCAGTGCCCGGCGCTGACATCGAGGCGTTAAACACCGGCACGGGGTACAAGTACACGGCAAAGTCCAATGAAGCGGGCATTTACACGATCGCCAATCTGCTGGAGGGAACTTACCGGTTGCGGGCTACGGCTCAGGGTTTCCAGGAGTTCGTAGCCGAAAATGTGATTCTGCTGGCACGCGATATCCGGCGTATCGACGTGCAGTTCCAGGTAGGCCAAGTGGCTACCACGGTGGAGGTTAGCGCCGGGGTGACGCTGATTGAAACCGAGACGGCGAGGATCGCCGACACCCGAACGCGCGAGACGATGGTCGACATGCCGCTGTCACTGCGCCGCGCGTGGGATTTCATCCAACTTTCGCCTAATGTTTCCAAGACCAAGAGCGGGTTTACCATGCGGTTCGGGGGCAGCCGCACCCGGCAGGGCGACGTCACGGTGGACGGCGTGAGCATTTCCAACGTGTTTGGCGGGCAGATCACGGGTGTGGTGAGCGACCGCACGGAAAGTTACCAGGAAATCCGATTGGAGGTGGCGGGCGGCACTGCGGAGAACCCCGGCATCGGACAGATGGCGGTGGTGACGCGTTCGGGCACCAACCAGGTGCGGGGAGAGGCATTTCTTTACTACACCTCCCCGGGGCTCCAGGCGCGGAATCCGTTTGCGACGGCTTCGACGGGCAGCATCGAGTGGGTGCCCGGGGGATCGCTCGGCGGTCCGGTGTACCTTCCCAAGCTTTACGACGGGCGGAACCGGACGTTTTTCTTCTCGAGCATTGAATTTGAGCGGTTCGGACCGCCCACCATCCAAACCTTCAACACGACGGTACCGCTGGAGCCTTGGCGGCAGGGAGATTTCTCCGGACTGCTGCCGGGGACGGTTGTGC
>Ga0272446_1002881_pt1 | contig 22609 bp, 13 predicted proteins | sample YNPCB0061_FD_194587 | JGI IMG/M metagenome (GOLD analysis project Ga0272446, IMG submission 194587) | Hot spring microbial mat communities from Yellowstone National Park, WY, United States - YNP-CB-006-1 | ecosystem: Environmental > Aquatic > Thermal springs > Hot (42-90C) > Sediment | place... | reverse complement strand
GGCTGAATTTTCGCAGAAGGTTGTTTAAAGAAGTAGAAAAAACTGTTGAATCGGCGGAAGCAATGCTACAAATCGCGTTTATATCTTTTATTATCAATTATTTATAGTTCGCAAAACATTATCTAATGGTTTTATATGTATTTTGATGCAAAATTACTAATAAAAGTCAAAACAACAAATGTTATAACATTTATTTTTTACTTATAGCCGTTCAGCAAGTGTGTTTTTATATTGTTTATTTTTTTGAAAAAATACTTCTTTGCGTATTTTTGCAAGTGATTTCTCAAAATGAATCTGTAATGAGCAATTTGGAATCAAAGAGTTATTATTCCAAATTCTGCATGAATCCATTTCAGATTAAAATATTCCAAACGTAATCAAAATGCAAAATCTAAGTGAGCTAGAAATTCAGCGCAGACAAAAAAGAGAGGAACTGATGAAATTGGGCATTGACCCGTATCCTGCCGAGTTGTATGAGGTAAATGTAACTGCCAAAGATATTCTCCAAAACTATGAAAGGCGAAAAATAGACTACAAGAATGTATCTATTGCAGGGCGATTGATGAGTTTTCGTATTATGGGCAACGCTTCTTTTGCAGAGTTGCAAGACTCCACAGGACGCATACAGCTCTACTTTCGCCGAGATGACCTTTGCCCTACCGAAGATAAGACGCTTTACAATACAGTTTTTAAAAAGCTTTTAGACATTGGCGATATTATTGGCGTGAAAGGCTTTGTTTTTACTACTCAAACAGGAGAAATTACTATTCATGTAACTGAATTTAAGCTACTTACTAAATCATTAAAACCGCTACCTATTGTAAAAACCGATGAGCAGGGTAATGTATATGATGCGGTTACTGATGTAGAATTCCGCTATCGCCAACGCTATGCGGATTTGATTGTCAATCCACAGACCAAAGATATATTTATTAAGCGAGCAAAAATTATTTCTACCATGAGAAAAATTTTTGATGAAAAAGGTTGGCTCGAGGTAGAAACTCCTATTTTGCAACCTATTCATGGAGGAGCCGCAGCGCGTCCCTTCAAAACACATCACAACGCCTTAGATATGCCCTTGTATATGCGTATAGCTAATGAATTGTATTTGAAGCGATTAATTGTAGGTGGTTTTGATGGAGTTTACGAGTTTGGCAAGATGTTCCGCAACGAAGGCATGGACAGAACCCACAACCCTGAATTTACTGCTTTGGAGTTTTACGTGGCTTATAAGGACTATTACTGGATGATGGGTATTACGGAGGAGATTTTCGAAAAAGTAGCCTTAGCGGTGCATGGGACCACGGAGGTTCAGGTAGGCGAGCATATCATCAATTTTCGCCCTCCTTTTGCTAAACTTTCTATTACTGAGGCAATCGCCAAATATACAGGCGTGGACATAGAAAACTATGATGAGGCGGCTTTGCGACAACTATGCCAAGATTGGAAAATACAAGTAGATGAAACTATGGGCAAAGGCAAGCTCATAGATGAAATTTTTGGAGAAAAAGTAGAAGCTAATTTGATTCAACCTACTTTTATCATAGATTATCCTGTGGAAATGTCTCCATTGACAAAAAAGCACAGAAGTAAAGCGGGATTTGTAGAACGTTTTGAACTTTTTGTGAATGGAAAAGAAGTAGCTAACGCCTACTCAGAGTTAAACGACCCCATAGACCAAAGGGAACGCTTTGAGGAGCAACTTAAATTGGCAGAAAGAGGAGATGAAGAGGCAATGGCAATGGACGAGGACTTCCTGCGTGCCTTAGAGTACGGTATGCCACCAACTTCGGGTATTGGCATTGGGATTGACCGCCTAACAATGCTGATGACTAACAACTCCTCTATCCAAGAAGTACTTTTCTTCCCACAAATGAAGCCTGAGCAAAAAATAAAAATGGCTGAGGTTCAGGACTATGTAAAAATCGGTGTGCCAGAGGAAATAGTCCCAATGATTCAAAAGTTAGGCTTTTTGACGATAGAAGACTTAAAAAAAGCCAATGTTAATAAGTTATTTAATGACTTAGGCGGCATGAGAAAAAAAATGAAGTTGGAGGTAAAACTCCCAAGTAAAGAAGAAGTAGAAAAGTGGGTGAGTTAAAGAAAAGAATAATTATTTACGTACTTACCTGAACCAATAAATAAGCGACATGTTAGACAAAAACGGTATTGCTAAAAGAATAGCCAAAGAAATCAAAGATGGTTACTATGTAAACTTAGGCATAGGGATTCCTACCTTAGTAGCCAACTACATTCCCCAAGATATGAATGTGGTGCTACAATCAGAAAATGGATTACTTGGCATGGGACCTTTCCCAACAGAGGAGGAGGTAGATGCCGACCTTATTAATGCAGGTAAGCAGACAATTACTATGATTAAGGGCGCAAGCCTGTTTAGCTCAGCAGATAGCTTTGCGATGATTCGCGGAGGGCATATAGACCTCACTATCTTGGGAGCAATGGAGGTATCTGAAAATGGAGATATTGCCAACTGGAAGATTCCCAATAAAATGGTCAAAGGCATGGGTGGAGCAATGGACTTAGTAGCTTCTGCTAAGAATATCATCGTAGCTATGCAGCATAAAAGCAAAGACGGACAGTCTAAACTTTTAAAAAAGTGTACTTTACCTATTACAGGATTGAATTGTGTAAAAAAAATAGTAACAGACATAGCAGTTTTGGACGTACTGCCAGAAGGAGGTTTTAAACTTTTAGAAAGAGCCAAAGGGGTTTCCGTGGAAGAAATTATTGCTTCCACAGAAGGAAAACTCATTGTGGAAGGCGAAATTCCTGAAATAGAAGTATAAGTTTGCTACTCTTTTAATATTTTTTTGACTATACTACTTGATTCTGTTTGTACTTCTACCCAATATACCCCTGAGGCTTGTCCTTTAAGGTTAATTTTTACTTCTTTGGGCGAAACCATGCTGTATAAATCGTTCATGCTTCGCCCAAGAGCATCGTAGATATAGACTTTGATGATTTTTTCTTGCTTAGATTGTAAGTAAAATATATCTTGCGAAGGATTAGGAAAAAGTACAAAACTATTTTGCAAATCAGCGTCCTCTATGCCTGTAATGGTGATATTTTCACTTCTGGAAATGCTGATGCACCCCTGCCCATCAGTTACTCGCACAAAATAAGTGCCTGATTCTCTGGCGATAATAGTTTTTGAGATTTCATTTGTTAATAAGTTTCCATTCAAAAACCATTCAAAACTATTCATAGGTCGGTCAGAAACAGCCTCTAAAGCATCTCCATTTCTGCGGATACTGACGATGTACTCTGGGGAAACGGTAATTATCACTTCATCAGAGGTATAGGTGCATCCATCAGGACTAATGCTTTGTACTCTGTATCGTCCTTCATCTTTGACGGCAAGGGTAGTACCGTTGGCATTACCAATTTTGATGCCGTTAAGTAGCCATTGAAAAGTTACATTATTATCAGTAGAAGAAGCCAAAAGACGCGTATTAATAGGTTCTCTGCCACAAAATAGGATAGCCCCCTCGACTTGGATTTTGGGCTTATTACTTGCATTCAAAGCACTGCAATCTACTAATAAAACATAGCTTTCACTTTGCAAAACCAAATTTGGTACTAAGTTATTACGAACTTGGACAGTATAAATTCCTGCATCTGTGGCTCTTACACCTTGGATAGTAAAGTTAGCATTAGTAATGTTAATAGGATTGTCATTTTTAAGCCACTGATAGCGGTTAGCCGTACCAGAGGTTTGTAGATTGAGTGTAACATTCTGACCTATTTGGGCTAAAATCTCTTGGGCAGTGCCTATTTTTGATTGAGGTGCATAGACGATTTCGATAGGTTTGTTCGTCCACCATGTACGTAAAGGCTCTAAACTTCCAAATTCCAAGGCATTGTTATAAATGCTAAACTGGCGAAGTGCATTTAAATTTAGCAAGTCGGCGGCAAGAGTTTTTATAAAATTATTATGAGCGAGTAGTATTTCTAAGGCTTTTAAACTACTGATTCCCAGAGGCATTGCATTTAGTTCATTGTTAGAAATATCCAAAAATTTCAGCTTTTGCAAATTACTTAATCCGTTAGGTAAGTTTTTAAAGTTGTTGTTTTGCAAATTTAAAATCTCCAAATTTGTTAAATTAGTGATTTCTTCGGGTAGTTCTGTCAGTTCGTTATCGTTTAAAAAAAGATTTTTCAAATTGGACAAATTGGCAATTTCCTTCGCTATTTTGTTTAACTTGTTGTAAGAGAGCCACAAAGTAACTAAACTTTTGATATTAAAAATATTAGGGTGAAGCGTACCTTCTAATAGATTGCTGCTCAAATCCAAGTATTCCAATTCGGAGAGCAGTGCCAAAGAAGGAGGTAATTGCCCTGTAATCTGATTTTGGGAAAGGTTCAGAATTTTAAGCTTAGACACAATGTTATCTCCAACTACGAAAATATCAGGAATCCTACCCCTTAAATTATTGTTTATCAGATTGATACCCACTACTTTTCCTTTTTCAAATACCAAGCCGTCCCAAGTAGCGACTTGCTTGGTAAAATCCCATTTCCTTACCCAATTTTCTACCCCTAAACTTTGTGCAAATCTGACTAAAATCAAAGAATCCGTAGGATTAACGGCTAAGGGACGTACTGTCAAGTTGATAGTACTGCGTCTAAGTGTTAGCAAAGGAGCTTGTGGATTGGTAATCAAGCAGGTATATGCTCCTTCTGCTTCTAAACCTATTTTAGAAATTCGTAGATAAGAGGTATTTGCCGTAGGATTATTGCCAATTGGTACGCCGTCTTTGTACCATTGATAGCGATTGTTTGTGCCTTCTATTTTGCTGTCAAAACTTACATCGCTCCTTTCAAGTGCAGTGGTGTCTTTAGCCTCGAGTACATCAAACTGAGGAGAGTAATTTACGGCAAAAAAGACTCTAAGCGAGAAAAAACGCTCAAAAGAAGCAAAGCGATAAAAATTGTCTTGAATAAGCAGAAGGGTAAGAAATCTGAGTTTTAAAATACTCTCAGGAATGGTACCTTTTAAGTTTAATCTACTCAAATCCAATACTGTAACTCTACCACCTCTGACGGTAACTCTTTCCCATTTGCTTAGAGGTTTACTCGAGTCCCAAGGTATGCCTGTTACTTCCCGATACACTTCCGCCAAAGCCAAAGAATCATCTGGATTCAAACCGTAAACTACTTTGATTTCAACTTTTTGCGTAAAAATATTGGTGCATTTGCTTATGGTATTTTGTGCAATGATTTCATAGGTAGCCTCTCTGTCAAGGACTTCGGTAGCAAGGGTAACTGTTCCTCCAGAGGAAGTGATAGGTTCGTTGATTAAAAGTTGAGTTTCCGTATTTCTTAGTTGATAACTTACATTGGCTTGTGAGTTGATAATACTCACAGTGGCAGATGTATTAGGAGAAATTTCAGATGAATTAATAGAAATAGAAAGCGTATTATTGGGCAGAGGTAGTTTTTCTAACACTCCCGAAAAGCTAAATGGCTGAGAAACACAATTTAATAAAGGTAAAGAAATGGTTACTGTATTGCCGACTGTAATGTCTCCTTCTAAACCATCGATAATGATTTGGTTGTTGGCATTGATAGGGACAAAGGTAAAGTCAAAAGTACCGTCGTTATTAATGTCCACATTGGCGGCTTGTCCTGCACTGCCTTGGGAAACCGTAATAATGATTCTTCCGTCAGGTTTATCGCAGCGAGTAGGATTTACTAAGGTAATATTTTGAATATCAGGTGGAATATACAAGCCTGTAGTAGGCAAATTGAAAGTAGTTAAAAAATAATCGGAGGTGCAACCAGAGCTATGCGTAATGGTAGGGTCATCTACCAAGGTTCCAGGAGGAACTTCCAAAGTCATGGTTCCTGCAGTCATTAGCCCAGTAGTAGTAAATCCCCCACCCAAGTCAATAGAATAAATCCCATTAGGGGCATTGATGGCAGTAAAGCGGACAAAAGCCCTTAGTCCAGCACAGGTAGCATAGCTTACATCAGTTACCGCAGTAATGACAGGCTTGCAGTTTGAAATTGCTTGGGAAAACTCCGAAGTGTTGTTAGTTGCCAAGTTAGTTGCTGTAACAGTAATGAAACTTGCTAAGGGAGCAGAGATAGGTACATCAAAATTAGGACTTGTAAAGTTATTTCCTGTTACTGTAACATTAGTAAAGCCTAAATAATTTTGCCCTTCGCCGTAGCCACTTGGGTCAGCAGTGGTATTAGAGAAAAATTCTAATCGGTAGTTACCATCTGTGGTATTCAAGCCAAAGTTTATAAATCTTAAACTACTGCCTACGGGGAATACCTCAAGAAAAGTAGGAAAGTTTTGTAAATCATTTTCCCCAGTATCTATATCGTTAGCATCGTTCAAGGTTACACCATCTGCCCCAAGGTCTATGCCTAACTGTCCATTATTAAAAATGTGGTTGCCTAAAATGGGGTTGCTTACACTTCCTGCGCCTGTAATGCCGACTCCATAACCACTTAGGTCAGTGCTATTGGCTAAAATATTTCCTGCTCCCGCAGTGATTCCACCTATGATATTATTAGCTGCGCCTGCATCTATTCTTACTGCGCCAAGACTATTACCCAAAGCTGTGGTACCATTGGCGGCTGTGCCTATGTAGTTTCCTTGTATAATGTTTCCGCTTGTATTAGCTCCTTGTAACAAGATTCCATTAAAAAAATTAGAAGCAATTACATTTTTTGCGCTTGCAATAGTGCCTCCTATGATGTTATTAGCACTATTAGAAACCAAAATTCCTCCTCCTTGATTAGCTATTCCTGCTGTCCCGCTGCTATTTGTCCCGATGTAATTGCCTTGAATGGTGTTATTACTTGCATCAGAGGTAAGATAAACTCCTGCACTTAAATTTCCAGAAATAATATTTCTTGCGCCAGTAGTAACGCCGCCAATGATATTATTATTTGCAGTTGCCCCTTCAATATATATCCCGGCGAATCCGTTAGGAATAGCAGCAGTGCCGCTTGCATTTGTGCCTATCAAGTTTCCTTGAATGATATTGTTATTGAGCGGGAGAGAACCTCTAATGAGTATGCCAGAACCATCGCTTCCTGAAATCAAATTTCCATCTCCCACCCCTGTACCTCCTATTACGTTGCTATTGGCATCGTACAGGTCAATGCCGAAGCCGTTAGACAAACTTGTAACTCCATTTTTATTCGTACCAATATAATTGCCTTGAATAATATTTCCTGCTGCTCCAGAACTGAGAAAAGAGGCAATACCACCGGCACTATTGCCTGAGATTAGATTCCTTACACTGGGGGCAGACCCTCCAATTCTATTATTATTACTGCCTATGCCTATTCCATAAGCGTTAGGTTTACTGACTAACCCACTTGCATCTGTTCCAATAAAACAGCCTTCTATTATGCAGTGAGGACTATTAATAGTAATACCATAACCATTTACTACTCCATTAATTACCAAACCCCTCATAGTACTATTGGAAGCATTCAAAGTAAAGCCAAATAAAGTCCCAGCACTTGAAAAGTCCACTTCTATCCTCAATTTTGCGCTGTTCCCCACTGCTAAGGTGTTAGGCGTTGAGCCTGTTTGCGAGTAGCCGTCAATCACTACTTGGTCACTTATATTAGGTAAGGGTGAAAGAGGTTGAATAGAAAAATAATCACCTAATGCTACATAGCCCGCATCAGTATTAGGAATAGCAAACTTGATAGTATCCAAACCAAGATTGAAGTTAGCAAATTCCATTGCATTTCGCAAAGAACCAGCCCCACTATCGTTAGTATTGGTTACAATATTTTGAGGAGTATTAGTATTAATGTGCTGAATCTGAGCCGCAAACTCCGAGGTATTGTTAGTAGAAAGATTAGTAGCGGTAGCGGTAATATAGTAGCCGTTGGGTACGATTTTGTTAGGAAATGTAATATCAAATATAGCATCTCCATTGGTATCTGTAGAAATGGGGTTTGCACCTAAAAAGATTTTTCCCTGTCTTTCATTAATAGGATTGGCAAAAAATTCCAAATCAAAAGTAGAAGAAGGCGTGCTGTTAAAAGTTCCTTGAATTTGCGTGTCAAAAGTTCCTATAGGAGAGAAAGAAGCAGAGAGTACAGGATAGTTTTGCAAGCCATTCGCGCCTGTGTCGGTGTCTTGGGGGTCATTAGGGGTAATGCCGTCTGTTCCCAAATCAATACCAAAGAAACCGTTTGCGAAAATGCTATTTCTAAGTACTCGATTAGCTGTTGCATTATTAGACGCTATCCAAATACCACGAAAGGCATTAAACGCAATGGTATTCCCTTCGCCTGTGGCTGTGCCACCTATGATATTGTTTGTTGAGCTTACTCCCAAAGATATACCTGCTTGGGCATTAGGAATTGGTAAAAGTCCACTAACATCTGTGCCGATGTAGTTTCCTATAAAAGTATTATTGCTTCCATTCGCTCCTGTGCTAATGCCATGCAGTCTATTGCCAGAAATGATATTTCTATCTGAGGCTGTACTTCCACCAACGAGTACATTAGAGGCATTGAAAATAAAAATGCCAGATTCATTTCCTACCGCTCCATTACCATCTTTATTAGTCCCAATAAAATTACCTCTAATAAAAGTGGGGAGAGAGATAAATTGAATTGAAACTCCTGCGTTGGTATTCCCTGCGATAATATTTTTAGCACTTAACTGATTATCTGCTCCTGCATTGACGATACTTACCCCGAAAACTCCATTGGGTAGGGCAGACATTCCACTCGCATCAGTGCCTATATAATTACCCTGAAGCTTATTATCTGAAGAACTTACACCGTTTATATTTACACCATTTTGTGTGTTTCCAGAAATAACATTTCCCGCTCCCAATGCTATCCCACCGATAAGATTATTACTTGAGCCATTTTCTATCAGAATCCCTGATAAGTTAGGAATGGAAGCCGTCCCACTTATATTTGTCCCTATATAATTTCCTTGAATTGTATTATTATTTGAAGTAAATATGCGAATACCACATATACTACTTCCTGAAATGGTATTCCTTGCCCCTGTTACTGTACCACCTACAGTAGTATTAGAAGAGCCATTCAAGGAAATCCCTACCGAAGCACCAGAAATAGCGGCTGTCCCACTTGCGTTTGTACCAATATAGTTTCCTTGAATTAAATTATTGGTAGCATCGTCAGCAAAGATGCCAATATTAGCATTGGGATTTCCTGAAATGAGGTTTCCTGCACCCGCAACCGTTCCCCCAATGGTATTGTTTGGACTAAAAACAGAAACACCTGTATTATTAGGAATGGCAGCAGTTCCGCTTATATTCGTACCGATATAATTTCCTTGAATTAGGTTTAACTGAGTGGCAATATCTTGGATAGAAATTCCTGAATTGGAGTTCCCTGAAATCAGATTTCTACTATTGGCTGTTATACCACCAATAGTATTGTTGCTTGAACCCTGCTGAATTAAAATACCTGTAAAATTTGGGATGGCGGCTGTACCCGAAGCATTTGTCCCTAAAAAGTTATTTCGCACTACGCAGTTTGAGGAGTTTTCCAAAATAACGGCATACTGGTTGAAACCACTGATTACATTCCTTTCTTCTATTAATGTACCGCCAATAGATGTCCCATTCCCGTCACTTATCCAAATTCCCTGCTGAGCAGGGCTAATATCTGCTGTTCCATTCCTATTGACCCCTATATAGTTGCCTTTGATAATATTATTAATGCTTTGTATTCGTATTTCTGCGTTTGTTCCATACCCCCCATTCCCACTAATAATATTGCGTTCTTGCAAATCGTTTATACCATCTCCGTTTGTGCCTATCAAATTTCCATTAGCATTAGTGCCTATCCAAATACCGATTTGGTCATTAGGAACGGAAAAACTTCCTGTAATATCTGTTCCTATGTAGCAGCCATAAATCCAAGTATTTCTGTTGGTAGGTGTCCCTGCAAAAATACCAATTCCTATATCGTTTCCTCCAGCCCCGCTATTAAAATTATTAATCACCAATCCTCTAATTTCACAATCATTTGCTTGGATATTTAAGCCGAAAGCATTATTGATATTTACGCCATTAATTTCTATTACTGGTGTTCCGCTAAAACCTGTTTGCGACCAACCGTCTATAATGACTGTTCCTGTGAGTACAGGCAGCGGAGTTAAAGGTTGGATAGACCAGTAAGGGGTAGGCGTAGTAAAATAATTAGGGTCAGCGATAGGAATATTAAAAGTAATAGTTTGCGTACCTGCATTAAAATTAGAGGCATTTATCGCTTGGCGGAGAGAGCCAAAACCATCATCTTGTGTATTAGTAACTACAGTAGGCAAAACTCCGTCAAACTCAAAAGCGCCGGCATCTAACTGCCCAATGCGTGAGGCGCCTCTTTGGTCAGTAGCGGGAGGGAGAGTAGGCAAAGTTACTCCTACGTTTATTGCTGGGCTACCTGCAAGCAAGGCGTGAGTCTGGGTAGAGCTCCCGTTATTATCCAATCCGCCTAACCAAGCTACAGGAAATCCTGCTAATATACTCCCCCCTTGATTATTCGCAATTCCTGCCCCTGCAATATTTGTTACATTGGCAAAAATGCAATTTTGATAGTTCATTGTAGGAGTACCTACACCAAAAGTGAACCCTGATGTAGCATTATTTGCTATAGTGCAGTTCATTAAGTTTAATGTACCCGTTTCCCATAATATTCCATTCCCACCATTCCCGCTAATCGTGGAGTTTGTAACCGAGCAGTTATCAGTAGCAGTAGTATTAATGCCATTTCCTCCATTGCCAGAAATCGTACTATTATTAATACTAAAAGTTGCCCCGCCTACAGCAAATATTCCACTTCCGGGATTATTTCTCACAGTACTTCTATTCAGCGTTAAAGAAGTTCCTGCATTAGTAAAAAAAATGGCACTGTTATTAGCAGCAGATTGGCTATTTTCAATAGTACAACTGTTCAGTGTAATTGTACTACCCGGCACGCCTAAAATAGCCCCGCCGCCCGTAGCAGTAGCAAAACCGTCGGCAATTCTCAAGTTATTAGCCGTAAAATTTGCGTTTACCGCCAATTCAAAAATACGGAAATTAGGTCCCGCTCCTCTAATGATAGTAGCGCCATTTCCGTTAATAGTAAATGTACCATTCAGCAAGATTACGGGGAGTCCATTGTCGCCAGATGCCCCTGTATTATTGATAGCAATAAGCGAATAAGTTCCTCCTGCGGCTAAGTTAATAATGCTGTTCCCTCCATCTGTGTTTGCTGAGTTGATAGCAGTGATTAACCCTGTTACATCTCCGTTGGCTATATTGTAAGTTTGTGCTTGAATACTCAAAGAAAGTAGTAAAAGGGCGAGAAATAGGATATATGTAAAAAAAAGTCGCATAAATCAATAAGTTTGTTTTATTTGGTCTGAGAGAATGTTTTTTCTTTTTGGTGAATGTCCATGGCAATTGGTAAATTAAATCTACAAAAGTTCTTTTATAAAAAGACCTATGTACAAAAAATTTTTAAGTTTTCTACTTATCATCATGCAACTCTTGTTTTTTTTAAGTGTCTTTCAACCAAAAATTTAAATAACTTCAATATGAAAAAGCACTTAATCTTACAATTGATGCTTGTGATTAACATAGCATTAGTCAGTCAGTTGGTTTTTGCCCAAAAGACAGAAGAAAGAAAACTTAATTCGTTCAAAGCCGTAAAAATCGGAGGGAGTTTCAATGTAATACTTCAGGAAGGAAATACTGAAAGTATAAAAATTACAGCCTCAGGCATAGCCTTAGACGATGTTATTACCGAAAATGAGGGCAGTACCCTCAGTATTCGTATTCAAAATGACAGATGGAATTCAAGAACTAATTATAACTATACAGTAGATATAGTACTGACCTACAAGAATTTAGAAAAAATTAACTCCAGTGGGTCTTCTCGTATTCATGCCAAATCAATTATTAGAAGTAATGATTTTGACTTAGTGCTTTCTGGTTCTGGTAAGTTCAAAGGGGGAGTGGAAACTCAAAGATTGAATGTTGCTTTAAGTGGTTCAGGAGATATAGAAATTAATGGCAGTGCCAAAGAGCAAAATATTAGTATTTCAGGTTCTGGAGATGTGCAAGCAATAGACTTGAAATCTTCTGTTACTAAAATAAAGATTTCTGGTTCTGGTAATGCTAAGATACATGCAAGCGAGGAACTCGAGGCAAATATTTCTGGATCTGGTGATATACGTTTTGCAGGCAACCCACAAAAGCAAATCTTGAAAAGTGCTGGCTCTGGCTCTATTAAGAAGATAAATTAAATCTGCTTCTCTCAAGGTCTTGGTTTTGTGCCTGTAGAACGGGCTTTACTGTTCTTTTTGCTAAATTTGGTTTTATTATACTTAAAAAAAATGTTTTGCAAACGTTTATAAGATTTCAAACCTTATAAACGTTAATTTTCAATTAAAACCAATTCCGATTGAGTATAAGTTTCAACAAATAATCGTTCCTGCTTTCTTTTTTTGCCCTTTCCTTGCCCTCTTAATTAAGGAGGGTTGGGGCTAAACCAAAGAACGATTTATTCTTGAAAGCCCTACAATACAAAAAAGCCTTTGCAAAAGACTGCAAAGGCTTTTTTACTTTCAGTAGCGAGGGGGGGGCTCGAACCCCCGACCTCAGCATTATGAGTGCTGCGCTCTAGCCAGCTGAGCTACCTCGCCAAGTATAGGCTACTGTTTTAAAAACTTTGCCAAAGCTATTCACTTTGGCAATTTGATTGGCAGAGGGAGAGGGATTCGAACCCCCGGACCTGTTACAGTCAACGGTTTTCAAGACCGCCGCTTTAAACCACTCAGCCATCCCTCTATGATGTGCTTTGATTAGTGAAAGTCGCTAATTGCGGTGCAAAGGTAAGCAGTTTTTGGAAAATAACAAAACTATTTGAAAAAATATTTATTGCAATAGAATAGAGCCGATTTTGACTTGATTGATAAAATATTGATTTACAGTTTTTCTATTTCAAAATACTTTATTTTAATTTGTAGCCTAAAAATCTTGCCGATTGGCTCATTTATGGAGTTAATAGTATTTTATTTTTTTGCAGTGTTAGTGCTATTTTCTGCTGTTTTTATTTTGTTTACCAAAAATGTAATGTATGCAGCTTTTACGCTCTTGCTTACTTTTGTGGGAATTGCGGGAATTTATATTTTTTTAATGGCTGATGTAGTGGCAGTTACGCAAATTATGGTCTATGTAGGAGGCATACTGATTTTGCTTATTTTTGGAGTAATGTTTACTAATAAGTTACAAAATGGTAAAATATTAACTTCTCACCAATATCCTTGGGTAGCAGGCTTATTGGGAATAAGTGTATTTGTTTTACTTACCTCATTGATTATGAGGGCTGATTTTCAGCATGTAGCATGGATTCAAGAAAGTACACCGCAAACGGCTTCGAACTCCACTATAGAGATAATAGGTCTGCAATTGATGACGCATCACATATTGGCTTTAGAAGCAGTAGGTATTTTACTCTTGCTTGCCTTAGTTGGAACTGCCTTAATAGCAGGCAGAAAAGTCTAATTTTAACAGATTGGCATAATTTTTAGAAACTAATATCGTATAAATCTCGTTTTTTACTTATCTTGCGTTTGCCCATAGTTTAACATGGATTCGGTGATGAAAGTAACCCCTTTAGATATTCGCAAAAAGTCCTTCGACAAAGTAACCTTTGGAGGCTACGATAAAGAAGATGTAAATGCCTTCTTACAAGCTATGTCTGTAGCGTGGGAGAATATGACTGTGAAAAATGAAGACTTAGAGCGAAGATTAGCCGAAGCCCTCAACGAACTCAATCGCCTTCGCCAAATAGAAGCCTCCTTACTTACTACTTTGAAAAATTTAGAAGAAAGCAATCACGTTTTAAGGGAACAGGCGCAAAAAGAAGCCCATTTGATAATACAAGAAGCACAGGTGAAAGCTAATCAGATTGTAGAGGAAGCAAAAACGCAAGCTAAAATGGTAACGCGTGAAGCTAATCAACTGGCTTATAACTCTTTGGCTCAAATGAGAGAAGAGTTGAGAAAGTTGGATTATAGCTACAGGCTGATAGAAAAGCAAAAAGAAAAACTCACATCTCAAATGACTGATTTCTTGAAAGATACGCTCGGGAAAATTACGCAAATAGATGCCTATAAGCGTATCATCTTTTACGAAGATGAAATCAAGAAAGCCAATGAGTTTATGCAAAGGAACAACGAGCAAACTAAGCAAACACTACAAAATTTAGAGAAAAATTATCCTTTTTCTCAAAAAAAAGCAGAAAGCATAGTAAATGAAACGCCAGAAACTGCTACTTATGTAAATAGAGTAAATGGCTCTCATTACACCCAACAAAGCCCCATCAATGTTTCTGAAAGTCAAGATTTAGCTTCTTTTTTTGACAGCTTATAAGTTATTTTTCCTTTTTATACTCTATTGCCTCTTTCACAAAACGTACAAAAAGCGGGTGAGGATTGGCTACTGTACTTTTTAACTCAGGGTGGAACTGTACCCCTATAAAATATCGATGATTTTTTAATTCCATAATCTCTACTAATTGGGTAGTAGGATTGATACCAGAGGCTATCATACCTGCTTCCTCAAACTGAGCGAGGTAGTTGTTATTGAACTCGTAGCGGTGTCTGTGGCGTTCTTGAATTTCTTTTTTCTTATAAACACTCCAAGCCAGAGAGTCTTTTTTCAACTCACAAGGATAAGCACCCAAACGCATCGTGCCTCCTTTCATTGTAATTTTCTTTTGGTCTTCCATCATGTCTATGACGGGGTGAGCCGCTTCCTTGTCCATTTCAGTAGAGTTTGCGCTTTCTAAGAGCAATACATTTCTTGCAAAATCTATTACGGCACATTGCATTCCCAGGCAAATACCAAAGAAAGGAATATTATTCTCCCTTGCAAAACGTACCGCCCTAATTTTCCCTTCAATTCCTCTATCGCCAAAACCGGGAGCTACTAATATGCCGTCCATATCTGCTAATCTACTGCTTGCCTCGTCTGTACTGATTAACTCCTCAGAGCGAATAAAACTAAGGTTTACTTTACATTCGTTTTCCGCTCCCGCATGGACAAATGCCTCAGAAATAGACTTGTACGCATCGGGAAGTTCTACGTACTTGCCTACCAAAGCAATATTTACTTCGTTGGTAGGATTTTTTAACTTTCCTAAAAACTGCTTCCAATCTTCTATTTTAAGCACTTGATTTTTGGGAAGTTGTAGTTTTTCTAACACTATCTCGTCCAGTCTTTCCTTACGCATCAGCAAGGGGACATCATAAATACTTTCCGCATCAATGGATTCAATCACCGAATTAATATCTACGTTACAGAAAAGGGCTAATTTTCTGCGAATATCATAAGGTAGCGGATATTCTGTGCGACACACCAGTATTTGGGGTTGGATTCCCTCCTCTAAGAGTTTCTTTACGGAGTGCTGAGTAGGTTTAGTCTTTAACTCTCCTGCTTTTTTTAGGTAAGGAATCAAAGTTAGATGAATGACAATAACATTTTCAGGACCTAAATCCCAACGTACCTGACGTACTGCCTCTATAAAAGGGAGAGATTCTATATCGCCGACACAACCACCGATTTCTGTAATGATAATATCGTATTTTCCTGTTTGCCCAAGTGCAAAAAAATTTCTTTTGATTTCGTCAGTAATATGAGGAATAACTTGCACCGTTTTTCCTAAATATGCTCCCTCTCTTTCTTTCATAATCACATTGTAGTAGATTCTACCTGTGGTTACATTGTTGGCTTGGGAAGTGGGAATATTAAGAAAACGCTCATAATGCCCTAAATCTAAATCGGTTTCCGCACCGTCATCGGTTACATAACATTCTCCATGTTCATAAGGATTTAAGGTGCCGGGGTCTACGTTGATGTAGGGGTCAAACTTTTGGATAGTTACGGAAAAACCTCTTGCTTGCAATAACTTTGCCAAAGAAGCAGAAACAATACCCTTACCCAAGGAAGAGGTAACTCCTCCTGTAACGAAAATATATTTAGTATTAGCCACGATTCAAGTTACGTTTTAAAAGATATTCAAAAAATTCGGGTGCAAATTTAACTTAAAAAAAATATGCTTTACAAAGGGGAGCAGTATTATTTGAAAAAGACAAGTATCCTTAGCGAAAATCTTAGTGCAATTTCTCCAAAATTTAAAATTTTTGAAAAGTTGAAAGAAAGAAAAATCTTTCTAACTAATTTATATTAAAAATCTGCCAAAAACTTATATTTGCAACGCCAAAATCGTGCATATTTGCCAAACAGTTCAGTAGAATTGAAAAAAGCAACATTATGGGTAAAATTATTGCTATTGCCAACCAAAAAGGTGGTGTAGGAAAAACAACAACTGCAATCAACTTAGGCGCAAGCTTAGCCGCCTTAGAATATAAAACCTTAGTAGTAGATGCTGACCCGCAAGCAAATTCTACTTCTGGCTTAGGCATGAACCCTAAGGAAGTACGCAAGAGTATCTATGACTGCATGATTAACCAGACCAATGTAAAAGAGGTAATTGTGCCGAGTTCCTTTGATTATTTAGATATTATCCCTTCTCATATAGATTTAGTAGGTGCTGAAATAGAGATGATTAATATTAAAAACCGAGAGGAACGTATGAGGGAAGCTCTTAGCGCCGTCAAAAATGAATACGATTTTATCTTAGTGGATTGCTCTCCTTCTTTGGGTTTGGTTACGGTCAATGCTCTGACCGCCTCCGATTCAGTAATTGTGCCTGTACAGTGCGAGTATTTTGCTTTGGAAGGTTTAGGTAAGTTATTGAATACCATTAAGATTATCCAAAGTAGGCTCAACACAGAATTGGAAATTGAGGGGATTTTACTCACTATGTATGATGCAAGGCTTAGGTTGGCAAACCAAGTAGTAGATGAAGTCAATACACACTTTAAAGACTTGGTTTTCAAGACTATTATTCCAAGAAATATTCGCCTAAGTGAATCTCCAAGCTTTGGACTGCCTGCTATTGCTCATGATGCAGAAAGCAAAGGTACACAAAGCTATTTGAACTTAGCCCAAGAAATTTTAGACAAAAACGGAATCGCAAAATAAGAAAAATAACAATGGCTGACGAGAAAAAAACACCACAGCTAAAGAAACGCGCTATGGGGAGAGGTTTAGAGGCACTTTTGAGTGATAACAGAACAGTGCTAACAGAGGAAGGTGTTTCCAAAGAATTAGAAGAATTGAGGCACTTAGCTACGCAGTTCAGCCTTATTCCCGTGGAAAAAATAGAGGTCAATCCCTTTCAGCCTCGCTCTAACTTTGATGTAGAAGCCCTCAAAGAACTTGCTGAATCTATTAAAGTACAAGGTATTATTCAACCTATTACAGTCAGGCAATTAGACGAAGATACCTTCCAACTCATCTCTGGAGAACGCCGCTTGAAAGCCTCTAAAATGGCGGGTTTGACGGAAATTCCCGCATATATTCGCGCAGGCAACGACCAACAGATGTTGGAAATGGCGTTGATTGAAAATATCCAACGCGAAGAGCTTAATCCTATAGAAGTGGCACTGAGTTATCAAAGACTTATCGCAGAATGTAACCTCAAACAAGAAGAATTAGGCGATAGGGTAGGTAAAAAACGAAGCACAGTGAACAACTATCTTCGCTTGCTCAAACTCCCTCCGGATATTCAAGCAGGATTGCGAGATGGTAAGGTAAGCATGGGACACGCCCGCGCACTCATCAATATAGATAGCGTAGATATCCAACTCTCTATTTATAAGCGAATTATAGAAGAAGACCTCTCAGTAAGGAAAGTAGAAGACTTAGTAAGGGACTTAACAGATAGAGAAGAGAAAAAAACAAATCCACAAAAAAAGCCCACGGATTATGCTCTTTTACAGATTCAATCTAAACTGGCAAGCCGCTTTGGTACAAAAGTACAAATCAAAAAAGATGCAGACAACAAAGGAGAAATCAAGATTCCTTTTGTTTCAGAGGAAGATTTGAATAGAATTTTGGAAATACTTACCTAAATTATTTTTTATCATAGAAAAATTAACTAAATAAGTGTTTCCACAAAATATCAAACACTTCTGAGGCTTCTATGTGTCGCTTAGGTAATATTTCACTTCTTTTAGAAATAATTAATGGTCTATCATGCTCATTTTCAGGAATTCTGCCATGAGAACCCCTGACCAAAGTAGCATCTAAAGGAATAATATCCATCAACATTCTGAATCCTAATTTTTTTTTGAGTAACTTCCCCGCTACTACCAAAGGCAAAAGTTTAATTTGGGGGTTGGCAAACATTTCTACAGGGTCATAGCCCGGTTTTTTATGAATATCTACAATACGGGCAAAGTCAGGTGCTTTTTTGTCATCTAACCAATAGTAGTACGTAAACCATGAATTTTTATCTGCTACTGCAATAAAATCACCAGAGCGAGTGTGATGTAAGCCAAAATCCTTCTTGCCTTTTTCATCTAAAATCAGTTCTATGCCTTCAGTATTTTCTAAAATTGCTTTAATTCTGTCCAGTTCATTTTTATCATTGACATAGACATGAGCGACTTGGTGGTCGGCTACGGCAAATGCGCTACTTGCCCCCGCATCTAATAGTTCTAAGCCTCTTTCTTCTCTGATAGCCAAATAGTTGTGTTTTCTTAATATCCTATTCAGATGAATAGGGCGGTTTACATCAGTAATGCCATACTCTGAAAGTACCACTACCTGTGTATCTCTTTTTTCGTAAAAAGTAATTAAGTTTTGACAAACTTGGTCTATTGCTTTCAAATCTTTTGGGATAGAAGGGTGTTGCGTGCCGTGCCGCTGGAAGTTATAATCTAAGTGAGGAAGATAAATCAAAGTCAAAGTAGGATTATGCCATTCTTCTACCAATTTGGAGGCTTCTGCTATCCACTGGCTTGATTTGATAGAAGTTCTCGGTCCCCAAAAGTCAAACAAAGGAAATGTGCCTAATTTTTCCTGCAATTTATCTCTCAAATCGGGTGGAAAAGAGTAGCAATCGGGCATCTTGCGTCCATCAGCCAAATACTGTGGACGGGGAGTAACACTATAATCTACCGTAGAGTACATATTGTACCACCAAAAAAGGTTAGCGCAGGTAAAAGTATTGTCTATTTTTTTTGCTTTCTCCCAAATTTTCTCAGCTTGTACTAATTTATTGGACTGTCGCCAAAACTTGATTTCACACTCCTCGGCAAAGTACCAGCCGTTGCCTACAATGCCATGTTCGTTTGGATATTTTCCTGTCAAGTAAGTAGCTTGCGCAGAGCAGGTTACTGCAGGAAGCACAGGCTTAATCGCCGAGAAAGAACCCTGCGCTGACCACTGCTGAAGAAAGGGTGTATGCTGTCCAATTAGCGAAGGGGTAAGTCCTACTACATTGATAACGACTGTTTTTTTCATACTCGAATGTTTATACAAAATTATATGTTGCATTGCATAAAACTTGCCATTTACTTGTAAGAAATTTTGAAAATATTGGCTTAAAATATGCTTTTAAAGAGTAAATAAGTGTTTATCTTTACAAGTTTTCTATTTACCTTTTCAAGGGAAATTCAAGAAGAAAATCCAAACAACTATTAATCACTTTAATAAGATAGATAAAACTATGAAATCATTACGTTACTCGCTCTTGTTTTTATTTTTTTTATGTTTGGCATTCAATGTATTAGCTCAAAAAGTTGATGCCAAGAAGGAAAAGGAAGAGCGTAAGAAGTGGAAAGAGAAAAAGAGCAAGGTTGAGCCTTTGCAGTATAGGGATATGCTCAGAGAAATAGACGAACTTAAGGCGGAAAATGAAGCCTTGAAACGCCAGAACGCAAGTATGCAAGCAGGTCTTGACGACAAGGAGGCACTCAAAGCAAGCCTTCAAAAGCAAATAGCAGAGTTAAAAAAGGGAGGAGGAAATACAGCGGTAAAGACTGAACCTAATGAGATAGATGCTTCTTTTAAATCCAAAGGAGTGATTTTTAGGGTACAGGTAGGGGCGTATCGCAAAATAGACCTTTCTCGCTTCAAAGATAATAATCGAAACTTTGGTGTGTTGCAAGACGGAGATATTTTAAAGTACGAATTGGGTTCATTTAACAATCCTAAGGAGGCTTATGCTTTTAAAAAGTACTTGATGAAAATAGGCGTTCCCAGCCCTTGGGTAGTGGCTTACAAAGACGGACAACGCATGACGGAGGACATTCGCACCATTCTAAAAAGTGTGGGAATTACAGATGCTGACTTGGAAACAGATTTATTCAAAGAGTAAGAGGTAGAGTCAGGAATCACTGTTCCAATGACTATGCCCAAACCTATGAAGTTTTTAAAACATGATAGGCTTAGTATTATCTGTGCTTTGTGCTTTTGTTTTATCAAAACTCACTTTTTATTAAGTATATATAACTCTTAAAACCATTTATTTAATGATAGAAACATGAAAACAACTATATTTCTAATACTTATTTTCTGCATTTCATTTGGAGCTATTGCTCAAAAGAAAAAACCAAGTGCTGAGGACAAAGCGGCAGAAAAAGAATGGAAGAGAAAACTCAAAGACTTAGACCCCTTGCAATACAGGGACTTAGTGAATGAGCTAAACAGATTGCGTGGGGAAAATGCAGGCTTAAAAGGAAAACTTAGAACCGTAGGCAAGGATATGACTGATAGAGATACAGAAATTGCTAAGCTGCAAAATGAGTACGATTCCATCAGTAATGCCGTCAACCAAGCCAAAAGAGAGGAGGCAAGCGGTGGCACAAATCCTGAGTATGCCAAAGGGACTTGGTATAGGGTGCAGGTAGGCGTAAAAAATAGAATTGATATTTCCGAATTAGGAGGAGATACTAAAAATCTCATCATAGAAAAGGATAGCGACAATATCTACAAATACACCTTAGGGCATTTCAAAGACTACTGGGAGGCAGATGAGTTTAAAAAAGCCCTAAGAACTATTATGGGCTTAGACAAAAGAAAGGAAGAGGACAGGGAAATCTGGACGGTCATCTACAAAGACAATGAAAGGGCAAGCATGAAAGACCGCTTGGAGTTAGAGTCTGGTACACCGAAAGGAGATAATTAAGCACAAAAATAAGTTTTTTATAGAAGGAGGCTGCCCTAAAACATCATTTTGGACAGCCTCTTTTTGAATATCATTATTTAGCAGGTTCTCCTTCACTATTTAGTTCTATCACCTCATACCCCAAAGCACCGAGTCTTTCTCCGAATAAATTTTTATCTCCTACAATCACAATCACCATTTTATCAAAAGGCAAATATTTCTTAGCCAAGGCGTTAATTTCATCTTTGGTAATAGACTTGACAATAGCATTTTGTTGCTCTGTGTAGTTGTTGGCTAAGCCATATTCTATAATTCTACCTAAGAAAGCGGCTTTTTGGAAACCTGTTTCAAAATTACGTGCTTCTGATTGACCTATGGACTTACGCATGAACTCCAACTCTGCATCAGTAATACCTTTTTCAGCATAGTTTTTAATTTCCTTCATAAATTCTACTACTGCGCTGTCGCTTGCTGTAGCTTTGATACCCCCTGAGGCTGTAAAGCGTGTGTCCATTTTATCGCCAGAAAAGCCACTTCTTGCCCCGTAAGTCCAGCCTTTGTCTTCGCGCAAGTTGAGGTTGATGCGGCTGTTAAATGCCCCACCTAAGACGTAGTTAGTCAATACCGTTTTGTAGTATTCCCCCGTGGCATCGTATTTCAAATCGTTGCTTACGTAGCCAATCCTGATTTCTGACTGAGCGGCTTTATCTTTGTGTACCAAGTAGATTTTGGTTTTGTCTATTGGCTTTGCGGCAGGAATAGCAGGCATTTTTATCTCTTTTTTTGCCCATTTCTCTAAGAAAGAAAGTTTAGGCAGGATTTCCTGCTGGGTAATGTCGCCTACGATGACTACATTGCTTACCGAGGGAGAGAAATAATTGGCATAGAAATTCTTTACATCGTCTAAAGTAATTTGCCCAACGGTTTGCTCTGTACCTGACAGAGGCATGGCTTTGATGTGGTCATTGCCGTACAATAGCTTGGCATACACCGTATTGGCAATGAAAGTAGGCTGAGTTTGCTGATTTTTAATGCCTGCTATGGCTTGTTTTTTCAATCTTTCAAAATCTGCTTGGTCAAATTTAGGTCTGAACAGTTTTTCTTCTAATAAGGTCAGAGTTTTTTCCAAGTTTTTCTTCAGAGTAAAAACTTGCACACTGATTTCATCCTCGCTTGCACTAAAAGAAATACTACTACCTAATTTGTCCAATTCTGAGCTAATTGCTTCAGAAGAATAGTTCTGTGTACTTTCATTGAGCATTTGAGCTGTCATGCCTGCGATGCCCGCTTTACTCATGTCATTAGCAGAGTGCAGATGTCCTCCTTTGATGCTCATTCTCAGCGTAACAGTAGGAAGTTCGTCATTTTTTGTCCCGATTAATTTCATGCCATTGGCAAAATCTTTTTTCCAAACATCAGGTACTTTGACCACAGGATTGGCTCCGCTTGCAGGTCTTTTGCTCCTGTCAAAATTGTCTTTGGCTTTGTTGTATTTCAACCCATCATAGCCGTAGTTAGGGGCTTTGTAGTTAGACTCGTCTATGGTGTA
>Ga0272446_1002880_pt1 | contig 22616 bp, 15 predicted proteins | sample YNPCB0061_FD_194587 | JGI IMG/M metagenome (GOLD analysis project Ga0272446, IMG submission 194587) | Hot spring microbial mat communities from Yellowstone National Park, WY, United States - YNP-CB-006-1 | ecosystem: Environmental > Aquatic > Thermal springs > Hot (42-90C) > Sediment | place... | reverse complement strand
ACGTGCTTGTTCGCGCGCAGCGCCTGCACGGCCTGGGGCCCGTGCAGATGGTGCTGCGTGATGATGGCGATCGCCTCCAGGTCCATGCCGCAGAGCTCGTCGAGCGACGCGGCCCGGTCCGCGATGCCGAACTGCTCGCAGCGAGCGGCGAGCTTCGCGGCATCGAGATCGCAGAGGACCACGTTCTCGACGCCCGGGTGCGCCTTGAAGAGCGGAATGAAGCACTCGGCGAAGGACCCGACGCCACAGACCCCCATGCGGATGCCCATGTCAGCCCTCCCCGGCAACGCTCACGACGTGACGCGCGGCCCCAGGCGCTCGGCCCCCAAACGCACGACCGCCGCCCGAGCGAGGGCGGCGGTCAGCAAGGAGGGCCCAGAGGGGCGAACGGGTGCCGCGGACCGGACTTGAACCAGTGACACGAGGATTTTCAGTCCTCTGCTCTACCAGCTGAGCTACCGCGGCACGCAGATGCAACGACGGATTATACACCGGGCCGGATGCACGCGTCAACGCTCGCTCCAACGGGCGGCCACGGCACCCCTCCCCGCTGTTTGACCCGGCTGCGGCCGCGCGCTATAATGCGGAGGCAGAAGAATGTCTCCCCCTTGCTCGCGGAGGAACCGGGCATGTTGAGGTCGGCGCCGGACGAAGCGCGCGGGCTGGCTGGCCCCGAGAGCCATCGCGCGCGCGACCTCGTGGGCCTGGCCCTCGTGTTCGTGGGCGCCGCCGTGCTGCTCTGGCTTCTCTGGCCGCAGGACGCGCCGGTTCCGACGGTAGCCGAGCAGGCGCTGCGCTGGTTCGCGGGCGCGGGCGCCTATGCCGCGCCGATCATCCTGATCTTCCTCGGCGTCATGCTGCTGGTGGGGTGCGAGCGGCTTGCTTTCACGCACTCGACCATCGGCAGCGTCCTGCTCTTTCTGACGTTCCTCGCCTGGCGCCATCTGGCCGTCGCGCTCGACCCCTCCGCTGTCGAGGCCACGGGCTCGGCCGAGGTCGCTGCCTGGTCGGAGCCGCACCTGAGCCGTGCAGGCGGCGTGGTGGGCGCCGCGATCGGCTGGGCGCTGGAGCGTCCCTTCGGCCTCCCGGCTGCGTACCTCTTCCTGACCATGACCGCGTGCATGGGGGTCGTGCTGCTGGTGGACCAGCCGTTCGTGGAGCTTCTGCGCCGGCTGCGCGCTCCGGCACGCGGGACGCTCGCGGTCGCGCGGACCGGCGTGGCGGTGGTTCGCGAGCGCGCGGGCGCCCTGCGCGAGCGTCGCGAGTCGAGGACGGCGCACGCGCCCGCCCCCGCGTCGCCCCCGGAGCCGCTGTGGCGGCGGCTTCGATCGCGGGTCGGGCCGAACACCGTCGAGCCTCCGAACGCGGCGGAGGAGCCGTTCGATGCAAGCGACGAGGAAGGCGGGGGCGCGGTGGCCGAGGGCGGTAAGCCAGAGCCGGACGAAGACGACGCGCCCACAGCGCCGGCGCCCCGGCGATCGGCGCCTGCATCTCCGGCCCCGCCCGCCGAGTACGTCTTTCCGCCCCTCACGCTGCTCCACGAGCCGCCCGCGCCTGCCCCGCGGAAGGCCCAGCAGGAGATGGCGGAGAAGCGCCAGGTCCTCGAGCGCACACTGGAGCAGTTCGGCATCAAGGCGAACGTCGTCGAGATCGCCCACGGGCCGACCGTCACGCGCTACGAGATCCAGCTCGCGCCCGGCATCAAGGTCAGCCGCATCGTGTCGCTCGCCGACAACCTCGCAATGTCGCTGGCGGCCATCGATGTGCGCGTGGAGGCCCCCATTCCCGGCAAGGCGGCCATTGGCGTCGAGGTGCCGAACGCCGCCAGCACGGTCGTCACGCTCCGGGAGTGCCTGGAGGCGCCGGAGTTCCAGAGCGCCCCGGGCAAGCTCGTCTTCGCTCTCGGCAAGGACGTCTCAGGCGCCGTGCGCTTCGCCGACCTCACCAAGATGCCGCACCTCCTCATTGGCGGAGCGACGAACTCCGGCAAGTCCGCCTGCCTGAACTCCCTGATCGCCTCCTTCGTCTACCGCGCGCGGCCCGACGAGGTGAAGCTGGTGCTGGTGGACCCCAAGCGCGTCGAGCTGTCGCTCTGGGAGGGCATCCCGCACCTGCTCTATCCGGTGGTGAAAGACGTGCGGAACGCGGCAGGCATCCTGCGCGCCGTCATCAAGGAAATGGAGGCGCGCTACGACGCGTTCGCGCGCGCCGGCACGCGCAACATCGAGGGCTACAACCGAACCGCGCCCGAAGACCAGCGGATGCCCTATCTGGTCATTGTGGTGGACGAGCTGGCCGACCTGATGATGCAGGCGGCAGGCGAGGTCGAGCCCTCCATCTGCCGCATCGCCCAGCTCGCGCGCGCCACCGGCATCCACCTGGTGATCGCCACGCAGCGGCCCTCCGTGGACGTTATCACGGGTACCATCAAGGCGAACATCTCCTCGCGCATCGCCTTCGCGGTCAGCTCGCAGGTCGACAGCCGCACCATCATCGACATGGTCGGGGCCGACCGGCTCATCGGTCGGGGCGATATGCTCTTCCTGCCGATCGACGCGGGCAAGCCGACGCGCATCCAGGGCTGCTACCTCTCGGAGGCCGAGACCCACGCGCTCGTCGAGCATCTGCGCCGCCAGGGAACCCCCGCCTACCGAAGCCTGCCCGACTCGCCGAACGGCTCCGAGGGGCCGACCGCCGAGGCGGAGGACGATCTCTTCGAGAACGCGGTCAAGCTCATCGCCTCCACCGGCCATGGCTCTACGTCGCTGCTGCAGCGCCGGTTCCGCATCGGCTACACCCGCGCGGCACGGCTGCTGGACATGATGGAGGAGCGCGGCATCGTGGGTCCGCTGGACGGCGCCAAGCCGCGCGAGCTGCTCGTCAGCCGCGAGGAGGTCGAGCGCATGTTCCTCCGCAACCGCCCGAGCTGACGGCCCCCGCCGCTGTCCGCCGCCGGGTGGTACAATTCGACCTGTTGGGCGCGCGGGCACGCTAGCGCTCCAGCGCGACCGGCCGTGGAGCGGACATGACCACGATCGCAGCGGGCCCCATGGCCCTCAGTGTCTTCGACCTCTTCACCATCGGCATCGGTCCTTCGAGCTCCCATACGGTCGGTCCCATGCGCGCGGCGCGTCTCTTCGCGCAGGAGCTCGACCGCGCCGGGGCGCTCGCGCAGACCGGCGTCGTGGCGGTGGAGCTGTACGGCTCTCTCGGGCTGACGGGGCGCGGGCACGGGAGCGACCGCGCCGTGGTTCTCGGCCTGGAGGGCGAGACACCGGAAGGCGTCGACCCGGACTCCATCGAGCAGCGTCTGGCGCGCATCCGAGAGCGCCGCTCCCTCTCGCTGCTCGGGCGGCGGCCCATCGCCTTCGACGAGCGCGAGCACCTCGTATTCCACCGGCGCGGCGCCCTCCCGATGCACCCGAACGGCATGCGGTTTCACGCCATGGACCGCTCCGGCCGCCCGCTCAAGGACGCCGTGTACTACTCCGTGGGCGGCGGCTTCGTGGTGAGCGAAGAAGAGGCGGGAGCTGGCCGCATCAAGGTCGGCGCCGCTCGCGTGCCCTTCCCGTTTGCGAGCGGCTCGGATCTTCTGGGGGCCTGCGAGAGCGCCGGCCTGCGCGTGAGCGACCTGATGCTGGCGAACGAAAGCGCCCGGCGGCCCGAGGCGGAGGTCCGAGCGCGGCTCCTGACGATCTGGGAGGTGATGCAGGAGTGCGTTCGGGCCGGCTGCGCGCACGACGGCGATCTGCCGGGTGGGCTGCGGCTCCGGCGCCGCGCGCCCGGCCTCTACCGCGACCTGACGTCCCGACCGGAGCGCTCCCTTCGGGACCCGCTCACCATCCTGGACTGGGTGGACCTCTACGCGCTCGCCGTCAACGAGGAGAACGCGGCGGGCGGGCGCGTGGTGACGGCTCCGACGAACGGCGCGGCCGGCATCGTGCCGGCGGTACTGCACTACTACGACCGCTTCTGCGCGGGTTCGAATGCCGAGGGCATCGAGCGCTTCTTGCTGGCGGCGGGCGCCGTCGGCATCCTGTACAAGGAGAACGCGTCCATCTCCGGCGCCGAGGTGGGCTGCCAGGGGGAGGTGGGCGTCGCGTGCTCGATGGCGGCGGCCGGGCTGACGGAGGCGCTCGGCGGAACGCCGGCGCAGGTGGAGAACGCCGCCGAGATCGCCATGGAGCACAACCTCGGCTTGACGTGCGACCCGGTGGGCGGTCTCGTGCAAATACCCTGCATCGAACGGAACGCGATGGGCGCAGTAAAGGCGATCAACGCGGCGCGGATGGCACTCCGCGGGGACGGTCGGCACCGTGTGTCGCTGGACGCGGTGATCGTGACGATGCGGCAGACCGGCGCCGACATGAAGCGCAAGTACAAGGAGACCTCGCAGGGCGGCCTGGCCGTCAACTACGTCGCCTGCTGACAGCGCGTACGCCGGGGCCGGCGTGCGGGCAGGACTTGCCGCCAGTTGCGGCCAACGCTGACCTCGGACGGCGGCCCCCGAAGGAACGAACGATCCCATGGACTGGCTGTTGCTGCTGGCAGGCGTCGCGTGCGCGGGCCTGGGCGGCGAGGCGTTCCTGCGCGGGGCCGTGGGCCTCGCGCACTGGGCGCGCGTGCCGCCAGGGATCGTGGGCGCGACGGTCGCCGCCTTCGCCACCAGCAGCCCGGAGCTGTCGGTGGCTGTGGGATCGGCCCTCGACGGAGCGCCGGAGGTGTCCCTCGGCAACGTCGCCGGGGGCAACGTGGTGAACATCGGTGCGGTCCTCGCGGCCGCGATCCTGGTCGCTCCGGTCGTCGCGCCGCGCGCGAGCGTCCGGCGCGACCACCCGGTGGCGCTGCTGGTACCCGTTCTCACCGTGCTGCTGGGCCTCGACGGCGTCGTGTCGCGCATCGACGGAGCGCTGCTCCTCGTCCTCTTCGGCGGATGGCTTTCCTTCACGCTCGTGGAGGCGCGCCGCGCCAGAGACGCGACGGATGCGGTGCTCTCGGTCCGCCCGTTCGCGTCGATCCTCTACGGTCTCGTTGGGCTCGCCGTGCTGGGCGTGGCAGGTCGGCTCATCGTGTCGGGGGCCGTCGGCATCGCGTCCAGGGCCGGTCTCAACGCTTTCGTCATCGGGGCCACCGTGGTGTCGATCGGCACGACGGTACCCGAGATGGCGACGGCCGTCATGGCCCGCGTGCGCGGCCACCAGGAGATCGCGATCGGCACGGTGCTGGGGAGCAACATCTTCAACGGGCTCTTCATCGTGGGGGTGGCGGCCACGATCTGCCCGATTCGGGTGGCTGTAGCCGATCTCTCCGCCGCCCTGGTGTTCGGGGCCATCCTGGTCGGTCTGGTCTATCCGCCGCCCTCTGGCATCCTGCAGCGCTCTCGAGGGCTCCTCTTGCTGGCCGGCTATGTGGCGTACCTCGTGGTGATCCTGCAGCGGGGCCGCTGAGAAGCGGCGGGGGAACGGGATGGGATCGAGTGGCCTGCTGTTCGCCGTCGTCATCTCGGTGCTGTGGCTCTTCTGCCTGGCGGCGCTCATCGCGTTCATCCGATGGCTCATCCGGGAGGAGCGGCGAGCGCGCGCCGCGGAGAAGGCCGAGAGGGAGGCTTCCGAAGGGGAGGAGCCGCCCGCCGAGACGTAGCCAACGGAGCGGGAACGCGCGACGCTCGCCTGCCGGTATCGCCGAAGGCGGGCCGGACTGCGCCCACACGACGCACAGGGGAGGAACCTGCTTGACCGATCATCGCCATCAGCCCACGCCCATCACACCCGCCGACATCGAGCGCTGGCGCACCGCCTTCGAGGCGGAGCCGCGCCACCGCACCGCGATGAACGCCGTCACGAAGACGACCGTCCGGTCGGTCGCCATGGCGCGCCGGGCCGTCGTTCGCCATAACCACACCTTCTCGCACGTGGTGAAGGCGGGCGCCGCCACCAGCCAGAACGGCAGCGGCCGCTGCTGGATGTTCGCGGGCCTCAACACCTTCCGCATGGCCGCCGCCGAGGGGATGAACCTCGAGGACTTCGAGCTCTCGCAGAACTACCCCATGTTCTGGGACAAGCTGGAGAAGGCCAACTACTTCCTGGAAAGCATTCTGCGCACACTTGACGAGCCGACCGACGGCCGGCTCATTGCGTGGCTGATGCAGGCGCCCGTTCAGGATGGCGGGCAGTGGGATATGTTCGTGAACCTGGTGCGCCGCTACGGCGTCGTGCCCAAGGAGGCCATGCCGGAAACCGAGAGCAGCGGCAACACCGGCATGCTGAACGACCGCTTGACCGTCAGGCTTCGCGAGGACGCCGCGCGGCTGCGCGCCGCGCACCGCGCGGGGGAAACGGTGGCGGCTCTGCGCGCGCGGAAAGACGCCATGCTGGAGGAGGTCTACCGCATCCTGACCATCCATCTGGGCGAGCCGCCGAGGCAGTTCCTCTGGCAGTGGCGAGACAAGGACAAGGAGTTCCACCGCGACGGCGTGCTGACGCCTCTCGAGTTCTTGGAGAAGCGCGTGCCGGTCGACCTGGACGCGCTCGTCTGTCTCATCCACTGCCCGCAGTCGTCCAAGCGCTTCAACGCGCTCTACACGGTGGACTTCCTGGGCAACGTGGTGGGGGGCCAGATCGTGCGCTACCTGAACGTGGAGATGCCCACCCTCAAAGCGGCGGCCAAGGAGCAGATCGTCGACGGCAAGCCCGTCTGGTTCGGCTGCGACGTGGGGAAGTCGTTCGACCGCGACCTCGGTCTGATGGACATGGAGCTCTACGACTACGAGGATGTATACGGCGTACGGTTCGGGCTGGACAAGGCGGAGCGGCTGGATTACGGCGACAGCCAGATGACCCATGCCATGGTGATGACGGGCGTCGATCTGGACGACGAGGGGAACCCACGCAAGTGGCGTGTGGAGAACAGCTGGGGCGACAAAGGCGGCGACAAGGGCTTCATGGCGATGACCGACGCCTGGTTCGACGAGTACGTCTACGAGGTGGTGGTGGAGAAGGCGCGCCTATCTCCAGAGCTGCAGGCCGTGCTGGAGACCGATCCGATCCCGCTTCCGCCGTGGGACCCGATGGGCGCGCTGGCCGTGGCGCCGTGAGCGAAGCGAGCGAGCTGGCCCGATGACCGCGGAGCAGCGCGCCGACAGCCTCTACCGCGAGCGGTGGCGGGCCGCGCTCGAGCACCGTGCGCCGGATCGGCCGCCCATGGACCTCGGCGCCACCGACATGACAGAGATCGACGGCGGTCCGCGACGGCTCGCCCCCGCCCTCGGCCTGCCGCTGACCGGCGACGGCCCCGCGGACGACGAGGCCGTCCTGCGAGCGCTCGACATCGACATCCGCGGCGTCGGCGGCATCCTCGTGCCGCGCGAGCCGCCCTGGCGGCAGGTCTCCGAGACCGAGACGGTGGACTGCTGGGGTATCGGGTACCGCTTCAACGGGCACCACGACGAGGCGGTCGGGCGGCCGCTCGCCGGCGCCACGCTCGACGACCTCGAGCGCTACCCATGGCCGGACCCCGACACGATCGACCCGGCGGTCATCGAAGCGGCCGCCGCCCGCGCGCGCTGGCTGCGCGAGGAGACGCCTTTCGTCGTCTGTGCCCGCCACCCGGTGTTCGGCGTCTTCGAGCTGGGGTGCTGGATGTGCGGGTTCGACGACTTCCTCTACCGTCTGGCAGCGGAGCCGGAGTTCGTCGCGCGCTTCTTCGAGATCGTGCTCGCCTATCAGAAGCGCGTGAACGCGCTCTACTACGGCGCGGTGGGGCGGTGGGCGCACTTCACCACGAGCGGCGACGACTTCGGCACGCAGACCGGCCCGTTCCTCTCGCCGCGGATGTTCCGGGAGATGGTGGCTCCGTTCCTGGCGGAGCGCATCCGCGACGTGGCGCGCTGGACCGACGCCGTCTTCTTCCACCACACCTGCGGATCGGTGCGCGCCCTTGTGCCAGACCTGATCGCGTGCGGCGTGCGCATCCTGAACCCGATCCAGCCCCACGCCGAGGGAATGGAGCCTGCCGCGATGAAGCGTGACTTCGGCGACGCGCTGACCTTCTACGGCGCGATCGACACGCAGCGGCTCCTGCCGCGCGGCACGCCGGAGGAGGTGCGGGCGGGCACGCGCGAGGTCATCCGCGCGCTCGGGGAGGGAGGCGGGTACGTGCTCTCCGCCGCCCATACGCTGCAGGACGATGTGCCGGAGGAGAACATCGTGGCCATGTACCGCGAGGGCGCCGCGTGACGCCGAGAGAGGTCGTGCTCGCCGCCATCGAGCGCCGGGACCCGCCGCGTGTGCCGGTGAACTACTGCAACCGCGACTTCGAGCACTCCGACGTGCTCGCCTCCGGCTACGCGCCGGCGGCAGGCTGGACACCCTCGGAGCCTGGCATGACGGAGTGGGGCTATGTGTGGCATGCGCTCGACCGGACGATGGGCCAGCCCGCAACGCACCCGCTCGTGGACTGGTCGGCGCTGGACGCGTACGTGCCGCCGGACCCCGACGCGCCCGGCCGCTTCGATCACATCGAGCCCTGGGCGCGGGAAAACGCCGACCGGTTCCTGCGCGCGAGCGTCGGCATCAGCGGGTTCAACCAGGCCACCTTCCTGCGCGGGTTCGAAGCGTTCCTCGAGGACCTCTGCCTCGCGCCCGATCGCGCGGAGCGGGTGCTGGACATCGTGTTCTGGTTTGAGAACGCCATCATCGAGCGCTATTGCGCGCTTCCTGTGGACTGCGTGGTGTTCGGCGACGACTGGGGCACGCAGAAGGGGCTCATGGTCCGGCCCGAGCTCTGGCGCCGCGTGTTTCGGCCGCGCTACGCGGAGCAGTTTGCGCGCATCCATGCGGCCGGCAAGAAGGTCTGGTTCCACTCCTGCGGCAACGTGTGGGACATGATCGGGGACATGATCGAGATCGGGGTGGACGTGCTCGAGCTGCTCCAGCCCGACGTCTTCGGCGTCGAGCGGCTGGCGGAGGCGTTCGCCGGGCGCGTCTGCTTCTGCTGCGCGGTGGACCACCAGCGGGTGGCCGTGAGCGGGTCGCGCGAGGAGATCTTCGCCTATGCGCGGCGGCTGAACGACTTGCTGGGCCGCGGCGGTGGCTTCATCGGCTACGTGGAGGACTACGCTTCGCTCGGAATGAGCGAGCAGAACTACCAGTGGATCCGCGAGGCGTTCCATAGCCTCAAGCCGGCGCCGCGCTCGGGCGCTCAGGAGCCGGACGCTCGCAGGGGCATCGCGACAATGGGAGAGGGACGACGATGACGAGGACAGCGGCCTGGGGCGTCGCGGCAGTGCTGTTGGCCGCGGCGAGCGTGGCCTTCGGGCAGAGCGCGCTGCCGGACAGGCTCCCCGCGCAAGAGGCAGCGGCGGGGTGGTTACGTCTGTTCGACGGGCAGACGACGTTCGGCTGGCAGCCGCGCGGCGACGCGCTGTGGGAGGTGGACGGCGGCGCGCTGCGCGGCCACGGCGCGGGCGACGGCGTCATCGCGACGACCGCCGAGTTCGCCGACTTCGAGCTCGCGCTCGAGGTCTGGATGGATGCCGAGACCGGGGGCGCCATCGCGTTCCGCGCACCGGTGGAGGGCCGCGTGGACGAGGAGAGCTCCTTCGAGGTGGCGCTCGACCCGGCGAGCACGCGCTGGCCGGCCGGCAGCATCCGGGGCGTGGCGCGCTCGTCGGCCGCTGGAGCCCGGCTCCGCAACCGCTGGACACCCGTCCGCGTCGTGGCGGACGGCCCGCGGCTCATCGTGGAGATCGGCGGCAGACGCGTGCTCACCGCGGCGAGCGCCAAGCACACGCGCGGTGTGGTGGCTCTGCGCCATCGAGGGAGCGGCACGGTGCGCTACCGGAACGTGCGCCTGCGCCCGCTCCAGCTCAGGCCCCTCTTCAACGGCAAGGACCTGACCGGCTGGAAGCCGATCCCGGGGCGCGCGTCCACGTTCACCGTCACGCCGGAGGGGTGGCTGCGCATCCAGAACGGGGCCGGCGACCTCCAGACCGAGACGCTGTGGGGCGACTTCGTCCTGCAGCTCGGCATCTTCGTGAACGGGGATCGGCTCAACAGCGGCGTCTTCTTCCGCGCGAACGCGGGGCAGTTCTGGAGCGGCTACGAGTCGCAGATTCGAAACCAGTGGGAGGGCGACGACCGCACCAGGCCGGTGGACTTCGGCACGGGGGGAGTGTACGGCCGACAGGCCGCGCGCAAGGTCGTCTCCAATGACCGCGAGTGGTTCACCAAGACGATCGTCGCCACCGGCAACCACATCGCCGTGTGGATCGACGGGTACCAGGTGGCGGACTACACGGACCGGCGGAACCCCGACCAGACGAACGCGCGCCGCGGGGCGCGCACCGCGCCGGGCGTCATCAGCCTGCAGGGGCATGACCCGAGCACGGACCTGATGTTCCGCGACATCCAGATCGCCGAGCTGCCCCCGCGGCCGTAGGCGCGCCGCCGCCTCACCCGGGGTCGCCGACGCGAGGCGGGAGGCCGTACCCGCCGCCGGCAGGGCTATCCCGCCGGCGCGTCTTCGCCCCGTGGCCGCTCGCCCGCCGGCTGGTTGCGGCGCCACAGGGTGGTCTGCCCCTGTCGCGCGCCGCCGTCGATGACGGCCTTGTAGTCGAAGCCGGGGAACCGGGCGCGCAGGACGGGACAAAGGTCGTCGAAGCCCTGGGCGTCGGACGGAACCGAGCACCCTCCCCCTGGCGCTGCGAAGACGTACCACTCCTGCGTGACGCCTCGCCAGCCGTCATCCAGCGTCACCAGCAGGATCTCGACGATGTCGTCGAGGCGCACGCTCTCGGGCGGGCGCCGGGGACGCTCGCAGACGATCTCGTCGTCGGAGACGGTCACTCGCCCGGCAGCGCCGCCATCGGGTTGCATGGCTGCTCGCCAGCGCGCGCGCAGGCTCGCGATGGCGTTCCGAGCGGCGCGAAACACGTCGCGACGAACGAGAGCCATGGGTCACCTCCCACATCGAGCCGACCGCTGACCGGCGGTCGCCGCGCTGTCTACGGCTCCGCGCCACGCCGCGCGTGCAGCAGCACGTACCGCACCTCGCCATGGATCGGGCCGCGCCGCAGGTCGTGCTCAAGGCGGACGAGACCGCGGCGGAAGGCCTCCTCGTCGATCAGGCGCAGCGCCGAGAAGGCGCGGTCGCGGTACATCGCGGGGTCGGTCAGCACGTACGGCGTGGACACCTCCTCGCTCCGCAACTCGCGGAACCCCGCGGCGCGCAGCCAGCCCTCCACCCGGTCGAGCGAAGGGTAGCGACGCAGCTCGATGGGCACCGTCTCGGGGAAGTAGACGCTGAGCGGCCGGCGCTCGCGGATGATGGCGTGGCTGTCGGTCGCGACGCAGAGGATGCCTCCCGGCCGCAGAACGCGGCCCGCCTCCCGGAACGCGAGCGCGGGCTCCCGAAGATGGTGGAGCACGTCCACGAGGAACGCAAGGTCCATCTTGCCCGCCGGCAGGGGCAGCGCCTCGGCCACGCCCGCGAGCCAGTGGACCTCCGGCGCGGCGCTTCGGGCGCGGGCGAGCATCGCCTGCGACGGGTCCACGCCCCACGCGCTGCAGCCCGCCGCCGACGCGACGGCGCGCAGGTGGTTGCCGGTGCCGCACCCGATCTCCAGCACGCGCGAGGAAGGGGTGAGCCTCCCGATCTCCACGAGTCGGCGCACGAGCGCCGGGTGCGCCCGGCGATGCGCCGCGTAGCTGTCCGCGACCGCGTCGTAGTCCATCCCGATGTCCGGCGCTGCCGCTACCGCGCCGCCACCTCCGTCACCGGATAGGGCGCCGGCGCCACCACACGGAGGTCCCCCCAGCACGCCCAGTCGGTCGTCGAGTTGTCGGCAGGGCCCACGTCCGCGATCAGCACCAGACGCACCCGCTTTCCGGCGAACGCCGACAGGTCCGCGGCCAGCGGCCTCCACTCGCGCTGGACGCCGTGAACGCGGCCGACCTCGGTCCTCGCGCCTCGCTCATCCAGGACCTCGACGCTGAAGACCACGCCATCGCTCACGTCGCCCCCGTCCATACAGCCCACCATCCCCGTGAGCACCGCCCCGTCCCGCGGCACCTCTACGGGGGTCGTGACGGCCCACGTGTAGCCGACGCCGCCGTTGTACGGCGGGTGCATGAACAGGCCTGGCCGCGACACGCCGCCAACCGCCATGCTCTGCCGCACATCGCAGACCGCGCCCGAGCCCGGCACATTCGGCTGCTCGCGCCCGCCGCGGAACCGCAGGCCCCACGAGAATGCATGGGCCAGAGGGTCGGCGATGGTGGGCTGCCGCTCGACGCGGCGCACCTCAAGCTCCAGCGGCGCGGCGCCCGGCAGCCCCTCTACCGAGAGCCGGAGTGTCCCCTTCGCGCCCACAGTCGCCGTCGAACGCAAGCGCAGTTCCACCAGCGCCGGCGGCGCGTCGGATCGGATCTCCATGACCGCCGGCTCGCACTGCCAGCCCGCGGGGGCCTCGACCCTGAGCCGAGCGGGCGCCGGCGGCAAGCCGCTAAGCCGCCAGACCGGCTCCACGCGGAGGAGCGTCTCGTCGCGATCCTCCCTCGCTGTCCATCGCCACCGGACCGGCGCCGCCACGCGCACCGTCACCTGCCGGCGTGCGGCGCCTGCCCGCGCTGTGGCGACCACCAGCTCGCCGGGGGCCGCGCCAGGCGGTACCACCAGTTGGCCGTTCTGTATGGTCGCGCCTTCTGCCGTCCAGCGTGCGCCCGCGAGGCTGGCGGTCAGGCGCGTGGAGCCGCCCGGGGGGACCTCGGCGCTGCCCGCGCCGGCGGTCCAGTCGCGCTTCCCGCTGAACGACAGCTCGATGCGAACGCTGTCCTTCGGAGGCGTGATCCACGTCTCCCTCCCGCTATCGCGCACGACCGGTGCGGGGAGCCTCACGCCGTCGGCATCGAAGGCCTCGGCGCGCACCAGGGCGCCCGTCACGCCATAGGGCCTGCGGACGACAAACGCCTCGTCACCGGCGATCCGCGTCACCCGGAGGCGGTTTGCGCCTGCGGGCCGGATCGCGAGGGCGCCCGACGTCGCGCACTCGGGCAGGCTGTGCCACGCGCCGCGGCCGTCCAGGTAGACGTACTCGGCGCACCGCACCACGTCGCGCCGCCCGGCCCCATCGAGCGCCGAGAGCGCCAGGAGCGGGCTCGCGTAGGGCGCTCGGGCGTCACCCGCGCGCTGGGGCTGGCGCGCCGCCCAGCCGGCGGGAGGGAGCGTCACGCGCTGCGCGCCGACGGTCACGGTCCAGTTCTCCGTCGGGTGGTCGTTCAACCAGAGCGTGAGCCCTCCCGGGTACTCGACGAGCATCTGGCGGCGCGTGCGCGGCAGGTCGAGCTCGAGCGCTTCCGAGACGGTGCGCAGCCGCCGGCCGTCCCAGTAGGCGATGCGCCTGGGCGGCTGCAGCCCGTAGCGCGCCTGCACCTGCTGCAGCAGGTAGTACGACCGGCAGGTCCGCTGGATGCCGTGCTCCTCCTCCACCAGCCACCCTATGTGCCCGTAGGCGAGCGTATGGAGCAGGAACCGGTCGATCGCGCGGTCGATGTTCTCCGGAGCGCGCCAGTTCGGCATGGTGTCGCAGAAGTAGCTGGTCCACGGCACGCCGATGTCGCACTCCTTCGTGTGGATCTGGTAGAGATCGAACACCGGCAGGAGCGGGTCCGTCGCGACGTTGTGTCCGTTGTAAGTCAGGCCGTAGTTGCCGTCGGCCAGGCCCGCGTACATCCAGTGGTAGGTGCCCTCCGAGAAGATGGGCCCGCCGTACACCCGCGAGTCGTTCCGAAGCAGCTCGCCGTAGGCATAGAAGGTCTGGGCATACGTGCCGGCGCCGGGAAGGCGGGCGTCCATGTCGCAGTAGGCCCAGGGCCCGACAGCCGTGTGAACGTCCGTGTAGGAGCTGTTCGAGCCGTACTTCCGCTGGATCTGCGGGGCCAGCGCGGCGTCCAGCTCCACGGCCCGCAGCGGCTTGAGCGCCCAGCAGCGCGGCCATGCGCTCCGCCACTCGCCGGTGCTGTCGCGCTGCACGAAGTCGGGGTCCCAGTGCTCGTTCACGGGCGCGAAGTCCGTGTAGTTCGTGTAGAGCCCGCTGATCCACCCGAGCGATCGCTGGTGGGCGACGTAGCGGCGCAGCGCATCGTCGCCGCCTTTCTTCGGCGCCGCGCGCAGACGCAGCGTGAAGCTCTCGCCGCCGTCGCGCCAGGCGATCTCGTGGTTGCACTGGATGAGCTTGTCGATGCCGTAGGCCTTCAGCATCCGGCTCCGCTTCATGTGGCGCTCGTAGTTGTCCGGCCCCCACGTCTCCTGCCAGAGGCGGTCGGTCGCCTGCCGTGCGTGCAGGTCGACCGGGTTGTCCACCGTGGGGAGGACCTCTTCCGCCAGGGTCGAGACCGTGAAGAAGACGCGCTCGAAGAGCGGGTTGCGTTTCCCATCGGTGCGCGGCAGGTAGCGCACGCCCCCATAGACGCGCGCCGTGGTCTCGCCCGCCATCTCCGCGCCGTATGGCTCCGTGCCGTTGGAGCGGTACCAGTCCGTCATGATGGCGGCGAACGCCCGCTTGCCGCCGGCCTTCGCCATCGCGACGGTGGGGTGAGAGGCGCCGTAGGTGAGGTAAGGCACGTAGAAGACGCGCGGCTGAGAGAGCCCGGTCATCTCGCCGAGGTGGAGCTCGGTCGCGTGGCCGGACCGATTGGCCACGTCAATCACGAGCGACTTGTTCCAGATGCGCAGCCGCAGCTCCGTGCCGTCCGAGTAGGCGGCGAAGATCGCGTCGCGCTCGCGCCGTTGGGCGGTCAGCGAAGGCTCGCCGGCGCCGTCCTCGCGCCGGACGCCCGCGCCGCTGGCGAGCGCGCCGAACCGCTTGCCGTCCACCCAGGCGACGATGCCGGCGAGCCCGCGCGCGGGGTCCCACGAGTAGGCAATCCGCCCGTCCGGCCCGGCGTACTCGAAGCGCCACCCGGCGCCCGCGCGGGCGATCGTGTTCTTCCCGCCGCGAGCGAAGAGCATGGGGAGGATGCTACGCTCGCGCGTGGGGAAAGGCAGGCGCCCTGGTCCGATGTTGGCGCCTGGCGACTGGCCGGCCGGCAGCGTCACGTTCCGGCGCGGCCGGGGCTGTGCTGTGAGAGGGCGCGTCTCCTCGCGGTAGAAGCGCACGGAGTCGAGGTAGACCTGCCGCCAGTCCGCTTGCCACCCGTTCGCGAACTCCAGAGCTTCGAGGGCCACCGGAGCACGAAGGCCGGCCGGGAGGCGCCGGTGCAGGAGCCACCACTCTTCCCAGCGGAACGTGTCGACCTGCACGACGTGGAGCTGTCCGCCGCCGTCCCGCAGATGCAGGCGGATCGCGACCGGCGGCGTGTCTGGCGGGTTGACCCAGTCCCACCGGTTGCCGTAAGCCCACATCTCGACGCAGTCCGCGCCGTCCGGAACCGGTACCGGCGCGGGTGGCAGGACGAGGATGCGCGCGGGCGAGCCAGCCTTCCCGTCTCCCCGGTACCGCAGCCGTGCGACGGGGCGGCCCCAGACGTCCTGCGCGCGGGACGACCACAGCTCGGCCTGCGCGCCACCCTCCACGCGCACCGTCCAGCCGCGCAGGTCGCTGAAAGTGAGCGCCGGAGCAGAGGGCTCCACGCGGTTCGCCCAGACCATCTCGTAGGGCCGCTCGCCCGGCTTCTCTCCGGGCTCCGGCACGGGCTCGACCTTCTGGGCCATCGCCGCCTCCATGGCGATCGCCACGCCGGCTACCGCCATCCACGCGCGCTTCCATCTCGCTGTAGCCATGCTCGCTCTTCCTCCCGTACCCCGTCCGCGTGGCTCAGGATAGGACGCGAGGCCGGGGGAGTCAAGATCGCGGGCGGTGGCGGGTGGACGGGTGCGGCGGCCGCTGACCGCCCGGGCGGTCCGGCGCCCGCCAGCGGAGCGCCCCACGACGTCGGAGCGAGGGGAGAGATCAGAGGCGAGAGGCAAGAGGGCGTGCCTCTCGCCCCGCCTTGGGGGCGAGACGGCACGCCTACCGCGTGGGGCAGAGGGCCTCCAGCGCCTCGCGCACGAGCGCCTGCGCTTCCTCTTCGGCAGGGGCCTCCGCCTCGACGCGCAGGATCGGCTCCGTGTTGGATGGCCGGACCAGCAGCCAGCGGTCGTCCCAGAGCACCTTCACACCATCGGTGCGATCTTGGGGGCGCTCCGCGTAGAGACGCTCGATCTTCCGGAGCGATGTGGCGACGTAACGCGCCGCGCAGCCCACGCGCTCGCGGACGATGGCGTAGGTGGGCACGCGCGCCCGGAGCTCGCTCATCGTCCCCCCCTCGCGCGCCAGCGCCTCGAGTACCAGCGCCATCGCGACGAAGCTGTCGCGGCACGCGTTGATCTCCGGAACGATGACCCCGCCGTTGCCCTCTCCGCCGATCGTCGCCCCGATCTCGAGGAGCCGCTCCACCACGTTGATCTCGCCGACCCGCGTGCGGTGAACGGTGGCCCCAACCTCGGCTGCGACGTCGTCCACCATCCGGCTCGTGGAGATGTTGACGACCACCGGGCCGGTCTTCCGGTGGAGGGCGTCGCGGATGGCGAGCGTGACGGTGCAGTCCTCTCCGAGGGGCTCGCCGCGCTCGTTGACGATGGCGAGCCGGTCCGCGTCAGCGTCCTGCGCGAAGCCCAGGTCCGCGCCGGACTCCCGGACCGCCCTGCAAAGATCGCCGATGTTCTCGGGCAGCGGCTCCGGGTTGTGGGGAAACGGCGCCGTCGGGTCCGTGTTCAGCTCCACCACCTCGCAGCCGAGCGCGCGAAGGAACGCGGGAGTGGCGACGGAGGCGCCACCGTTGCAGCAGTCCACCGCCACCCGGAACCCGCGCGCGCGGATGGAGTCCGCGTCCACCGCGGCGATGACGGCCTCGCGGTGGCGCTGAATGGCGGTGTCGTCCTCCCGCACTTCGGAGATCTCGTGCGAGGTGACGCGCGGGAAGACCCCCTGGTGGTAGAGGTCGGTCACCTCGTCGGCCCGGTTCGGTCGCAGGAGGATGCCGTCCGGACCGATGAACTTCACCGCATTCCACTGGATCGGGTTGTGGCTGGCGCTGATGCAGACCGCTCCGAACGCCCCCGTCGTCCGAACGTGCATCTGGAGCGATGGCACCGGCAGGATGCCGACGTCCACGGGCGTGCAGCCGACGCTGAGCAGCCCTGCGATGACCGCGTGTTTGACCATCTCGTGAGACGGCCGGCTGTCCGTGCCGACGAGGACCGGTCCCATTCCGCAATGGGTGCCGAACGCCGCCGCGAACGAGGTGACGAGCTGGGGCGTCAGGGACTCTCCGACCACGCCGCGAACGCCCGAGATGCCGATCTTCAGCGAGAGCGTGCGCGGCATGTCAGTCTCCTCCGTAGCCGCCGGCCATCCGGCGCGCATACCGCATCGCGTCGTCGAAGAGCTCCGCGGCCCGCTCCGGGCGATCGGCCTCGACGATGATGCGCAGCAGCGGTTCCGTGTTGGATGCTCGCGCATGGAGCCACGCGTCCTGCCACTCGACTCGAACGCCGTCGGAGCAGTCCACCGGCTCCCCCGCGAACCGCTTTCGGTAGCCCTCCAGCGCGCGGTACACCACGTCGGGCGCGCAGGCCAGCTCCCCCTTGCGCATGGTGTAGGCGGGCAGACGCGCGGCCAGCTCCGCGAGGGGCTTCTCCTCCCGCGCCATCAGCTCCATCACGAGCCCCACGGTGAGCAGCCCGTCGAAGGTCATCGTTGCCGGCAGCATGCCCACCCCGCCGCTGCCTTCGCCCGCGAGCACGGCGTTCTCCGCGAGCCCGCGGTCCATCACGTAGCCCTCCCCGACGGCAGCGCGCAGCACCGTCTGCCCGTGGCGCCGCGCCACCGCGTCCACCATACGGGAGGTCGAGAGGTTCGTCACTACGGTTCCGGGGCGGCGCTCGAGCCGCCCGAGCGCGGCCAGCGGCAGGGTGTGCTCTTCGGACAGCGGTTCTCCCGCGCTCGTCACGAAGCCGACGCGGTCGCCGTCCACGTTCATGGCCACGCCGAAGTCCACATCGACGAAGCGAATGAGCGTGGCGAGCTGGCGCATGTTGGTGGCGGACGGCGCCGGAGGGTGCGCAAACTCGCCCGACGGGTCCACGTTCAGGCCGACGACGGCGCACCCTAGCGCGTGGAAGAAAGGCCCTGCGGTCGCGGAGCTGGCGCCGTTGCAGTAGTCCACCGCCACGCGGAACCCGCGCGCTCGGATCGCTTCCACGTCCAGGCATGCGAGCAGGTGCTCGAGGTAGCGGTCGACCACGTCCGGCGCGCCGGTCACGCGGCGCAGTCGGTCCCAAGTCGCCCGCTCGTAGGCGGAAGCGTGGTAGATGTCCAGGAGCTCCTCGGACTTCACGGCGTTCAGCAGCGCGCCGTCGGGACCGAGGAACTTGAGCGCGTTCCAGCGCGCGTCGTTGTGGCTGCCGGTGACGACGATGCCGCCCGCCGCTCCCAGCTCGCGCACGGCGAACGAGACAAGGGGCGTGGGCGCCACCCCCGCATCGATGACCTCGCATCCCGCCGAGACGAGCCCGGAGAGAGCGGCGGAGCGCAGCATCACCGACGAGCGCCGTGTGTCGCGCCCCACCACGACCGGCCCGCTCTCGCACCAGGTGCCCATCGCGCAAGCGAAGTTCACGACGAGCTCGGGCGTCAGCGCGTCTCCCACCACGCCGCGCACCCAGGAGGTGCCCATCTTTAGCTGGCGCATCCGGGTTCCTCGCTTCGGCGGGCGGCCGACAGCCGGGCGACGAGCGCGCGCGCCCATGCGTCGCACGCCCGAAGGCGCTCGAAGAGCGTGAGCTGCACCATGGCGCGCGTCTTGTTGAGGTCGGGCGGGTCGGCGGGCCCGAGCCGGAAGTAGGAGTCGCCCCGCAGGTAGTCGCTCAGGAAGCGGACACCCAGCTCGAGAGCGATGATCTGCACGGCATCGGTCATGAGCGAGATCTCGCGCTCCGTCGCGCCCCGGGTCGCTCCCAGAAAGCCCTCCGCCACGGCCTCATACACGGGCCGGTCGACCTGAACGCGTTCGAGGTCCCTTTCCTTCTCGCCCGCCACGTTGCAGAGCGAGCGCACCATGTCGCCCCAGTCGGCCAGCCAGGTGTGCGGCATGATGGTATCGAGGTCCACGAGCGCCTTCACGCGGCCGGTGCGGGTGCTGAAGAGGAAGTTGTCCAGCTTGGTGTCGCCGTGGATCGCGCCGCGGCGGATCCGGCCGCTCTCCATCTCGCGCAGCAGCGTCAGCCCGAAATCCTCGCTGTCGCGCGCAAGGTCGATGAACCGCGCCAGATCGGGGTCCTCCACGCGTCGCCGGTACTCCGCGGGCGAGACGTGCACGAGGAAGTGACGCTCCGTGCTCTGGCGGACCGTCGGATCTTCCGGCAGCAAGCCCTCCAGGTCCTCGACCGACCGGTTGCCGGCCAGAACCGAGCGGAGCTGGTTGTAGTAGACGCGGGTGTCCCGGTACCCTGGCAGCGGGTTCTCGAGGCCGGTGACGTCCATCCCCGCGGTGAGGTCGGTGTAGATCGCCAGGCCCCGACCCGCCTCCCGAGCGACGAAGAGGCGCTCCTCGGCGCCCGCTACCTCGCCAAGGCTCTTGTAGGTGCGGGCCTCCGGGATCTTGACCATGAGGCGCCAGACGCCGGCGCCGCGCCGGTCCACATGCTCGAGGTAGGGCTCGCCGTTGCGGAGCGGCACGAGCTCGATGGCGTTCCACTCCTCCTCCGGCGCTGTCAGGCACTCCGCAGCGCGACGGTTCTGCGCCTCGATGCAGGCCATCATCGCCTTCATCACGGAGTGGGGGCGCGTGAAGACCTGCTCGTTGATGCGCTGCAGCAGGTACTCCCGGGGAGCGCGGGGCGGCCCGGCGGCGATGAGGAACGTGTGCAGGTTGATGTTGCCGCGCTCGGGGAAGTCGAGCGCTTCGATCGGAGACGGAAGCGCGAACCGGGACGCGATGCGCGACGCCATCGCCGTCGGGTACTCGATGGGTCCGTCCTCAAGGCCGACAGAACGCCGCTGGGCTCCCGCCGTGGCCTGCGCCGCCTCGGTCACCGTGGTCCGCACCTCCGCGCGCGGTCTTCGCCGGTCGCGCGCTGACCGTAGCATACGGAACGCACGCGCCGGTTTCCTTCCCCCGCTCAGACCTGGGTCAGTCTGCCGCGCAGGTAAGGCATCTCCGTCGGCCCGAACGACACGTTCGTGCGTCGGGAGACCGTCACCTCGTCGCCCGAGAACCGCCACGCGTGCGTCTGGACGAACGGGGACTCCACGAAGCAGAGGGTGACGGTGAAGGTGTCCGCGGACGTCCACGCGCCGCGCGCGGCGACGGCAGCGCGCACCGTGCCACCGCGCATGTCGCGCATGGGGACCGTCCCGCGCGCCCAACGTTCGTGCGGGCAGTCGAGCCGTGTTGGGCCGGTCTCCGTCTCCATGGCGATCCGGGGCCGCCCCTGGCGCCAGGTCAGCGTGGCGGAACGAATGCCGTCCGCATTGCTCTCGAACACGATCCTGCGGCCGGCGATCGCGCGCTCAACGCTGGACGCAGCGGACCCGGCGGGAGCTGGCACGCAGAGCCCGGCGATGCGCTGCTTCAGAGCCTCTCCCGCGCCGGGGGCAGCCGGTCGATCGAAGGCCGGCAGCAGGTGATCCCACGCCGCGTTGAGGACCGCGCCCATGTCGCCGACGCCGCTCGTGATGGCGAGAACGGCGTTCTGCGCCGGCATGACGATGCAGTACTGACCGAAAGCGCCGTCGCCCCGGTAAGCGCCGTGCCGACAGCGCCAGAACTGGTAGCCGTAGCCTTGCGCCCAGTCGCTGGACGGGTCCGTCCCGTTCGCTACCTGCTTGCCGGTGGCCTCCTCGATCCACGCAGGTGGCACGACCTGCCGACCGTTCCACTGGCCGCGCTGGAGGAGCATCTGTCCGAACCGCGCGATGTCCTCGGTGCGGATGCTAAGGCCCCATCCGCCGACGCTGATGCCGCGCGGACAGGTCTCCCACGTGGCGCCCTCGATGCCCAGCGGCCGGAACAGCCGCGGCTCCAGGTAGTCCCGCACCGTCTCGCCCGTCACCTTCTGGACGATGGCGGACAGCATGTAGGTGGCGGCGCTGTTGTAGACCCAGTGCGACCCCGGTGCGTGCTCCACCGGGAGGCTCAGGAACCCGCGGACCCAGTTGCCGTCGGGATCGCTGGTCGTGCCTTGCGTGGCGTCCTTGTCGTGGCCCGTCGTCATCGTGAGCAGATGGCGGACCCGCATGGCGCGAAGGTTCGGCGAGGGCTGCGGGGGAAGGCTCTCCGGGAAGAACCCGCAGACCTCCATGTCCACGCTCAGCCGCCCTTCTGCGATGGCGAGCCCGACCGCGGTCGACGTGAAGCTCTTGCTGAGCGAGAAGAGCATGTGCGGCCGGCGTGGCTCGTAGGGCGCCCACCATGCCTCGCAGGCCACCTTCCCGCGTCGAAGCAGGAGCATCCCGTGGAGCCCGCCAACGGTCCGATCCACCGCCTCGAGGAACGCGAGGACGCCTGCCGGGTCGATGCCCACGCGCTCGGGTTGCGAGCGCGGCAGACGCGCCGCGGCCTCCGCTGGCTCCGCGCCGGCCAGCATGCACGCGGCCGCTCCTGCGGCCATCCCCGCGACGACCTCCCGCCGCGTTGCGCCACCGCCAGTATCGCTCACGGTCTCAGCCTCCCCTCTCTTGCGCCCCCGTGCGGGAGGCCCACCCACAGTTCGCGGCCGGCCGGCCCGTGACCTGCGCGCCGCGAAGGGAAGCCGGCACCGGGCGGCGAATGGCGCGCGCAGCGCTTCCACAGGAGCCGCCGGAAGGAGGACCGCGCGTGAACGACCCGCTCGACCCTGCCATTGTGTTCGTGCCGGACCACGAGGAGACGCGCGTGGAGCTTCACGCCGATGGACAGTGCGTGAGCCGGCTCTGGATCGTCCCTCGGACCCTCCGAGTCGGCAAGGCCGAGGTGCGGATGGACGGCATCGGCGGGGTGGGCACCGAAGAGAGCCACCGTCTGCGCGGGTACTCGCGACGCGTGCTGGAGGCGGCCGTTCGGCGCATGGCAGAGGGGGACGCGGCGCTTTCCATGCTCTACGGCATCCGCGACTACTACACGCGGTTCGGCTATGCCACGGCCGGTCCAGAGCACCGTCTGCGCCTTACCCATGTCGTCGAGCCCAGACGGCTCCCCGACGGGTGGTCGGCGCGACCCTACGAGCCGGGCGACCTTCCGGCGCTGTCGGCGCTGTACGACGCGGCCATCGCGGACGCGGTGGGCGCGGCCGTTCGTTCCCCGGGAGAGGGCGTCTGGGCACGGCTGCGCGACGCCGAGCCGGAGGCTCGGCCCGATGCTTGCCGGGTGGTCTGCGACATGTCCGGCGCGGTGCGAGGCTATGCCTGGCGCGGTGCGGGTTTCTGGCCCATCGAAGAGGAGCAGCCGGGCAGACCCGATACGCTTCTGCTCGGCGAGGTGATCGCGGATTCCGTCGAGAGCGGCCGCGCGCTGATAGCGGTGTGCCACGCGTGGGCGGCAGAGGAGGCCGCGAAGCGCGAGCGGCCGGTCGGCGCTGTGGAGACGCCCACTCCGCCGGAC
>Ga0272446_1002879_pt1 | contig 22619 bp, 18 predicted proteins | sample YNPCB0061_FD_194587 | JGI IMG/M metagenome (GOLD analysis project Ga0272446, IMG submission 194587) | Hot spring microbial mat communities from Yellowstone National Park, WY, United States - YNP-CB-006-1 | ecosystem: Environmental > Aquatic > Thermal springs > Hot (42-90C) > Sediment | place... | reverse complement strand
GAATCTGGGTAGAAAGCGAGGAGGGTAAGGGAAGTAAATTTTATTTTACTGTACCTCTTTATATTTAGAACAAACGGTAGTAGTATTAAAGAATGCTACCCAATAGGTAAAATTAGCTTGGTTTGCAAACGTTTATAAGGTTTTAAATCTTATAATTTCATTAAAATCTTATACAAGTAAAAAAATTTTGACTATTAGCTTACCACATGTTTTTCATACGAGTAAATCTGTTTTTAATATAAAAAAAAGCAGATATTCTCTAAATTGTACTTAGATTTGCTCTGTAATAATGGTTCAATACTTAGTCCCCTTTCAAAGACTTTCTGTTATTTGTTACGTATAGAAACCTCTTTATAAAATTTTCATCTATGCTATTCTACAATCAAACATTTATTATTAGACTATGTAAAAGATGGCAGTTTGTATTATTGATTTTCTTTATTATTGGTAGTAGTTATACGACTTTTGCTCAAAAACAATCAATAGAAATAAAAAATGGGATTGCAGACTTTACCCAATATGATTTTAAGGCAAATGGTACAATAGCTTTAAAGGGCGAATGGGAGTTTTATTGGCAGAAATACCTTAGAGGGGTTGATTTCTCTCGTCACCGACCTACGGCAATAGTAAGTATTCCTAATAGTTGGAATGAGTACGAGATAGAGAAAGGCAATAAATTAGGAGCGGGGGGATATGCGACTTATCGCCTCTTAGTTAAAATACCTCCGCATTATAAACAAAATGAATTGTTAGGTATCAAAGTAGGTTTTATCGCTACCAACTACGCTCTTTATGTGCAGAACAAACTCCTCAATAGTGGTAAATATTTAGGTAAAAGTGCCTCAGATACCAAAGGGCATTACAATCCTGATGTTTATTACTTTATACCCCAACGGGATACTGTAGAAATCGTGATGCACATTGCTAATTTTGCTGACCGGCTTGGTGGGCTAACTCAAGCACTTGTACTGGGCAAGGCAGAGCAAGTTCGCAAAGAGTACGAACGAAGTTTGATGATAGATTTTTTCCTTATGGGCGTACTTATCATTATGGCTTGCTACCACATAAGTTTGTATGTATTTAGGCAAAAAAATAAAGCCACTTTGTGGTTTGCTTTATACTGTTTTGATGTAGCTATAAGAATCTTAGTTACAGATAATTACTATCTGACTGACCTATTCCCAGATATACACTTTGAGGTAGGCAATAAACTTTCTTACCTTACTTTTTACTTAGGTGTACCAATATTAATTGTTTTTTTTCGCTCCTTATACAAAGAAGATTTTTCTTTGTATGTAGAAAGAGCCTATCTAATATTAGGAGGAGTATTTTCTCTGGTCGTTTTATTTACTCAAGGCTTTTTTTATTCTACATGGTTAGTATATTTTCAAATAGCTGTTCTTATTCTTATTTTATATTCGCTATATTTTACCATACGAATTGTTCTTAAAAAGAGGGAAGGAAGTAAAACTTTTGCTTTTGGCATCATCACTATTTTATGCGCTGCTACCAATGATATATTGTTTTCAAATCTCATTATCAATACCGCCAATCTCATATCTTGGGGGCTACTTGTTTTTATTTTTTCTCAAACGCTTATTCTTTCTAAGCGATTTTCTAATGCTTTTAATCGCGTAGAAGAACTCTCAGAACAGCTACAAAAAGCTAATGCAGAATTAGAAGCAAAAGTAGAAGCACGTACTCACGAACTCAAAGAAGCCAATGAAATACAGACGCAAAGCCTCGAGGAGCTAAGAGCCAACTTAGAATTAATCAATCATCAAAATAGAGAAATCAAAGCACAGAACTTCAGCATTACTTCAAGCATTAACTATGCTAAAACTATACAACAAAATATTTTACTGAGTTTTGATAAAATACAAGCACATTTTTTAGATAGCTTCTTGATTTTCAAGCCTAAAGATATTGTTTCCGGTGATTTTTACTATTTTAATCAAAAAGGAGATAAAATCTTCGTAGCGGCAGTGGACTGCACCGGACACGGCGTGCCGGGCGCTTTTATGAGTTTGATTGGATACAAAACCTTGAACGAAATTATAGAAGTTCACCATATTGCCGAACCTGCCCATATATTAAAAAGTCTTGATATAGGCATTAGAGAAATCCTAAGACAAAGCGAAGATTCGAGAAACCGAGATGGCATGGATATAGCCTTAGTAGTCATAGAAAAAGAAAAAAGGCAAGTAAAATTTGCTGGTGCTAAGACTCCCTTAGTGTATATGTCTGGTGGACAAATGGAGGTAATCAATGGGGATAAGCATAGCATTGGAGGAGGAGGTGAAAACAATAGCTTTAACCAATATACTATTTCTTTTTCAGACCAAGACCAATTTAGTTTTTATTTATTTTCTGATGGTTATCAAGACCAATTCGGCGGAGAAGCAAATAAAAAGCTAATGAAAAGGCATTTTAGAGAATTGCTTTTCCAAATCAAAGACCTACCTATGCAGGAGCAGGGGAATTTACTCCAAGAGTGGCACGAGGCATGGAAAGGAAATTTAACCCAAACAGATGATATTTTAGTCATGGGATTTCGCTTGTAGGCATCAGTAGATACAAGCAACATTTTGTTTGCGATTATTAGCTTTATTTATCATTGCATTTTATACTTTTGCAAAAATCACTCGCTCCCACCTTTTATAAAAAATTGTAATGAAGTATTATAAACTGCTTGTATGTAAGTTTTATTTGCTTATCTGCTCCCTTACTTTATTTGCCCAGAATGAAGATAGCACTCGATTAAATAAATCTTTTAAATTTTCAGGCGATATTTCTATAACCAATAATGGGATTTCTCTTATCCCTTCTTTTGCCTTAGGCAAACCCGCACTGCTTGCTTTTTTCGCGGCTAAAAAAGGACGATTTAGCTATGAGCCTCAATCAGGATTTAGCTTGGAGGCTAAACCTTGGTTTACATCTCATTGGCTACGCTACAAACTCGTGTATCAATCGAGAGTAGACTTAAACATAGGCACATCTCTTTCTGCTGCATTTTTTAGTTCAAGTATTGTAAGCAATGGAGTAGTCCGAGAAGCTATCCTAACCGAGCGTTTCATTAACTTAGAACTGATGCCTGTATATAAAATTTCTGAAAAATCCTCTGTTAGCTTAATGTATTGGTACGGGTTCAATGTAGGGAAGGAAGCCAATACGGAGCGGTTGCATTTTCTTACCCTCAACGGAAATTTTTTTAATATTTCCTTAGGAAAAAGTTGGCAGGGAAGGCTAATACCTCAGGTCTTTTATTTGTTTCAAGATGGACGAGAGGGTATTTATTTTTCTAACTCTATTGGCATAGCCCACTACAAACTTCCGCTTTGGCTATCTTCGCAAATTAATCAGCCTATTCACACCAATATAGAGCCAAATCTCGGCTTTTTGTGGAATATCATGCTTACCTATTCATTTTAAAGGTTTTACACTGCCAATTACTCGCTCACTTGTATCTTTGGTTTTTTAGCAAAATATGGTTTCCAATATTTTTCTTTGAGGCGACCAAAGAAGATATAGTACACATCTGCATCAAATAGGCGCGAATCGAAATAGGCTTGTCGCAGGAAAAATAAGCCAAAGATAAACAAGATGCCGTTTGCCATCCAAACGCCAGTAAGCAACCCTGTTACGCCTTCTTTGGCATATTTCTGCCCTGTGATAGTCAATACATAGAATAGAATAAAAAATACAATGGAAATCAGTACAGGCACACCAAACCCTCCTTTTTTGATAATTGCTCCTAAGGGTGCGCCAATGAGAAACATAATAAAACAAGCTACCGAAAAAGTAATTTTTTGGTGCATCTCTATACGATACACACGTGAATCTGTGCGGAGCGTTTCTACCCTTTCCTTAGAAGCTGTAATTAAGTTTTTGATATTGCGAGTTTTATTGATGGCTTTATCATAAAACAGGAACATATCCTCAGGATTAATGACTTTCTTGAACTCGGTATAGTGTTTAGGTAAAGTATCCAAACCTTTGGTTAGGCTGTCGTGAAGTATTGCACTGAACTGGTAGTCATAATAAGGTTTAGAAATATGAGGAGTGTTAGATAGATAGTGAGAGGCTTCATGGTCGAGGGAATCTGCTACTTTCCTTAACTCAAACATAGTCATCATTACCCTATGCGACTTAAAAAGTTCCTCTGGGGTGCGGTTCATGCCTAAGGCTTCCAAAGAAAATACAAATTTAGCTTTTTTAAAATTGTCCCTGACAAACTCCCTTTTGTAAGTATTTTCTGTTTGTGGTTCTGAAAAGCGATAACCATTTTGTAGTTCCATTACTAAATAGTTGTCATTCAGGATATTATACATTTTTCCTGTATCAGCGATGATGAGGTCAGTATTACCTCTTCTTGTCGTATGGTCATAAATCATTACACCGTAAATGCCATTCCCTCCGTCTCTGTCTTTGCGTTCTATACGGATTCGATAGTCGGGTAAGTCATTATAAAATCCTCCTTCTTTGAACTCTAAGGCTGGTTTTTTCTGTCTAATATCATAAATAAGGCTATAAGCCCGAAGGTTTGCTTCTGGGGCTACATGGTTGTTAGAAAGGAAAGCAATCACAGAAATTAATATCGCATATATCCCTACTGGTAGCAAGATACGCAAGAGAGAAATGCCTGAACTTTTAATCGCAGTTAGTTCGCTATGCTCTCCTAAATTTCCGAAGCACATCAGCGAAGCCAAAAGCGTTGCCAGTGGGAAAGTCATTTGCGTTAAAGTAAGTGCAAAATAGAAAAATACCCTCAAATAAACATCTAATCCTAAGTCTTTACCCACCAAGTCCTCTAAGTATTGGGAAATAAAAACAGTAAAGAGAATAAATAATACTACAAAAAAAGTAAGAAAAAAGGTAGGAATAAAGGCTTTGGTAACAAGTTTGTCTATTTTGGTAAACACTTTGTATAGTAAGTTATAGATAATTGAACTGATTTTAGTAGCATAAATACAACTTACAAAATTAAGGTTTAAGTATTGAAAGTTAATAAGTTGTCAGTTAATTATTCTTAAAAAAATAATAAAGTCGTTCATTTGACTTAGGGTATAGGCTTTATTTTGTAATTTTGGGTGAGAAAAAAATCAAAAATCATTAAGATTTGCCTTTTCTTTTCCATATCGGCTTTTTAGAAATTGCTTGGGTAGATATAATTGATATAGCCTTAGTAAGTGTGCTACTTTTTCAACTCTATAAGTTGGTAAAAGGCACAGTTGCCTTAAAGATTTTTATTGGCTTCTTGGTCTTATATCTTATCTTTCTGATTGTCCAAGCAACACAAATGAAACTCTTGTCAGTTATTTTAGACCAATTCATGGGAGTAGGCGTATTGGCGGCATTGATTCTTTTTCAGCAAGAAATCCGTTCTTTTCTCTTACTTTTAGGGAAGTCCGCAGAGTTTCAAGGTTTTGACTTTTTCAAATGGAGCAAAAGTAATAAAGAATACAATCTAAGCATTGCACCTATCATAGAGGCACTCAAAGTCCTTTCTGATGAATATACAGGCGCACTCATTGTTATTTCTAAAACTTCTGACCTTGACAACTACGCTGAGACGGGAGATTTATTAGACGCAGAACTCTCCAAACGCTTGCTCATTGCTATTTTTAACAAGGAAAGTCCTTTACATGATGGCGCAGTGCTTATTGTAGAAGGACGCATCAAAGCCGCACGTTGTATCTTACCTGTTTCTCAAAACCCCTCGCTACCTGCTAATATGGGTTTAAGGCATCGCGCCGCTTTGGGTATTTCAGAGGTAACAGATGTTTTGGTACTGGTAGTTTCAGAGCAAACTGGACAGATTTCTGTTGTTCAGAATGGAAAAATAAGCACCAATCTGATGTTGTCAGAGGTAAGGCAAAGAATTAATTTGTATATTTCTGCTACATTAGAGGCACAGGAAGACATAGAAAAAAAACCTGTTTCAGAGGAAATTCCCCCACCCCAAGCCATCAAACATTAGTTCTTTTCTGAATAGGCAAAGGAATCTTATATCTTTTGATAGCTTTGTGCGGTGTGTTTTTGCATTATTTTTCAAACTAAAAGCAAAGAATATGAAAGATGATTGGTTTAAAGTCCAACATGAGCAAGACCTCGATACTCCTTCCTTGCTTATTTTCAAAGAGAAAGTATTGCACAATATCAAAGAAATGCTACGTATCATAGGTACACCAGACCGCCTCATGCCTCATGTGAAAACCTATAAAATGATAGAAATAGTACAGCTGCTATTAGCCAGTGGAGTTACTAAGTTTAAAGCCGCTACTATCGCCGAGGCGGAAATGACGGCTATGGCAGGGGGGCAGTTTGTACTCATTGCTCATCAATTAGTAGGAAATAAGATACACCGCTTATTACAATTACAAAAAAAATATCCTTATGTGCATTTTGCTTCCTTAGTAGATTGTAGAGCTGTGGCTGAGGCTATCCATACTACTTTTGCCAAAAAAAATAGCTTGGCGCATGTTTTTATCGATGTAAATAATGCTATGGATAGAAGCGGTTTAGCAGTTGATGAAGAATTATTAGATTTCTACCGAGATTTAGTTTCTTCGGAGAAATATCCTCAACTGATTTGTGAAGGTCTGCATGTATATGACGGTAATTTTAGACAAAGTAATTTTGAGGAGAGAAAAAATGCAATAGACAGAGCATTTGAGCCTGTCAATCAAATTATTGAAAAAATACAAGCGATGGACTTGCCCAAACCTATGGTAGTCTGTGGAGGTACGCCTGCTTTTACTGTTCATGCTTTGCGAGAACAAGTGTATTGCAGTCCCGGCACCTGCCTGATTTCAGATTGGGGTTACAGTGATGCTCTCCCAGAACAACGCTTTGAGTGGGCGGGAGTATTAATGACCAGAGTTATTTCCAAACCCAAAAAGGGCTACATTACCTTAGACCTTGGGCATAAAGCACTTGCCTCAGAAAACCCTTTGACAAAACGAGTAAAATTTCTTAATTTAACAGATTATGAGTTTATTTCTCAAAGTGAGGAGCACTTGGTCTTAAAGGTTGAGGACTGGGAAAATGTACAAATAGGAGATATTTTGTACGGGATTCCTTACCACATCTGCCCTACTATCAACCTGTATAATGAAGTGTATGTAGTGGAGCATCAAGAAGTCATCGGTACTTGGCAGGTCATCGCCAGAAATAGAAAAATTACAGTTTAGTAATAAAATAATACAAACTTGATATGAAAGTAGAAATCGCCTTGTTTGGTATTACCAAAGAAATCATAGGGAAAGATAAATTAAGCCTTGATTTACAAGAAGATAGTAAAGTTGCCCAAGTAATGGAAAAACTCTATACGCACTATCCTCAACTAAAAAATTTGAAGTCGCTCTTGATAGCAGTCAATAGTGAGTATGCCGAAGAGGAGCAGGTACTCAATGAAAAAGACGAAATAGCCCTAATCCCTCCCGTAAGCGGTGGGTAGGAAGAGAGTCTAATAGCTTTTCAATACTTTTACTACTTTTTCCAACATGGTATCATCAAAATCCAAATGTGTTACCATGCGAATACTTTGTTTGCCAAAAGGATTAGCTAATATGCCTTGTGCTTTGAGCCAAGCACTGAAATCCACAGGCGAAATACTATTTATAAGTTGGAAAATGATGATATTGGTATAAACGGGAACTACCTCTGCTACGTAAGCAAGTTCTGCCAAGTTTTCTGCTAATATTTTAGCTCTTTGATGGTCATCAGCTAATCTTTCTACATGATTATCAAGTGCATAGATAGCCGCAGCGGCTAAGTAGCCTGCCTGCCTCATTCCTCCTCCAAAGAGTTTGCGTACCCTTTTCGCTTTCTTGATGTGTTCCTTTGTGCCTAACAAAGCAGACCCCACTGGTGCCCCCAGCCCTTTGGAAAAGCATACAGAAATGGTATCAAAGTATTTTCCGTGTGCCTCTGCCTTCTCTCCCGTAGCTACCAAAGCATTAAAAATACGCGCTCCGTCTAAGTGCATTTTTAGTCCTTTCTCTTTGCTTACCTTGCTAATAGCCTCTACTTCCGCAATATTATAGTAGCAACCCCCTCCTTTGTTTACCGTATTTTCTAAGGCTACTAAGGTAGTAGCAGGAAAATGAATATCATCGGGATTAATATTTTCTAAGACATCAGCGGGAGTGAACTTTCCGTAAGGAGAATATATCAAACGCACAGAAACATGAGAGTTTGCCATGATTCCCCCTGCTTCATAGTTGTAGATGTGTGCCATGCGGTCGCAAATGACCTCTTCCTGAGGTTGAGTCAGAATGCGAATTGCAATTTGGTTAGTCATTGTCCCCGAAGGACAAAAAAGCGCTGCTTCTTTTCCAAATAAGTTAGCTATTTTTTGCTCTAAGGCATTGACACTGGGGTCTTCCCCGTACACGTCATCACCTACCTCCGCATGAAACATCGCTTCTAACATCGCTGGCGTAGGTTTAGTAACCGTATCACTTCTTAAATCTATCAAACGCATGAGTATAATTATTTAGCTTATCTATCAATTGGCTTGCAAGATTAAACTTTTTAAGACAAAATCACAAAATCTCATACAGAGTAAGTCTTTCATCATGGTTTTATCTGTTATTTTTGAGCATCAAATTCTCAACCTCAAACTTGTATTGCAATATGGTTATTACTTTTGGTGAAATGATGATGCGGCTCTCTCCCCCTGATTTCCAACGCTTTGAGCAAGCCAATATGTTGGAAATTATTTTTGGAGGGTGCGAGTCTAATGTAGCAGTGGCTTTGGCAAACTGGGAAACGCCTACCGCTCACGTTACGCGCTTTCCTGCAAACCCCTTGGGAAAGGCGGCTAAACAATTTTTAGGCAAAAATGGGGTAGATACTTCTTTTATTCAGCTACAAGGAGAGCGATTAGGTTTGTATTTTTTGGAAAATGGTGTGGCTATGCGTGCAGGACGAATTGTGTACGACAGATACCGTTCTGCTTTTGCAGAAATAGAAGTAGGGGCTTTTGATTGGGAAAAAATTTTTGAGAAAGCAAAATGGTTTCACTGGTCAGGGATTACTCCTGCTCTTTCAGAAAACTGTGCCAAAGAATGTTTGCGAGCATTGGTTATTGCCAAGCAAAAAAATGTTTTTGTGTCTGCGGACATTTATTATCGCTCTAATCTTTGGAAATATGGTAAAAAGCCCCAAGACGTTATGCCCGATTTGGTGCAATACTGTGACTTGGTGTTAGCAAATGAGCAAAACTTAGAAGAAATTTTTGGGATAAAAATGGAAAAAACATCTAATCCCTTTGTAAACTCAGCCGAGAAAATGATGAAAGCATATCCTCAAATTAAAAAAATAGTAGATACAGAGCGCATTTCTATTAGTGCTTCTCATAACCAAATTAAAGCAAAGATGTTTAATGGAAAAGATTTTTTAGAAACAGCGTATCAAGAAATTAGCCCTATCGTAGATAGGATTGGAGGAGGAGATGCCTTTATGGCAGGGTTGATTCACGGCTTGTTGTACTATCAAGATGACCAACAGGCACTAAATTTTGGAATATGTGCCTCTGCCTTGAAGCATACCATAGAGGGAGATACCAACTTAGCTACTGTCTTAGAAATAGAGAACTTGATGCGAGGAGATACCTCAGGCAGGTTAAAAAGGTAAACGCAAAGACCCATAGCTGTCATTCGAAATCTTTGCGTTCCTTTACTATTGCATCCACCTAAAAACTTACTACAAATGTATCTTAAATAATAAAGACAAACCAAAAAATTGGATTAGAATAGTATTAGAAGTTCTTAATGCCTTTGTGGAGTTGTATGTGGGAGCATATATAGCCGCATTACTCTTTCTGCGGCGCGCTCTAAGAGTATATCTGCTTGACTGATAGCTTCTTGCAAGCTCATTGGCTTATCAACAATAGAAAATAAACCATCAAAACCATGTTGATAAAGTACTTGATGCTCTCTGCCAAGCGTTCCTGCTATGCCTATGACGGGTAATTGGTATTTTTTTGCAAGCATAGCTACTCCCCAAGGTACTTTCCCAAAAACAGTCTGAAAGTCCATCGCTCCCTCGCCTGTAATGACTAAGTCGCGGTTTTGAGGAGAAAATTTTTTGATAATATGCTCTAATTGCGTAATTTCTATTACTATCTCTATCCCTTTTTGCATTTTTGCTTGTAGGAAAGCCATAAGTGCGTAGCCCAAACCTCCTGCGGCTCCTGTGCCTTGTTGATTTTTTAAACCTTTTAAATAAGGGAAAGTATTTTCTACTAAATCAGCAAAATATGCCAAATTGTCTTCTAAGATTCGTACTGTTTCCAAATCTGCTCCTTTTTGAGGAGCAAAAACAGCAGACGCTCCATTTTCTCCGAGCAGAGGATTCTCCACATCACAAGCCACAACAAACTTAACATGCTTAGGTATTTGAAAATTAGAAACATCTATCTTTTTGATTTCCTGTAAATTGCCACCGCAAACATTTATCGCTTTTCCGTTTCTATCTAAGAAATTTACTCCTAAGGCTTGCAACATGCCAGCCCCTCCATCGTTAGTGGCACTCCCACCTATACAAACTATGATTGTTGCTTGGGCAGCATAAGATAAATTTTGTAAAGCATCTTGAATCAGTTGTCCTGTACCAAAAGTGCTTGTTTTGAGTGGATTGCGTTCTTCTATGCTAAGCAGAGGCAAGCCAGAAGCCTTTGCCATTTCTATTATTGCTGTATTTTCCTCTTCTAAAATAGCATAAGAAGCCAAGATTTGTCTGCTAAGTGGGTTTTTAGCATGAATTGCTACTTTTTTCCCTTTTTTTACCGCCAGGATAGCGTCTATCGTTCCTTCTCCGCCATCTGCCATAGGAACTTTGAAAATTTCTGCCGAAGGACAGACTTTGAGAATACCTCTTTCTATGCTATCAGCTACTTCTTGGGCAGAGAGCGAGCCTTTAAAGCTATCAGGGGCAATAAGGATTTTCATAGCAGTTTTACAGTTTTCAACTTAGCCTTCTGATAACCTCCTCTACTACCAACTCTTCCCAAATATGCTCTATATTAGGTTGTTGCATAATATCATTCATAATTTCGTCTTGCTTTTTTCCTTTGGCTAAGGCTTCGGAGTATCGGATGGTAGGGCTAAAAGTTACCATGCTGTATAGCGGAGTCCATTGCTCAGGATAGAGTTCATACATTTTTGCCTCTATCTTTTTTCTAAGTAAAAACTTTTCATCAGCTACTAAATCCCGCATCTCTACAAAGTTATTAAGTGCTAACTCTGCAATTGCATTGGCATCTGGAATGCGTTGTTTTTGATATTCTTGTAGGCTTAGTTCCCAATTATCTGAATATCTATCCAAAATCTCATGGAGTACATAGCAGTCTTCAAATCCCGCATTCATTCCTTGTCCATAAAAAGGCACAATCGCATGGGCGGCATCGCCTATCAAAGCAACCCCAGATTTATACACCCAAGGCTGACACCTAACCATCACCAAAGAAGAAGTAGGATTAGAAAAAAACTCTTCTGTAAGGTTAGGCAAAAGTGAAAAAGCATCAGGGAAAGTGGCTTTGAAAAACTCCGTAACATCATGCGAGGATTGCAAAGTAGCAAAAGAGGGTGTACCTTCATAAGGGAAAAACAAAGTACAAGTAAAACTTCCATCTATGTTGGGCAGGGCAATGAGCATAAAACTTTTCCGAGGCCAGATATGAAGAGCGTGTTTATCTAAGGCATGGCTTCCATCTGGCAGAGGGGGAATCGTGAGTTCTTTATACCCATATTCTAAGTATGTCTGAGCATAGTTAAACCTGTCTGTTTTTTGCATTGCCAGCCTTACCGCAGAAAAGGCGCCATCAGCCCCAAAGATAATATCAGGACTTTGTTGGCTTTTTTCTTGTGTTTCTGTATGTTGTAAATAAACTACTTTTTTTTCTAAGTCTAAATCTTCACAACGCTGATGAAAGTAAAACTTTACCTTCTCCTCTTCCGCATAATTAATGAGTTCGATATTGAGTAAAGCCCTTGATACCGAGTAAATAGCTTGTCCTGTTCTGCCATAGGGCTGAAAAGTGAGATGTCCTTGCAAGTCGTGCATCATACGTCCGTGCATGGGGATAGCAATAGCTTTGATTTTGTTAGCAATGCCCACTTTCTCCAATGCCCTCCAACCTCTATCGCTCAAAGCCAAGTTAATAGAGCGTCCTCCTACGTATCCTTTTTGGCGAGGGTCTCCGCGTCTTTCATATACTTCTACTTGATATCCCCTTTTAGACAAAAAAATAGATAACAGCGAACCTACTAAACCTGCTCCAAGGATAGCTACTTTTTTCATATAAGCATGTATTATTTTTTATTTTCAAAGTCTAATTTGATAGGAATTTCTACGTCTATACTTTTTTGAATACTACTGGTAATTTTTTTACGCAATAGCCAAAAAATAAAGAACAAAGATAAATAGAATAAGCCGATGATAAAAAAGCCATAAAAAGCACTTCCTAATAAAGTATCTAAATAAAATGCAAATGCCAAACTCACAAAAAGTATGGTAAATGAGCCAAGAATTATCATGAGTACTGCCTTCATCATTTTGGCTATCAAACGCACCATGACTTCCTTAGCTTCTAACTTAGCTATTTCCAGATTGACCTCTATGTATTTGATGATATTATCCAGCATGAAAAATACGAAACTTTACGATTAATACCCAAAGGTATAAAAAATCATTTTCCCTATTGCATAAGTTAAAATAAAAAAGTGCTAACATAGTCTTTTGACTTGGTAGCACTTTTTTCTATGCGATATAAAAAATTCTATTCAGACGATAGAAAAAGCAATATGTTATTTGTTGTAGTTTAGAATCCGCTTACGTTGAGCCTACCTCCTGTTACACACTTACCTGATAAAGAACTCGTTGGAGTGGCACTGCTCATAATCGCATTTTTGATTTGTGATGCTGTGGCTGAGGGATTGATAGACTTATACAATGCTACTGCACCAGTTACGTGAGGCGTAGCCATTGAAGTACCGCTGTATGAAGCATAACCCCCTACTATTCTACCACCTGAGCGTACTGGCACGGTTGACCATATACCGGAGCCTGGCGCACCTATATCTACAGTAGTAGCCCCAAAGTTGGAAAAACTGCTGATAGCACCTGTACTGGTAATAGAAGCAACGGCTATGATGTTAGCGTTATCATAAGAAGCAGGATAAGAAGGATTGGTGTCGTTGTTATTGGTACTGTTACCTGCGGCGGCTACAAATAGGATACCTGCTTGATTGGCTCGCTCAATAGCATCTTTTAAAGCCTGAGAAAAACCGCCTCCACCCCAAGAGTTGCTGGTAGCTACAAGGTTAAGGTTATGGCGTTGTTTTAAGTCTGTAAAGTAGTCTATCGCTTTAATTGCGTTGGCAGTAGTTCCGCCGTTTGAGCCTAAGAATTTCCCACATAGCATTTTTACGTTCCATACCACACCTACTACGCCTGTATTATTATTACCTGTTGCACCGATAGTTCCCGCGCAGTGAGTTCCATGGTCATCACTCAACCCATCAAATACTGTACGGTCATTATTTGCAAAGTCCCAACCGTTTACATCATCTATATAACCATTGCCGTCATCATCTCTGCCATTACCTGCAATCTCCCCCGGATTTACCCCTGCATTAGCAGAAAGGTCAGGGTGCGTAAACATTACGCCTTCATCAATTACCCCAATATATACTGTACTTGAGCCTCTTTTACCATTTGCCCATGCAGTACCTGCACCGCAACCAAATTGATTCGAGGGCGAAGTAGCACTGCCGTACATACCCCACAGAGAACCATTGGTATAATAGGGGTCATTAGAACCATCTACTTTGTAGATATAATTTGGCTCGGCGTACTCTATCTCGGCTAATCCTCTTACCCTTGCAATAGCATCAAAAGCCGCCGAAGGTACATTAATGAGCATAATACCTTCGCTATCTCCACGACCTTGCATCGCCCTTGTCAAGATTTTTTCTTTGACTTTGCCACTAATGCGGGCTAAGATTTCTGCTTTTTTTGATTCTCCTGTCCCACTTTTAAATTTTACTATTAGCTCATTAGGGACTACTTCGGCTTCGCTTTCCACACGTCCTCTGCTTGAAACGTTCTCACTTTCTTCTAAGGGGGCTAATTCGTCTTTTTTACAACTTACAAAAACAACTGCTAAAGCAGCGATAAGTGTCAATCTAAATAAAAGTCGTCTCATGCTTTTGTGAATTTAAGATTATTAAAATTGATGATTATTTAACAACTTTGTAAACTAACTTACTTTTGCAATAAAATCCAAATTTTATTTCCAATTTTTTTAACTTTTTTAACTTTTATTTTAAAAACACTAACAATCAAATTGTTACAGATAGAAAATTATTAAAATTTACTTTTTCTCTTATAACTTAGTTTAGAATATTCATTAAAAATTAAAAGTTTCTGTTATAAAGTTACATATAAAAGTTAAACATAATTTAATATTATTAATGATATAAACGTGTTATTGTGTTTATTTTAAAAATATTATTGATTCATTAGATAATTTTTAAAATTGTACTTGCTCATCTCAAACCTAAGTCTTAATTTTGCAACATTGTTGCATTTTAAGATTATGAAAAAATTTCTTTTGTTGTTCTCAACTACCCTATCCTTTTCTTTGGCTCATACCTTGTGCTGTATGCTACCTTATCTTGCTTGGAGTGTAGGGCTGATAGGTCTGCTCCCGTATGTAAACTTTTTACTACCTTTCCAATCCTATTTAATAGTTTTGCAATTAGTCCTATTTATTTATACTGTGTACCGAGCTCACACAAGATATAGACCTTACTATCCAAAAATAAAAATAGGAGTTGGAGTACTTTTACTGTTGTACGTCTTACTGCTTATTTTTCCGTATTATCAACATGCACAAGCAGAGAAAAAAAATTATTTTGGCAAAAAAATCATTCAAAAGATTAAATAGTTGATAACCAAATTTTTACATATATGAAACAAGGAGCATACTTTTTATTTATCCTATTAGCGTTGTTCATTCTTTTTTCTTGTGGAGGCAAAGATGAAAAAACGGAAGCTCTTCTCAAAGAAGCCGCACAATGGCATAATGAGGCAGTAGCTATTCACAAAGAATTGATGCCGAAGATGAAAGAAATTGAAGCATTAAAGGCAAAACTGACTGCTCAAAAAGATTCTTTGATAGGCAAGGAAGACAATACGGTCAGCCAGTTAGAAGTTCAAATTATGGATTTAGAAAATATTTCCAAAGAAATGAAAGAATGGATGGAAAATATTGTAGAAGTTCCTAATAATGAGGAACATCACCACCATCATGAAGGCGAGGAGCACGAACACGACCATAAACACGAGCATGGAGCAAAAATAGACTTAACTCCAGAGCAGATGCTTGAAGTTCAGAAAGAAATGAAGGCTAACATCTTGAAAATTCAAGACAAAGTAAAAGCAATTTTAGAGAAAAACTAAACGATAAAATTTGTTAAATACAAATTATTTATTGCAACAATATTGCATTTATTTTACTTTTGCAGTATTGTTGCATTTTTATTTTAACTATTAAATCGGAAATCTATGAAACTTAATCGTACCCTGCTTTTATTACTTTTAACATTAATAATTGGCTTTTCTTCTTGTAAGAAAAAAGAGGAAGACCCCAAAGATGACAACGAGAGTGAACTAATAACAACGGTAAAGTTAAAGTTTACTGAAGGGGGAACTGTTCGTACTTTTACTTTTAGGGACTTAGACGGTGCAGGAGGAAGAGCTCCGGTTATAGACAATATTGTTCTGAACAATGGCAGGACTTATACTATGGAAATAGAACTATTAGATGAGTCTAACCCCGCTAAGGTAGAGGACATCACTAAGCAAATAAAAGAGGAAGCAGACGAGCATCAGTTTTTCTTTACAGGTTCAGCAGTAGCTAACTTACTGACTATTACTTATGATGACAGAGACAAGGACAATAGACCTATTGGATTAAAAAATCGCGTAGTTACAAGAGCCGTAGGCACCGGGCAACTTACCGTTATACTTAGACATAAACTAAATAAAGCAGCAAGCGGAGTAGCCAATGGACAAATAGCCAACGCAGGTGGAGAAACAGATATAGAAGTTACTTTTAACGTAACAGTCCAATAAAGTTTTGTAAAAGTTTTGATTTTTTTTGAGGTACTTGTAAGTTTGTATTACAAGTACCTTTTTTCTCCTATATTCTCACATTATATAAGCAACAATTATCATCACCTATGGGGTCTATACAGATGGCGGAACTACTGGCAAGTCCATACAAGGAAAAAATAACCTCTGGAAGTTTAACGACTAACCCAGTGATTAGCCAAGATTTTTCTATGATTGAGGGTATTCCTATCTTCTTAGCAGGCGATACTCAAAACAACTATTATGAGGATTTTTACCGAAGTCAGGTAGAACCTTGGGCGTATAGTGGGCGCGCCGCTGAGATACTAAGGCATGAATATGTAGCCGAACAGGTAAAAAATATTTACCAAGAAAAAGGCAGAAAACTGACCATCTTGGACTTAGGCTGCAGCCTCGGACATATTACCGAAAAGTTGTACCCTTATGGTGAGATTGTAGTAGGTTTAGATATTTCACTTACTGCTGTAGCCAAAGCCCAAAAACGCTGCGGGGAGGTAGTAAAAGGTCAAGAAAACCCCTATCAGTTTGTAGTAGCAAGTTGCTTGCAATTGCCCTTTAAGGAAAACACTTTTGATGTGGTTGTAGCCTCTGACGGAATCTGGGAGTGGTTTGTAGAAGAGGAGGAAAAAAGTAAAAAAGCCGTAGCAGAGATTTACAAAGTATTAAAAAACAACGGGGTAGTTATTCACACGGATTATCTGCACCCCCGTAAGTTTGCTAAGTTTGTCCAGCTTACTATGTCCTCTCCTTTCCAACTTATCAAAGAAGAACTGCTCTACGATAGACTTTGGTACAGGTTAGAATCTTGGACTAAATCCTTGCAAGGTTTTTCATGGATAAAAAAATTATTATCCAATGTAAAATTTGCTAAAAAGCTACGCACATTGGCTAAACTCTTGGGACGCAACTACTCTAAGCATATCAGCGTAATAGCTAAGAAATAAGGCTGGGGCAGAGTTTGTATGTATAAAAAGGATTGGTTAATAGCACAAAGAGGCTTGTTTTGCTATCAATATCTCATGCGGAATCGCTTGATTAGACAAGAATGAATCTTTCTTTGACAAATTTTTATGCTTTCATGCTCTTACATTTGTGAATCAGCAAAATATCTACTAACTTTGCAAACCGAATAGTTTATTATACAAATACTTATCAAGAAAGGCGGAGGGCATGGGTCCTGCGAAGTCTTAGCAACCTACCAAACCTCATTGGCAAGGTGCTACTTCCCACTTAAAGCCAAAGTAGCTTTAAGGCAGATAAGTAAAGAACCTCTCAAAAAGTTCTCCCGCCAAATCATTGAATAAGTTTTTAATTAGATGGAAAATTAAAATAACAAATTGTGCAAATCTTACTGATTATTTTAACATTTGGCATAATCCTGTTAGTAATTGAAAGCATGTTCTCACGGCGTCTTCAGCGATTAAGTGAGGAATTATACTCAATAAAAAGCGGTTTTTGATAAAATAAAATTGCAAATTACTGATAATCTCTTTATTAATCACATAAGGTTTTCCAAACTTTATAGAATTGAGTATAGCAAAAAAAGTTAATAACAAAATACCCATAATTCATCATTTATAACTCATCATTAAGAAACGTGAAGCAAGACATCAGAGAACTTTTAAAACATAGAATCCTCCTCTTGGACGGAGCGATGGGAACTATGATTCAGCGATATAGACTCAGTGAGGCAGACTTTCGTGGCATAAGATTCAAAGACCACCCTTGTGACCTCAAAGGAAACAACGACCTACTGTCCATTACGCAACCAGAGATAATCAAGGAAATACATCGCCAATACTTAGAGGCAGGTGCGGACATTATAGAAACTAACACATTTAGCGGCACAACCATAGCCATGGCAGATTACCAAATGGATAGCAATGAGTTAGTTTATGAACTTAATTTCCAATCTGCTAAAATCGCCAAAGAGGTAGCAGATGAGTTTACAGCTTTGAATCCAGAGAAACCTCGCTACGTAGCAGGTGCTTTGGGACCTACCAACCGCACTGCTTCTATTTCACCTGACGTGAATGACCCTGCTTTTCGTGCCGTTACTTTTGATGAATTAGTAGAGGCGTATTATGTGCAGGTCAGCGGATTGGTAGAAGGAGGAGTAGATATTTTGTTGGTAGAAACTATTTTTGATACCTTGAATGCAAAGGCGGCGCTTTTTGCGATAGATAAATATTTTGATGAAAATTTTGGGAAAGCACATATTCCTGCCAAGCATTTACCTATTATGGTATCAGGAACAATCACTGATGCCAGTGGACGTACCCTCTCCGGACAGGTTACAGAGGCTTTTTACACTTCTATTGCTCATGCAAACTTATTGAGCGTAGGGCTAAATTGTGCCTTAGGGGCAGATTTATTGCGACCTTATCAGCAAGAATTGGCTCGGATTGCTACTACTTACGTGAGTTGTTACCCCAATGCAGGTCTGCCAAATGCTTTTGGGCAGTATGACGAAACGCCAGAGTACATGGCAAAGCAATTAGAAGACTTTGCAAGAAATGGCTTTTTCAATATCGTGGGAGGTTGTTGCGGCACTACGCCAGACCATATCAAAGCTATTGCCGAAGTAGTAAAAAAATATCCACCAAGGCAACTCCCTAACTCTGATAAGTTTTTACATCTTTGTGGTTTAGAGCCACTTGTAATAAAACCTGAAACTCGCTTTGTCAATATTGGGGAGCGTACCAATGTAACGGGTAGCCGTAAGTTTGCCAAACTTATCAAAGAGGGAAAATATGATGAAGCCTTAGAAATTGCTAAGCAACAAGTAGAAAATGGAGCGCAAATCATAGATGTAAACATGGACGAGGGAATGTTGGACTCCGAGGCGGCGATGACAACATTCCTGAACTTAATCGCCTCAGAGCCAGACATAGCCAAAGTCCCTATTATGATAGATTCTTCTAAATGGTCGGTGATTGAAGCAGGTTTAAAATGTGTGCAAGGCAAGGGCATTGTCAATTCTATTTCTTTAAAAGAGGGCGAGGAGAAATTCATTCATCAAGCAAGATTAATTCGCCGTTATGGTGCCGCAGTGGTCGTCATGGCTTTTGATGAAAACGGACAAGCAGATACTTATCAAAGACGTATTGAGATTTGTGAACGCTCTTACAAGATTTTGACCGAGCAGGTCGGTTTCCCTCCGCAAGATATTATTTTTGACCCTAATATTCTGACTGTAGCCACTGGTATTGAGGAACATAATAACTATGCAGTAGATTTTATTAATGCCACACGTTGGATTAAAGAAAACTTGCCTTATGCCAAAGTAAGTGGAGGAGTGAGCAACATATCTTTCTCATTTAGAGGCAATGATGTAGTGCGGGAGGCAATGCACTCTGCTTTCCTTTTTCATGCTATCAAGGCAGGTTTGGACATGGGCATAGTCAATGCAGGTATGATTGAGGTATATGAGGAAATAGATAAAGAACTCTTAGAACGCATAGAAGACGTACTGCTTAACCGCAGACCTGATGCTACGGAACGCTTGGTAGAGTTTGCCGAAACAGTGAAAAATAAGGGTAAAGTTGTTGAAAAAGATGAGGAATGGCGAAAAGCAGATGTCAAAGAACGTCTCAAACACGCCCTTATTAAAGGGATTACTGACTATATAGAACAAGACACAGAAGAAGCGCGATTGCTCTACGAAAGGCCTCTGCAAGTCATAGAAGGACCGCTCATGGACGGTATGAACGTTGTTGGGGATTTGTTTGGCGAAGGGAAAATGTTTCTCCCTCAGGTAGTAAAGTCTGCAAGAGTAATGAAAAAGGCGGTAGCTTATCTTATCCCCTTTATAGAAGAAGAAAAACTCAAAAATCCCGAAGCCAACCAAGCTAAAAATAATGGAAAAATTCTCTTAGCTACTGTCAAAGGAGATGTACATGATATAGGAAAAAATATTGTGGGCGTAGTGTTAGCTTGTAATAATTTTGAAATCATAGACTTAGGCGTAATGGTGCCAAAGGAAAAAATCTTAGATACTGCAATTAGAGAAAATGTAGATATTATTGGGTTGAGTGGGCTGATAACTCCTTCCTTAGATGAAATGGTCTATGTTGCTCAGGAAATGGAGCGCAGAGGTATGAAAACCCCTTTGCTGATAGGCGGGGCTACTACTTCTCGCCTACATACGGCTGTAAAAATCGCTCCTAATTACAGTGGGGCAGTCATTCATGTCTTAGATGCCTCTAAGAGTGTGCCTGTGGCTTCTAATTTGGTTACTGATAATGAAGAAGTAAAAAACGAATTTATCAAAGAAATCAGAGAAAGCTATGCTCAGATGCGAGAGGAGCATGCCAAAAAGCAAGATAGCAAAAACTACCTTCCCATAGAAGAAGCAAGAAAAAATAAAGTGCAGATAGATTGGGAAAATGAATATATTGTAAGACCTTCGTTTTTAGGAACAAAAGTATTCGAGGATTATTCCTTAGAAGAACTGACACATTACATAGATTGGACTCCTTTCTTTCAATCTTGGGAATTGTACGGCAAATATCCACAAATATTGAAAGATGAGGTAGTAGGTGCGGAAGCTACTCGCCTATTTAATGATGCTCAAAAACTTTTGAAAGAGATAGTCGATAAAAAACTCCTAAAAGCAAAGGCGGTAATAGGCTTTTTCCCTGCCAATAGTGTGGGTGATGATATAGAACTTTATGACTTTGAGGAGTTCGAGGTAGAAACCATTTGCGATAAACACGGAAGCCATTTACAAAAGGTGTATGAGGTAAAAAGTCGCTTCGCTAATTCTCCCCAAACTCTCCCTCAATTGACTACTGCTTCTCAGCAAAAAAGAGCAAAGATAGGGGTAAAACTTCACCATCTTCGCCAGCAGAACCAAAAAGCAAAAAATTTGCCTAATTTCTGTCTTGCTGACTTCATAGCTCCTGTCGAGAGCGGCAAACAAGACTACATCGGTGCATTTTGCGTAACTGCAGGCATAGGTACAGAAGAATTAGCATTGCAGTTCGAGAAAGAGCATGACGACTATAACGCCATCATGGTCAAGGCACTTTCTGACCGCTTGGCAGAAGCTTTTGCAGAGCGTATGCACGAGCGAGTACGCAAAGAGTTTTGGGGATATGCACCCCTCGAGAACTTAGATAACGAGGAACTAATCAAGGAGAAATATCAAGGCATACGTCCTGCGCCTGGCTATCCTGCCTGTCCTGACCATTTGGAAAAAGGCACGCTGTTCGAACTACTTAACGTTGAGGAAAATATAGGCGTAACCTTAACGGAAAGCTATGCCATGTTTCCCACTGCCTCAGTAAGCGGTTGGTATTTTGCCAGTCCACATGCTAAGTATTTTGGTTTAGGCAAAATCAGTAAAGACCAAGTAATAGACTATGCTGAGCGCAAAGGCATGAGCGTAGAAGAAGTAGAAAGATGGTTAGGGAGTGTATTGGGCTACTAAATAGAAAATAAAATAATAAAATTGATGAAATTAGTGCGTAAAGTTCCTTATAATTAAATATAAAATCACTGCAAACATGCAATTTCAACTTACCTCCAAATATGCTCCTACGGGCGACCAACCCAAAGCCATAGAGCAGTTAGTCAGAGGGATACAAGAAGGAGAGCGTTTCCAAACGCTCTTAGGAGTAACAGGTTCGGGCAAGACTTTTACAATGGCTAATGTCATTGCCCAAATCAATCGCCCTACTTTGGTACTGAGCCATAACAAGACTTTGGCGGCGCAGTTATATGGTGAGTTGAAGCAGTTTTTTCCTGAGAATGCCGTAGAATATTATATTTCCTATTACGATTATTACCAGCCAGAGGCATACATCGCCAGCACCAATACCTACATAGAGAAAGACTTGGCAATTAATGAAGAAATAGAAAAGTTAAGGTTAAGTGCTACTTCTGCCCTTATGTCTGGGCGTAATGATGTGGTTGTGGTAGCCTCAGTATCTTGTATTTATGGTATCGGAAATCCAGAGGAGTTTAGCAGATACATTATCAAAATAGAGCAAGGAGATAAAATTTCACGCCAAAGATTTTTGTATGCCTTATTAGATATCTTGTATAGCCGTACAGAAGCAGAATTTAAAAGGGGAAATTTCAGAGTAAAAGGAGATACAGTAGATATTTTTCCTGCTTATGCAGACTTTGCTTACCGAATTTTCTTTTGGGGTGATGAAATAGAGGCTATCCAACGTATTGAACCTCATAGTGGGAAAAAAATTGCTGATGAAAACTCTATTGCTATCTTTCCTGCCAATTTGTTTGTAACGGGCAGAGAAACACTAAATAAGGCAATTTATGAGATTCAAGATGACTTAGTAGCACAGATAAAATTTTTTGAAACAGAACAACGCTACATCGAAGCCCAAAGAATCAAAGAGCGCACAGAGTTTGACTTGGAAATGATGCGAGAATTGGGCTACTGCTCAGGCATAGAGAACTACTCTCGTTATTTTGACCATAGG
>Ga0272446_1002878_pt1 | contig 22634 bp, 19 predicted proteins | sample YNPCB0061_FD_194587 | JGI IMG/M metagenome (GOLD analysis project Ga0272446, IMG submission 194587) | Hot spring microbial mat communities from Yellowstone National Park, WY, United States - YNP-CB-006-1 | ecosystem: Environmental > Aquatic > Thermal springs > Hot (42-90C) > Sediment | place... | reverse complement strand
GGTCATTTCCTCGCCCGCCAGCCCGCCTCGATTTCCTCGAGGGTGCGGCCCTTGGTCTCGGGCAAGAGGGCCAGCACAAACAGAAAACCCGCCAGGCTGAAGAGCGCATACACCCCGAAGGTCTTCGCCGGGCCGATGGCCGGGTGGTCGTTCAACATCGGAAAGGTCTGGGCCACGAGGTAGCAACTGGTCCAAATCGTCAACGTGGCCAGCGACATCGCCCGGCCCCGCACCCGGGTCGGGAAAATCTCCGAGCAAACAATCCAACCGATCGGCCCCACCGACATCGCGAAGGCGCCGATAAAAGCCAGCACCGCCGCCAGCAGCGGCACGCCCCCAGCCCCGGCGCGGAACAACAGGCCCACCGCGGCGAGCGCCAGCGTCTGCACCGCCAGCCCGATCAGCAACAACGGCCGCCGTCCCGCCCGGTCCACCAGCGCCAGGGCCAGCAGCGTGAAGAGCACGTTCACCAGGCCGATCACCACCGACGCCATGAACGCGTCGCGCACGCCCACGCCCGCGCTCAGGAAAATCTTGGTCGAGTAGTACATGATCGCGTTGATGCCGCAAAACTGCGAAAACGCCATCAGCCCCACCGCCAGAATCAGCGGACGGCGAAACCGCGCCTCGAACAGTTCGCGCAGCCGGCCTTCCTCCCGGCCGGGCACGGCCTGCACGGCGGCCATCTCCGCCGCCGCCCGGGTCGGCCCGGCGACGCCTTCCCAAATCCGGCGCGCCTCGGCCTCGCGGCCGGCCTGCAGCAACCAGCGCGGACTCTCCGGCGCCAGGAAAAGCAGCCCCAGCAGCCCCGCCGCCGGCGCCACTTCCGCGCCCAGCATCCAGCGCCAGCCCCGCGCCGTGTTCCAAGCCGCGTCGCCCAGGCCCTGAATCCAGGCGTTGACGAACAGGGTCAGAAAAATGCCCACCACGATGCCGAGCTGGAACACCGTGCCCAGCCGGCCGCGCCGGGCCGCGGGCGCCAGCTCGGCGACGTAGATCGGGCAAATCATCGAAGAAGCGCCGATGCCCAAACCGCTGAGAAACCGCGCGGCCAAAAACTCGCCGAACGTCCGCGGCAGCGCGGACAACAGTCCGGACACCGCGTAGAGCACCGCGCACAGAAACAACACCTTGCGCCGCCCGAAGCGGTCGCTCAGGAACCCGGCACACATCGCGCCCGGGATGCAGCCCAGGATGGCGCTCGCCCCGGCCAGGCCCTCCTGCGTCGAGCTCAGGCCAAAGTGCGCCCGCAGGTATTGGATGGCGCCGTTGACGACCGCGGTGTCGTAGCCGAAGAGGAAGCCGCCCGTGGCGGCCACGGCGGTGACCAGCGCCAGGGTGCGCGGGGCAGGTTTCATGGATGTGCGGCGTTCGCGCGGGGTCGCGAGGCCGGCTGCCCGCGCCCGGATTGGAGCGCCGCCTCAGGGCAGCTCCGCCCGAAGGGTAGCGACACCCTGGCCCGGGAGCGTCAGGGCGCCCGTGAGGCGGCGTTGGGGTGCTTCGCTGGTGTCGCTCCACCACACCCGCCGCGGCGCGGGGGCGCGCCAGTCCAGGCGCACGCTGGTCTCGCGCGGCGCGGCGTTCCACAGGCGCACGATCCAGGCGCGCCCGTCATCGCTCGGCTTGAGGCCGGTCACCAACACCTCCGGCGCCGAGACCGTGAAGCGCGGGGTCCCGGGCGGCCGGGCGCCGCGCGCCCGCAGGGGCACCAGCGGCTGGGAGCACGCCACGGCCAGGCGCGTGGCCGCGGCGGGGTCGTAGCCGCGATGCGGCCGGAGCACGTAGCGGAACCGCACCGGACCTTCCTGGTAGGCGCGGTAGTTGGTGCCCCAGTGGTTGTTCATGGCCCAGGAGTAGAGCCGCTGCGTCGGGCCTACTTGCTTGCGCCACACGTCCGGGTTGGCCTGCGAGTTGAGCAGGTTGGCGGTGAGCCCGCCCACCTGCACCAGCGGGGCGTCCAGCGTGACCCAAGTGACACCAAACTGCTCGTTGGCGACGTCGGCCCAGCGGTTGACCGTGAACCAGTTTTTGCAGGCGCTGGGCATTTGATCGGCATCCGGCCGGACCACGGCGAAGGGCACTTCGATCCGCACCTGGCCGTCCGGCACGGCGAAGGGGAAGGCGAAGTTGAGGCTCTCCTTGCCGTCCGGGGCGTGGTAGCTCGCGGCCACCAGGCGCGCCTTGTCCACCAAGTTGATCAACTCCACGTGGTCCAACCCGGCAACCAGCCGCACCTCGCGGACCAGCCGGTGGCAACCGGGCGCTTCCGACTCCACCACCAGCGAGGCCACCAGCGGCCCGGGCTCGCCCACGCGCAGGCGCACCGGCCCGCTGCCGCGCGCCGCGGCCGGGTTGTCGCCGTTGAAGTACAGGTAGTCGTTGAGCGCGTGGCCGGCGGCGGTGTCCACCAAGTTGCCTTCGATGCCGGCGGCGCGCAGTTCCACGATGCTGCCGGTCCGCGGGTCCAGCACCACTTTGAGCAGGTCGTTTTCCAGGGTGTTCCCTTCCGCGCGCGCGCGGCCTGCGGGGTGGGGGGCGCCCGGACCGATCAGGTACCGGCGCGCGGCCAACGGCGGCACTTCCCGGGCCAGGAAGACCAATTCGCCGCTGCGCAGGCGCTGGGAGGGCACGGGTCGGCCGTCCGGGTCCGTGACGCGGTCGCCCGCGGGCGTGAAGTCCTTCGGCAGCATCACCAGTTCGGTGCGCGGCCAGGAGGTGGTGTTGAACAGGTCCACGGCGTCGGGCACTTCGGGGCCGGCGGCCAGCGCCCGCGCCTGTTCGAGCAGGTCGCGCGAGAGCACGTCGGCGGTGGCGGCGTAGCTTTGCTTGATCGCCCATTGTTCGAGGGTTTCCCGGCGGGCCGGCTCGCTCACGCTGCACCAGGCGCCCCAGGTGTGTTCGGAGTAGAGCAGCACGTAGCGCCAGGCTTCCTCGAAGGCGGCGCGCGGCCAGGTCCGCGGGCTGAGCAAGGCCCACAAGGCCGCGGCCTGGGCCACGCGGTCCGAGCTGGCGCGGTTCAAGGCGGTCTCGAGCGCCGAGGAGCCGGCGCCGTCTTCCCAGTACGGGGTCCAGTCGCCCCGCACCTCGGGCAGTTGTGCGCCGTGCTGCTGCTCGAAGGCGCGGAAGGCCGCGCTGGCGGAGCTGATGATGAACCTGGGCCAGGCGTACCTGGCCTGCCAGTCGCGCACGAAATCGCAGATGGCCGGGTCGGGCACCGCGTTGTCGCCGTGGCCGCTCCAGCGGATGTGGGCGATGGAGTACGGGTAGCCGCGCGCGGCCAGTTGGCCGAGGTAATCCTCGACCCAGGCCGGGGTGAGCCGGCGGACGATGTGCGACATGGCGTAGCCCTTGAGCGGAATCCACACCAGCACGCGCTCCCGGCCGGAGGGCCCGACCCACCAGAACGGTTTGTTCTCCCACTGCACGAGGATGTCGCCGATGCGGTCGAAAAAGTTCGGCGCGACCGAGAAGTACTTGAGGCCCGCCTGCGCCAGGGCCGGAACGGTGCCCCAAGTGTAGCCGGGCACGTCGCTGATCATGGCGGCGTCCAGCGGCGCGCCGGTGCGCTGGCGCAGTTCGGTGGCGAGCTTGAAGAGTTGGATCAGCTCTTCCGGCCGGCACAGCCCGGTCAGTTCGTTCAGGTACATGCCGCACAGGGCGACCTGGCCGGACTTGAGGGCGGCCAGGAACTCCTGGCGCTGCGCGGCGTCGAAGCGGCGCAGGTACAGGTCGGCGGCCCAGAGCACTTCGACGTTCCAGACAAAGCGCGCGCCTTCCGGGTAATGGGCCGTGCGGCGTGCCGCGGCGATGCCGGCCCGGAGGTTGTTGACCTGCTTTTCTTCGATGTCGGTCTGGAGCTCGGTGTAGCCGATGTCGGTGTGCGAGTGCGGCAGGATGTACACGGTCAGCGGGCGGAAGGCCGGCAGCGTCACCTCGCCCTGCCAGAGGGGATGGCCTCCGGGGGCTTCCACCACCACCGGCCAGCGGCGCTCCCGCTCGGCGGGGGTCAGGGCAAACTCGAGTTCGCCGCGTCCCGGAGCCAGGCGCACCGGCCGCGAGCCGGCCTCGCCCAGTCGGACCGTGGCTTCCACGGGCTCGAGGTACGGATAGTCCAGGACCAGCCGCACCGGCTGCCGCAAACCTTCCGGGGTGCGCTCCGCGATGGACGGCGCCGTGGCCGTGACGCTCAGGGCCGTCGGCGCGGGCTCGGGGGCGCCCGCCGCGAAGAACGCGATTTCCGCCCCGCCCACGGTGCCGAGGTTTTGCGGGCCCAACCGGGTGACCTGCCAGCGCACGCGCGCGGCCTCGACCGGGGGTTGAAGCGTGGCGAAGGTTATCCCGGCCCGTTGGCCGGAATGGGTCACGGCCTGCCGGCCCACTTCCCGGCCGACGGGGTCAAAGAAGATCAACTCCGAGCCGGTGATGGTGGCGGGGTCGTTGCGGTCCTGGTGCCGGAACCCGGCCAGCCGGACCGGACCGCCGAGGTCAAATTCGACAAACGTGCCCACGCCCTTGCCGTTGGAGGAGTACTCGGTTTGCGGCCGGCCGTCGGTCAGATGGGCGGCCTCGTGATTGCCGCCCGGGTACGCCTCGGCCGCGGCCGTGATGCGCGGGGCGGGCACCGGCACCAAGCGGGTGAATCCGGCGGGCTCGGCCGCGGGCGTCGGCGCCGAGGCGAGGTGCAGACTCAGGAGAAACGTAGAACCGGTGAGTGTGCGAGACGTTTTCATGGCAGCACCGTTGTTGAACCAGCTTGTGAGGGCACGGGGCGAGGGTGCGCCGCGACCGGGCGCAATGCCAGTCCAATCTCATGCTGCCATTCCGACGTTCCAGCCGAGTTTATGGCTGGGGGCGCAGCCCGCCCGCTTCCGCCCGGCGGGTCCCAGGGGAACCAGCACGCACACCGGGCGCAGGCCGCACGCGGGGCGACGCGCCCGGGCCCGGGCCGTGAATGTCCGTTGAAAAGCCCCCGCGCGACGCCTAAAGTGTGCCCGTGATTGCCGACCGGCCGTACATGCGCAAGCCGACGCCGTGGCGACTGCCCCACGTGTCCGCCACCGCCGTGTTGATTGCGGTGAACTTGGTCGTGTTTGTCTTCCAGAACATCAACGCGGTGTACCTGCACTGGCCGGTGGAGCGGGAACTGGCCCTGAGCCGGGACGGGCTGGAGAACGGCAAGCTCTGGCAGTTGTTCACCTTCCAGTTTCTGCACCTGGGGAGCTGGCATTTCATTTGCAACGCCCTGGGCCTGTTTTTCCTGGGCCGGCTGCTGGAGTCCGCTCTGGGCCAGGGGCGAATGCTCGAGGTGTATTTCGGGAGCAGTTTTCTGGGTGGGGTCTTGCAGGCCACGCTGGCGCTGATCCTGCCGAGCTATTTCGGCATGCCCACGATGGGCGCCTCGGCGGGTGTGTGCGGGCTCTTGGCGGCTTTCGCCCTGCTGGAGCGGGATCGGACGTTGCTGTTCATGTTCGTGCTGCCCATCCGCGCCTGGTACCTGCTGCTGTTCACGCTGGCGGTGACGGTGTTTTTCGTGCTGGTGCCGTCCGAACCGGGCGTGGCCCACGCGGCACACCTGGGCGGGTTGCTGGGTGGCATGGGGTACGTGCACTGGATTCTGCGCCGGGAGCGACGGTTGTTTGACTGGAGCCACGCCGCCCCGGAGCGCGCGTGGCGGGAAGAACTGGTCCGCGCCAGCTACGGCGAGACCCGCCCGCGGCGTCGCCCGGACCCGGGTCCTGAGGACCTTCCCCCCGCCGAATTCATCAGCCGCGAGGTGGACCCCATCCTGGACAAAATTTCCGCCCACGGCCTGCAAAGCCTCACCGAGCGCGAGCGGCGCATCCTCGAACAGGCGCGGGCGCGGATGCTCAAACGCTGAGCCCGGGGCGAGGGGCCGGGCGGTCGGGTCCGGGAAGAAATCGGGCCGGGCGAAAGGCTGCCCGAATCAGAACTGGCGCAAAAACCGCACGTCGTTCTGGTAGAAAAGTCGGATGTCCGGGATGCCGTACCGGATCATGGCGATGCGCTCGATGCCGAACCCAAACGCCCAGCCGGTCCACACTTCCGGGTCGTAACCCACGTTCTCGAACACTTGCGGATGCACCATGCCGCAGCCGGCGATCTCGAGCCATTCCCGGCCCATCTTGCGCGTGAGCGGGCTGCCAAAGTCAATTTCGAAGCTCGGCTCGGTGTAGCTGAAGTAGTGCGGGCGGAAGCGGATTTTCGTCTCCGGCCCCATCAGCTCCTTGAAGACAAATTCGACCGTGCCCTTCAGATCGCCCACTGTCACCCCGCGGTCCACGTATAAACCCTCGACCTGGTGGAAGGTCGGGTTGTGCGTGGCATCGGCGTTGTCCCGCCGGTACACCCGCCCGGGCACGATGATGCGCACCGGTGGCGGCTGCGCGCGCATGACCCGGATTTGCACCGATGAGGTGTGCGTGCGCAACAAACGCCGCGCCGGCGTGGCCAGGTAAAAGGTGTCCTGCGTGTCCCGTGCGGGATGGTCCGCCGGGGTGTTCAGCGCGTCGAAGCAGTGGTACTCGTCCTCGACCTCCGGCCCGTCCGCCACGGCAAAACCCAGTTTGCGGAAGCTCCGGACGATGTCTTCGGTGACCTGCGTCAGCGGATGCAGGTGGCCGAGGACCCGCCGCCGGCCCGGTAGGCTGAAATCGGTCGGCTGCTTCGGGCGGGCCGCTTCCAGCTCGAGCGCGGTGTGTCGCGCCGCCAGGGCGCTTTCCAGCTCGGCCTTGACGGCGTTGAGCACCCGGCCCGCTGCAGGGCGCTCTTCCTTGGGGAGTTGGCCCAGGCTCTTGAGCAGGGCGGTGAACCGGCCGTTGACGCCGAGGTAAACCGCGCGCGCCTGTTCCAGGGCGGCCAAGTTTTGCGCTTCGGCAAACGCCGCCAGCGCCTCGGCTTTCAGTGCTGCCACATCGGGCAAAGGCGAGTTGCTCATAAACCGCACGCCGGCCCGGTAATCCAACGGAGCGGCCGGGCCGCGGCTTCGCCGACCGGCCTAGGCTCAAGCGCGGGCCGCTTGCTTGGCTTGGAGGGCCTGCTGCGCCGTTTGCACCAGCACCGCGAAGGCCGGGGCATCCGTGGCGGCCAGGTCCGCCAGAATTTTGCGGTCCAGGGCCACGCGGGCCGCTTTCAGGCCCTCGATGAACCGGTTGTAGGTCAGACCGGCGGCCCGCACGGCGGCATTGATGCGGATTTGCCAGAGCGCCCGGAAGTCCCGCTTGCGCGTCTTGCGGTCGCGGTACGCGTACACCATGCCGTGGTCCACGGCGTCGGAGGCGTAGCGGTAGAGCTTCGAGCGCCGCATCCGAAAGCCCTTGGCGCGTTGGAGCATCCGCTTGCGGCGTTTACGAGAGGCGGGGGCGTTGGTGACTCGCATGGCAGGTCAAAGTGAAGGGGAAACGCGCTTCAGCCCCGGTGGCTGAAAGGCAGACTCTCCAAGACCCGGTGCGCATCCGTGGCGGGCACCTGGGCCGGCGAGCGCAAGCGGCGGCGGCGTTTGGCGTTTTTGCTGGTGAGCAGGTGGCGGCGCCCGGCGCGGGGACGCAGGACCTTGCCGGTGGCGGTGATTTTGAACCGCTTGGCCACCGCTTTGCGGGTTTTGATGCCTTTGGGACGGCGCATAACGTCTGAGCCTTGTCTCAAAAAGAGCGGGCATCTTAGGTGCGCCCGGCCGCGGTGCAAGTGTGAATTTCCCGAAAATTGGGAACGCGGCGTCTCTGCCGGTGGAAACGCCGCGACGCGCCCCTCGGGTTTCGGCGTGCACCGCACCTCCTTTGAACTCGTCTGCATGAAGACGGCCGCCTCTGGCTTCGCCAACAGATCGTCGCCTTTGCCCGCCAGCGCGGTCTCAAGACCGCCCGGCCGTCAGTGCCCCGGGCCGAGCAGCTCGCGGGTCTTGGCCGCCAGGTCGGCCTGACGCATCAGGGATTCGCCCACCAAAATGGCCCCGGCGCCGGCCCGGCGCAGCCGCGCGACGTCGGCGCGGCTGTGAATGCCGCTTTCGGCCACCAATAAAACCTCCCGCCCGGCCGGATGCGCCCGCAGCCGGGCGGCGAGCCGCTCGGTCGTGGCCAGGTCCACGGTGAAGGTTTTCAGGTCGCGGTTGTTGACGCCGATGAGCGGCGCGCCCAGCGCGAGGGCCCGGTCCAGTTCCGCCGCGTCGTGGACCTCGACCAGCACCGCCAGGCCGGCCCCGCGGGCCAGTTCGTGGAAGTGGCGCAGGCGCGCGTCGTCAAGAATGGCCGCGATCAACAGGATGGCATCCGCACCCCACTCGACCGCTTCGAGAATCTGGCGCTCGTCAATGATGAAGTCCTTGCGCAGCAGGGGCAGGCTCACCGCCGCGCGGATGGCCCGCAGAAATTCGAGCGAGCCCTGGAAGAACTTGGCGTCCGTCAGCACCGACAGGCAGGTGGCGCCCGCGGCCTCGTAGGCCCGCGCGATCGCCACGGGGTCGAAGTCGGCCCGAATCACCCCCGCGCTGGGCGAGGCCTTTTTGACCTCGGCGATCAGAGCCACGTCTCCCGCGCGGGGGCGGCACAGCGCGGCCAGGAAGTCTCGCGGTTCTCCGCGGGTGGCGAGCGCGGCCCGCAGACGCTCCACGGTGACCGGCCCCGGGGGCAGGGCTTCCACCTCGCGCCGCTTCTCGGCCACGATGGTGGTCAAGATGTCCGGCGTGGGCGTCCGCGGGCTCACTGGTTGCGCCCTCCGTTTCGCGGTTTGCGGGAGGTTCCGCTGCGGATGGAAACCACGTGCATCGGGTCAATCACCTCGAGCATCCCCGCCTCGTCCTCGATCACGACGTTGTGCCTCCCCACGAAGACGAATTCGGGATGCGGGATCAGATATTCCCGACCGTCCGAGGTGCGCAACAGATGGGGGCCCTGGCCTTGCAACCGCTTTCGTATCTGTTCGGTGTTCATGCCGCGTTCGTAGGCGGGGTCGGAGGGCGCGTCAAGCCGGTGGTTACTCCTCCTCATCCCGGATGCCGGCCTTGCGCTTGGTGGGGCACCCCGCGCGCAGCCAGGCGTGCACGAAGTCGTCCAGGTCGCCGTCCAGCACGGCGTCGGTGTTGCCGGTTTGGTAACCGGTGCGCAGGTCCTTGACCATGCGGTAAGGCTGGAGGACGTAACTGCGGATTTGGTTGCCCCAGCCGATGCTGCCTTTCTCGCCGTAGAAGCGCTCCATTTCGGCCTTTTTCTGGTCCTCGCGCAGGGCGTAGAGCTTGGCCAGGAGCATCTTCATGGCCGTGGCGCGGTTCTGGTGCTGTGAGCGCTGGCTCTGGCTGGCGGCGACGATGCCGGTGGGCAGGTGCGTGATGCGCACGGCGGTCTCGACCTTGTTTACGTTTTGCCCGCCCTTGCCGCCGGAGCGGTAGGTGTCAATCTGCAGCTCGTTGGGCGGGATGACGATTTCGGTGCTGTCTTCGATTTCGGCAATCACGTCCACGCTGGCGAAGCTGGTGTGGCGGCGTTTGTTGGCGTCGAAAGGCGAAATGCGCACCAGCCGGTGGACGCCGCGCTCGGCCTTGGCAAAGCCGTAGGCGTTTTCGCCGGTGATCAACAGCGTGGCGCTCTTGATGCCCGCGCCTTCGCCGGGCAGGGCGTCGGTCACCTCGACCTGCCAGCCGCGGGACTCGGCCCAGCGCTGGTACATGCGCAAGAGCATGTTGGCCCAGTCACAGGCCTCGGTGCCGCCCGCGCCGGCGTTGATGGAGAGGATGCAGTTGTTGCGGTCGTGCGGTCCGTTGAGCAAGAAGCTCAGCTCCAGCGCGTCCAGCTTGTGGGTGAAGCTGGCGGTGTCGCGGTCCAGCTCGGCCTCGAGGGCCGGTTGGGCCGCCTCCGGCTCGGCCCGGGCCAGCTCGAGCATGACGCGGAGGTCTTCGAGCTGCTTTTCCTGCGCGGCGAGGGGTTCGAGTTTGCGGCGGATGGCGTTGGCCTCGTCAATGAGCCGCTGGGCGGCCTCGCGGTTGTTCCAGAAGGCGTCCCGCGCCATCTCCGCCTCGATCTCGCCCAGGCGTTTCTGGAGCGCGGGCACGTCAAAGAAACCTCCGCAACTGGGCCAGCTTGTCAGTGGCGGCGTCGAGTCGGCTCTGAACCATGTCGAACATCGGACCGCCAGCTTACCCTTGGGGCCACGTCCCGCCAACCCTTAACCGGGGAGGAATCACCTCCGCGCGGGCGAAACAGCTTCAAGAAGGAGCGCCGGGGGCCTTGGCTTTGCGCCAGCGAAATCCCCAAGGCAGGTTGGTAGCCAGCCATCCGAAAGCCGAAGGAATCGAGGCGCATAAAAAAAACAACCCCGGATGGGCGGGCCCAACCGGGGTATTGGAAGCTTGAAACGCTCAGTGCTTGGCCCGCCGTTGCCGCAGGCCGAAGGCCCCCAGCCCCAAGAGCGTGGCCACGGCCAGCGCGCTGCCCGGCTCGGGAATTACCGCGTAGGTGTAGCTGATGTTGTCCACCATCTCGATCAAGCCGATATTGCCGAAGCCACTGTGTGTAAAAGGCGCTCCGGTTGAGTCGCCGTACCAGAAAAAGGCCTGGGTAAAGCTGGTGCCGCTGTAGCTGATGCTTTGGTCCATGGTCTTGTTGAGGTTCATGGCCATGCTGGCACGGTGCACCAAGGTCCCCCCGTTCCAAATCTCCAGCCACGCCCGGTCGCTGGAGGAGGCGTAAAAAATGTCATCATTGCCGAACCACAGCGTGAGGGCGGACATCGGCTTTACGAAATCAATGCGCAGCTTGCTGCCATCGCCGTCATCCCAGACGGCCAAGGTGCGGTTGCCCAGCCCCTTTCCGGTAAATTTGCCAATGGTCAACCCCGCGCCCACCGTGTCGTAAAACTTCACGTCCGGATGCCCAATCGCGCTATAACCATTGGGTTTAACCCCACTGGACTCGCTCTCGAAGTCGATGATCGCTGTCTGAGCCAGCCCGACGGTCGTACCTGCCGCGCACAGTATTGCCCAAAGAATCCCTCGCGTCATAAGTGTCTTGAGTTTGGTTCGTTCTTCGGCCCCGCTTGCCGACAAGGCCTGCAATTGCAGGATGCCGTCCAAGCGCGCCCAGCTAAGTCAGTTTGCCGGCCACCGTCAAGCGGTTTTTTGAACTTTATTGCGTTGACCGCTGTCAATCCGCACCTTGTCCCGCCCAACCCGGGTTGAGCCGCAGCCGAGCGGTTGTCGGCGAAAGCACTCGCGTGCTGCCCAGGCCGCCAGCGTCACCCCCCCGCAGCCCCAGCCAAACCAGTCGCCGTAGCGCAGGTAGGGCGTCGGTGTGCGCAACGTCCCCGCGGGCGGCAAGGGCAAACGCACCTGGAGAAAGCCCGGACCGTACACGTTGCCGTTTGGCCGGCCCAGAATGGCGCGGAACCGCCCCCGGTCATCCACCCAGCAGGTCAGGCCGTTGTTGGTGCAACGCACCAGCGGCACGCCGGTTTCCACCGCCCGAAAGGCGGCGTGCACGGCCTGCTGCCATTGCGCGGCGCTTTCGCCAAACCAGCCGTCATTGGTCAGGTTGAGCAAAAAATCGGTGTCCGGCGCCACGTGGCGGCGCACTCCGCGTGCGAAGACATCCTCGAAGCAAATCAACGGGGCCAGTCGCGCCGGCGGGTTGGTCAGTACGAACGTTACCGGTCCCGGGCCGGGGGCGAAACTGCCCTCGATGGGCGTCAGGTACTTGAGAAACGGCAGCCAGCGCTCGAAGGGCACGTACTCCCCGAAAATCACCAGGCGCTGCTTGCGATAACTGGCCCGGTACCCGCCGTCCGGACCGAAAAGCACGGCGCTGTTGTAAAAGTCGTGCCCGCCGCCGGGACGCGGTTCGGCATCGTCGGCCCCCAGCACCATCCAGACCCGGTGCGCCGCGATCAGCTCGCTCAACGCCCGGTAATCCGCCTCGTCCAGGGCGGGCAACGCGGCTTCGGGCCAGACCACCAGGTCCGGGCGCGTCTCGAGGGCCAGGCGGGTCAGGGCCAGGAGCTGGGCGAAGCGGTTGGTGCTCTCGCGCGGGTCCCAGATCAGCCGCTGCGGGATGCTCGGCTGCACCAGGGCCAGCTTCAACTCGCGCGCCGCTGGCGGCGTTTCCACCAGCCGACCCGCCCCCCAAACCGCCACGCCGAACAGCGCCAACAACGGCAGCCCCACTTCGCCCAGCAACCCCACCCGAAATGTTCCCCCCAGCCGTCCGGCCTCGGGCAACCCGGCCGGCCCGGGCGGCCAAGTCCGCGCGCGCGCCAGCCGACCCGAAACTGTCCTGACCCGCGCCGCCAGCACCAAACCCGCCGCCAAAAGCGAGACCGCGGTCCAGGCCACCAAAAACGACACCCCGGGCACCCCCGTGACCGCCGCAAGCTGGATCAACGGCAGCAGCCGGTACTGCGACGCCCCCAGCGGATTCCACGGGAACCCGGTCAACACGTGCGCCGCGAGCATTTCCATCGCCACCCAGGCGGCCGCGCAACCCAGCACCCACACCGCGCGCTGGCTCCAGGCCAGGTCCGCCACGCGGGCGCACGCCTTCCACCACGCCGGGGAGTTATCCCCAATCCCCGCCGCTTCCGCATCGCGTCCCAGCGCCGGAAGCGCGGCGGGCAACGCGCGCCAGCACAGCCAAACCCACAAGGCCGGGTACAGCGCCAGGTACGCGCTCAACGCCAGCCACCCGGCCACGGCCCCGGCCGGAAACGGGATGTGCAACAACCAGCGCAGCCCTACCAAGTGATGCGCCAGCCCGGCCAGGTACCCCAGCCCGAAGGCGCGTCGCGGCGGTGCGTCCAGTGCCGCCAACAGCATCCCCGCCGGCGCCAGCCAGGCCAGCGCCGCCCATCCCGGTGTGGGGAAGGCCAGCGCCAGGGCCGCCCCGGAACACACGGCAAGGGCGGGGCGCCAAGAGGTGGAAACGCGTCGCAGCAGGGCCCGCACGGTCGGCGCAGCTTGCCCCAAGCCCCCGCCAAGGCAAGCGGGGAGGCGGGCTGACCGCCGGTCGGGGCGGGGCCGTGTTCAGCGTCCGCCCGGCGCGTAAAGCTCCCGCCGCAGCACCCCCACGAACGGCAGGTTGCGGTACCGCTCGGCGAAGTCCAGCCCGTAGCCCACCACAAACACGTCCGGGATGGTGAACCCCACGTAATCGGCCTGGACCGGCTCGACACGGCGGGCGGGCTTGTCGAGCAACACGCAAGTGCGCAGCGAACGCGGCCGCAGGGTGCGCAGCTTCGCCGTCACCCAGGCCAGGGTGCGGCCCGTGTCCAGGATATCGTCCACCAACAACACATGACGGTCCCGCGCTTCCAGGCGCAATTCCTTGGTCAGGATCAACTCGCGGGACACCGTGCCGTCGCGGTAGCTGGACACGCCCAGGAAATCCACCCGCAACGGGAGATTCAGGCAGCGCAACAGGTCTGCCAGGAAGATGATGGTGCCGGTCAGCAAGGGCACCAGGAGCAGGTCGCCGCCGGCGTAATCGCGCGTCAGGGCCCGGGCGATTTCCCCCACCCGGCGGCGCAACTGCGGCGCGGGGATGAGCACCTGCTCCAGGTCCGCGCGCCATTGGGGCGGCACCACGTAGCCGCCGCGCACCGGCCGGCCGGCCAGGCGGGGCGGGACAGGGGCGACGGGACACGCAGGCTCAGATGTGCCGCGAGTCCCCGGCGTCTTTGGTGGTGTAGCCACTTTCCTGGCGTTGGAAGTTGACCTGGTTTTTCTTGAGGTAGGCCTGGAACACGTCATCGGCGCTCATGCCCAAGACCTGGGCCAGGCTGATGAGGAAATGGAACAGGTCCACCACCTCGACGCGGGCGTTCTGTTCGTCGAACTGCTGGTACCGCGCCCACCACTTCCACGGCACGCTGTCGGTCAGTTCCGCGATCTCCTGGCTCATGGCCCGGCAGTAATTGAGCACCCAGGTAATCCGCTCCTCGCGCGTCAGGGTCTCGGTGCGGATGCCGATGCGCTCGTTGAGCGCGCGCTGGAGGCGGAACAATTCCCGCAACTGGTCGGTCTCAGCCATGCGGGCGAGCATTCCGGGCGGCCGCCGGCCGGGCAAGCGGGAAACCGGGGCGGCCGGGCCGGACGGGTGTTTTGGCGTTGCGCGGGACGGCGGCCCGCGTACAGTGCGCTCAAACCCCAACCCCGGATTGCCTATGTACTTTGGCGCTGATTACCACCCCGAACACTGGGTCTGGCCCTATGCCGGCACCCCGGAGGAACCCGAGTCCCGCTGGGAACGCGACGCCCAGCTCATGGTCGCCGCCGGCGTGAACGTCGTCCGCATGGGCGAGTTCTGCTGGGGGCTCTACGAACGCGAGGAGGGCAAGTACGACTTCGACTGGATGCGCCGGGTCATGGACATCATGAAGGCCCACGGCATCCAGGTCGTGCTGGGCACTCCCACCGCCGCCCCGCCCCTGTGGCTGGCCCGCAAACACCCGGAAATCCTGCCCGTGGACGAAAACGGCCTCATCCTCCACGAGGGCACCCGCCACGCCTACAGCATGAACAGCGACGTGTACTGGGAGTACTCGCGCAAGATCGTCACCGCCCTGGCCCGCGCCCTGGGCCAGCACCCCGCCCTGATCGCCTGGCAAATTGACAACGGCATCGGCGGCCACGGCACCGAGTTTTCCTTCAACGAGGAATCCCGCCACGACTGGCACGCCTGGCTCAAGGCCAAGTACGAAACCATCGAAAACCTCAACAACTGCCTGGGCACCCGCTTCTGGTCCCAACTGGTCAGCGACTGGTCCGAAGTGCCCATGCCCATGCGCGCCCCCACCGTCCACAACCCCGCCCTGCTCCTGGACTGGATGCGCTTCGCCAGCGACACCTGCGTCTCCTACGTCCGCATGCAGGCCGACCTGCTCCACGAGCTGACCCCGCACGTGCCGGTGACCACCAACCTGCGCGCCCTCTCCCGCCACTACGACCACTTCGACATGGCCGAGGTGCTCGATTTCGTCTCGCTGGACAGCTACGCCACGCTCAAAAACCAGCCGGCCGAAAACGCCGTCGAGTTCGACATCATGCGCTCGCTCAAGCGCACCGGCATCCGCACCCCCGACGGCGAGGGCGGCTTCTGGGTCATCGAGCAAAAGGCCGGCAACGTGAACTGGCAGGAGGTCAACTCCCTGCTCCGGCCGGGCGTGGTGCGGCTCTTCACCTACCAGTTGGTCTCCCGCGGGGCCACGGGCGTGCTCTACTTCTTCTGGCGCTCCCCGCGCATCGGCTCGGAGAAGTTTTACGGCGGCGTGCTCACCCACGACGGGCGCGGCGACAACCGCGTGTACCGCGAGATTTGCCAGATCGGCGAGGAAATGAAGCTCCTGGCCCCCGTCCTCAAGGGCACCCGGGTCGTGGCCGAAACCGCCATCCTCTACAGCCACCCCAACACCTGGGCCCTCCAGTTCCCCATGCAGCCCAACCGCCACTTCAAACAGCGCGAGCACGTCATGCTCTTCTACCGCGCCCTGCACGACCGCAACCTCGCCGTGGACTTCGTCCGCCCGCCCACCACCGACGAGGACTCCGAGGCCCTGGCCCGCTACAAAATCCTCTTCGCCCCCTCGCTCCACCTGCTGGCCGGGGGCGAGGCCGACCGCCTCAAGCTCTACGTCCAAAACGGCGGCACCCTCGTGGCCACGTGCAACACCGGCCTGGTGGACGAGCACAACATCGCCCCGGACACCGGCTACCCGCACGACCTGATTGACCTCTTCGGCCTCGAGGTCCAGGAGTTTGACCCCATCCCGCCGGACGCGGAAAACCACGTCGTCTTCAAGGGCACCTTCCCCGCCAGCCACCTCTACAGCGCCCGGCTCTGGTGCGACATCATCGAGCCGCACGAGTGCGAAGTCCTGGCCACCTTCTCCCAGGACTTCTACGCCGGCCGGCCGGCCATGACGATCAACTCCTACGGCCTGGGCCGCGCCATCTACCTCGGCACCGTCTTCCCGCCGGCCTTCTACCTCGACCTCGTGGCCTGGCTGCGCCAGCTCTGCAACCTCCATCCCCTGCTCAAAGTCCCCGAAACCGTCGAGGTCAGCCTGCGCGAGAAGGACGACCTGCGGCTGTACTTCCTGCTCAACCACCAGGCCACGCCGGTCCGCATCAACTTCCTCAAACCGATGCACGACTACCTCACCGGCAACGTCTTCAGCGGCAGCTACGACCTCCCCCCGCACGGCGTGCTGGTGCTGGACGAAAAAGTGGCCAAACCCGCCTGACCCGCCAACGCCCCGGCGCCGGGGAGCGGTGCCCCCGGGGCAACTCGCCGGGAAAGCACGCGCGGAGTCGGGCGGCCCGGCGGCCGTTGCCTCTGCTCGGTTTGCCCGCGGCCAGCGACTCAAGTTTTCCTGGCCGCAGGGCGCCGCATTTTTGAGTCGCCGTCATGGCGAATCCGTTTACGCTCCCGCCCATGAAGCACTCCGAAACCACGCCCACCTCGCGTCGCACTTTTCTGAAGACCTCCGCCACCGTGGTCGCCGGCGCCGCCCTGAGCGGGGCCCGGCCGTTCGGCGTCCATGCCGGCGGCACGGACACGATCAAAATCGCGCTCATCGGCTGCGGCGGGCGCGGCACCGGCGCCGCGGCGCAGGCCCTCTCCACCGCGGGGCCCACGCAATTGGTGGCGATGGCGGATTTCTTCCCGCACCGGCTCAAGAGCAGCCTCGACCAACTCCGGCAACGCTTCGCCGCGCAGGTGGACGTGCCCCCCGAGCGGCAGTTCATCGGCCTGGCCGGCTACCGGCACGCGATGGAAGCGGTGGGGCCCGGCGGCGTGGTGTTGCTGGCCACGCCGCCCGCGTTCCGCCCCCTCCACGTCGAGCACGCCGTGGCGCGCGGGCTGCACGTGTTCATGGAGAAATCCTTCGCCGTGGACGCCCCGGGCATTCGCCGGGTGTTGCGGGCGGGCGAGGAAGCCAGGCGCAAGAACCTCAAGATCGCCGGCGGGCTGATGAGCCGGCATTCGCAACCGCTGGAGGAAGCGGTGCAGTTCATCCACGACGGCGGCCTGGGCGAGGTGATCACCGCCTGGGCGTACCGGATGCACGGCCCGGTGGGCTTCACGCCGCGCGCGCCGGGCATGAGCGAACTGGCCCACCAGATCGCCAACTACAGCAACTTCACCTGGCTCAACGGCAGCTTCATCGTGGACTGGTTGATCCACAACATTGACGTGTGCTGCTGGATCAAGAACGACTGGCCCGTCTCCGTCCAGGGCATGGGCGGCCGGCAGGTCCGCACCGAGCCCGACCAGCTCTTCGACCATTACGCCGCCGAGTACACCTTTGCCGACGGCACCCGGCTGCACGCCCAGGGCCGGCACATTGGCAACTGCTACGACTTCTTCGGCTGCCAGATTCACGGGACCAAGGGCCTGGCCATCCTCGGCGAAGGCCAGCCCCGGCCGCGGATTTTCAAGGGCCACAATCCCATTTCCGCCAACCTCATCTGGTCCTTCCGCGGCGAGGCCAGGGATCAGTACCAGGTCGAGCACGACCGGCTCTTCGACGCCATCCGCAACGACAAGCCCTACAACGAAACCGAGCGGTGCTGCAAATCGTGCCTGACCGCCATCATGGGCCGCATGGCCTGCGAGTCCGGCAAGCAAATCACCTGGGAGGAAGCGCTGGCCTCGAACCTCGAACTGGCCCCCGGCCTGGACCACCTGACGGACGACTCCCCCGCGCCGGTCCAGCCCGATGCCCAGGGCCGCTACCCCATCGCCATGCCGGGCAGCACGCGCGTGCTTTGAGCGCGTCCGGGCGGGGCGCCAGCCGCGCGCCGGCGCGGGCTTCAATCCCCGCCGGCGGCCGGGGCAGACGGCGGCACGGCCGGGGCTGCGGGCTCGGTTTTGGACGGGGCCGCCAACGTCTCTTCCACCGCCCGGCTCAGGCGTTCCAGGACATCGGGCGCAACCGCCCCGCCGGCGCGAAAAACAATCTCCCCCGTGCGCGTGACCAACAGCACGGTCGCCTGACCGCGCTCGGCCTTCACGGCGCGGCACACTCGCCCCTGCCAGTCCAGCAGAACCGGGTGCGTGTACTCCTCCCGAAACCCGGCGCGCACGCGGCTGCGCAGAAACCCGGGCACCTTGCTCACGTCCGCCACGCCCGTCTGGTCCAGCCGCGCCCCGAACCGCTCCCGCATCGGCGCCACCCAGCCATGCACCTGCGCGGCGCCCTTGCGGTCAGCCACGGTCAGCAACAACGGCCGCTCGCGCGGGAAGGCGATGCTGTGTGCGCGCTCGAACTGGTCGCTCAACGTGAACGCCTCGAGGCGCGGCGGCGGCTCGGGCGCGGCTGGTTCGTTCTGCGCTGAAAGGGCGCCGCCCAGCAGCAGGGCGGCACACCAGCACAGGAGTTTTGGCGTCACCCTCTTCACGGGACCTTTGCGGAACCGATCGAGCGCAGCCGCGCGGCGTCATGAGGGCGGTCCTTCCAAATCGCCGGCCGGCCACGCCAGGCCCGGAAGAAGGCCTGCCACTGGTTCACCAGCAAGACAAGCACAGCCAGCGGATGCCACAGCGCCGAGCTCCACGGCTGCCGAAACCGCCATGCCGCCACCAGCCGCGGCAACCACGCGCACGCCAGGCCCGCCGCCGCCCAAGCGGTTGCCGCCGCCGGCAGCCAGGGCGCGGCCAGCAACAACACCGCCGGGGCCACCTGCCCGCCCGCCAGCAGGGCGGTCATCGGCCCAATCACGCCCGGCGCGGCGAGGCCCTCGGTGGCGTTTTTGGCCAGGCCGCGCCAGGTCTCGGCCGCGCCGCGATACATGCGACAACGGGCCAGATCCGTGGCGTCGAACAAATCCGTGGCGAACCCCGCGCGCCGGAACAGGCGCGGCAGCTTGAGGCCGTCGTGCCACGTGTGGCGAATGCCCGCGTGCCCGCCGCAAGCGTGGTAGGCCGCCGCGCGCGCCACAAAGAGCTGCCCGCACCCGGCGCCCAGGGCCGGCCAACGCCACAGCCGCATGGCCGGCAGGGGCAGGAACCCCAGCAACACAAAGTGAATCAGCGGCAGCAACAATCGCTCGGTGAAGGTGCCCAGTTCCTGGTGGGGGATGCCGCTGCCCAGGGCCGCATCCCGCGTTTCCATCCAGTCGCGCAGCCGGGCCAGGGCGTCGGGCGCCAGCCGCACGTCGGCGTCGAGAAACACCAGCAGGGGATGGCGGGCCAGGCGGGCCAGTTGCCAACAGGCGTGCGGCTTGCCGCACCAACCCGCCGGCAGCGGAGGCGCGGTCTCGAGGCGGACGCGCGGGTCGCGCGCGGCAAAGTCCGCGGCAATGGCGGCGGTACGGTCGGTCGAGCCGTCATCGAGCACGATCACCTCGAACTCGGCGCCGCGGTTGGCCAGCACCGCGTCGAGCGCCGCGGCCAGGTTGGCCTCCTCGTTGCGCGCCGGGATGAGCACCGAGAGCGCCGGGGCGCCGGTTCGGGCGGAGGCGCGCCCCGACGGCAGGCGACGGTAAAAGGCCAGGTTGATGAGGAACAGCGCCGCCGGCACGGCCGCCAACACGAACCCGACGCGGGCCAAGAATTCCACGCTCATTTTCGGCCGTGCTCCGGGGTGAAGGTTTCGCCGCGCCAGGCGGCGCGCAGGCGACGCCACAGGTCATACCCGCCGCCCACGCCGGCCGCGCCGCGCAGCAGGACCTGGAACTCGGCCGGGTCGCGGCGCAGGGCGGCGGACGCCAGCGCCTCCTGGGCTTTCTCGAGCGCGGCTTCCAGGCACGCGGTCCAAGCGGCCGGCAGGCGCGGCGTTTGCCGCGAGACTTCGACGGGCCGGCCGAAGTGCAACAGCGCCTCGGGGGTGCGTTCCTCCCAGTAGGTGATCTCGAGGGCCAGCGGCAAGAACACCGCGCGCTCGAGCCGCGCGGCCAGATGGCCCAGCCCGGGCTTGAACCCGGCAGGGCGCTGGCGCGCGTCGCAGAACCGCCCCTGGGGCGTCAGCCAGAGCGCGGCATTCGGGGCGCGCATGATCGTTTCCGCCGCGCGCAAAAACCGCGCCGCGCCGCGGGTCGAATCGGATTCGATGCCGAAAAACCCCAGTCGCGCGAAGAAGCGGTAGCGCGCGAGCATGGCGGCCTCGATGGGCGCGAAGCTGCGACGCTCCGCGAAAAACGCAGCGCGCGCCAGCAGGCACAGGAGCGGGTCCCACCACGAGGGATGGTTGAGATAAACCACCAGGGGAATCTCGGGGGGCGGCGGCGCCGGCGCGACTCCCAGAAGTCGGACGGCGTGAAAATGGCGGGCCACATACCAGCGCGTGTAAGCGGTGAACCAACGGAGCCACCGCTCGGACGGACGCGGCAAATCACTGGTCTTGGGGCGCACCGCGGCGCGGTTTGGCTCGCGGCTCTCGCGCCGGCTCGGTGCCGCGAGTTGTTGGGGGTTGGCGGTCATCGCTCGGCCGCGGGACCGCTCAGCCCGCGTGCGGTGCCGGGGCAGCCCCGCGCGACGCTAGGGGGCGCGGCTCGGCCGGTGCCGCGGCGAGGTCGCGGTCGAGGGTATCCGCGGCAATCCAGCCCGACATCAGTACCATCGGCATCCCGGGGCCGGGGTGCGCGGACCCGCCGGCGAAATACAGGCCGCGCACGTCCGGGCTGCGGTTGCTCGGTTTGAAGGCGCCAAAGAAGCGGCCGTGACTGGCCAGCCCGTAAATCGCGCCGTCGAGCACGTGGTAGCGGTCATGGATGTCCTGCGGGGTCAGGGCGGCCTCGAAGACGATGCGTGATTCGAGGTCTTCCAGGCCGGCCACGCGCTTGAGCTTGTCGAGGATGACCCGGCGATACTTGGGAAAGAGCGTGCGCCAATCGTGATGCGGGCGCACGTAGGGCGTGTGCACCAGCACGTAGAGCGCCTCGCCGCCGGGCGGGGCCACGGCCGGCTCGGTGCGGGCCGGCGCGCAGACGTAGGCCGTGGGGTCGGGCGCGGGCTCGCCCCGGCGGTAAATGGTGTCGAACTCCTCGTGCGGGTCGCGCGAGAACACGAAGTTGTGGTGCAAGAGGTGGTCGTAGGCGCGTTTCAAGCCCAGGTACAACACCACGCCCGAGCAGGCCGGCTCGTAACGCCGGCGGCGCTCGAACCGCGCGCGGGCCTCACCCCCCAGCAACTCGCGGTGGGTGCGCACGGTATCGGCATTGCACACGACCGCGGACAAGGGGACTTGCTCGCCCGCGTCGGTCTCGACGCCGGCCACCGCGCCGTCCCGCACCAGAATGCGCCGCACGCCGGTGGCCAGGCGGAGGTCCACTTCGAGCTCCCCGGCCAACCGGGTCAGCGCGCGGGGCACGGCACCCGTGCCGCCCATCGGGTACCAGACGCCCTCCTGGCTCTGCATGTTGGCGATGCCGCACAGCACGGCCGGCGAGGCATCGGGCGCCGAGCCCACGTACTGGGTGTAGTGATCGAGCATCTGGGCCACGCGCGGGTCGCGCACGTGCGCGCGCAAGGTGCCGGCCACCGTGCCGCCCAGGCGCATGGCGAGCACGTCCTTCAACGTCCCGGCGCGGAACGTGGCGCGGGCATCGAACATGTCCCGCATCCCGCCGATGGGCCGCCAGAAGAAGTAGCGTTCTGAGATGTCGTGCAGCCGGCGGGACAGGCGCATGAAGCGCCGGTAGCCCTCGCCATCGCCGCGCTCCGGGGCGTAGCGGTCAATCGCCGCCGCCATCTGCTCCACGTCGGCGAGCAGATCGAGCGTGGTGCCGTCCTCGAAGAAACAGCGCCACTGCGGATCCAAGCGCACCAGTTCCAGGTAACGTTCCAGCGGCTGGCCGGCCTCGCTGAAAATCCGGCGGAGCACCCCGGGCAAGGTCAGAATCGTCGGCCCCATGTCGAACCGGAAGCCTTGTTCCTGCAAGACCGCGGCCTTGCCGCCCGGCCAGGGGTTGCGCTCGAAAAGAATCACGCGGTGACCGCGCGCGGCCAGGGTGCAGGCGGACGCCAGTCCGGCCAGACCGCCGCCGAGGACGCCGATGGGATGTGTCGTGTGGGTGTTCATGGGAGATTCACTCGAAAGTTTTCCGTGGGGACCAAGCGCGGGTCGCGGGCCTTTTCGTGGGTCGGCGGCGGCTTGGACACGGGCCGGCGCCGCCCGGCGCGGAGCAGCGCGGGCAGGGCGCGCAGCCGGTCCGCCACGCTGCCGCTGTGCAACAGGCGAACCAGCGCGGCCAGCAGGGGCGCCTGCTCTGCCGGGGTGGGTTCGTAATGCGGTCGCCAGCGGCCGCGGCGGGTCACGACCACCTTGGGCGTGGTCAGCTCCAACAAGCCTTCCGGGCCGCGCGTGACGCCAAATCCACTGTGCCCGCGCCCGCCGAAGGGCAGCCGGGGATCAGCCGTGGGCACGATCAGGTCGTTCACGGTGACCACGCCGGCGCGCAGTTCGCCGGCCAAAACCCGGGCAGCCGGAAGGTCGCGGGTGAAAATCGAGGCGCCCAGGGCGAAGGGGGAGTCGTTGGTGGCGCGCACGGCCGCGGCATCGTCCGCCACCACCCGCAGCAACGCCAGCGGGGCAAACCAATCCGCGCGCCACAGGGGCGATTCGGCCGGCACTTCCACCAGGAGCGGGCCCCGCCAGGCTTGCGGGTTTTCGACGCTGCCGGCGAGCAATCGGGCCTC
>Ga0272446_1002877_pt1 | contig 22635 bp, 18 predicted proteins | sample YNPCB0061_FD_194587 | JGI IMG/M metagenome (GOLD analysis project Ga0272446, IMG submission 194587) | Hot spring microbial mat communities from Yellowstone National Park, WY, United States - YNP-CB-006-1 | ecosystem: Environmental > Aquatic > Thermal springs > Hot (42-90C) > Sediment | place... | reverse complement strand
ATGCGGTTGAACGCTCTCGTGAGCTCTGAAATCTCGGTTCGGGTAGGCTGTCTGTTGAGTTCTAAAGCAAAGAGCATTAAGCCGTTGTAGTTTTTTTCGCCTTGTTCTTTGGCTTGTTCGTAAGAGTGTTTGCTGTCAAATATTTTTGCTGTGGTGTCAAAAACCGAATCATCTATAATTCCGATGAAATAGGTTTTATCAATGGCTTTAAAGGTGTCGTTGTCTTTGTAGTGTTGTTTTAGAATATCTTTTGTGGGCAGTGGTTCAGCGGTGTTGGAGTTGAGTTTGATGTTCAACTGCTCAAACAGGTTCGTAGCGGCTTCAAAAAGCCCCTTTGTATTGAATAAGTTTAGGTTCATAGCTTTAATGATTAGAGATAACAAACCAATTTATCAAATCAAAATTTTCGGGTTTAAATTTTTCTTCCAGTTTTTTTTGTTCAGGGGAAATCTTTTTCGGTGTTACATCACCAGTAAATAATCCCTGAATTTGATTTACTGCAACAGGGGTTGCCTGTGATTTTACCCAATTGCCAACGGCATCAGCCAGTTTATCTAAAACGGCTTGGTTTCCTTCGTCAATATCTTTGGGAACATATCGGTCTTGCGTTTTGTGGTTTCTGAGCAGGGATAGAATTTCCTGATTGTTGCTAAGAATTATTTTTTCGTTTGTGGCCTCATCAATACTTTGGTGGAGCAAATGAATTTCATCATACACGTGGTTTAGGGAGTTATCGGGGCGTTTTGGATACCCCAACACAGCCACGATACTGTTGGGTATTGTTTGCCATTTGGGGTTTGGTTTGAGTTTAAAACCTGTAAAAACGCTATTTGGAATTTTTTGAAAGAACTCCTCTTTCTTTCTAAAAAAATCGAGTAACTCTTGCCTGTATTGTTCTAAGGAGAAGTCGTTTAATCCTAAGGTTTGGTCGTTTGTTTCGAGGTCGTCCCAAGTGATTTGCAACTGCTCTAACATTTTTTGGGCTTGCTTGGGCAAGAGAGGGTTTTCTTCTAAGATTTTTTGGAGTTGGGGAGTTAGATTATCGTGTAATTCTGTCCCCACTAAGGTCATTAGAGCCATTCTGTTTTCGACTCTTGCTTTCAGTTTGAGATAATCTTCATAATTTTTTCCTGGCCAGAAGTTAATGCCCTTAATGGTTTTGTTGGGGGAGTTGATACGGTCGATACGTCCCATTCGCTGAATAAGACGGACAGGATTCCAATGTATATCGTAGTTTATGACGGTATCGCAGTCTTGCAAGTTTTGCCCTTCGCTCAGGCAGTCGGTAGCTATTAAAACATCAATAGGGCTTTGCACTTTTTTTAGGGTTTCGCTACTGTATTTGCCAATAAGTTCAAGCCACTTTTCATAAGGCACGTTCCACCGATTGTAGCAGTAGTATTCTGAGTTGGAATCAAGGTAGTGTAGGTACATTTCAGACCAGTCTTTTTCGTTGTAGAGTTTGGTAAAAGGGGCGAATCGTTCCAAAATGGGTTCAAATTTGTCGCCTGAATAGCCATCGAAGGTTTCGCTGATAGAACCAGACACATAAGCCAAATTTTTAATTCCTCGTTTTTTCAATTCATCGTACAGGAATTGGGCTGTGTCTTTGAATACAGTGAAGATCAGGACTTTTTTGTTGTTGGAGTTTTTTTGTTTGTGGTTGATGTGTTCGATGAGTTTGTTGAGTTTATCGTCTTGTTTTTTTCCAGCCTTGAATTCAGTTTCGTATTTATCGAGGTTTGCTTTTAGGCTTGAAAGTTTTTGGATGTCGGCTTGCAAATCATTCTTGAATTTGTCAAGGTCTGTAATAGATGTAAGGGGTACAGGTTGTTTTTTACCGAGGGTGATGTTTGCCGCATTAATTTCGGTGGCGGTTTCTTCTATTTCTTCTTTTTCTTCGTCGGAAAGGGCTTCTTCCAAAAAGGTTTCTTTTCGGTTCTCAATGAACCGAGTTACTTTCTCGAGGGCGTTGGTATGATGATGTAAGATATTCTCAACGGTTTTCTTGAACGAAGCCCAACTTGACTCCAGTCGTTTTATCAAGAGGATATACATCATCTTGACGAGGAACTTTTGGCGTTGTTTTTCATCTTCCAGCACGTTTTTGGGCGTGTTATCTTTGATGTAGTCGGCAGGTCGGTAGGCGGTGAGGTTAATAGAGATAGCATCTAAGATTTCTTCAAAGGATTGTAAGTCGCCGATGTTTTCAGGTGTTAGGAACTCGTTGATGGGTTTTTCTTTTTTGGGGAAATTCATTTCCCCGAACTCGCCTTCAATGAGTTTTCTGGTTCTTGCTACGATTAGTGCATCGGTGAGTTTTTCGAATTTTTTGGGAAGTTTGGCGATGAAGTCGGCAATTTTTCTATTTTCCGAATTTGCCCATTCACTAAAATCCATTTGAGCCGTTCTGAAAATGTTTTCCAGACTTTCAATTTCTAAATCAGTATCCTTGAAGCCCTCGTCCAAACCTTTTGTCATCAGTTTAAACTGATTCCGAATATCCATCATTTTATTATTGATAGGTGTTGCCGAAAGGTGCAATACTTTTACCTCTCTGCTTTTATTTTTAGGGAGGAGGATTTCATCAATCAAGAATTTGTAACGCGAAGATTTGTCGTTTCGGAGGTTATGACTTTCATCAATTACGATGAGGAGTTTAGGTCTGGTTTGGAAGTAGCGTAGGGTTTTGTCTTTGTAGCTGTCAAAACGTCCTTCTTGCAAATCTGTATGATAACGAATATAAAAATCAATTTCATCTTTTTCAAATCGGCTTTGCTGTCCTACTTTGTATTGTTGCCAGTTATTGGAGAGTTTCTTTGGGCAAAGTAATAGAACGCTGTAACCTTTCAATTCAAAATACTTCATCACTGCTAGTGCCGTCCAGGTTTTGCCCAAACCGACGGCATCGGCTAAAATAGCTCCATTATATTTTTGGAGCATCTTAATCAAACTGATAGCTCCTTTTTGTTGGTAGGGGAAGAGCGTTTTGTAGATACTGGTTTCTTCTAAGTGAGCAATTTCTCGTTTGAATTCAGCATCACTTGAAAGTTCCATTAGGTCGTTCTTAAACATTTCGTAAAGAACTTTGAAATATAGGTCGTGAGGGGTGTATTCTTTGAAGAGATTTTTAATCAGTTCGATGATGTATTGTTTTACTTCAACTTTGGTTTTGTCGGGTAATTCGATTTTCTCCAAAGCTACTTTCTCCCAAAGTTCCTGAAACCATTTTTTTAGATTTTTGAATTCGTCTTCGTAGTCGTGTTTGGCGATATTCAATTCTATATTAGAACTTTCTTTAATGCCAAGTCCTGCGTCTGTGAGGTTAGAACTGCCAACAATGAAATAATTTTTGGTTTTGGTCTTGTCGGTGTACAAATAGGTTTTTGCGTGGCAAAAGTTCTTCTGAATACTTTTTACAGCTACTTTGTCTTGTTGCAGAAACTCAACGGCTTTTTGTGCTGATTTGCTCAAAGAAAGTGTTGAGGGAATACTGGTGTTTCCGTTTAGCAGGTCAATCACTTTGTTTAATTGTGATTCTTCTTGCATTAAGTTACCTAAAATCAGTCGGAATTTTTCAACTGCGTTGATGTGGTCTTTCATTAAGGCCAAGGCGTTCACTGAAAAGTAACCCGTAACAAGGTCAAGAGTGCCGTTTTCGGTGTTTGCTTTTACGAAGTCGAACACTTTATAGTGTTCGTTATCTTCTGTTTTTGTTTTGTTGTCTAAGAGCATATGTTAAACAAAGAGTGTGCAGGTTTTCTAAACCAATCAAAAAGGCTAAGTTGGCTTACAGGACAGGGCTACAAAAACTCTTCGAGTATGCCCGCCCCTTGCCTGACGATTTCGAAACTATCGTTTGTGCAATCTACAATAGTAGAAGGTTTGATGCCACCTATACCCCCATCAATTACTATATCCACTAAGTTGGCGAATTTTTCGTAAATGAGTTCGGGTTCGGTGATGTACTCTATTATCTCGTCTTCGTCGTTGTGTATGGAGGTAGTAATAATCGGATTGCCCAATTTTTCTACTATCATACGAGGAATGGGGTGGTCGGGGATACGAATACCGATGGTTTTTCGGTTGTTATCTAGGATTTTGGGTACTTTGTTGGTGGCTTGTAATATGAACGTGAAAGCACCGGGCAAGGCTTTTTTCATCAGCCTGAAAGTTGCATTGCTTAGGCTACGAGCATACTCGGAAATATGGCTGAGGTCGTAGCAGATAAAGGCAAAATTTGCTTTTTTAGGTTTAATCCCTTTAATCTGACAAACACGCTCAATAGCTCTCGGATTATGCAAATCGCAACCTAAACCATAAACCGTATCAGTTGGGTAGATAATGATGCCTCCTTCTCGCAAGCAATCTACTACTTGATTTATCTTACGTTCTTCGGGATTTTTGGGGTGAATGGATAAAAATACAGCACTCATTACTTCTACGAAAGTTGTTTGGTAACTATCAGACTAAACGCATTGATAATCAAATATTTGTATTACGTAGTGCGTTTAGTCCGAGTTTTAATGTTCATTTTTTTTCTTCTTTCTCTTTTTGTTTCCTTCTATTACAGCTTCGGGGCTTTCGAAATTACTGCTTCTATCTTTGATGAAACGATTAAAGAAACGTACCAAAACAGCCAAGCTATTATTTTTCTTGTCATTTACTTGTAGAACCCCTTCGGAGAAAAATGTTTTTTCACGCAAATTAGGACCTACCATCTGAAATTCGCCTACATCTTTTTTGGTTTCGAGTAAATCTTTGCGTTCTTCGGCAGAGATATTTTTGTTATTGGTTAAAATAGCATCAATTACGTTTTGGGTATTCACATACACTAGCATTGGGTTTTCTTGGGTAAGTTTTTGGATACGAGCCTCAACAGGCTTTTTTAACTTAGGTGTTTTGGCTTGTTTGATAAATTCCAAATCATTGGAAATCAATAGTATATCGTCATCAAAAGCTAAGTAACTATTTACTTTTCCAGCATCTTTAATTTCGTAATATCCATTTTGCATTACAAAACCTCCGAGTGTGGCAAAAAGTCTAATGAATTTTTCAAGGTTCTCTTTGTTGCCAATCGTGAGTGTCATTACAAACACGGGTGTCATTTCTTTTCGGGTTTTGGTAACAGGTCCCAGATATACATCTCCGTCGTATTGATAATCGGTATATTGTATATCAAGTTCTTTTACCCCTGTGAAGGCAATCATAAAATCGCCTTTCATAAGGCTTAGAATAGCATCTTCGTCGAGCAATACGTTGATAACGTTCATTGCCTCAGCTACGATTTGTCCTTCTTTGCTCAAATCTTCGCCAAAATTTCTGTACAATTCGGCAATGCCATTGCCCAAAGCCTTCAAGTCGCCCGAAACGGCATACATTCCGAGCAGTTTTTCGCCTTCAACGTACTTGTAAAAATTAGGGTTGATGCGTGTGTTGAAAGCATTACCAAATAAATTATACATTTTTTCGCTGAGGTAGGTCTGATACGTTATGGTGGCGTTGCCTTTGTTGGTTGTGAAAAGGATATGGTCGTAGTAGTCTTTGTAAAAGGATTTCAGGCGACTGGCAAAACGCTCGGCTGTTCCAAACTGAATTTCGGGAATATCTTTGAGCATATTGTTGATAGAGCCACTAAACTGCTCGTAGTTGAGCCAGATGCCCAAATCGTAAGTTTTTGCAAGAAAAGCCTTAAAGTTGTTGTTATCGGCTATGGAGTTAGTTACATTGCCTTTAAGCATCTGAGTTATTTCGGTTCGGATAAGAGTTTGCCTGCGAAGTTTATTGTTACGTTCTTTTTCCTCTATTTTTTTGTCGTAGTCGGGGTCATCATAATTTACACCACCATAGAAGTTTCTTTCGCTAATTTGTATGGTTGCAATAATTCCGCAGGTATTGTTCCAAGCAATCACTCCGTCATTGCGTACAAGTGAGGTATAACCATCAGTTTGGTTTTTTTGTATGTCTTGTTCATCTTTCCAAATAACATTTGCCCAACGTTCAAATTTTTTGGTATCGGCAAGACTGAAAATAGCTCCTACCATTATCGCATTGCTATCCAGTGTATTTACAAAAATATAAGACCTTGGAAAAGCATTGATACCGATTTCTTCGGGATTTTTGTAGATAGCCGAAATAAGTTTGTACTCTTTGGGGAATTGTTTTTTAGTGTCTGCATCAATTTTTTTGATAAAATCCAATTCCAGAAGTGTTTGGAACTTACCTTTGGGCTTGTAGTTTTGGGCATTGAGCGACACCAAAGCCGCTGTTTTACTTGCCGAAAGTCTGCTTTCAAGCGTTTGAGCAAAAGAACTTACTCCCATTAAAAAGGAGATAGTCCATACAATTATTTTTTGCATAATTTTGGTTTTTTAGGGTTAGAATTGATGTCCTGAAAATTAAGCATTTTTTTACGCATTTGATTCTGTTTTCTGCGAAAATCAGTAGTATTTGCGGGAGTTTTTAATGATTGTAAAATCCTAAAATTCAGGTTGTTTTTTCTGCATAATAGCCGCCACGATGAGCGACAGAATTGCTCCGAAAATCAAGCCGCCTATTACTGCCGAGATAAACATAAATTCAGGGGTAATAAATTTTTCAGCCGTAGCCATAGCTTTCTCGTCCATTCCTGCTTTTTCCCACTCTTGATGAGCCTTGTCTAATATTTCTTCAAAAATTGCTTTGTTGATAAATTTTAAATAAACCAACAAAAATAAACCTGAAAGTAAAGACGAAATAGCCGAAACAATCATTCCGATACCGAAGCCTTGTCCAAATTTGATGTAACCGCTGTTTTGGTCGCGGTAATATTTGATGGCTATGCCAAAAAAGCAATCGTTACGACCGTGCTTAGTATGTTGATGATTAGATTTTCCCGCAAGTCAGCTATAAAAGCTACTAAGCTAATGCCCACAGAAGTAAGTCCGAGAATAAGTCCGTAGCGGATACCGACTTGTGTAGTAGTGATGGTGGTGGTGTTGCTCATAAGACAAAAGTTAGTGAATGAGAATATTTTTAAGTTCTTGTGTTTGAATATGATAACGTAAAATTTGATGTTGATTAGTGTTTGAAATATACAAAAAATCTTTGAAAACACACAAACCATTTGGTTCGTCTAAGTTGCTGATTAAGGTTTTCACAAGATTAGTATTTAGGTCAAAGGTTTTGATTTTGCCATTGTAAGTATCGGCAATATACAACAAACTTTCAGATTTACAAACAGCCATAGGGTGTTGCAATCGGGCAGTTTCGGGCGAGCCATCGGCATCACCAAAGTAAAATAAACCTTTGCCTATAAGCGTTTTGAGCGAATTGTTTTGGGTGTCAAACACTCTGATAGCACTGGCTTCGGGGTCGGCGATGTAGAGTAAATTTTTTTGAGCAAAAAGTCCGCTAGGTTGGGCGAAGGCGGCTTCTTGGGGCTTGGGGCTATCGTAAAGAGCTTCCGCTCCGCTACCTGCTTTCCAGAACGTCTTGTTTGTTAGAAAATCGTAGTATAAAATTTGGTGCGAACCTGCATTGGCAATCCAAAGTGTATTTTCTTGCACACACAAATCCCAAGGGCTGTTGAGGCTTTGTACAGGCTCGGTAAAGTTTTTGATAAGGCTTCTTGTGCCGTTGCCTGCGATACTTGTGAGCGTTTTTTCTTTGAGGTCAGCTTTTCTGATACGATTGTTGCGGGTATCGGCAATGTAGAGGTTGTTATCTTTGAGGGCTAAACCTTGTGGTTCATCGAGCATTGCCTCTGCGAATGTTCCGTCTTTAAAACCTTGCTTGCCAGAGCCTATCGTTTGCAAGATTTTCCCTTCGGGGCTGATTTGCACAACTCTATGATTGCCTGTATCGGCAAGCCACAAATTGCCTTCGGCATCGGTGATGATTTTAGTCGGAAAGTTCAGAACAGACTTTTCGGGGATAGTTTTTTGGCTAAAATCAATTTTTTTAGTGCTAATGGTTTCTGTTTTTTTAAGTTCAAGGATTTTGTTTCTGAACGTTTCGTAAAAATTTTCTCCCGATTTTTGCAAAACGATTTTACCTTTCGTATCAATTAGCACTAATGTAGGCCAAGCCTTTACGGCGTAGCTATCCCAAATTTTACTATCAAAGTCATTGACAACGGGGTGAGCGATAGCATATTTTTTGATAGCTTTCTGAATTTGGGCGGTAGCTTTTTCGGTGTCAAACTTTGCAGAGTGTATGCCTATGACAACCAGTTCGTTGGCAAATTCTTGTTCTAACTTTTTGAGATGTGGCAAAATATGATAGCAATTCACACAGCCGTAAGTCCAAAAATCTAAAAGCACGATTTTGCCCCTAAAATCTTGTAGTTGATAACTTTTAGGCGTATTGAGCCACTGGATTTCTTTAGGAAATTCGGGGGCATTGAGGCGTGGTGTTTGCACGTTTTGAGTGGTTTTTTCGGTGTTTTGGCAAGAAACCAAAAGAAGTATTAGCCAGAAAATTAAGTTTTTTCGCATTGAAAAAAAATTAAAAAAGTAGCGTTTTTTGTGTATCTTGCAAAGAAAATGCTTTATTTGTGTCTAACAAATTTATTTTTCTAACAAACATTTAGATTTTATGGCTTATAACTTATTAGCAGGAAAAAGAGGTATCATTACAGGTGCTTTGGACGAGAACTCCATTGCTTGGAAAGTAGCTTTGCGAGCCAAAGAAGAAGGAGCAAGTTTTACGCTCACTAATGCTCCTGTGGCAATGCGTATGGGTAAAATCAATGAACTGGCGGCTCATTGCCAAACCGAAGTGATTGCAGCTGATGCCACCGTAGTAGAAGATATTGAAAATCTCTACAAAAAATCAATGGAAATTTTGGGTGGTAAAATTGATTTTGTCTTGCACTCTATCGGTATGAGCCCCAATGTACGCAAAGGCAAAGACTATGGTGATTTAAACTACGATTGGTTTCAGAAAACTTTAGATATTTCGGCTATTTCGTTTCATAAAATGCTACAAGTAGCTGAGAAATTAGATGCTATCAACGAATATGGTTCGGTGGTGGCTTTAAGCTATATTGCCGCCCAACGCACCTTCCCCGACTACTCGGATATGGCACAAGCAAAGGCACTTTTGGAGTCGATTGCTCGTAGCTATGGAGAGCGTTATGGAAGGCTTAAAAAAGTACGTATCAATACCATTTCACAATCGCCTACCAAAACTACGGCAGGTACAGGTGTTTCGGGCTTTGATGCGTTTTTTGAGTATGCCAATATGATGTCGCCTTTGGGTAATGCCTCTGCCGAAGCCTGTGCCGATTACTGCATTACGCTGTTTTCTGACCTTACCCGCTACGTAACGATGCAAAATCTTTACCACGACGGCGGATTTTCGTCTATGGGTATTTCGCCACAGGTGGTGGAAAAATTAAATAAATCTGTATAAAATGTATCCCGTCCCGTTGTCATCGTTGTAGAGACACACTGCCGTGTGTCTACGAGACACACAGCCGTGTGTCTCTACAACAAATAACATAAAAATCAAAACGTATGCAATTATTTTTATCTATTTTATACCTGCTGATTTCCTTAGCATTAGCCTTACTGGTAACTTTTGGCACTACGCGTTTATTTATCAAAACTATACGCAGAAAGTACCAGATTACTCCACAAAATATTTCTTTTGCTATACTTCTTGCCGCAGTGATATTTTCGGTAGGGTATATTATTTCGGGGGTATTAGAGCCTGTCTTTAAGATGATTGCCACCATAAGACTAATGGAAAAAAGTGCCGCTGATACATTTTTTAGTATTGTAAAATACGGACTAATTTTCGTGGCAGTAGGCTTTGTTGTATCTTTTGTGGTAGTGCTTTTAGGTATGTATTTATTCAACCTTATCAATACCGAAATAAACGAGCTACAAGAAATTAGCAAAGATAATGTTGCCGTAGGTATTTTGGTGGGAGTGATTATCATTGTTATTACGCTTTTTGTAAAAGGCAGCATCATATTTTTATTAGAAAATCTGATACCTTATCCCGAATTACCTATCAGAACATAGTTTATGAGTAAAATGATAAACCTTGAAGATTGTTTTGAGTTAGGGAAAATACTCAAAACACACGGCTTGCGAGGCGAAGTGAGCATTTTTTTAGATGTAGATTACCCCGAAGACTACGAAGAAATAGATGCTATCTTGCTAAATGTAGAAGGCAAACTTGCCACTTTTGAAGTAGAACAGATAAGGTTATTACCGAATAAACCCAAAACAGCTTTACTCAAACTTGCTGGAATAGATACAATAGAAGAAACCGAGCCGATTATCGGGGAAACAATTTACTTGCCATTAAGTATTTTGCCCAAATTAGGAGAAAAGCAGTTTTATTTTCACGAAGTAATTGGTTTTGAAGTGATTGATAAAAATTTAGGCAAACTTGCTGTCATAGAAAATGTTTATAGTTTTGCAGAAGGTTCTTTGCTCGTGATGCTCTACAAAGGCAAAGAAGTGCTTATTCCTATCAATGATGAAACTATTTTGAAAGTGGATAGAGAGAATAAAATTATGCAAGTGTGCCTGCCCGATGGCTTACTTGATGTTTATTTGGAGTAAAATAAAATTTTTACTGCATCACTGCGTTTTCAAAACACAAACTTATTTATGTCTGATATAGTCGGGATTTCGTTATTTGTGATAGTCGGCATTGCCTTAGTAGTAATTGAGGTACTATTTGTACCGGGCACCACTTTTGTAGGGCTAATAGGTTTTTTGCTAATGGCTCTGGGGGTTTGGTATTGTTTTGATAACTACGGAAGCACCTACGCAATACTATTAGCAAGTGTTTCCCTGATACTAATGGTTTTGATATTTTATTGGGGCTACAAGAAAAACGTTTGGAAAAAATTTGCCCTTAATGCCGAAAATGATACTCGCTTGGCTCAAAAAGCCATCAATTACTTACAAGTTGGGCAAGAAGGCATCACGATTTCGGCTCTGCGTCCTTCGGGTATAGCCGAATTTGATGGCAAACGCATAGAAGTACAAACCTTTGGCGAACTGCTCGACGCAGGCGTAAATGTGAAAATCATAGAGATAAAAGGCAATGAAGTCTTTGTAACTTTTTCTGCCAAAACTTTGTAAGGAAAAGTATTTTCCCTTACTTTTGTAGGAAAATAGGGGTTTTATATGAAAAAAAATTTACTTATTTCTTGTATAAGTGTTTTACTTTTCTCAAAATTTTCTTTTTGCCAGATTCAAGAAGATAGCTCACGCTTCAAGCTGTTTAAAAGTTCTAAGGAAGATATAGAAAATCTACTCAAAAAGGCAGAAAGAACCGTAGAGTTGGAGGTAGAAATTGCCAGTAAGCAAAAGCAAGCCGTAGAAGAAGCTCCTTCTATTATTTCGGTAGTTACACGCGAAGAAATTGAAAATTACGGTTTTCGCGACCTTACCGACATTCTCCGCTTGGTGCCAGGCTTTGAGTATGGTATTGATGTGCAATCTTTGTTTGGGATAGGTTTTAGAGGCATCTGGGGACACGAAGGCAAAGTCTTGGTAATGATTGATAACCACCCTATCAATTGCTTTGGCTATGGAAATACAAACTTTTTTGGGCAATTTCCTGCCTCACTGATAGAACGCATAGAAATTATCCGAGGACCGGGCAGTGCTTTGTACGGAAGTTTTGCCGAAGTAGCCGTTATTAACGTCATCACGCGTACAGGACGAGCATTGCAAGGCGTGCAAATAGCCACACAGGGTGGGGCTATTGGCAATAACGGAATTTTTGGCTCGCAAGCCAGTATGGGCTACAACGACCTTTCTCGCGATTTAGACATATCCCTAAACGTAGGCATCTCGTACTATCCTACTTCGGCACGCACTTATGAAGATTTCTTCGGAAACTCTATCCAATTAGGAAATGACAATAGCCCACGCTATTTTCAAGGAATAGCTAATAAAATTTCTTACCGAAATCTTTATTTTGGCTTCAACCGAATGCAGCAACGCTGGCTTAGCCCTGACGAATTTACTACGATTTTTCCTGCCAATAATCAAGGAAAAATTGTAAATAAACTCAACCACTTTATGGAAGGCTACCAATTAGCCAACAAATTCAAAATAAGTGAAAGTTTTGCTGTTATTCCTCGTATAGAGTATGCACGAGGCAATCCAGTTACTTCAAAAGAAACTCCGTCCTCAAATTCAGATGAAAATTACAGTACTATTTGTCAAAGATTTAACCCTGAAATAACCTTACAATTCAACAAAACAAAGGCTAATGTTGATTTAGGTGGTGGTTATATTGCTCATACAGCAAGTAGCTTCACCCGAGACGCACAACCTGCTATGTTGGTAGGCGAGGAAGATAGCACCTCTTTTGTAAGAAGAAATGCTTTTTATGTTTTTGGACAATACACACAAAAATTAGAACCTTTGTTTTTGAGTGTTGGGGGCAGATACGAAAATACTTTTTGGGGAAGTGCTTTTGCTCCGCGTGCCGCCCTCAACTACGTAAGTCCTAATAAAAGCATTTACGCAAAATTACTCTATGGTGAGGCTTTCCGTGTGCCACTCATTTGGCAAGTCTATTCTTTGCAGTATTTTAGTACCAACGTAAATTTGAAGCCCGAGATAAGCCGAACCATAGAATTTGAGTTAGGCTATAAGCAAAAAAACAATTTTCGTGTTTCTACTAACTTCTTTTTCATCAATATCAGTTCGCCCATTGTGTATTTAGGTTCAATAGATACCTACAATAATTATGGTAATATTCGTTCGGTTGGAGCAGAAGTTAATGGAGAATACAAAGCCGAAAATTGGGGAGCTTTCGGGAACATATCGTACGCAATCCCTCTTTCCGAAAATACAACTGCCGACTTTCTTGCAGATGACCGTAACCATTTTCTTGCCCTTCCTACGCTGAAAGCCAACGGAGGCGTACACTACAACTACCAAAAACTCACTTTGGCAACTTATGCAACTTTTATTGGTGAAAGATACGCCCAAACTCAAAATTTTGCACTCAACAGCAATGATACCAACCCATTCTTAGAAACACAAGCCTATCCTTCGCTATTATTGCAGAATGTACAGGTAAAGGTGAAAGATGTTTTTGTTCCTAATTTGCAATTTTCTTTACAGGTGCAAAACATTTGGGATAGCCCTTACGTACTCCTACAACCTTACTACGGCGGACACGCCCCTTTTCCTATTCAGGATAGGCAATGGTTTTTGGAACTGAAATATAAATTTTAGGCTGAGCAAACCGAAGTAGATACGTAATGCGGTGCGTATCTACTTATTTTATACGTGTTCCAGTTCTTCGTTATGCACTTTTTTCTTTCCTGAAAGATAGCTGTACATTGCAGGAATTACATAAAGTGTAAGCAACAAGCTGAAAAGTAAGCCACCTACAATCACAATTCCCAAAGGCATACGGCTTTGAGCGGCTGCACCCAAAGAAAGAGCTATGGGCAAAGCACCAAGCATCGTCGCTAATGAGGTCATCAGGATAGGGCGAAGGCGTTGTTTTGAGGCATCGAGCAGAGCGTTTCGTTTGTCAATGCCTTTTTCTCGTTTTTGGTTGGCAAATTCTACTATCAAGATTCCATTTTTCGTAACCAAACCAATCAGCATAATCATACCGATTTGTGAAAAAATATTGATAGTTTGCCCAAAAATCCATAGGCTCAGCAAAGCCCCTGCCAAAGCAAGTGGTACGGTAAGCATAATAATTAGCGGGTCTATGAAACTCTCAAATTGAGCGGCAAGTACCAAATAAATCAAAAGCAAAGCCAATACGAACGCGAAAGCAGTGTTAGAAGAACTTTCGGCGTAATCGCGTGAAGGACCTGCAAGTGATGTAGCAAAACTATCATCTAAAAGTTGTTTAGCAATGTTTTGCATCGTGGCAATGCCATCACCGATGGTTTTGCCTAGTGCCAATGAAGCCGAAATCGTAGCCGATTTGTAGCGATTGTAATGAAATAATTGAGGTGGATTGCTCGTTTCTCTGATTTGCAGAAGCGTACTTAATTGCACAAGTTCATTGCGGTTGTTTCGGATATAAATTTTTGAAAGGTCTGTAGGTTCGTCGCGGTTTTCTCGGCTCACCTGTCCTATGATTTGGTATTGTTTGCCATTCATAATAAAATAGCCCATTCTTCTGCCGCTATAAGCGGCTTGCAAGGCTTCGGCAATATCGGCAGTAGATACACCTGCATCTTTGGCTTTGAGCCTATCCACACTAATTTCTAATTCGGGCTTATTGAATTTCAAATTTACATCTACGGCTTGAAAAGTGCCACTTTTGCGAGCCTGCTCCAAAAAATCTGGAATAACTTTTTTGATTTTCTCAAAGTCAAAATTTTGTATCACAAACTGCACGGGCAAAGCCCCACGCGAACCCAACCCCACTGATATAGTTTGCTCTTGTACTACAAAAATACGCCCGTCGTTGAATAAAGCAAGTTTCTTATTGACATAATCGACGAGTTCTTGTTGGGAGCGGGTGCGTTCGTGGGGTTCAACTAAAATGGCTCTTGCAAAGGCAGTGTTTGGGGCACCACCTGCAAAAACCGCCGCCGTAGAACTGAAAACGCCTTTGGCTTCGGGAATAGAATCTTTGATGAAAGTAGCAAACCTATCCACATACTCAGCCATATAATCAAAAGATGTGCCTTCGGGGGCAGTAATACTCATACGGAAATTACTGCGGTCTTCTAAGGGGGCAAGTTCGGAGGGCAAAGTGTTGAAAAGCCAGTAAATCATTGCTAAACAAGCGGCTATAATTCCCAAAGCAATGGGTCTTACTTTCAGAAATGCTTTCAAAGATTTGTAGTAGAGATTTTCCATTCCTTGAAAGAAAGGTTCGGTCGCTCTATAAAACCAAGAGGGCTTGTCGTTGGGGCGATTGAGCCACACACTTAGCACAGGCGTAAGCGTAAGCGACACAAAAGCCGAAATCAGCACTGCACCGCCTACCACTACGCCAAACTCACGAAACAAACTACCTACAAAACCTTGCAAAAACAAAATAGGCAAAAACACCACAGCCAATGTTATGGAAGTAGAAATTACAGCAAATATAATTTCATTGGTTCCTTCTTGTGCCGCTTTTCTGATAGAGTAACCTTGTTCTAATTTTCGGTAAATATTTTCTGTAACCACGATGCCATCATCAACTACCAGCCCCGTAGCCAACACAATGCCGAGCATCGTAAGGATATTGATAGAAAAGCCTGCCAAATACATAATGAAAAAAGTCGCTATCAGCGAAACAGGAATATCAATCAATGGGCGAATAGCAATGAGCCAATTTCGGAAAAATAAATAAATGATAAGCACTACTAAGCCAAAGGCAATGAGCAGTGTTTCAGCAACTTCTTCAATAGATTTTTTGATATATTTGGTGGTATCAAAAAGTACCTCAAAGCGGATATGCTCGGGGATTTCTTTTTTGAGTTCTTCTAAGCGTTTGTAAAATTCGTTGGAGATAGTTACGTAATTAGAGCCGGGTTGGGGTACAATAGCCATTGCCAAACCGCCATTTCCATTGAGTTTCCAGTTGGTTTCTTCTATTTCTGTACCGAGTTCTACGTTTGCCACATCTTTCAGGCGAATGATGCCCTCTTGTCCCGAACGCAGTACCACATCTTCAAAGTCTTTTTCGGTAGTGAGTTTGCCGAGTGTTCGGATAGTAAGTTCGGTTTTGTTGCCAAATACTTTGCCTCCGGGCAATTCTATGTTTTCGCGTGCAAGGGCTTGCTGAATGTCTCCTACTGTAAGTCCGTAGGCTTGCAGGCGGTCGGGTTTGAACCACAGACGCATCGCATAGCGTTTTTCGCCAAAAATATTGATACGGCTTACATCGGGGATAGTTTGGAGGCGTTCTTGGAGTACATTTACGGCAAAATCATTGATTTCAAATAAATTAAATTGTGTGCTTTGTACAGCCAAAATGATAATCGGGTCGGCAGATACATCGGCTTTTGATACAACAGGCGGAGCATCTAAATCTTGGGGGAGTTGGCGAAGAGCCTGCGAAACTTTATCGCGTACATCATTGGCGGCGGCTTCCAAATCGCTATCCAAGGTAAATTCTACCGTGATAGTGCTAACGCCTTGCGAACTGGTTGAGGAAATTGTCCGAACACCTTGTATGCCATTGATGGCTTTTTCTAGCGGTTCGGTGATTTGGCTTTCGATAATGTCCGAATTGGCTCCTGTGTATTGGGTGCGTACCGTAATCACAGGCGGGTCTATGGCGGGATAATCTCTTACACTCAAAAATTTATAGCCAATCCCCCCGAAAAGCATCAGGATAATAGACATCACCACTGCCAAAACAGGACGCTTTAGACTTAAAGATGCTAAACTCATAAAAAATCATTTTTTCTTAAAACGCTAAAAATGGCATTTTGGATATAAAAAAGATGAGTTTTTTTGATTTTGGATTTGAAAATTTGAAAATATATTTCTCCAAAAACTTGTATGTATTTTATTTTTTTGTACATTTGCAACTCATTTAGCAATTTAGAATTTTTACACATAAAAAATGTAAGGCAATGGCGAAGAAAAAAGAAACCAGAGTGCAAGTTATTTTAGAATGTACAGAACATAAAGCATCGGGAATGCCGGGTACTTCTCGTTATATTACTACCAAAAATAAGAAAAACACTACGGCACGTTTGGAATTGAAAAAATACAACCCCATTTTGAAAAAATACACCTTGCATAAAGAAATCAAGTAATTTTTAAAACAATAAGCTAATGGCAAAGAAAGTAGTAGCAACCCTGAAAAAAGAAGACCCTAATGCCAAAGCATTTGCTAAGGTAATCAAGGCAGTGAAGTCTGAAAAAACAGGCTCATACATCTTCAAAGAGGAAATGGTACCCGTTGACCAAGTGAAAGAATTTTTAAAATAATTTTATTTGACTGCTGAATTTGAGGAGAACGTGCCTACTCCTTGTCGGGCAAGTTCTCTTCTCTTTTTTCAACCAAACGTAAGATTGAAATTTCTTGATTTTTGCGTTCCAGTTCTTCATTAAGAGCTTTTAGCTTTTTATTGTGTGTGGCTTGGATTTGGTGCTGGCGAAAATAGAAAATAGCTGTCAGAATAGCTATTGCAAAGAAAAAACTCGCAAAACCCCAAAATATTTTGTTGTTTTGGCTTTGGATAGTGGCTTCGTATTTCAGCTTTTCATTTTCTTTCTGAAATTTCTCTATTTCGTATCTTCCCATCAGGCTGTTGATAGTACGTAGATTTTCAGCTTCGTCTAATTGTGCTTTGAGTGTATTGGAAGCCTGTAAATCTGAATAAGCATCAGTAAATAACCCTTTGAGAGCATATACCTTTGAGCGTTCTTTGAGCGTAACGTAAAGCTCGTATTTGGACTCGGCTTCGTCGGCGGCTTCGAGAGCTTTGTCGTAAAGTGCGAGGGCTTCGTCCAAAAGGTCTTGTTCTTGGTGTAAGCGGGCTAAGTTGTTATAGGTGCTGGCAAGCCCTTGTTTTTCTTTGGCTCGGAGAGCTGTTTCCAATGACCTCTCAAAGTATTTTTGGGCTTTGCTATAATTTTTTTGGCTCTGAGCCAAAATCCCCAGATTATTGAGCGTACGCGATATACCTTTGGTATCATTGATTTCTTCACTTATTTTCAATGAGCGGTTGTAGTAGTCTATCACTTGCGAATAATCGGGGTTTTCTTCTTTGGAGATTTCTATTTGTAAGCGAAGCGAGGAGGCTAAATTATCTAATACACCTGCGGTTTCTTGTTTCTTTTTGAGTTTTTCGTAGATATTGAGGGCTTTGGTATATTCTACGATAGCTTTTTTGTATTCACCCAAAGCGTCGTAAATCACGCCAGAGGTATTGAAGCAACGAGCCATTCCAAACTCATCTTTTAATTTCTCTCTTATTCTTAAAGATTTGATATTGAGCAAAGTAGCTTCTTTGTATTCTCCCCATTGGTAGTATATGTTCGCCAAACCACTCAAAGCACGAGCTTTTTCTAATTCTTCTTCTTGGCTTGGGCGATTGTTTTTTTCGAGAGTTTCTAAATTTTGTGCGTATAATTTGAAGGCTTCTTTTATATCGCCTGCCTGCGACCTCTGTAAATAAGCATTTGCCAACAAGTTACGAGCCTCGGCTTCTCTTGGTTTCAAACCAAGATTAACCGCTTTTTGCAGGGCAATAGAAGCACATTTGATGGCATCATCGGGAGATGCCAAAAGCAATTCGTTCCCTAACTTAATAGCTGTACTAAGGGCTTCTTGGTCGTTTTGCTTAGCAAGTAAATTCAATAGGCTATCTTGACGATTGATTTGAGCAGAAACTTTGGAAAAAAAGCAAAAGACTAAGAAAAACAATAAATTTTTTTTCATTTTTGAAAATTTTAATTCACCCTTAAACATTACAAACGAAATTTGTACTCAAAAATAATTGATTTTTCGCTTTTCTGTACATTGAGCGTAGCCGAAATGTACAGAAAAGCAGTTTTTCTCAAAACTTTTTACAAAAACCACTTTTGATTGAGTATGTAATGTTTTTGGTTCAAAAATTGCTATAAAGTAAATATTGCCTAAATTTGTAGAAAAAACCTTGCAGAATGTTGAGAAGTTTATTTTTCGTACTCTTTCTTTTTTACAATTTCGTTGCTTTGGGGCAAATTATCCTGAAACCGATTACCAAAGATAATAAAATTTTGGAAAAAAAATCATATCAGCGAAGCACACCTCTCAATTTGCCTTTTTTTGATGATTTTCTAAGAAAAAATATTGATGAAAACCTCTGGCAAAATGCAGGGGTAACAATTACAAACAGCATTGCTCTCAATCCTGTCAGCAGGGGCGTGGCAACTTTGGATAGCTACACGCTCAAAGGCAAAAGTTACAATATTAGTTCGCCGCTTGCCGAAGGCTTTTCCGATACACTTACTTCGCAGAGTATAGATTTATCAGGTTTTATACCTGCCGATAGCATTTATTTGAGTTTTTTCTTCCAAGCACAAGGACTGGGCGAAGCCCCCGACGAAAACGACTTCTTGCGTGTTGATTTCCTCAACGACACCAATACGTGGGAAAGTGTTTGGCAAAAAAATGGCGATACGCCTCCTTCACCTAATTTTCAAATCGTAATGCTTCCTGTAAAGCAAAACAGATGGCTACACGCCAATTTTAAGTTTCGGTTTATGCGTTATGGCAGACTTTCAGGCAATTTTGATGTATGGCATATTGATTATGTGTATCTCAACAAAAACAGAACCGCAAACAACACTTGTTTTCCCGATATAGCCACTCGACAAAGTACAGGCTCGTATCTGAAACATTATTCGGCAATGCCTGCCAAACATTTCTTTTCGCACAGCAACCCCACGCAACTTTTGGGCAATGCCATTGATATTAGCATCAAAAATTTAGATTGCAATTTTAGAGTTATCAACTACAATGCACCTGTTTTTGATACGATTACGCAAATGCAAGTGGCTACTTTGCCTATTACGGTTACTTCGGGAAGCCCTTTTATTATTGAGCCAACCGATAATTATGTTCTACGCACCACGCCACAACTGCCTACTTTGCCCCTGACTACTACCAAAGCGGTGTTGGCAACTCGTTTGGAACTTGCTACCAGTGATGGCAATACACTTATCCCCCCGATTGATTTTAGAAAAAATGATACCATTGTTCATTACACAACTTTAGATGATTACTACGCCTACGACGATGGCGAAGCCGAATATGTGGCAGGTGTAAATCAGAAACTCGGTAGAATAGCCGTAAGATATGTACTCACGCAAGAGGCTCAACTTTCGGACTTGGACATTGCGTTTGTGCCTTTTGAGAAAGATTTGAGCAACCAGACTTTTGTGCTTTCGGTATGGAAACGCCTACAAAACCGAAGCCAAGAAGTGCTGTTTCAACGTTCTTTTCAGGTAAAATATCCTAATAAACCCAACGGTTTTGTACGCTTTCCGATAGATAGTTTTCAGGTCTTGGCAGTGAAAGACACTATTTTTGTAGGCATACAACAAACCACCGACGATTTGCTTGCCATCGGCTTTGATGCCAACAACAATTCTTTTGAAAATGTATTTTTCAATGTAGCAGGTATTTGGGAACAAGATGCCAACATACAGGGCAGTCTGATGATACGTCCTGTTTTTAGGGCAAATGCGATTACCTCTTTGAATGAAGAATTAGAAAAAAATCTAAAAATTTATCCCAACCCTGCTAAAAATTTTATCAATATAGAAGGCATACACATTCGTGATGTTTGGCTCACCGATTTACAAGGAAAAAAACTACCAAGCCAATGGCAATCGCCACAACTCCATTTTGCCTTACCCAAAGGATTGTATTTGCTACATATTCTCAGCCAAGAAGGAATACTTTTGCATAAAAAAATTGTGGTGGAATAGAAAGAACCTATTAGAATTTGGGGTAAATCTCAATTTAATTTGCAAATTTTGCACAAGCGTATTATGTTTGTGCAGTAAACTACCCATTGGCTAAAAGACCAATGGGCTTTAAACCTCGATAATGCAAAGCAAGAGAGCAATACATATCCGATTTTTCAGGGCAGTTTACAATTTGCCCCCATTTAGAAATATTCTTTGCGGCGTTGTGGTCTGCATCAGAAACATTTCCGCAATTTTTACAAGTAAATTTTTTCGCTACTCTTTTACCAATATGCAAACAAGTAGAACAGGTTTGAGAAGTATAAGCGGGTGGAATCACAACAAGTTTAACGCCATTAAGCAACGCTTTGTAAGTCAAAAATTGGCGAAGTTGGTAGAAACTCCAACGGTTCAATTCTATCTTTTGTGCTTTACTTTTTGGCTTTGCAGTAAATCTAATCTTACTCAAATCCTCAATAGCAATACCCTTGTTTTCTGCTTTGGCTTTTGCTACTATTTGTTTGCTGATTGTATGGTTAGAAATAGTAACGAATCTTCGTTCTCTCCCACTAAGCTGTTTCAGAAGTTTTTTTGCTCCTTTAGTGCCTTTGGATTGAACCGAAGCTCTTACTTTAGAATATTTTTTGCGAATCTCTTTAAGTTTATCAGAATTAAATTTTGTGCCATCAGACAAAGTGCATATATCTGTTTGTCCGAAATCACAACCGATAAAACTTTCAATATCTTTTACTTCTTCTTCTGGAACTTCAACGGTTTGGAAAATGTAAAACTTGTCTTTCTTAAATATCAAATCCGCTTCACCTTTGATGTAAGGAATATACTTTGGGTTATGGCAAACAAATTCTATCCCCTTCAATCTGCCATCAACCGACCACAAAGAAATGCTATCTTTCGTATAAGAAAGTATGCGGGCATCATAAGTAATTGCACCAAGAGGGCGAAATTCTCTTTTTACTTTCTTGTCAAGTTTATAGGCGTCCACAACCTTAGAAATACAACGGACAACCATTTGAGCCGAAAGATTAAAACTATTTTTTACTCTATGATAACATTCATTGTGCAACTTAAACTGATTAAAAATTTTTTTGCTCCAAGCAATATCAGAAATTTCATTGCAAGCGGTATTCGCCTCTATCAAAGTATTTTTGAGAGAAGTAAATTGCTCCTGTGTTGGCAAAAGTTTTATCTTCAAAACCAATTTCATAATACAAAGATACAATAATTTCATATATTTGACAAATTATTTACTAAAATTTTGTATATTTGACAAATTATTTACTAACTAAATTGAAACGGCAATTCCTCCCACTTGCTAAAGACAAGTGGGTTTCCTTGCCGAAAGTCTTATGAAGTTCGCCGCCATAGATATAGGTTCTAATGCTGCCCGAATGCAGATTAGTAGTGTTCTCAAACACCCCGATAGCATCTCTTTCAAAAAAGTAGAGTATGTGCGTTTTCCTTTGCGTTTGGGTTTAGATGTATTCAGGAAAGGGTATATCAGTTCTGCTAAAGAAACTGAAATTCTCAAACTATTGCAAGCCTACAAACTTTTGATGGAGTTGCACCAAGTAGATGACTATATGCTGCTGGCAACTTCGGCAATGCGTGATGCTCAAAATGGTAAAGAAATTGCTCGAAGGGTAAAAAAAGAACTTGATTTAGACCTGCAAATTATCTCGGGCGACCAAGAAAGCGAAATTGTCAATAAAGGCATATTGCGTATTATTGATGATAAAAACTATCTGCATATAGACGTAGGGGGTGGTAGTACCGAAATAACGCTTTTTAGCCAAAAAAAGCCTATTGTTTCAAAATCCTTTGAGGTGGGTTCTGTAAGGCTTTTGGAAAAAACCGTGAGCGACGAGATGTGGAAGGCAATGCAACATTGGGTAGAAAAAAACATCAAAGATGTTGTCCCAAAACTTACAGCCGTAGGCATTGGCGGAAACATCAACAAAATTTTAGAACTTTCTAAAAAGAAAAGTAAATCGCTCACTATCAAAGAGATAGAAGAAGTGGTGCAGAAAATTAGCAAATATTCTTTGGAAGAATTAGTGAATGAATTAGAACTCAATCCCGACAGAGCCGATATTATTGCTCCTGCTTCTAATGTGTATCTTTCGGTGATGAAGTGGGCAAAAATCAAAGAAATTTTGGTGCCGGGGCTTGGGCTGAAAGATGGAATTATGGAAATTTTAGCCGAAAAATACCATTTGGGCAAAACAACCTATCACGATATTGCCATAGGAGAGTGGTAAATGAT
>Ga0272446_1002876_pt1 | contig 22635 bp, 19 predicted proteins | sample YNPCB0061_FD_194587 | JGI IMG/M metagenome (GOLD analysis project Ga0272446, IMG submission 194587) | Hot spring microbial mat communities from Yellowstone National Park, WY, United States - YNP-CB-006-1 | ecosystem: Environmental > Aquatic > Thermal springs > Hot (42-90C) > Sediment | place... | reverse complement strand
GGCATCAAGCACCCCCGGATCTGGACGGCCGAACGCGACCAGCAGATGTGGCGCGCATTGCAGGGCTGAGCGGCGCAGCTGCGCCTCGGTCGAGACCGCGCGGCGGCGTCGATTCGACCGCGCTCATCACATCTGTTTGAACAGATGGGTGAAGCTGCGGCTCACCTCGAGTTTTTCCGGGAAGTTCCTCAACTGCACCAGTTGCCGGCCGCGGAAATCTCGCGTCACGCCGGCGATCGCCTTCGCGTTGACGATCGTCGAGCGATGGATCTGCCAGAACTGCTCGGGGTCGAGTTCCTCGATCAATTCCTTGATCGGCTTGCGGATCAGCGCCTCGTAGGCCTCGGTCTGCACCCGGGTGTACTTCTCGTCCGACATGAAGAACAGCACTTCCGCGACGGGGATCATCCGCAACTGCTGGCCCATCGATGCCTGGATCCACTGCAGGTAAGGCTTCGACGACGGCGCCTTCGCACTGCCACCGGACGCGACGCCGTCGAGCTTGGCCGACAGCTTGGCCAGCAGTTCGCTCAAATCCGACGGCTTGCTTCCTAGGCGCCGCTTCAGACGCGCCACCGTCAATTCGAGCCGATCGCGTTCGGCCGGCTTCAGCACGTAGTCGGCGGCCCCTTGTTCGAACGCCTCGACCGCGTACTCGCTATACGCCGTGATGAAGACCACGTGACACGCATCGCCGATCGCGCGCGCCGCCTCGACGCCCGTCATGACCGGCATGCGGATGTCGAGAAAAGCGAGATCGGGGCGATGCGTTCGAACGGCCTCCACCGCCTCCTGGCCGTTCTTTGCCTCGGCAACGATTTGCAGTTCCGGCCAGACCTCGGCGAGCCGAGCGCGCAGCTGCTCGCGCATCAGGCGTTCGTCGTCGGCAAGGATGGCGGTCGTCATGCGGCCGCGATTCTACTGAGCGTTGAGCACGCCGATGACGAATTGACTCCAGACCCCCTCAGTTGACCGCTCGAAGCGCCAGGAAAATGGGCTGCGGCGCAACCGCGGCGAGGCCGTGCCCGGTGGCCAAATGCCCGCAAGCTGTGGAAGTTTGCGGACTCGGTGTTGTTCGCCCGCCGAATGCGTGCGCGACGCACCGAATCACACGCTGGACGCACCGTCTGACGTCGTTGCACCTCGTCGCAAGGAGCCGCATTGCTTCCTCGTCGGCACCGCCGGATTCGATTCGGCGCCACCGGCGCGCCTGCCGCAGGCTGCCGCGTTCAACGGCCGAATTCAGGTTGAACGCTCAGCCACGTCGCTTACAGGTCGCCGCACAGCCGGCACAGTCCGTGCGCCGCAAGACCGGGGCTTCCGGCCCCTTCTGCTTGAGGGGCTATGGCGGTTCGCGCGGCAACGGATTTGACCCATCTGCCGGACGCTCGGTAGAAGCCGGCCGCGGACTCAGGCCGGCTGTGCCGCAAGAGGCGATTCGGGCGCGTCCTTCGCCGTCGGGTCGATCGCGTACGGCACTTCCAGCGTCGCGATCGTGCCGGTCGGCGTGTTTGCTTCGATCGAGATCCGCGCGCGGCCCCCGTAAAGGGCTGCCAGCCGCTCGCGGACGTTCGCCAGGCCCACGCCGGTGCCCGGCCGCGCGGCGGCCGCGAATCCGAGCCCCGTATCGGCGACGGTGACGCGCAGATTGCCGTTGGCGACGTCTGCGCTGATCGTCACCGAACCGCCTTCGGCCTTCGGTTCGAGCCCATGCTTGATCGCATTCTCCACCAGCGACTGCAGCATCATCGGCGGGAACTGCGCGCTCGCCAGCCCCTGCGGCACCGTGATCGCAAACTGCAGCCGGTCCTCCATACGCACCTTCAGGATTTCCAGGTACGCGCGGCACAAGGCGATCTCCTTGCCGAGCGTGGTGGACCCTTCGCGCATCTGCGGCAGCGCGGCCCGCAGGTACTGGATCAGGTTCTTCTGCATCCTGGACGCACGCGCCGGATCGGTTTCGATCAGATAGTCGACCGAAGCCAGCGTGTTGAACAGGAAGTGCGGCTCGACCTGCGCCTGCATCATCTTCAGTTGAGCCTCGGCGAGCTGCCGCTTCAGCCCTTCCTCCGCGGCGGTCGCGGTCGCCGCCTGCGCGCGCGACTCGGCCTTCTTCTTGGATCCGAGCACGACCTTCACGATGATCATCGCGACGATCAGCACCAAGATGAAGCTCATGAGCCATTCGCCGGACTCCTCGCGATCGACGCGCCTGCGCCGCCCGACCTGCCGCGATACCTGCTCGCTCACGATGCTCTCGATCTTCTCGCGCGCCGCCTCTACCGCTTCGGCCACCTTCTGCGGATCGGCCGCAACGTCGGGCGGGATCACGATGCTCTCGCTCTCGCCCGCGTCGGCGCGCGCGGCGGTCGGTGCGTCTTCGACGCGTACGCCCTTCTCGTCGATCGTGATCGCGACGCGCTCGCCGTCACGGTTTGAAAAGATCCTGACGCCCTTCTCGTCGACCTTGACACCCGCGCGCCTGTCGCCCGGCGCAGGCTCTCCCGCCGGCGGGGGCTCCGGCGCGCCGGTCGCCTGCGGTGGCGCCGGAGGCTTTGGCGCCCGCGGCGCGATGCGGATGCCCTCGGGGGATACCGACACGACGACGTTGACGCGATCGCTGGGCTGCGCCTGCTCGACCACGACGGCCGAGCCGCGGTCGAAAAGAAACGAACTCAGGATTCCACCGAAGATCAGCAGCAGAATCGCCAGCAGGAAGAACTTGCCCCACCCGATCACCGCAAGCCAGTCGCCGAAGCGAGTACCGAACTGCCGGATGACCGGTGCCGAAACTCGGGCACCGTCTGCGATGTCGTCGCGGATGCGCTGCCAGCGGCCAGCCCTCCTGACCGGCGGGTCGGCATCGACGTGCGTCGGTGCGGGGTTCGCGCCGGATGCGTCCGACGAGTGCTGGGGATCCATGGTTTCGGCTACATCGGCACCTACGGCGCACGATTATCGGACGCCAGCCTGGTGCCCGGGCGTTCCTTCGGATGCGCGACTCTAGGCGGGTCACCGGCGCGGCCGCGAGCCGGACGCGACGGACTGCACGAATCGCCGCCCGAACTGCACCGATGCGGACGCAGCCGCAACGCCGCCGTCAATCGACCCCGATGACGCGCAGCAGCATCGATCCGGCGAGCAGCGTCCAGCCCGCAAGGCCGAGCCGGTCGGACCAGCGGTTTGCCACCCTCAGCCGCTGCGCCTCGCGAAGCAGCTCCTCGCGCGGCGGCGCTTGCTTGCTCGCGGCAACGATGGCCCGCACGAACGGAAACTGCGTCATCAGCGACAGCATCAAGCAGGCGATGCCAGCGTCGCCCAATCCGTGGGCGAGGCGTCCGGCTTCCAGGTCGACCAGCGCGGACGCGGCCATCGCGGCACTGAGGAAGAAGAAGGCGTTGCGCCACAGAGTTTCGCCGTGAGCGGCGGAGGGTGCGGAGCGCGGTGGCATCTTCGGCAACATACGTTATCGACCTCTATTTCGGTACGGCGTTCGGCCCTTCAAGGTACTGAGCGCCTCGGTCGCAAGCCGTCGAGCCCGGACTCAACGCCGCGCCACACCGGCGCTTTTTCGGCCGCAGACGCACGCCGCTCCGCGCGCACTCGCTTCATCCGCGCCGTGCGAAGGCTTGGCACCCGGCCACCAATAGCGCGACGCCGCGTGGTTACAGAGCCTCGGGCAGGCCGCAGCGCGGTCCGCAGGCGCGGCCGCAATGGCCGACGATCGGCGCGCCGCCGCGCGGCGCTGCAGGGATCACCCTTCGCAGAGGGCCGCCTCGGGCCGCATGGTGGCGTTGCGGCTCGGGGTCTTGGCTGCCGCCAATGGTCCCCTCGCCGCGCCTGGCCCTGCGACCCGATCCGACCCGCCGCAGACCCGATCCATAGGCCAACAGACCCTAGTGGGTCACCGCAGGCGCGCCGCCGGCCTGGCGCGGCATTCTGGGCGGCTCGCCATCGGCGGCGGGCACACTCGTATCGGGCATGGGTGTTGCCGTCGGCGTAGCTGTAGCGACGCCGGGCGCCGTCGGCGCCGACAACGTATTGCCCGTGCGGTTGTAGGCGGGCGGGGGCGGCGCCCCGCCGAAGCTCGCGACCTGTCGGGGCGGAACCTTCAGTTCCTGAAGGCCTCCCGGACCCTCGATCGTCACGCCGTCGGTGTGCACTTCTGTGAGTTGCAGACCCGGCGCGACTTCCTGACCGAGCAGATACGCACGCGCCGGCTTGCCGTCGACGATCAGAACCGCCGACGAATCGGCGCCGGCCGCAAAGACCCCGGCGACCTGGACGTTGGCGAGTGCTGTCGTCGGCGCCGCCCTGACGAGCCCGAACATGCGCGCCGCGAGCACCGGATCGGGATCGCGCGGCGGCGGCGCAGCCAGCGGCGGCGGCGCCGCGGTCGGCTGCGGTGTGACGATCCGGATTGCCCAGTACGCCGCGATCGCGCAGACGACCGCGAGCATGAGAACGTGCACCAGCGCAGCGGCGAATCTCTTCATTGCGGGTCCGACGGTCGCAAACGAATCCGATGATGACGTGTCAGACGGTATGCCGCGCGGTGCGGCGTTCATCCCGATGCATGACCTGCGCCGCCGAATCCCGCCAAGACGGGGGGTCGGCGCCGAACCCGGTGGATAATATCCCCGAATCTCGCAAGCGCCATCGGAAAGCGCCGTTGTTTCAAAGCTTTCCGCGCGCATTTTCAACGATAGTCGAAACTGGACGACCCGACGATGGACTCGGCCCGCCAATCACAGCGCCGCGATCGCGGCTTCACGCTGATCGAGATCATGGTCGTGATCACGATCCTCGGGATCCTCGCCGCCTTGATCGTGCCGCGCGTCGTCGGCCGTACCGACGATGCACGCATCGCCGCGGCCAAGCAGGACATCGCTTCGATCATGCAGGCGCTGAAGCTGTATCGCCTCGACAATGGGCGCTATCCGACCACGGAGCAGGGCCTGAAGGCGCTGATCGAACGCCCGACGACGGAACCGGTGCCGAACAACTGGAAGCAGGGCGGCTATCTGGAGCGCAGTTCGCTGCCCAAGGATCCGTGGGGCAAGGAGTACCAGTATCTGAATCCGGGGCTGCGCGGCGAAGTCGACGTGTTCAGCTTCGGCCGCGACGGCCAGTCCGGCGGAGAGGGACCGGACGCCGACATCGGATCCTGGATGCTGTAGGCGATCGATCCGTTGCGGCGACGCGGACCAGGTTCGAGCATGAAAGCGCGCGGATTCACGCTGCTCGAGATGCTGGTCGTGATCGTGCTGGCCGGCATCCTGTTGTCCATCGTCACGATCAGTGTGGCGCCCGACGACCGGCAGGCGCTGGCGCGCGAGGCGCAACGCATCGGCCAGTTGATGGCGATCGCCGCCGACGAAGCGCGCATCCGCCAGCAGCCCATCGTCTGGGAAGCCGATCTGCGCGGCTATCGCTTCGTGACCCAGGACGCCGGCGAGCGCCGCCTGATCGTCGGCGACGACCTGCTGCGCGAACGCGCGTGGGAACGCGAGCTGACGCGGCTTGCGGTCATCGATCGCAGCAGCGCGAAGCCGGCTCAGGTGCTGCTCGGGCCCGGCGCGCCGTCGGTGCGCGTGCCGATCGCGCGCGAGTGGGTGCAGCCGCGGCTGCGGCTGGAACTGGCTAACGACGTCGCGCGTGTGGCCGTGGAAATCGACGAGAGCGGTCGCAGCCATGTCGCGCCGCAGTAGCCGGACGAAGCGCGGCTTCACGCTGCTCGAAGTGCTGGTCGCGCTCGTGATCATCGGCGTGGCGCTTGCCGCAGCGATGCGTGGTGCACTGTCGCTGACGGCGACGGCGGAGGAGACGCGCCACAAGCTGCTCGCGACGCTGACTGCCGAAAACCGGCTGTACGAGTTGCGGCTCGCGCGTCAGCGACTCGAACTGGGCCAGCACACAACCGATTGCGAGCAGGGCGGCGTGAATTTCGTCTGCGAGCAGATCGTCAAGACCACCCCGAACCCCTTCTTCCGCCGCGTCGAGCTGCGCGTGTACCGCACCCGCGACGATCAGCGCAGGCAGTACGCCGAAATGCTGACGGTGCTGCCGACCAATCAATGATGCACCGGACACCGCCGCGCGGCTTCACGCTGCTCGAACTGCTGATTGCGATCAGCGTGCTGTCGCTGGTGTCGATCATCGCGTGGCGCGGGCTCGACACGCTGGTGGCCACGCGCGAGCGTCTGGCGCCGGAAGGCGACGACGTGCGCGCGCTGCTCACCGCCTTCGGCCAGCTCGAGCGCGACGTCGCGCACGTCGCCAATCCGACGTTGTTCGCGCTCGCGTCGAACCCGGTGCAGGTTCGGCTCGCCACCGGCGGGCAGGTCCTCGAGATCGTGCGCATCGCCCCGCCCGACGAAAGCGGCGCGCTCGCGATTCAGCAGGTCTTCTATCGCGTCGACGACGGCGCGCTGTTGCGGCAGGCCACGCCGGCCACGCGCGCGCCCGGACCCGTCGAGGCCGCAGAATTCAGCAACGTGCGACTGCTCTTCGACGTCAGAGCCATGCGCGTGCGGTTGTGGCAGCCCGGTCCGGGTTGGGTTGTGCCCGGCACGGCGGGGCCGCAGCCACCGGGAAACGCGTCCCAGCCGCCGCAAGGCATCGAGGTCAGCATCGAGCGCGCCGACGGGAAGACGTATCGGCGCGTACTCCTGGTGGGGTGAGGATCGTGGCCTCCGAAGAGTGCGCGATGGCGCCCTTGTGCGGGTCGGCGGTACGACCGGCCTTCCTTCGCCGAAGGGCGGCGGCCGCGGCCTGGCAACGCGGCGCCGCGGTCTTGATGGCCTTGTTCGTCGCCACGCTGGCGACGCTGATCGTCACGGGCCTGTTCTGGAACCAGTTCGTGCTGCTGCGGACGATCGAGAATCAGCAGCTCGTATCGCAAAGTCGGCTGCTGCTGCGCGGCGCACTCGACTGGGCGCGTGCGATCCTGCGCGAAGATGCGGCGCGGTCAAACTACGACGCGCGCACGGAACCCTGGGCCACGCCGCTCGCACCGACCCGGCTCGATCAGCTCGGCGAGACCTCGGCGCTCGCTTCGCAAGCGACGATCGAAGGCGATATCGACGACGCGCAGGCGCGGTTGAACCTGCGCAACCTCGTCGCCGCCGACGGCCAGATCGCGGAGCGCGAACTGGCTGCGCTGCGCCGCCTGTGCACACTGCTGTCGGTGCCGGAAGCGACGGCCGACCTGATCGCCCAGCGCATGGCCGATGCCTTCGCTCCGGCCTCGGCTTCGCCGGGCGTCCCCGCGAAACCCAGACCGATCCCGCTGGTGCTTCCGGGCGATCTCGTCGGCATCGAAGGCATCGACCCGGAAGCCGCGGCCAAGTTGGCGGCGCATGTCGTGGTGCTCGACGAGCCCACACCCGTCAACGTCAACACCGCGGCAGCCGAGGTCATTGCAGCGCGCATTGCCGGGCTGACGTGGATGGACGCGAACCGCGTCGTCGAGCAGCGCACGCAGCTCGGTTATTTCCGCGACGTCGCCGATCTGCGCAACCGCCTCGGCGACAAGGCAGCCGGGCTGATGCCGCAGGACGTCTCGACGGCATCGCGTTACTTTTTCGTGCGCGGCCGCGTCCGGCTCGACCGGGCCAGCACCGGGATGGAAGCCCTGGTCAAGCGCGGACAACCGGGCGCGCCGGCGCCGATTGCCGTACTGTGGCAACGCGAGCTATGAGAAAAGAGAAGTCGGCCCAGCGTCTGTTCGTCTTCGTGCCGCCGCACCGCGCGCTCGGCGGCCGGGGCAAGCTCGCGGCGTCGACGGTCGTCAGCTTCGTCGCAGTCGGCCCGAACGGGACGGAAAGCGGCGAAACGCCCATCGCGCTGCTGCCGAAAGCCTCCGCCGTCGATCTGGTGTTCGACACCTCGGACGTGTTCGTCGCCGCGGTCGAGGCCCCGCGCATGCCGGAATCGAAGTTGCGGCTGGCGCTGCCCAACCTGCTGGAGGAGCGTCTGCTGTCCGATCCAGCCGACTGTCACTTCGCGTTCACGCCGCAGGCGCGTTCGGCAACGACGACGATCGGCGCGGCGCCGAAGCTGCCGGTCGCGGTGATCGATCGCGGGCTGCTGACGAGCGCGCTCGACGCGCTGTCGGAGGCTGGCTATCGCCCGCGCGCGGCGTACTCGGAGATCTACGTCGTGCCGGCGCCCGCCGCCGGCGTGCTGAGCGTGCGGCTGGACCGCGGCCGGGGCATCGCTCGCAGCGGCAAGCACGACGGGTTTGCGTTCGAGTTCGACGGGGCCACGGTGCCCGCCCCGCTGCTGCTCGCGGTGCGGCAGCTCGGCATCAAACGCGTTCAGGCGTACGGCCGCGACGCGGGCAAGCTCGTGCAGTTTGCCGAAGCGCTCGGGGTGGCCGTCGACGCCTCGCAGCGCGAGATCGACGTCGCCGCGACCGAAACCGCGGTGAACCTGCTGCAGGGCGCTTTCGCGCCCGGCGGATTGCTCGGCAGCCTGTCGCTGCCGAAGTTCACCGCGGCCAAATTCAAGACGCCGCTGATTTGGAGCGGCGTGGCGGCGGCAACCTTCGTCATCGGCATGAACGCGTACTGGCTGAAGCTCGAGGCGGAAGCCAAGGCGATCCGCACGCAGATGGAGACGGCGTTCCGCAGCGCCTTTCCCGAGGCGACCGCCGTGGTCGACCCGGTGCTGCAGACGCAGCGCCAGCTGGGTGCGCTGCGCGCGCGCGCCGGCATTCCGTCGGCCGACGACTTCTCGGTGCTCAACGCGCAGGCTGCGCAACTGTTGTCGCTCGCGCCGATCGGCAGCGTCGCCGGGATCGAGTACCGCGAAGGCGCGCTGCGCGTGAAGTTCAAGCCGGGCGCCGCCGACAACCCGGCGCTGCAGAACACCTTGCGCGCGCAGGCGATCCAGCTCGGTCTGAACTTGCGATTCGAGGCGGACGGTTCGGCGCGCATCATGCCGAGCGGGGGCTGACGATGGACGCGATCGCGCAGTTCTGGTCCGAGCGCGCGCCGCGCGAGAAGGCGGTTCTCGCTTCCGGCGCGGCGATCGTGCTGATCGCTTTGCTGTATCTGGTTGCGATCGAGCCCGCGGTGACCGGAATCGGGCGGCTCGAGCGGGGCCTGCCGCAGCTGCGCGCGCAGGCCGCAAAGCTCGATGCGCTGCTCGGCGAAGTCAAGAGCCTGAAGTCGCGCGCACAGGTGGCCACCATTTCGCCGCAGGAAGCGCGCGGCGCGCTCGAAAAGTCGCTCGCCGCCGCGGGCCTGAAGGCCGCGCGCATCGTGCCGCTCGCCGACGGCGATCTGCAGCTCACGTTCGCCAACGTCCCGTACGCCGCGTGGGCCGCGTGGCTGGCGCAGACGGAACGCGAACTCGGCGCGCGCGCGACGAGCGTCAACGCGACCGCGACCGCCACGCCCGGCAACGTCGACGTCGAACTGGCGCTGCGGCTGGCGCGACGCTGAGCGGGGATCGCCGATGCTGCGCTGGATCGCCTACGCCGCCGCCGCGCTGATCGCGGTGCTGGCCACGGCGGCTGCGCTCGCACCGGCGCAGTGGCTCGCGGTCGGGGTAGCGCGCGCCACACACGGTCGCGTGGACCTCGCCGAAGCGACGGGCACGCTGTGGCGCGGCGAGGCAACCCTCGTGCTCACCTCGGGCAGCGGCCCCGGCGCGACGCGCGCCAGCCTGCCCGAACGGCTGTCGTGGCGGCTTTCGCCGTGGCAGTTGCTGACCGGCACGATCGACCTGACGCTGCAGCATCCGTCGGCGCTGTCGCAGCCGCTTGCCGTCCGCGCCTGGTTGAATGGAACCGCCACGCTCGGCGCTACGACGGTGCGCTTGCCCGCATCGCTGCTCGTCGGGCTCGGCGCGCCGTGGAACACCGTGCGGCCCGGCGGCTTGATCACGTTGACCTGGGACCGGCTTCGGGTCGAACCCGGGCGCTGGCAAGGCAACCTCTCCGCCGAATGGCAGTACGCATCGAGCGCGCTGACGCCGGTGTCGCCGATGGGGCACTACCGCCTCCAGACCAATGGCGTATTCCCCGGAACTCAGCTGAATTTGACGACCGTCTCGGGGCCCCTCGAACTGACGGGCAGTGGCACAATCGCAGAGGGTGGGCGCTTACGCTTTCAAGGGGTGGCGCGCGCCGTACCGAACGCCGATCCCGGCGTAAAGACGCAGCTGACCGGGCTGATATCGCTGCTCGGCCGGCGCGACGGCGAGTCGGCCATTCTGAGCATCGGAACGTGAGATGAGCAAACTGCGCACGGCACTGGGCGCACGGCGCACCGCCCCCCTGACGGCCCGCACGATCTGCTGCGCGGCGATCTGCTCGCTCGTGCTGCCCCCGATGCCGGCCGCCGCGCAACCGAGCGCCGCACCCGCGCCGAAGTCGCGCACCGCCGCCAAAGAAGAAACGGTGATGCTGAACTTCGTTCAGGCCGATCTGGAAGCGGTCGTTCGCGCGATCGGGCAATTCACCGGCCGGCAGTTCGTCATCGATCCGCGCGTCAAGGGCACGATCAATCTCGTGACCGAACGGCCGGTGACCAAGCAGCAGGCCTACGAACAACTGCTGTCGGCGCTGCGCCTGCAGGGATTCACGATCGTCGAGTCGCCGCGGCCGGGCGGCATCGCGCGCATCCTGCCGGAGGCCGACGCAAAGCTGCAGGGCGGGCGCGTCGTCGCGCCCTCGTCCCCCGCCCCGCGCGGCGACCAGATCGTCACGCAGGTGTTCCAGCTTTCGTACGAATCGGCGACGAACATGGTTCCGATCCTGCGGCCGCTGATCGCACCGAACAACACGATCTCGGCGTACGGGCCGAACAACTCGCTGGTTATTACCGACTATGCGGAGAACCTTCGTCGCATCGGGGAGATCATCGCGGCGATCGATCAGCCCGGCGCCGCCGACGCGGAGATCGTTCCGCTGAAGCATGGGCTGGCCGTCGAGATCGCGGCGATCGCAACGCGCGTGCTCGACGAAGGCGCGCGCGCCGCCGGCCAGGCGGTCGACGCGGGCCAGCGCGTTCAGGTGCTCGCCGAGCCGCGCACGAACTCGCTGATCGTGCGCACCGCGAGCCGCGCGCGGCTGTATCTGGCCAAGCAGTTCATCGAAAAGCTCGACCAGCCGAACCTCACGCCGGGCAACATCAACGTCGTCTACCTGCGCAACGCCGAAGCGACCAAGCTGGCACCGCTGCTGCGCGCGATCATCGCGGCCGATCCGTCCTTCGTTCCGCAGACGGGTGGCGGCGGATTGAGCCCTGCCACCGGCGCGCCCGGGCAGCCCGGGCAGCCGGCGATCCAGGCGCAGCCGAGCCCGGCGCTCGCCGCCGCAGGCGCGGGTGCCGCCGGCGGGCTGGCCGGAATGATCCAACCCGACGCGGCGACCAATTCGCTGATCATCACCGCACCCGAGCCGCTGTATCGCAACCTGCGCGCGACCATCGAGAAGCTCGACGTGCGGCGCGCGCAGGTCGTCATCGAGTCGCTGATCGTCGAGGTCAGCGCCGACAAGGCCGCCGAGTTCGGCGTGCAGTTCCAGGCGCTCGGCGGGTTGCGCGAATCCAACGCCAACGACACCAGCGTGATCGGCGGCACCAACTTCGGCGCACGCGGCAGCGGCACCAACATCATCGATGCCGCGCAGAACCTCGGCTCGCTCGGCCCCGGGCTGAACATCGGCGTGATCCGCGGTCGCGTGACGATCCCGGGCATCGGTGAGGTGACGAATCTCGGATTCCTCGCACGCGCGCTCGAGACGCGGGCCAACGCCAACGTGCTGTCGCGACCGAACATCCAGACCCTCGACAACGAGGAGGCCAAGTTCCTCGTCGGCCAGAACGTGCCGTTCCAGACCGGCTCGTTCACGCAGGGCTCCACCGGCGCGACCAACCCGTTCCAGACTTTCGAGCGACGCGACATCGGCACGCAACTGCGCGTGCGGCCGCAGATCTCCGAAGGCGGCGCGGTGCGGCTGTCGATCTACCTCGAAGTCTCTTCGATCGCGCCGACGACGGTGCAAGGGCAGATCGTCACGAACAAGCGCAGCTTCGAATCGTCGGTCATCGTCGACGACGGTAACTTCGTCGTGCTGTCCGGGCTGATCGAGGATCGGTCCAACGACAGCCAGAGCAAGGTGCCGCTGCTCGGCGACCTGCCGCTCGTCGGCGGGCTGTTCCGCTACGACAATCGCTCGCGCACGAAGACCAACACGATGATCTTCCTGCGGCCCTATGTGATCCGCGACGAACGCGCCTCCTCGACGCTGGCGGCCGATCGCTACGACTACATGCGAACGCAGATGGCCGACAGCCAGCGGCCGGATTCGCTGCTGTTCCGCGGCTACCAGACGGATCTGCCGCCGCCGGCAACCGCGAAGCCGCCGGCAACCGTACCGCCCGCACCGCCCGCGATGAACGAACCGCCGGCGACGACGCTGCCGGTCGCACCGCCCGCTGCGGAGCCCGCACCCGCTCCGGCGCCCGAATCGGCAGCACCGCGGCCCGCGCAGACCGCAACACCCGAGGCACAGCCCGCACCGGCCGGGGCCGCACTGCCGGCAGCCCCGGTGACGGGCGCGTTCGCCGCAGCCCCCGGTGCCGCTGCGCCGGCCGCCGGCACGCAGTTGATCCAGGTCGTCGCGATCAGCGACGTCGCCAGGGCGCGCGAGCTGCAGCGGCAGTTGCGCGCGGCGGGGTTCGACGCGTACTGGGAGAGCGTGCGACAGGGCGACGGCAAAGGCGAGATCGTGCGCGTGCGCGTCGCGGTCGATCGCACCCGTCAAAGCGTGGCCGAGACGATCGCCGAGCTGAAACGGCGCGGTTTCGAGCCGACGCTGGTCAATCCTTGAGGAACCCGCAACGATGAGCAGCGCGCAGGCCTTCGTCCCGTACGCGTTCGCGCGCGACAACGCGATCCTGCTCAAACCCACCGGCGAACGCGACGCCGAAGTGTGGATCAGCGAATCGACCCCGCTGGCGGCGCTGAACGAGGTGATGCGCGTGTTCCCGGGGCGCGTGAAGCCGATCGTCGTGGCCGCCGACAAGCTGTCGGAGGCGATCGCACAGACCTACTCTGAGTCGGAAGGCAGTGCGCAGCAGATCGTCGGCGACATCGAAGGCGAGTTCGACATCACGCGCATGATGCAGGAGGTCCCCGACATCGAGGATCTGCTCGAGGCCGAGGACGACGCGCCGATCATCCGCATGATCAACGCGCTGCTGACGCAGGCCGCTCGTGACGGCGCGAGCGACATCCACATCGAGGCGTTCGAGACCTATTCGCTGGTGCGCTTCCGCGTCGACGGCACGCTGCGCGACGTCGTGCGGCCGAAGCGCGCGCTGCACGCGGCGCTGGTCTCCCGCATCAAGATCATGGCGCAGCTCGACATCGCGGAAAAACGCCTGCCGCAGGACGGCCGCATCGCGCTGCGCGTCGGCGGCCGTGCGATCGACGTTCGCGTCTCGACGCTGCCGACCGGCCACGGCGAGCGCGTCGTGCTGCGGCTGCTGGAGAAGGACCTGTCGAAGCTCACGCTCGAAAACCTCGGAATGAGCGACCGCACGCTGCGCAGGTTCGACGAGTTGATCCACCAGCCGCACGGCATCATCCTCGTCACCGGGCCGACCGGGTCGGGCAAGACGACGACGCTGTACGCCGCGATCCGCCGGCTCGACCACGCGACGACCAACATCATGACGGTCGAGGATCCGATCGAATACGACCTCGAGGGTATCGGCCAGACTCAGGTCAACCCGAAGATCGAGATGGACTTCGCGCGCGCGCTGCGTGCGATCCTGCGGCAGGACCCCGACGTCGTGATGATCGGCGAGATCCGCGACCTCGAGACCGCGCAGATCGCCGTGCAGGCTTCGCTCACCGGGCATCTCGTACTCGCGACGCTGCACACCAACGACGCCGCCAGCGCGGTCACCCGGCTGATCGACATGGGCATCGAGCCTTTCCTGCTGTCGTCTTCGCTGCTCGCGGTGCTCGCGCAGCGGCTCGTGCGCAAGCTTTGTCCGCACTGCAAGCAGCCGGTCGAGTCGCTCGGCAGCAGCGGCCAGACCTTCCGCGCGGTGGGTTGCATGCGATGCGGCCACACCGGCTATCTGGGTCGTACCGGCATCTACGAGCTGCTGACCGTCGACGACGAAATGCGCCTGCTCGTGCACAACGGCGCCAACGACACCGACATCCGCCGCACCGCCGAGCGCGCCGGCATGCTGCCGCTGCGCGCCGACGCGATGCGCTGGGTCGCCGCCGGAATCACGTCGCAGGAAGAGGTGCTGCGCGTCACGCGCGAATGAATCGCAACACTCGCAGCGCTGAGAAGCTGTGAAGATTTCGTCGCGAGCGGCCGGCTGCCCCGGATCGAGTCCGGGGGCACGCAGCCGCAGGGCCGAGACACATCAAGTCGATCGGCGAGGCCCGAAAAGGCGCCAGCCTTTCGGCGCAGGCTCACGTGCGCGCAGCGCACGTGAAGCCCGCCGCAGGCGGGCGGCCGCAGCCAGCACCGCGCAACGACGCAAGCGGGCCGCGCAGTAGAAAGATTCACAGCTTCTGACTCGAACCGCCGCGATCACCGAGAGCACCGACGGATGGCAGCCTTGCTTTTGACCGCGCACTCCGCGTCCTCGCTGGTTGAATAGTCTGTCGATCGATGGCCGCCTACCGCTACGCCGCCGCTGACGCCTCCGGCAAGGAGACGACCGGCGTGCTCGAAGCCGACAGCGCGCGCGCGGCGCGGCAGCTTCTACGCGGCCGCGGGCTCGTGCCGCTGACGGTCGAGCCGGTCGTTTCGGAGGCGCAGAAGCAGGCGCTGTCGCTGGCGCTCGGCCGCCGGCTGTCGCAGACCGAGCTGGCGGTAATCACGCGCCAGCTCGCTTCGCTGCTCGGCGCCGCCCTCCCCGTCGCCGACGCGCTGACGGTCATGGTCGAGCAGAGCGAAAAGCAGTCGGTGCGCGAGCTGATGGCCGCGATCCGCACCGACGTGCTCGGCGGCTCGTCGCTGTCGAAGGCGCTCGCGCGCCACCCGCGCCAGTTCCCCGACATCTACCGTGCGCTGATCGCCGCCGGCGAGGAATCCGGCAAGCTGGGCTCGGTGCTGCAGAGCCTCGCCGACTACATCGAAGAGCGCGCGAAGCTGCAACAGAAGATCACGCTCGCGTTCGTCTATCCGACGATCGTCACCTTCGTCGCGCTGGCGGTGGTCATCGGACTGTTGACCTACGTCGTGCCGCAGGTCGTGCAGGTGTTCGCCAACACCAGGCAGGCGCTGCCTTTGCTCACGCGCGCGCTGATCGCGACCTCGGACTTCGTGCGGAGTTACGGGTGGATCGTCGTCGCGCTCGTCGTCGCCGGCGCGTTCGTCGTCAACCGCGCGCTGCGCGTCGAGGCGGTGCGGATGCGCTGGCATCAGCGCATCCTGCGGCTTCCGGTCGCCGGCGTGCTCAGCCGCTCGATCAACACCGCGCGCTTCGCCAGCACGCTCTCGATCCTGGTCGGCTCGGGCGTGCCGATGCTGCGCGCGCTGCAGGCCGCCGGCGAAACGCTGACCAACCTGGCGATGCGCGCGCGCGTGGTCGAGGCCACGCAGCGCGTGCGCGAAGGCTTCTCGCTCGCCAAGGCGCTGCGCGCCGACGCCGAGGAGGAACGCCGCGCGGGACATCTGAAACTCTTCCCGCCGGTGCTGATCCATCTGATCGCCTCGGGCGAAGCCACCGGCAAGCTGCCCGAGATGCTCGCGCGCGCCGCCGACATCCACGCGCGCGAGGCCGAGCGCAGGGCGCTGTTCTTCACGTCGCTGCTCGAGCCCGCGCTGATCCTGACGATGGGTGTCGTCGTCATGCTGATCGTGCTCGCGGTGCTGTTGCCGATCATCGAGATCAATCAGCTCGCGCGCTGAGTCCGGATTGCGGATTGCGCGCCGGCGACGACTGCGCCGGGCGATAATCGGCGCATGCTGCGCACCTCACTCGACTCCCTGCCCGCATCGCGCATCCGCGAAGTCGCCAACGCCGCGCTCGGCCGCGACGATATCGTCAAGTTCTGGTTCGGCGAAGGCGATCTGCCGACCCCGGAGTTCATCCGCGCCGCGGCCAAACAGGCGCTCGACGCGGGCGAAACCTTCTACAACCACAATCTCGGCATCGCCGAACTACGGCAGGCGATCGCCGATTACGCGTCGAAGCTGCACGGGGTTCGCATCGGACCCGACCGCATCGCGGTCACCAGCGCCGGCGTCAACGCGTTGTCTCTGATCGCGCAGGCGCTGCTCGATCCGGGCGACCGTGTCGCGATCGTCACGCCGGTATGGCCGAACCTCACGTCGATCCCGCGCATCATGGGCGCGCAGGTCGTTCGGGTGCCGCTCGACTGCCGCGACGGCGTGTGGTCGCTCGACCTGCAGAGGCTCGTCGATGCCGCCACCCCCGGCACGCGGGCGGTGCTGGTCAACTCGCCGAACAATCCGACCGGCTGGACGATGCCGCAGGCGGACTGGAACGCCCTGCTCGCGCACTGCCGCCGGCACGGCATCTGGCTGGTCTCCGACGACGCCTACGAGCGGCTCGTCTATGGCGGCGAGCCGCATGCGCCCGGCGTGCTCGCGCAGGTCGAAGACGGGGAGCGCTTCATCAGCGCGAATACGTTCTCGAAGTCGTGGACGATGACCGGCTGGCGGCTCGGCTGGCTGATCGCGCCGAGCCGGTTCGTGGCCGACTTCGGCAAGCTGGTCGAATTCAACACCTCGTGCGCGCCGCCGTTCGTTCAGCGCGCCGGCATCGTCGCGATCCGCGACGGCGAGCCGCTGGTGCGCGACACCGTCGCGCGGCTGGCGCGCGCGCGCGACCTGCTCGTGCAAAGGCTGCGCGCGCTGCCGGGGGTGGAGGCGGCCGCGCCGCCGGGGGCGATGTATCTGTTCTTCCGCATACCCGGCCGCAGCGACGACAGCCTCGCGTTCGCGAAGGATCTGGTCACGCGCTCGGGGCTGGGGCTTGCGCCCGGTATCGCGTTCGGCGTCGAAGGCGAAGGCTACCTGCGCTGGTGCTTCGCCGCGACCGAAGCGCTGATCGAACAAGGTGTGGAGCGCCTGGCGCGGCATCTGCGCTGACGGCGAAGGACGCGGTCACCACGAGACGCCGGGCGCGCCGGGCAGAGCGGCTCGCCGCGCCTTCAGGGTCGATTCACCGAGCTTCGCAGCAGGCGAATCTCGCCGCTGCGGCACACAGAAGCAGAGGCAGGCCGAGCCGTTCTGCCGCGTTCGGCGTCGCGGCGTCACGATTCGGCGTCGGCCCACTGCGTCGCCGCAGCGTCCTCCGGTCGATGTCATTCATCCCAAGAACGGCAGTCGTCGGACCATCGCAAGCCCAAGCTGGCGCCCGGGATCGGGTTTTTGGCCAACGCGCCGTCACCGGAAGGCAACTGCTGCGCCATTGGCCAAGCACCTCCGCAACCCGCGCCGTTGCTTGCTTTCCAGTGTGCGCATCGGGCGGCCAACTGCGGTCCTAAACAGGACGGACTGCCGTGAGTAGGCGCGTCATGTCTGGATTCTCGATGCGACACGCGATAACGCGAAGCATGCGGCCCAACCGGCGCGTGACGAACCGGACGAGCCGCGGCTTAAGTTGTAGAGGCGCAACGCACGTTTGATTCGCCGGGCGGCCGCGCGCCGCGGCCGCCAAGAACGACTCGACGCTGAGATCGCGCTTCGGGTACGCTGCGTGGTGTCGTACCGCGGTCGCTGATCGATGCCGGGTCCGGGCGGCGGCCGCGCCCTGTTGCCGTTTGCGCTACAAACTTCGCGCTCAGGAAAGACGAACGATGCCCAATGTCGCCGCATTGCTTAAACAAGAAATCACAAGGCTTGCGCGCAAGGAGATTCGCGGCACCGCCCTTGCGTTGAAGAAGTCGTCCGCTCAACATCGCCGCTCCATCGCGGCGCTGAGGCGGCAGATCGCCGAGCTGCAGCGTCAGCTCGCGACACTCGGTCGCAAGCTCGAAAAAGGCGCGGGCGCGACGCAGTCGGTTCCGCAGACGCCGAAAGTGCGATTCGTCGCGCGCGGGCTGCGTTCGCATCGCGCCCGCCTGGGACTGTCCGCCGCCGAATACGGCAAGCTCGTCGGCGTCAGCGCGCAGTCGATCTACAACTGGGAGCAGGGTGCGGCGCGACCGCGCGCCGCGCAGCTCGCCGCGCTGGTGGCGCTGCGCGGAATCGGGAAGCGTGAGGCGCAGGCGCGACTGCGGCAAAGCCCTTCGGCACCCATCAAGGGAAGGAAGCGACGCGCCCGTCGTTGAACGACCGGGCACCGCCAATGCCTTGGGCGCACGATGAGCCCGACGACGAATCTCGAACCCGCTGCGGGCCTCGTCCACACCGCGCACCTCGTCTACGCGCTGCACGCCGTGAGCCTCGTGATCGGCGCCTTCGGCGCGGCGACCGTGATCGGCGCGTTCCTGTTCGGCTGGCCGTCGATCGTCGCCGTGATCGTCAACTACGTGAAGCGCAGCGAGGCGCGCGGCACCTGGCTCGAGTCGCACTTCGCGTGGCAGATCCGCACGTTCTGGTACGCGCTGCTGTGGGCGGCCGTCGTCGGCTTGCTCGGCGCGCTGTTCGCGATCGTCGTCGTCGGCTTCGCAATCTGGGCGATCGGGCTGTTCGCACTGGGCGCGTGGGCGATCTACCGGATCGCGCGCGGCTGGCTGCGGCTGAGGGATCGGCTGCCGATGCCCGGTTGATCCGCCACGCGCGTTGAGGTCTTTCGGCGCGCGTCGCGCGTCTGGTCTGAAATGGCGCAGCGCTCGTTGAGCGCCGCGCTGCGCAGTGCTACCCTGCGCACCGCTTCATTTCCACCGCGCCGGATGCACTCACGAGGTGCCGCCCGGCTGGACGGCGGGCACCGAACCGGCCCGCGCGTCGCGCTCCCAAGAACACGATTTTTGGAACGAGGTCTGCCGCATGAACGCACCCCTTCCCGAAGCCGTCCGCCGTGCCCTGGCGGAAGTCACCCTCGACGACCGCTGGACCCTCGAACGCGGCCGCGCGTACATGAGCGGCACGCAGGCGCTGGTCCGGTTGATGATGCTGCAGCGTCAACGCGACGTGCTGGCGGGGTTGAACACCGCCGGATTCATCACCGGCTATCGCGGCTCGCCGCTCGGCGGCGTCGATCAGACCGCGTGGCGCGCGAAAAGGCACCTCGAAAAGCATCATGTGAAGTTCCAGCCGGGGCTGAACGAGGACCTCGCGGCGACCAGCGTCTGGGGTACTCAGCAGGTCAACATGTTCGCCGGCGCGAGGTACGACGGCGTCTTCTCGCTGTGGTACGGCAAGGGGCCGGGGGTCGATCGCTGCGGCGACGTGTTCAAGCACGCGAACGCAGCCGGCACGAGCCCGCACGGCGGCGTGATCGCCGTGGCGGGCGACGATCACGGCGCGAAAAGCTCCACCCTGCCGCACCAGTCGGACCACGTCTTCAAGGCCTGCATGATGCCGGTGCTGTTTCCGGCGACCGTCCAGGAGTATCTCGACCTCGGGCTGCATGGCTTCGCGATGAGCCGCTACGCCGGCGTATGGGTCGGCATGAAGGCGGTGACCGAGGTCGTCGAGGCTTCGAGTTCCGTCGTCGTCGATCCCGAGCGCGTCGACATCCGTATCCCGACCGACTTCGCGCTGCCGCCCGGCGGGCTGAACATCCGCTGGCCCGACACGCCGCTGGACATGGAGGCGCGGCTGCTCGACTACAAGCTGTACGCGGCGCTCGCGTACTGCCGCGCGAACAGGCTCAACCACACGGTGATCGATTCGCCGCATGCGCGCTTCGGCATCGTCGCCAGCGGCAAGGCGTTCCTGGATACGCGGCAGGCACTGCACGATCTGGGGCTCGACGCGGAAACCTGCGCGCGCATCGGCGTGCGGCTGTTCAAGTGCGGCATGGTCTGGCCGCTCGAGGCGCAGACGATCGGCGCGTTCGCCGAGGGGCTCGAGGAGATCCTGGTCGTCGAGGAAAAGCGCCAGATGATCGAGTACCAGGTGAAGGAAGAACTCTTCAACTGGATCGGCAAAGGCAAGCGCATCCCGCGCGTGATCGGCAAGTTCGACGAGAAGGACGGCGGCGAATGGGCCGTGCCGCAGGGCAACTGGATCCTGCCGGCGCATTACGAGTTCTCGCCGGCGATCGTCGCGAAGGCGATCGCCGCGCGGCTGTCGAAGCTCGAGCTGCCGAGCGACGTGCGCGCGCGCATCGAGGCGCGGCTGGCGATCATCGACGCGAAGGAAAAGGCGCTCGCCAGGCCGCGGCTCGTCGTCGAGCGCAAGCCGTACTTCTGTTCCGGGTGCCCGCACAACACCTCGACCGTCGTGCCCGAAGGATCGCGCGCGGTCGCCGGCATCGGCTGCCACTACATGGTGCTGTGGATGGACCGCAACACGTCCACCTACACGCAGATGGGCGGCGAAGGCGTGCCCTGGATCGGGCAGGCGCCGTTCACCGACGAGAAGCACATCTTCGCCAATCTCGGCGACGGCACGTACTTCCATTCCGGATCGCTCGCGGTACGCGCGGCGGTCGCAGCCAACGTGCCGATCACCTACAAGATCCTGTTCAACGACGCGGTGGCGATGACCGGGGGGCAGCCGACTGACGGGAGAATCACCGTGCCGATGATCACTCAGCAGATGCACGCCGAAGGCGTGCGAAGGATCGTCGTCGTCACCGACGAGCCCGGCAAATACGGCCACGGCGAGGAACGCGACCACAGCGCCGTCAACGCGCACGGCGCCACCGGCGAGGCATGGAAGCTCGCGCCCGGCGTCACGGTGCACCACCGTGACGAGCTGGACCGCATCCAGCGCGAGCTGCGCGAATATCCGGGCGTGTCGGTGCTGATCTACGACCAGACGTGTGCGTCGGAGAAACGCCGCCGCCGCAAGCGCAACGAGTATCCCGATCCGCCGCGCCGCGTCGTCATCAACGAACTGGTCTGCGAAGGCTGCGGCGACTGCAGCGTGCAGAGCAACTGCCTGTCGGTCGAACCGCTCGAAACCGAGTTCGGCCGCAAGCGCACGATCAATCAGTCCTCATGCAACAAGGACTTCTCGTGCCTGAAGGGCTTCTGCCCGAGCTTCGTCACGGTCGAGAACGCACGGCTCAGGAAGTCCAGGGCCGCGAGCCGGGACGCGCCGCTGCCGGCGCTGCCGCTGCCTGCGGTTCCCGCGATCCGCGCCGGTGGCGCGTATGGCATCGTCGTCACGGGTGTGGGCGGCACCGGTGTGGTGACGATCGGCCAGCTGCTCGGCATGGCCGCGCACCTCGAAGGCAAGGGGCTTTCGGTGCTCGACATGGCCGGCCTCGCGCAGAAAGGCGGCGCGGTGTTCTCGCACGTGCAGATCGCGGCGCGCCCGCAGGACCTCTTTGCCACGCGCATCGCGATGGGCGAAGCCGACCTCGTGCTCGGCTGCGACCTGATCGTGACGACGAGCAACGAAGCGCTGTCGAAGATGCAAGCCGGCAAGACGCGCGCGGTGATCAATACCGCGGAGTCGCCGACCGCGGACTTCGTCAGGAACCCGGACTGGCAGTTCGCCGGCGCCTCCCTGACGCAGCAGGTGCGCGACGCCGTCGGCGGGCAGGACAACGTTGCGTTCGTCGACGCCACGGGACTGGCCACCGCGCTGCTCGGCGACGCGATCTACACGAATCCGTTCGTGCTCGGCTACGCGTGGCAGAAAGGCTGGATTCCGCTCGCGCACGAAACGCTCGTGCGCGCGATCGAGTTAAACGGCGTGGCGGTCGAGGCGAACAAGCGCGCTTTCGAGTGGGGCCGCGCCGCCGCGCACGACCTGGACGCGGTGAGGAAAGCGGCCTGGCCCGCGCAGGTGATCGAGCTGAAGCGCACCGCGTCTTCGCTCGATGAAATCGTCGCACGGCGCGTCGAGTTCCTGACCGCGTATCAGAACGCGGCCTACGCGAGGCGCTACGCGGATCTCGTCGAACGCGTGCGCCGCGTCGAGTCCGACCGTCTCGGAGCGACGAAACTCGCCGAGGCGGTCGCGCGCAGCTACTTCAAGCTGCTCGCGTACAAGGATGAATACGAGGTGGCGCGACTGCACGCCGACCCGGCCTTTCGCGCGAAGATCGCGGCGCAGTTCGAAGGGGTCGACGGCAAACCGTACAAGCTCAACTTCTACCTCGCGCCGCCGCTGCTCGCGCGCGTCGACCCCGCGACCGGCAAACCCAGGAAGCTGCGTTTCGGCCCATGGATGCTTGGCGTTTTCACGGTGCTTGCGAAGCTCAGGTTTCTGCGCGGAACGGCTTTCGACGTTTTCGGCGCGACCGCCGAGCGCCGCACCGAACGAGCGCTGATCGGGGAGTACGAGGCGCTCGTCGACGAACTGCTCGGCAAGCTGGCGGCCGACAATCACGCGGTCGCGGTGCAGCTTGCGAGCCTGCCGGAGGAGATCCGCGGCTTCGGCCACGTCAAGGCGCGCAACCTCGAGCGCGTGCGACGCGAATGGACCGAGCTGCTCGCAAGGTTCCGCGGACAGCACAGTGCCCAGGTCATCCGGATGCCGGCGAAGGTCGCGTGAGCCCGCTTTGCGCTGAGTCAAACGCAAAGCTTCGCCGGTATCAAACTTCG
>Ga0272446_1002875_pt1 | contig 22640 bp, 15 predicted proteins | sample YNPCB0061_FD_194587 | JGI IMG/M metagenome (GOLD analysis project Ga0272446, IMG submission 194587) | Hot spring microbial mat communities from Yellowstone National Park, WY, United States - YNP-CB-006-1 | ecosystem: Environmental > Aquatic > Thermal springs > Hot (42-90C) > Sediment | place... | reverse complement strand
CGAAACGTGTGGCCGCCGACGAGTCATGCACCGAGCGGTTGCCCGAATGGCTCATCCGGCAGTGGCGGGCCATGCACGACATCGATCCAGCGATCTTCCCCGACCGGGAAGTCATCGATTCGATCCCGTGTTTCACGGTTCATCCCACTGCTGCGGCGTCTGTATTCCTCCGGTTGATGGATGCAACCGGTGAGGCACCCGATCATGTCTTTCTGGTTCCCTGGTTGAATACGGGAGGTGCCGAACGGGTAGCGCTCCACTATGTGCATGCCGTTCGGTGTCTTCGTCCGGAAAGACGGATCGTCGTTGTGGCAACCCATCCGGCTGAATCGCCCTGGGCGTCCAAACTGCCCGAAGGTGTGCCTTTTGTAGAATTCGGCAATTGGACAGCCCATCTCAACAATGTGGAACGGGAGCATCTGTTGGTGCGGTGGTTGATGCAGACGGCTCCAACCACCGTTCACAACATTAATTCCAGACTCGGCTTTCAGGTGTTCGAGCGGTATGGCCCGGTATTGCGCAATCGGATGCGGCTGTACGCCAGCCATTTTTGTACGGATTTTACCCCGGAGGGAAAACGGATCGGTTATGCTGTGGGATTTCTTCCCCGGATCATCGATCATCTGACGGCTGTCACGGTTGACAACAGAACGTTTCGAGACCAGTTGATGAGCTGGTATGCCTTCGATCCGGAGAAAGTGATCGTGGTGTATCAGCCTGTATCTCTTTCGAATGCACGCTTTCCTGTCGAAGCCGATGACGGCCCATCCGGTAGAGAAGGGAAGAAGCCTTTTTCTTTGCAGACCAACAGAAGGATGCAAACTTCCCACAGAGCCATCTTGCGGACGATGACCGGTAAAAAGCCCCGCCTTGATGTGCTTTGGGCGGGCCGGATCGACGATCAGAAACGGCCCGACATCCTGTTGAAGATGATCGAGGCTGCAGCCGATCTTCCCTTCTTTTTTCATGTGTACGGTGCCGCCGTATTGAACCGGGATCGGTATACCCACAGGCTTCGACAATTCGACAATGCCTGGTATTATGGACCGTTCGACGGGTTTGACTCCCTTCCGATAAGCTGTTTCGATGTTTTTCTCTATACATCCCAATGGGACGGCCTGCCGACGATCTTGCTCGATGTCCTGGCTGCCGGGCTTCCAGTCGTCGCATCGGATGTCGGCGGAATCGGTGAGGTGATCCAACACGAAGAAACCGGTTTTCTTGTCAGGCCGTTTGATGATGTGCGCATGTACCTTGAACAGTTGCGGCGGATCCATGCATCCCCCGAAAAGGCTTCTCAGATGGCAAGGCAGGCGATGGTGCGTATCCAGCGCGACCATGCCTGGGAACGTTTTCATGAAGCGCTTCGAGTGATACCGGGCTATTGTGGGCCATGACTCGCGTTCAGACAATGGATGAAAATACACGGAAAGACACTGGCTGCAGGACCGTTGCTTGTGTGCGAATCGGGTTGATTTGTAGCTTTCTCCTCCTACTCTCTCTCCCTCCGCTTGCCACGATCTGGATGCCCAAACAGGAAGCTTCAGGGCTCGAGAATCGAAAACTTGCCACCTTTCCGGAATTCTCCAAGGAATCTCCAGCAACCTTTATACGGTTGTTGGAAAGGTATATTGCCGATCATTTGGCGTTTCGACAAACGTTGGGATTGCTTCACAATCGTGCAATTGTCGTTGGATTCAATAAATCGCCTCATCCGGCGATCGTCTTGGGAAAGAGCGGTTGGCTGTATCATGGCATGGAAGGTTCGATGGAGGATGTGCTGGGCAAAAAGTCCTTGTCTGTCGAAACACTCGAGCTTTGGGCCAAAAAGCTTCAAAGAAGAAAACATTGGTTGGAACAGCAGGGGGTTCAGTATCTCTTTGTTATTGCCCCGGACAAACAGAGTATTTATCCGGAATACCTGCCGGACGTCTTTCAAAAGCATATGACGCATCGGAAGCGGATGGATCAGTTGATTGCGTTTCTGAATCAGTATACCGATGTGACGGTATTGGACTTACGACCTGCGTTGCTGCAGGAGAAAGCCATACAACCGGTGTATTACCGAACGGACACGCACTGGAACTGGTGTGGTAGCTGGGTTGCCTATCAGCGAATCATCGACGCGGTTCAAATGTGGTTTCCAGAGGTGAGAAGGCTCGATGACCGTTCGGTTGGAGTTGTTGAAAAACGATTCGATACGGGAGACCTGGCGCTTCGTCTGGGGTTACCCGACATTTTTCAGGAAATGGAGAGGGCCATCTGGATACCGAAACCTTGTGCCGGGGAGAAAAAACAGCGATTCAACGAGTTGTCCTTTATCAAAACATGTTCGTTTGCTTCCCACCGTGTCCTTGTGGTTCGGGATTCATTTTTCTCTCTCATCGAACCTTTCTTGTCGGAAAGTTTTCAAACATCGATTTATCTCTGGAAACCATGGCCGGCGATGAGCAGCTATGATCATCTGTGGGTCAAGGAAGTGCTTGAGGAATTCAAACCGGACCTGGTCATCGAAGAGTGCGCGGAACGGTTTTTGGATTCCGAACCGACAGTATCGTTTGAAGAAGCATTTGAATATGCAGAGCCCGCCTTTTTGCTCGATGCGCTTCATGGCTTTGATCGGATTGTTGCCTATAAAGAGGTCGAGTTCAATAACTATTCGGACGGATTGCATATAACAGCGGGTAATGATCCTGGGGTCGTGCTTCAATTGGAAGCCGTGAGACGGCAGGATGCCCTATTGCGGCTTGTGATCGACAGTCCCGCCGAGACCATGCTGCAGCTGTTTTTCAAATATCAACCTCTGGATGGATATTCGGAAGTGAACAGCATGCGTTTCAAGATTCATCCGGGTACAAACGAGCTGACGATTCCATTGAAACATCAGTGGGTCGGCAATCCTCTGAGGATTGATCCGGGGACGGTTGCAGGCGTTTATGTGCTAAGACAACTGGAATTGCGTTTGTTGCCGTCAATTGGGGAATGAACTCCTTGAAAAATGATGGAATGGTGTCGCAGGAACGGACCAGCTCGGTATGAATGGCTCATGCGATATACCTATGAATCAGAGTGCATCATCAATAAGATTTGACGCACTTCATATGCTGATTGAGAATTGCGGGTACGAGCGTATCAGGTTCTGTTTGTTTTTCCAAGTAGAGGCTGAAAGGGGTTAACATGGCCTACAACGATTTGTATATACAGATGAAGGCGATCAACCGGTCATTGGCTGCCCTGAAGATCCTGACAGGAGACGAATGCATCAGGACGATGCCACAGGGGATCAGCTTCCAAAACACGCTGGTGTGCAATTTGCGTTGTCCACATTGTCAAACGCATGGTAATGAAAAGGATAGGATTTACTACAACGGCATTCGTATGTCTCAGGAAATGTTGTATCGGGCGGCCCGCGAAGTTCTGCCTACTGCAGATGAATATCTGTTTACTGTCAGTGGAGAGCCGCTAACCACCCCCAATATGAATATATTGCTGCGTGAATTTTCACAATATGCTGCCAAGATCGAGATGCATACCAACGGTACGTTGATAACGCCGGAGATACTGGTTCATCTACTGCCTGCTGCCAAAGGAATTCATGTTTCCATAGATGGTGCGACGCCATTTGTGCTGGAAGCGACGCGAAAAGGTGCGAAATATGATAGGCTGATGCACAACATTCGATTGTTAACCCGATCTGTTGAAATGCTTCCGGATCATATGAGGCCGATGATTTATTTCGGTTGTACGATTATGGCAAGCAACGTTCGCGAGCTTTCCGCTATGGTGGAATTAGCGCACCTTCTGGGTGTGCATCACGTATATGGCTATTTTGTTGTCATATATCATAATGAATTGAGGCAAGAAGATATTCAGTTACACCAAAGGCTGTATAATGCCTGCAGACAGCAGGCCGTTGATACGGCAAACAGGCTTGGTGTGCATCTATGCATACCGCCGGCTTTTGAAGGGGTTGTTCCCAGCCTGGAAGGCCCTCTGGGAGGTAGCGAACGGATCATCGGGCGTTTTCCAAAGAACTATCCGGAGTCGTTGAATGCCGTCCATGAGCTGAAAGATCTTGTAGATGTGGAAAAGGTCGAAAAGCAGGCTATGCAAGTAAGGGATCAGATTCTTGGCCGGTTAAAAGACAAGAGACTGTTTTCCGGTTATAGGGATATGATGGGGGGGGTGCGGCAATATATTGGATTGAAACGGTTGCAGCGGTATTACCATCGAACATTGAGGCAGCACAAAACGACTTTGGAAGAGGCGTTGACATCCGAAAATCAACAAACGATCAAATTCTGCGAATCCTTATATCGAAGGCTCTATCTTTCACCGACTGGAAAAGTCATACCATGCTGTTACATCTATCACCCCTTGGGCGATGCATCGAATGAATGTATCGGGGATATCTGGAATGGAGAAGCGTACCGGAATTTCAGGGCGAAATTCCTTTCAGAAAATCCTCCTAAAGAATGTATCGGTTGTCATAACATATCCTGGGTTCGGCCGGTAGATTTGGCCCGAGACCTATGTTCGTGCCTGAACGGAAACCTCGTTTTTCGCCCGACCTGAGCCAAAGGGCGAGTTTTTTCTAATGAAGCGGGAACTTGCTCGGAGTCACACCTACGGCGTGATTGGGCCAGGTGTTTTCAACAACATTGAACGATAATCATTCGATTCCCATACGATCGGATGTTGATCGATGCAATGGGACCTGACTCGCCCTTACGAGGTAGGGAGGCCAAGTTTTCATGCTGAATCGCAACATGGCCTCCCCGCAGGCGACGAACTGGCCCGTATCGAGGGTTTTGTTCAGTCACGATATGAGCAGGGGTGAATATGTTTCGATGGGTATCTCCACCCGAGATGACATTCTGACCGCATGAGAAATACAATATCGAGGATTTCCGTATGAGCTTCAGTTCCATCATCTTTCTTTTCGGCTTTCTGCCTGCAGCGCTATTGCTGCATTTCATCAGTCCAGTGAAGATGCGAAACGCCGTCCTGCTGCTGCTGAGTCTTTTTTTCTATACCTGGGGCGAGGTCGAATATGCCTGGATTCTCGGTGTCTCCATCCTGATCAATTATGCGGGGGCGCTTCTGATCGATCGTTTCCGGAGCCGGATCGTTGCGGGGACGGCGATTGCGGCCAATATCGGTCTGCTGGCTGTCTTCAAATATGCCAATTTTCTGGTGGATTCCCTGAATGCAGTTTTGGGTTGGGCGCACATCCATCCGGTCGCCATACCGGCAGTTCATCTGCCTATCGGTATTTCGTTCTATACCTTCAAGGCAATCTCCTACCTGATCGATGTTTACCGCCAGGAGGTCCCCGCCAACCGGAATCCTATCGATGTAGCGCTGTACATTTCGCTTTTCCCCAATCTGATGGCCGGCCCGATCGATCGCTACAAAGGAATTGCGGAAGCCATACGGCATCGCAGCATTTCCCTGGAAGGATTTGCGATGGGGGTTCAGCGCTTCATCATCGGATTGGGGAAAAAGGTTCTGTTGGCAAGCACACTGGCCGGCACAGTGGACAAAATTTATCAGATTCCTCCGTCGGAATTGACGACCGTTCTAGCATGGTTTGCGGCAGTCTGTTACACATTGCAGATTTATTTCGATTTTTCGGGGTATACGGACATGGCTGTCGGACTGGGGGAAATGTTCGGATTCCGGCTGATGGAGAACTTCGACTTCCCTTACCGCTCGGCCTCGATTCAGGAATTCTGGCGAAGATGGCACATTTCCCTTTCGACTTGGTTTCGAGATTATCTGTATATTCCGCTTGGGGGAAACCGCAAAGGAGAGATGCGAACCTATATCCACCTTGCGGTCGTGTTCTTCTTGTGCGGGTTGTGGCATGGGGCCAACTGGACGTTTGTGATCTGGGGTCTGTTTCATGGATTTTTTCTGGTTCTGGAGCGGGCCGGATTGGCTTCGTGGCTCAAACGAACCTGGAAACCGATCGCTCATGTTTATGCCATGCTGGTTGTAACCATTGGATGGGTATTTTTCCGATCGGCATCCTTGGGAGAAGCTACCGGCATGCTGAAGGCCATGTTCGGCGCAGCCCAGGGAGATGGTGTTGCCCAGCCTTTTGAATTTTTCTGGGATCGACACATCGGCTTCGTTTTGGTATGTTCCATCGTCTTCTCGATGCCTGTTTCCCGATGGATTATAGAAGGGAAAGAAGCATTCCTGAAATCGGTTCCTGAAACCTATCGGAATCTTCTGAACGGCGGATGGGAAATCACCACCTTGTGTGGTCTGCTGCTGGTCATGATCGCGTCGATGGCTTCTGTGGCAGCCGGTGTGTATCAACCGTTTATCTATTTCAAGTTTTGATGGTGTTCCATGAAATGCTGATGGCGCTGGGCGCCAACCCCGGGAATGAAAATGGACCCAAAAAACTGCCCAGTGCCCAGTGCCCACTATTTCACGATAAAGGATATTCATGACCCATTGTGTCGAATCATCGGTTTCGGTGACTGTCGTCATTCCTTGTTACAACCAGGGCGTTTATCTCGCAGAATCGATCGGCTCGGTCCTGGCCCAGACAATCGAGGATGTGGAAATCCTGATCGTCAACGACGGCTCGACGGATCCCGAAACGATCGAAATTCTCAATAGCTGTGATGCCCCCCGTACCCGGGTCATCCATACGACCAATCAGGGGCTGGCTGCGGCACGGAACAACGGGATTCGGGAGGCCAGAGGGCGCTATATTCTTCCCTTGGATGCGGATGATCGGATCGCACCCGGCTATTTGGAGCAGGCCGTTCGAATCTTGGAGGATAATCCGGGGATCGGGATCGTTTACGGGCATGCCGTTTTTTTCGGAGCAGTGGAAAAACCGTGGAATCTCCCCGAGTTTTCCCTTCAAGAAATGATGATCGACAATATTCTCTACTGCTCCTGTGTGTTCCGAAAGGCCGACTGGGAAGCCGTAGGCGGTTATCGGACGGACATGGTTTACGGATGGGAGGATTACGATTTCTGGCTATCCCTGATCGAGCGAGGAAGGCTGGTGTATCGGATTCCGGAAGTGATGTTTTACTACCGCATCAGTCCGGAATCCATGCTCCGAACGAAAAGCCGTGAGCAGAAAATCGAGATGTATGAGCGGGTATTCCAGCACCATCGGGAATTTTTCGAACGGAATATCCGCCTGTGGATCGATCGGCTGATCGATCTTCCTGTGGATCGCACCCGGAAATGGATGGCGCAGGTCTATGTCGATACCGGCATGGGGTACAACGAAAAGCAGACGGTCGTGGCTTTTGTCGGCGGAGATGAGCGGGCCCTGGAATTCGATATCCGTCGATTTCAGCACGTTCAAGGTATCCGAATCGATCCGGTGAACGGTCCGGCCGTTATTTGCCTGCATCGGATCCTGCTCCAGGATGCTTCGGGGCAAAAGCGGAATGCCACCATTCGATTTCACAATGCGTTGAGCGAAGAGGCCGGCCATTACGTCTTTACAAATGCCGATCCACACTGGATCCTCGATGGTGTAGACGGATCCCTATCGTCGATTCGTGTCGATTTGGATTTTTTGGCGATTGGAAACGATGCTTTCGACCGGCTTTTGAACCATCAGAACAGTCGGATTGCCGAGTTGCAACATGCGTTGCACGAGAAGACGATCCAAGTCAGCTGGCAACAGGACAGGCTGGTCCATTTAGAAACGGTTCTTCAGGACAAGGACCGTGCCATCCAGGACAAGGACCGTGCCATCCAGGACAAGGACCGCGCCATCCAGGACAAGGACCGCCATATTCGCAACATCGAACGTTCGCTGAACCGCATCAAGGGCTCGCTGATCTGGAGGACGGCGGAATTCTGTCGGAAATGGCTGGTGTTCCTGCCGATGGATCTGGTCCGGAAATCCTTTAAGACAGTCGATATCTTGCGCAGAGAAGGAATGCGGGGACTTTGGCATCATCTGTGGTTGCATTTCACCAAAGAGGATCGGGAGCCACCGGAAGAGGAGCCCGGGGTCGTTCGAATCGGCCTGACGCAGGCCGATTATGAAGTCTGGATGGAGGCCCATCGCCTGAGCGACGAGCGCCGAAGCGAGATGCATCGCCGGATCGCCGCAATGTCGGTGAAACCGAAAATCAGCATCATCGTTCCGGTGTATGAAGTCGACGGCATCTGGCTGGACAAGGCTATCCAGTCGGTTGTGGATCAGGTCTACGACAACTGGGAACTTTGCATTGCAGATGACGCTTCCCGGTCAGGGCATATCCGGGAAATTCTTCAGAAATGGGCGGAGCGGGAACCCCGGATCCAGGTACGCTTTCTTAACCGAAACCACGGAATCGCCTTGGCATCCAATGCGGCTGCAGAAATGGCGACCGGAGACTGGATCGGTTTTCTGGACCACGACGATACCCTCTCACCGGATGCGCTCTACGAGGTGGCATCGGTGCTGGAGCAGCAGCCGCAGGTCGATCTGGTGTATAGCGACGAAGACAAGATGGATCTTGAAGATCATCGGATCGAGCCGTTTTTCAAGCCGGATTACTCCCCGGATTTGATCTTGTCTCAGAATTACATCTGTCATTTCACCGTCGTTCGAAAATCCCTCTTCGATGCCGTCGGCGGTTTTCGGGACGGGTATAACGGCTCCCAAGACCACGACCTGATCTTGCGCATTCTCGAGAAAACCGATCGGGTGGCCCACATTCCGAAAATCCTCTATCACTGGCGGAAGATTCCAGGGTCGACGGCAGCCGTCTACGATGCCAAGTCCTATGCCTGGGAGGCCGGCCGAAAAGCCATCGAACAGACGCTGAAGGCGCGGGGCATCGAGGCTTCCGTGTTCTTTGGACGATGGCAGGGAAGCTATCGGGTGAAGCGAAGCATTTCCGGTAGGCCGTTGGTCAGCATACTGATTCCCTTTCGGGATCGGGCGAATCTGTTGGAGAAATGCATCCTGTCCATACTCGAAGAGTCGAGCTGGCCGACATTCGAGATCATCGGGATCGACAACGGAAGCTCGGCGCCTGAGACGGAGAAGCTCAAGCAACGGCTGGCCGATATGGATTCCCGGGTGACATTCGTCTCGTATCGAGAGCCGTTCAATTATTCCGCTATCAACAATTTCGGTGTCTCCCAGGCGAAAGGGGAGCATCTCGTTCTGATGAACAGCGACATCGAAATCATCACGCCCGCCTGGATCGAGGCCCTGCTCGAGCACAGCCAACGTCCCGAAGTCGGAGCCGTTGGAGCGAAGCTTCTCTATCCGGACGGTCGCATCCAGCATGCCGGGATCGTTGTCGGTATTTTCGGAAATGCCGGACATCCCCATCGATTCTTTCAGGCAGATGACAACGGGTATTACGCCAGACCTCATGTCATCCACAACGTGAGCGCCGTGACCGCTGCCTTGATGATGGTGAAAAAGTCTCTCTATGAAAGCGTCGGCGGTCTCGATGCGGAGCATTTGGGGATCGCCTACAACGATGTGGACTTTTGTTTAAAACTCAGGCAAAATGGGTATTTGAATGTATTTACGCCGTATTGCACGGCTGTTCATCACGAATCGGCATCGCGGGGGTATGAATCGACACCGGAAAAGCGAGCGCGTTTCGAGCGGGAGCGGTTGGTGTTTGAAAGCCGCTGGGCAGGGGTGATCGATGCCGGAGACCCATATTACAATGTGAATCTCAGCTTGAAATCCGAAGATTTCGCCATTCGACTGGAAGGCCGTGCATGAAACGCGATATTGAAGCGCTCCAAGAGGGGTGCTTCGATCTGGTCATCATTGGAGGGGGGATCACAGGGGCTTGCCTGTGTCATGATGCCGCCTTGCGCGGGTGGCGGGTGGCCCTGGTGGAAAAAGGGGACTTCGGCGGGTTCACCTCTTCGGCCTCATCCAAACTCATTCATGGCGGGATCCGCTATTTGCCGACCGGCCAATGGTGGAAGGTGCGCGAATCCGCCGAAGAACGAGCCGTTTTTCACCATATTGCTCCGCATCTGACGCGGACCGTCCCCTTTCTCGTTCCAACCTTCGATCAGGGGTTCATGAAAGGCCGAGCCGCTTTGTTGGGCGGGCTTCTTGTATACGAGGCAATTGGTGCCGGCCTGAACGCCCGGATTCGTGATCCGAACAAGCGGATTCCCTCGAGCCGCTTTATCGGGAAGCATGAACTGCTTCGTCGCTTTCCGCTTCTCAGCCGTCTCGACGGTCTGACCGGCGCCTATGTGCTCTATGAATCCCACATGGTGAGCTCGGAGCGGATGACGTTGGCCTTTATTCAGAGCGCGCAGCGAAACGGCGCGGTGATCGCCAACTATGTCCAGGTGGTTGATTACCTTCAATCCCGGGATCACACGGTTGTCGGAGTTGTCGCCGAAGATCGCTTGGGAAAACAGCGGTTCGAAATCCGGGCGCGGATCACTGCGAATGCTGCAGGCCCCCACATCCCATGGGTGAACGATTTGCTGCCCGGTTTACGATTGAAAAAACGACCTGCCGGATATTCCAAGGGGGTTCATCTGGTGACCCGTCAATGCTTGCCGGATCATGCCCTGACACTGACGACCCAACGGAAAATCCAGGGAATGGTGACCAGGGGAGGAAGGCATGTTTTCATCATTCCATGGCGAAACCGTTCCTTGATCGGGACGACGAATGTTCCGTATTCAGGAGACATCGACGATGTTTGCGTGACGCAGCAAGATATCCTCGATTTTCTTGAAGATCTCAACCAGTGCCTTCCCGGTTTGAATCTCGGTGTCGATGATCTTCATTACGCTTGGGCCGGACTCTATCCGCTTCTGGTCCGGGAGATCAAACCGGACACCTATCAGGGAACCGGGGAATACCAAATCATCGATCATGAAAAGCGAGACGGAATCCAAGGGATCGTGACGGTATTCGGAGCGAAATATACCACGGCCAGGCGGGTTGCCGAAAAAGCGGCGGATCGAATCGGCCGAAAGCTGGGCAAACCGATGCTGGGGCGATTGGCCCGCAATCGAAGGCTTGTCGGGGGGGAAATTCGGAATCTCTCTGTGGAGCGACAAGCTCTTTGCCGTCTTTATGAAGATCGGCTTCCCGAAGACACTCTCGACCATTTGTTTTCGATGTACGGAATGGAAGTGCACGCCCTGATGCCATCCAAACAGGAGGAAGAACACTTGCTCCAACGCATTGCCCCGGATCAACCGGTCATTCGGGCGCAAGTTGTCCATGCCCTTCAATCTGAAATGGCCTTGACGCTCTCGGATGTCCTCTTTCGGCGAACTGATCTGGCTTCTACGGGGTATCCGGGTCGGGAAGCCGTGCTCTGGGCTGCGGAAACCGCAGGCCGTCATTTGGGATGGGATGAAGCCCGGAAGCGATCGGAAATCGAAGCCTTCGAACGTTCCTATGCCGTGATTCGGGCCGTTCAGGGAAAACCGGAGATGCCGATCGAATGAGTGAACCGAAGGAGAGTTGTTTGAATCACGGCCCCATTCCATCCGATGGACGATGGAAGCGCATGTGGGGCCGGATGCGCCATATGGCGGATCGAACCGGATGGACGGCCGATCCCTGGCTGCTTCGGCTCATGCTGATCGCCCTGATCGTTCGGCTACTCGTCATGCCTTTTTTCGCTCATGTCGACTTTTTGAGCGAGTATTCCCGCATCTATCGTAGCATCCAGCAGGGCAATCCGTTCTTGTTTCCATCTCGAGCTCTCGTCACCCTCATTGAATGGATCACCCTCGTTTGTGTGGCCCCCCTCCTGCCGGAAAACGGCGCTTTCTTGATGCTCGATGATCCCCTTCAGCCGACTGCCAGGTTGCAGGATTATTTCCTTTTTGTGAGTGATCCAGGCATTTACCGAACCCTGTTTTTACTCAAACTTCCGTATCTTGCTTTCGATGTGGCTACGGCCTTGGTCTTGGCGCGAATGCTTCAGTCCAGTCCCCGGCGGCGGATGGCGATATCGCTTTGGTTGTTCAATCCAATGACGATATATGCCTTTTATGTGTTTGGCCGTTATGAGTCCATTGCCCTGTTTTTCATTGCGTGGACGCTTTCGTTGCTCCACCGAAACCAGTTTCTTGGGGCCGCTTTCGCTTTTGGATTGGCGATTCATTGCCGTGAAATTATCTGGATGTATGTTCCCTTGTTCGTGTTGGCTCTTTGGCGGGATTTGAACGCAAACAAAGCGCTTCGGAAAACCCTCGTCTGTATCAGTCTCGTTCTGATTTCCTTGGGGCTTACCGTGGTCATTCGGTGGTTGTTCGGGGGGGCTTCTCCCTTGTCCGTTTCCGGAAGAAGCGAATCGGATTTCGGCCATGCCCTTTTTGGGATGCAGATTGGATGGATGCTGCCTTTTTTCATGGGGTATGCCCTGGTATGTGTCTGGCTGTGGGAAACCCAAACCCGATCTCCCATGGTTCGCTTTGGTATTGCGGCCAATGCGGTATTGATCGGCGTATTTCTTTTTGCGACCCACAGCGCCCATTATCCGTCTTGGATGATGGTCTTTCCGTTGGCGCTGATGGCTGCAGAAAAAATCACGATTCGGCCGATCGTCTTGTTTTCGATATCTTGGGTTTTGTATTGGCTACTTCATACCGATGCCGGGGTGTTCACGTTGTTTCTGGCTTCTCCCCTGTCCGTCAATTTCTTCGGATGGCGCACCCTCCCTCAGCTTTATATGGAATGGTTCGGACAAGAAGGCGGCCTACTCAGTTTGGATCATGCTCAATTACTCGTTCATAACCTGTACGGGGCATGCCTCGTTTATTGGGGTTGGCGCCTCTTTCGAACGGATGGACATGAAAGGACTTCGTGACAACTTCTTGTGCAAGGGGGTGGTGATCCTGCTTTGGATGATGGCAGTGCCCGCTTTTTCGGGAGATCACGATCCGATTGCCTTCGATGCCGATGCAGCATGGACCCTTCATGATATTCAGAAACATCCACACGGTGTATTCATGATGACGGGGCCTGATCCTTATTGGATTTCCCCAATGGTCCATATCCCCATTCATTCGGTGCATGGGTTTTTCGGCGATCTTCAGATCGAATCATGCTCCGGGCCGTTGATGATCCAGCTTTTTTGGGATACGGATTCCACCGCGTACAGCGAGATAGGGAGTTATCGATTTCCAGGGAATCCGGATCCATCGGGAACAATGGCCTTTTGGCTTCCTTTCGATTCCGAATGGCTGAAGCGTGCTTCGATGCAATCCTCCCGGATTCGAACGCTTCGGATGGACATCGAATCGTCCCACCCTTGTATGGTTCGTATCCGACAACTGGGAATCGCCCGATCGCCGAGACCGGATCTTGCAGCATGGATACCTGCCGAGATTCGGTATCCGGTGTTGGAGCGGGATATTCCTTCGGATGTTTCGGAATTTGGCCAATGGCAACCCCATGATCTCGAGTTCGATGATGATGGGTTTTGGAGAGTCATTGGAGAAGATCCATTTTGGGTCTCTCCTGTTTTGAACCTTTCTCTGCGGCGGGTGAAGGCCATTGCCGTCGAGATGCGCTTTTCCCATATCGGCTCTCGGAAAAGCGTTCCTTTTCAGGTGTTTTGGAAAACCTATGGATTCGATTTTGACGAAAAGCGAAGTTTTCGGTTTCGGGTGGCTCCCCGGGAAGGGGGAGTGCGGTATGTGTTGCCGCTCGAGACCTTGCCACAGGAGGAGTTGCTTCAGCATATTCGGATCGACCTCGATGGTTGTCCGGAGTGTCATGCCCGAATTGTCTCGATGAAATTTCTGTCGGGAGAAATCGGATCCTATGTGGATCAGGTTCCCCGTCAGATCACCTACGCGTTGGGCCGCAATATTTACGGAAGAAGGCTTTTAGAAGATATTTGGGCGAATCTTCGAAGAGATCCGGGATTTTTGCTCTTCTATTTTGCGTGCTTGGTGGGATGCCTCGGAATGCTGTATCGGTTACGAAAATGGAATGGATGAAATGGATCGTGAAAACAGGGGGCAGAAGTCAGAAGTCGGGAGAAAAGCGTTTGAAGCCTGTTTTCATGAATAGATGCGGCGATGGTCATGACTCCTCAACAACGATATCATTCGATCATGAAAAGCCCTACTACTTCTAACCATTCCGCAACCATTCTGCACATTGCGCCGACGCCGTTTTTCGCCAATCGGGGATGTCACATTCGCATCCGAAACGAAGTCGAAGCCCTTCAGAAAATGGGATGGCGCTGTATCGTCTGCACCTATCATCATGGAAACGATGTCGCAGGAATCGATATTCGGCGCATTTCGGGTATACCGGGGTACAACAAGACGACGGCAGGATATTCCCCTTTCAAATTCCTGGCCGATATCCTCTTGTTTTTCCAAGTGCTGAAAACCATTCGAAAGAAGCGGCCAAGCATTCTCCACGGGCATCTTCACGAAGGCGCCCTGATTGCATGGGCTGCGGCCAGGTGCTTTCCGGGTCGCCACATGCAGGTGGTCATGGACATGCAAGGCAGTTTGAGTGGGGAGCTCCAAGCCTATGGAGCATTCCGCAACCCGATGCTCCTTGTTCTCTTTCGTTCTTTGGAACGATGGATCGATCGGCTGCCGGACAAGATCGTCTGCTCATCCGTTCAAGCGCGACAAATGGCGATCGATATGTTTCAGGTCCCTGAGCATCGGATCACCTGGCTCGGGGATGTCGTGCCGGATCGGTTTTTTCGACAAGGCCCGCTTCCCGATGCGGTGCCTTCGGGAGTCATCCCTTCGGGCCGCTTCGTTGTGGTCTATGCAGGATCCTTGCTGCCGGCAAAAGGAGTGGACCGGGTGTTGGACGCCATCCGACGGATGACGGTCTATCGAGATCGTATATGTTTCGTTCTGATCGGCTATCCCGAGGATCCGGTTCGCCGGTTCGTGGAAGAGAATCGACTGAAAGACATGTGTCTCGTTCCGGGAGAAGTTCCTTACGATCGGCTTGCAGGATGGTTGCAGGCTGCGGATTTGGGAATCGAGCCGAAATGGTCCGATTCCGGGGAAGCATCTGGGAAGTTGATGCACTACATGGCATCGGGGTTGCCGGTGGTCTGTTTCGATTTGCCGTTCAATCGATTCCTGGCGGCCGAAAGTGCGTACTATGTCGATCCGGGGCGACCCCAGGCCATGGTCGAGGCTGTTCTCGAGGCCATGAAGGATCGGGAAGGTCGAATCGAGAAGGGGAGGTGTGCTCGTGAGCGGGCGAAAGAGCTGTTTTCCTCCGAGGCGCTTGGGGAGCGCTTGATTCGGTTGTACGGTCTTGGTTGATGTTTCGGACAAAGCTACTTTCTTAGGGTTTGCGGACTCATGATACGTGCCGGAGTTCTGAGCGCCGTCTTGGCGGTTCAACGAAAATGGAGAGTTCATGTGTGGTATCTGTGGTTTTAGTTGGAACGACCCCGATTTGGTTCGGAGAATGAACGATCGCTTGATTCATCGAGGGCCCGATCAAGACGGCATTTACTGTTGTGATCATGTGTCTTTGGGACATCGCAGGTTGAGCATCATCGATCTCAGCGAAAACGGCCGTCAACCCATGTTCAACGAGGATGGAACGCTGTGCCTGGTGTTCAACGGTGAAATATACAATTATCGGGAGCTTCGTCGGGAACTGATCCAAAAAGGGCATGTCTTCCGAAGTCATTCGGATTCCGAGGTCATTTTGCATGCGTGGGAATCGTATGGGGTTGCGGCCCTCGATCGATTGAGGGGAATGTTCGCTTTCGCCCTCTATGAAGACTCGTCCAAGCGGATCACCCTGGTACGGGACCGAATTGGAATCAAGCCGCTTTATTATGCCGTTCGCTCCGATAGACTCATCTTCGCTTCGGAAATCAAGGCCATTCTCGAGTGGGATCGGATCGAGCGAAAACTCCATCCACAAGCCTTGTACGATTATCTCGGATTCGAATTCGTACCCGCTCCGGATACGTTTTTTGAAGGAATTTACAAAATCCCGGCAGGCCATTTCTATGTGTGGGAAGATGGGAGAGGATCCCTTGTGCGTTATTGGGATCTGCATATGAAACCGGCTGACCCCATGCCGACTTTCGAAGAAGCGGTTGAGACCGAGCGGCGCCTTCTTGAGGAAGCGGTTGTCAGTCACCTGATCAGCGATGTGCCCTTAGGCGTATTTCTTTCCGGCGGTCTCGATTCGAGTGCGTTGGTCGCCATGATGCATCGGAACGGTTCCGGTCCGCTTCGGACCTTTACGATCGGATACCGGGATCCTTCCTTCAGTGAAATGGAATATGCCAAGGTGGTGGCAGATCATTTCGGAACGGACCACCATATCTTGATGATCGATGATCTGAAACCCGCATACGTCGAGCAGTCCTTGTGGCATTTGGATGAGCCGATGACCGATTTGTCCGCCGTCCCGCTTTTTTTGTTGTGCCGGCAGGCCAAAGAGCATGTGACCGTTTGCTTGAGCGGTGAAGGTGGGGATGAGAGCTTCGCCGGGTATGACCGGTTCAAGGCGAGTCGGTTGTACCGGTGGTATCGCTATGTTCCGGAGGGGATTCGTAACGAGGTGATTTCCCGACTGGTCGATCGCTTACCGGATCAGCCCCAGAAAAAAGGTTTGATCAACATGCTCAAACGGTTCGCAAGCGGAGCAAAGCTTCCTGAAGAAGCCATGCATTTGCGGTGGCAATATTTTCTCGATCCGGAATTGGCGGATCCGCTGTTTCATCCGGATTTCCGCCGACATCTTTCTTTCGATCCTTTTCGCCGGATACGTGCGTATCGGACGCTTTGTGACGCCGAAGATCCGGTGAACCGGGAAGTGTATCTGGATATGCGCTTCATGATGACCGACAGCGTTCTGATGAAAGTCGACAAGATGAGCATGGCCAGTGCGCTCGAGATTCGTGTCCCGCTGTTGGACCATGTCTTTGTCGAATTCATGGCGTCTCTTCCCGGAAATTGGAAGCTCAAAGGGCTGACCACCAAACATGTGTTCCGGCAATCCTTGAAAGGAATTCTTCCGGATCGGATCGTTTACCGGGGCAAGCAAGGGTACAGTCTTCCCATCAAGAATCTACTGCGAAACGAATTGAAATCGTATATGATTGATCTGCTGAAGTCATCGACCATCATTCGCGAAACGATGAATCTTTCGGTGATCGATCGACTGATCGAAGAGCATCTTCAGATGCGGCACAACCATAACCACATGTTGTGGGCATTGATGAATGTTGCCATTTGGCATCGACGGTTTTTTCGATGATCGAACCCGACGACTTCGACAGTCTCCTTAGATAACGAACCGTCATCGATAAGACGATGTTTTTTGCGGCGATTGGGGGCAGGTAGAAAACAGAAAAGGGAGATTGAAACGTGAATGTTTTGGTGACCGGAGGGACGGGCTTTACAGGAAAGGCGTTGGTCCGCCGATTGCTTCAGGACGGCCATCATGTCGTCGCATTGGATTACAAAGAAGGTCTCAAGACGCAAGAGCTTCGGGATTGGGGGGCAGAGGTGGTCATCGGCAGTGTGACCGATCCCGAGGTGGTGGAGCGTTGCATGAGAGGCATCGACGTTGTCCATCACTTGGCTGCGGCTTTTCGGGAATTGGACGTTCCCAATCGATACTACTACGAAGTCAATGTCAACGGCACCCGAACCGTGCTGGATGCCGCTTGGCGGCATGGAGTACGCAAATTCATCTATTGCAGCACCTGCGGAGTGCACGGAAATATCGATCATCCGCCGGGAGACGAAACCTCACCGATTCATGCCGCGGATTACTATCAGCAGACAAAATACGAAGCTGAACCCGTCGTGCTGTCCTATTTTCAAAAGGGGTTGAAAACAGTCATCCTTCGACCTGCAGCCATTTATGGCCCCGGAGATCCTGAGCGGTTTTTCATGATCTTCAAACGGGTGGCCAGTGGTGTGTTCCCGATGTTCGGAGACGGGAAAACCCTGTATCATCCGTTGTACATCGATCATTTGGTGGATGCTTTTGTGTTGAGTATGGCCGAAGGAAAAGGGGACGGTGAGGCCTATCTCATTGCAGACGAGCATTATCTGACCATCGAGGAGTTGGTCCGTCGAACCGCCAAGGTGTTGGGAGTTCGGGTGAGAATTCCCCATTTCCCGCTTCTTCCGGCCAGGATCGCGGGGCATGTCTGTGAAGCCGTCTGCAAGCCGTTTCACATCGCTCCGCCGATTTTTCCGAGAAGGGTGGACTGGTTTCGTCAGAACCGGGCTTTCAAAATCGACAAGGCGAAGCGCGATCTGGGATACCGGCCAACGATCGATATCGACGAGGGGTTGAGAAGGACCGCTCAGTGGTATCGAGAAGAAGGATTGCTTTCGTGACGAATGGATCTTTTTCAACAATTGGCAGATGATCACGGCTGGTGTCTCCCGGCTTGGAAAATGGATATGGGTGATCATTTGGAGAACGTTCGTGCGCGAAAGAAATGGCTGTGGGTGAAGGTCTGTTTCGGGTTGGGTACGTTCGCTCTGTTGTTCTGGCTTTTCGATCCGAAGGCTACCCTTGCGATGTTGGCAACGGCCAGCATCCCCCATCTATTTTTGGCGTTGCTGAGCGGTGTCGTCGTTTTGATGGCCCGATCGCTGCGTTGGCTGGTGATCATGCGGGATATGGGGTTTCAGGCCCGATTCTGGCGGATCGTCGAGATTTATGGCATCAGCCTTTGGTTCAATACCTTTTTGCCCGGAAGCGTCGGGGGGGACGCCTACAAAGTGTACGGTCTGATCCAGGATGGTTCCAAGCCGATTCAATCCTTTGCGACGGTTCTGATGGAACGGTTGAGTGGACTGGGGGCGCTGGTTTCGATCGCCATTTTTTCGGTAATGGGTTTTGGCCATCTAATGCCGATCCCCTCGTGGATGCTTCTCAGTCTCATTCTGATGGTTGCAGCCCTGGTTTCCGGAGTTCTGTTTTCGGTACGACTGATTGAGCCGGGCGCGCGGATGTTACGGCAGCGATTTCCCCGGATGTGCAAGCGGATGACGGATGAGCGAATCCGGTTGCTGGCGGATGTATTTCAAGATTTGATCCGCAACAAACGTCTTCTGCTGCGCGCCTATATTCTGGGCGTGCTGCTGCAGCTATTGGTGCTCGTTTCCTATTATGTCGTCTCCCTTGCTCTGAACGAGCGAATATCCATTCTGTTTTTTCTGGTCTTTTTTCCGTTGATCGAGATCGTCTCGCTGATTCCCATCACCGTGAACGGAATGGGAATCCGGGAGTTGATGCTCGCCGTTTTTCTGCAATATGCGGGGGTAGGCCCTTCCTATGCCATTGGTTTTTCGATTCTGTTACGACTCATCCTGGTGGTGCTGGCTCTTGCGGGAGGCTTGCTTCTAGTGGTGCGGCCAGGAACGGTTGGAAACCGGCCGGAGAATGTATTCAAATGAAAAAAACCCATGTGTCGGTCACTGCTGCGTCCAGTGCGATCGATCGATACCGTTCGGTGATCGTGGGAAATTCATCAATAACGTATCTGATTCGATATGAAGGCTCGATGTTGTTGTCCGCAATACCTGGGGCTGTCGGAATATTCCTTCGCTCCAAGATTTGGCCCGGGCTTTTCGGCAGTTGCGGAAAGGGCTGTTTGTTTGGGAACCATGTGGTTCTACGCCATCCGCACCGCATTCATCTCGGAGACCGGGTGGTGGTCAGCGACGGGTGTATTTTGGATGCGCGCAACGACGATACGGACGAAGCGATGGCTCTTGGAAACGACGTCATGTTGTCGAACGATGTCGTGATCCATTGCAAGGGCGGCACAGTCCGGATTGGCGATGGAACAGGCATCAATGTCCAGACCATCATTCAATCCGTCGACGTCAACCCCGTTCGGATTGGAAGAGACGTCATCATCGGCCCGCGCTGTTATATTGTCGGTGGCGGCAGCTACCGCACGGATCGCCTGGATGTGCCGATTCGCCTTCAAGGAATCCGGAAGGACGGGGGGCTCGTCATCGAAGACGATGTGTGGCTTGGCGCCAATGTAACGGTGATGGGCGGTGTTGTCGTTCACACGGGAAGCGTCGTTGCTGCCCATGCGGTCGTTACGCATTCGGTGCCGCAACGCGGGATATGCATGGGCATTCCGGCCCGAGTCGTCCGGATTCGGGGACAAGGGGATGTCGCCCACAACATATGATGACTTTCACGAAAACATGTGGCGACAAAACAGTTTGAAAACAGGTTCGCTTCTTTTAGGGGGGATATGTATCCTCCTCATGATGTTTGTCGGTATGATACCGGTCAAGGATGCAATGGCATCCATGCCCCATGCCCGCGTGGTGTGGCTGCAGGACATCGGCGACGGAAAAGACGTGTTCGCAAGAGGGGACCGATTGCGTCTGATGGGATGGGATTCGCTCGATGGAAAAGGTGAGCGGCCGATTCTTCAGAAAGCCGGCGCGTATCGGCGTCCCCTGATGACCCCCGATGGGTCGGCTGTCGTTTATTCCATAGGAAATGGTGAGTCGGTCCAGATGGTCGGATGGGGGGGAAGGGGATTCCGATCTTTGGGGACAGGTGTTGCCATAGCGGTATGGAGCGATCCTCGGACGAGGAAGCAATGGGTGTATGCGGCCCAGGATCCGAGAGCGAGCGATTCGGTGAACGAACGATTCGGAAGAATCATCCGCTTCCCGCTCGACAAGCCGGGGGCCATCGAAGAGGTATGGAGTCGGTCGATCGTCGGAATTGAAAATTTTCAGCTCTCCCGCGATGGGAAACAAGCGAGTGGAACCTTTCCCTGGCCGATGGTCGGCATTGCCCAGGTGGCGCAACAACGGTTCGATGTTTATGGACAAGGATGCTGGGCCTCCTTGTCCCCGGACAACAGTGCCATTCTGGCTTTTTTTGACGGGATGCACCGAAACTGGTGGATGCGTTCGCCTACCCATGAATCCCCGTGGAAGGTGAACATCGCCACGGCTCCCGGAGTCGACGGCCATGAAGTCTATCATCCGAGGTGGAGCAATCATCCCCTGTATTTTGTCCTTACGGGTCCTTATCGCCATCAAGTCGGGCCCAATGCCATTCTGGGAGGGGGATCACAGGTCGAAGTCTACTTAGGGAAATTTTCGAGGGATCTGATGAAGGTCGAATCCTGGGTGCGGGTCACCAACAACGAAAAAGGGGACTTCTATCCGGATGCCTGGCTGGAAAATGGGAAGCACTTCGATCTCGATGTCAGGGCAATCGGCGGTAGGTTAGCCGAGAATCGGCCCATAGCGAAACCATTGGATCGTCGATCGATAGAAGCCACCCTGGTCGAGATGAGCGGGATACCGGATCCACAGGACATTCTACCGTATCGAAACGCCCTGGCCGTTTATCGGTATACCCTTCATCCCGAGGATCGGGATGCGTTTATACAGGCTGAGATTCTTGTGGCGCACTGGGTGATTCGGAACGGGAAGAAACTTGTGGGGTATCCGAGAGTTCCGGGACAGGCTTACCGGATGACAATCGAAGACATGGCGTTGCATCCCGAATGGGAAAGTGAGCGCATGATCCGGGACATGGATGCCTGGGATCTTCCCCTGTATGTCGATGTGTCGGGATAAGCCCGCAAGGACTTCGGCTCGGCCATCTTTCTATTTGGATTGGTTCAGCGGCTTCTTCGGGCGTGCAGGCTTTTTGAGATAGATCGCCGTGATGGATTCATGGCTCGGGGGTGGATTTGCTCCCTTGCCTTGAGCGTGAAATCCGAAGATCTTGCCGCTAGGTTGACGGAGTAACCTGTGGGCGAACGACATTGGAGGGAATGTATTCGAAATGTGCTTGATCACAGACTGATCCCGCTGCTCTGCACGGGTCTGCTGATCCGCCTGCTGCTGATGCCGTTTTTTGCCCACGTTGATTTTCTATCCGAATACGGCAGGATGTACCAGGTGGTCGCCACCGGAAATCCGACACTCTACCTGGGCCGGATCGTTGTCGTGTTGATCGAGCAGGTCTTTCTCCGATTGTTTCTCCCGCTCTTGTCGGATGCCGATACCATGTTGCGTTTCAAGGACATGCAACAGTCGACAGCCGAGCTGACCGACTATTTTTTCTTCGTGAGTGATCCCCAGATTTTTCGAACCCTGTTTCTCCTGAAGATTCCATACCTTCTCTTTGACTTGGGGACCGTTTGGGTGCTGTTGCGGCTGATGTCTGGAAAGACCTTGCAGAAAACGGCCATTTGCCTGTGGCTCTTCAATCCGATTACGCTCTATGCGTTTTATGTCTTCGGCCGTTTCGAATCCATTCCGATCTTTTTCTTGGCATTGACACTGCTCTTGTTGCAGCAAGGGCGATGGATCGCTTCGGCAGCTGCTCTCGGGCTCGCCCTGAACTGCCGAGAAATAATCGTGCTGTATCTGCCCCTGTATGCATTTTCCCTTTTCGACAGGAATTGGAATCGAAGTGTCGTGACGCGCCGGGTCATTCCGGCAGGGGCTGTTCTATCCCTGATGACGATTCTGCCGTTTTGGATGAAAATACGTTTTGAAACACCGCTTGCTGGGGGGGCTACCATGCATGATCTGGATGCCGTTCGGGCCTTGTTCGGGATGCAGCTCCATTGGTTCGAGCCTTTCATCTTTTGTTATGCGGCCATTTGTCTATGGTTGATTGAAGATCGATCCCTGGATGCCTT
>Ga0272446_1002874_pt1 | contig 22647 bp, 19 predicted proteins | sample YNPCB0061_FD_194587 | JGI IMG/M metagenome (GOLD analysis project Ga0272446, IMG submission 194587) | Hot spring microbial mat communities from Yellowstone National Park, WY, United States - YNP-CB-006-1 | ecosystem: Environmental > Aquatic > Thermal springs > Hot (42-90C) > Sediment | place... | reverse complement strand
TGGGGGGGGGTTGGGGTTAACCGGGTTTCCCCCACGCCCCCGCCCCGCAGGGGCATGGGGAAACCGGGTTTCCCCATGCCCCCACCCGCGGGAGGGTGTGGGAGGGCGCAGCCCTCCCAGGAAGAACCTGTTTTCATCCCGTCGGTGTGCGGCGGAGCCGCATGGACGGCTGACGTGAACATAATCTCTCTGAGTGGGGTGTGGGGAAACCAGGTTTCCCCACGCCCCTGCCCGTAGGGTGAACAGAGGCCCCGCCCGGGAGGGACCGGGCGAGTCGGGCCCTCCCGGGAACATGGGCTTGCCCCCCTGTTGCGCGGCGCAGCCGCGATGCACTACGAAGGTCATCACCATGCTCCGTCTCTCCCAAGAAGTAGCCACCGCGGTTGACGAGGGCCAGGCGGTCGTGGCGCTGGAAAGCACACTGATCAGTCATGGCTTGCCGTACCCGCAGAACCTGGAGATCGCGCTGGCGCTGGAAGCCGAGGTGCGCGCGGCGGGCGCGGTTCCGGCAACGATTGGCGTGGTGGGCGGGACGCCGACCGTGGGTCTCGGGCCGGCGGATCTGGAGCGCTTTGCCACGGGCGGGGCCGCGGTGCGAAAGCTCTCGCGCCGCGATCTGGCGGCATGCATCGCCCAGGGCGCCGATGGCGCCACCACCGTCGCCGCGACGATGGCCCTCGCTGCCGCCGCGGGCATCGCCGTCTTCGCCACCGGCGGCATCGGCGGCGTGCATCGGGATGCCGCCCGCACCTGGGACGTTTCGGCGGATCTGATCGAACTGGCCCGCACTCCGGTGCTGGTGGTTTGCGCCGGGGCCAAGGCCATTCTCGACCTGCCGGCCACGCTGGAGTACCTCGAGACTCTTGGCGTTCCCGTGGTGGGCTACGGCACCGCCGAGTTTCCAGCCTTCTACACCCGCAGCAGCGGGCTGCCCGTGCCGGCGCGCGCCGACCACCCGGAAGAGGTCGCTCGCCTCTGGGTTGCCCAACGTTTGCATTCAGCCGTGGCGGCGCCCGGTGGGATGCTGCTGTGTGTGCCGCCACCCGATGAGGTCGCCCTGCCCTCCGCCACGGTGGAGGCCGCCGTTAGCCGCGCCCTGGCCCGCGCCGAGGCTGCCGGCGTGCGCGGCCCGGCGGTAACCCCGTTTCTCCTCTCCACGGTGGCCGAGGAGACGCGGGGTGAAAGCATGGCCGTCAACCTTGGGCTGCTGCGCCAGAATGCCCGCGTCGCTGCCCGCGTCGCCAGCGCCCTGGCCGCCCGGTCCTGGTAGCCTTCGATGGTCTTTGAATACATAATCCGCTCTAGCCCGCGCAGGTGGCCTTCGCATTCCGTAGCCGAGGGCGTATGGTCTTTGAATACATCATCCGCTCTAGCCCGCGCAGGCGGCCTTCGCATTCCGTAGCCGAGGGCTTGAGCCCCACGGCCAGCCCGGCATACCGGATGAATTTCTCAAAGACCATCGCAGGCGTGGCGTTTGCGATCCGGCAGACCATTCCCTCAAGAAGGGGCGCGTTCCCTGGCCGGCGCGGCACGCTTGTCGGTAAAAGTACATGTTCACACCTGGGGTAACCCACGCGCCGGCGAGCGAGAGCGTTTCGCCCCCGTCGCGTGTCCGCGGGCAAGATGCCCGCGCTCCCAGGAGAAATGTGAACACGTACCGGTAAAAAAACCCTTGACAAGTTGTCATATCGCAACTATACTTGGCATCGCAGCCATCAGAATGATGGCCGCTGGAACGCACCCTCAACACAACCCGCGCGCGCTTAACCCCGATACGTTGAGTGCAAGTGAAGAATGGCTGTGGAGATGCCACGCCTGCCCGCAAGGGCGGAATTCTTTTGTGTCTTTTTTTTACGCTAGGCGAGGAGCACGGATCGATGCTCAAACGGACAACATCCATCTGGGAACTGACTGACGCACAGGCTCTGGGGCAGGATCCCGAGGTTGAACCTATCATCGAAGAACTTGAGGACCTGACCCACGAGACCGCCGAGCAGTCCCGTGGCACTGAGCCGGCCCTCGACCCTGTGCAGCACTATTTGCAGGAAATCGGCCGTGTTTCACTGCTGACGGCGAGCGAGGAGGTGGAACTGGCCGAGCGGATCGAGCGCGGCAATCTTGCCGAAGAGCGTCTGAAGGCGACGGATCTGTCGCCAGAAGCGCGGCGCGCCCTGGAGCAGGACGTGCAACTTGGCCAGGACGCGCGGCGTCACCTGATCCAGGCCAATCTGCGCCTGGTGGTCAGCATCGCCAAGAAGTACGTCGGGCGTGGGCTGTCGCTGCTGGATCTCATCCAGGAAGGCAACATCGGCCTGATGCGCGCGGTGGAGAAGTTCGATTACCGCAAGGGCAATCGCTTCAGCACCTACGCCACCTGGTGGATCCGCCAGGCCGTGACGCGCTCGATTGCCGAGCATGGCCGGACCATCCGGCTGCCCGTGCATATGAGCGAGTCGGTTGGGCAGGTGAAGCGCGCCTCCGAGCGGCTGGCGCAGTCGCTGGAGCGGCAACCCACGGCGGAGGAGATCGCCATTGCCCTGGGACAGCCGGTGGACCGCATCCAGCGCGTGCTGGAGGCCGCGCGTCGGCCCGTGTCGCTCGAGACGCCGGTCGGCGACGAAGGCGAGCACACCCTGGGGGATTTTCTCACCGATGAGGAGATCCCCTCGCCCACCGACTTTGCCTCGACGCAACTGCTCCGCCGCGATCTGGCCAATGCCCTGGATCACCTGAGCGAGCGGGAGCGCCGGATCATCGACCTGCGCTACGGGTTGGTGGACGGGCGCCGGCGCACGCTGGAGGAAGTCGGTCGCGCCCTGGGGATGACCCGCGAGCGCGCCCGGCAGATCGAGGCCGAAGCCCTGCGTCGCCTGCGCAGCCCCGATGTGGGCCAGCATCTACGGGATTATCTGGAGTGATGTCGGATGGTACGCGAGGGGGGTGTGGCAATGCCACACCCCCCTCGGTATTTCCCTAGAACCGCGCTCCGCGATTGCTGTTCCGCAGTTCATCGAAACAGGCGCTGCAATACACCGGCTTGGTGCCCCTGGGCACAAAGGGCACGGTCGTCTCCTGACCGCAGTTGGCGCAGGTGGTTTTGTAGGTGACCCGCTCGCGCACCCCGCCGGCAGCCATTGGGGGGCGGGGAGGGCGTTCCTCCCGCGGGGCGCCGTTGTTCATGGCGGCCTTCCGGGCCTGACGGCACGACGGGCAGCGCGTCGGTTCGTTGACAAACCCCTTTGAGGCGTAAAACTCCTGCTCGCCCGCTGTGAACACGAAGTCCATCCCGCAATCCCGACACGTAATGGTCTTGTCCGCGAAGCTCATCGCTCGCCACTCCTTGCCGAAGGTCCTTTGCCGCAGTGATTGGTCCGTGCCAGGGTTGCGAGCAGGTTCGCCCTTGAGCCCAAGGGTGTCGGGGTGGCTATGCCCATCGCCTTCGCCTAAGCCGTCCCATTGCCCCCATATTATAAACACTTTTCAGGGTGACGCAAGACCTTTGCCGCTCGGATGTGGCTTTCTGACGCCAAATCGAGAAGTTTTTCACCAACGGGGATGGAAAGGTTCCCGTGGAGGAAACAGGGGCGGGCACCAACCGGCTGGTGGAGGGCCTGCGGCCCTCCAATCCTCCCTGCCGGAAGGCGACCCCGCGTACCTCCTGAACAGGAGCAACCAGCTCAGGAGAGTTCCAGAGGCGCCCAGGCCGCTATCGCCGCGGAGTGGTTCGCATCAACCAGGTGGAACTGCTGCGGTTCGCTGGCCCGCTGGGTGCGTGCGGCTGCAGCAATGAACTCGCGGAACAGCGGATGGGGCTGATTGGGGCGCGACAGGAATTCCGGGTGGAACTGGCTGCCGACGAACCAGGGGTGCTCGCGGAGTTCGATAATCTCAACCAGGCGTTGATCCGGTGAAAGACCGCTGATCAGCAGGCCTGCCTCCTCCAGCACCTCGCGGTAGCGGTTGTTGAACTCGAAGCGGTGACGGTGGCGCTCGTGGATCAGGTCCTGCCCGTAGGCGGCGTGGGCGCGGGTGCCCGGCACGAGCCGGCAGGGGTACGTGCCCAGGCGCATGGTCCCGCCCTTGTTGGTCACATCGCGCTGGTCGGGCATCAGGTCAATCACCGGATGGGCGCAATGCGGAGCGAATTCCGTGCTGTTCACATCGAGGGTACCGAGCACGTGGCGGGCGAAGGCGATCGTGGCACACTGCATCCCCAGGCACAGACCCAGATAGGGCGTGGCGGTGCGCCGGGCGTAGTCGGCGCTGAGGATCTTGCCTTCGATGCCGCGGTCCCCAAAGCCGCCCGGCACGACAATACCGTAGACCTTACTCAGGAGCCGATCGGGGCCTTCGCGCTCAACCTGTTCGGCAGACACCCAGTGGACATCAATGTCAAGTTCCTGGTGCAGGCCGGCATGGCGCAGGGCTTCGATCACGCTGATGTAGGCATCTCTGAGTTCAACGTACTTCCCGACCAGGGCGATCGGCAGCACGCGCTTGGGCTGGCGGATCATGCGCACCAGTTCCTGCCAGGCGCTGAGATCGGGCGGCGGGGTCTTCAAGCCGAGGTGGCGGCAGAGGTAATCACCCAACCCGGCCGTTTCTAGCACCAGAGGCACATCGTAGATCGAGTCGACCGTCTGGAGCGGAATGACGGCGCGCGAGTCGACATCGGTGAAAAAGGCAACCTTGTCGCGCAGTTCATCGGAGATAGCAAAATCGGCGCGACAGATGATCACATCGGCCGTGATGCCAACGTTCCGCAGGGCCATGACCGAATGCTGGGTGGGCTTGGTCTTCAGTTCGCCGGTGGAGGCAATGTGGGGCAAGAGGGTCACGTGGATATAGAGCACATTGTCACGTCCCACGTCCTTGCGCATCTGCCGGATAGCCTCCAGGAAGGGCAGGCTTTCGATATCGCCAACGGTGCCGCCGACCTCAACGATCACCACATCGGCGTTGCTCTGCTGGCCCACGGCGATGATCCGCGCCTTGATCTCTTCGGTGATGTGCGGGATCACCTGGATGGTGCCCCCCAGATAGTCACCCCGGCGCTCCTTGGCGATCACCGCCGAATAGATCTGGCCAGTGGTGACATTGCTCAACCGGGTCAGGTTCTCGTCGATGAAGCGTTCGTAGTGACCCAGATCGAGGTCCGTCTCGGCGCCATCTTCGGTGACGAAGACCTCACCGTGTTGATAGGGCGACATGGTTCCGGGATCGACGTTGAGATAGGGATCGAGTTTCAGTACCGAGACGCGCAGGCCGCGACTCTTGAGCAGCCTGCCGATCGAGGCGACGCTGATCCCTTTGCCGACTGAAGAAACCACACCACCAGTAACAAAGATGTACTTAACCATCTTTTCAGATGCTCCTTGTCTTTACACTCCTTATGGCTCCTCGATCCGCTTCTGGCACACGCTCAGCGAGGGTGGTCGTGCGTAACGGGCCCTCGCCATGGTTCACGCTCCAGGGGCCATGGGGAGGGGCGCGAGGAGGTTTACGCCTCCCCGCTCCGCCGTTCCGCCCACAGCGGGCGCGCGCCCCGACGAAGCCGGGAGGAGCCCGCCGTGGCGGGCGGAAGCAGCGGCTCGCCGTGAGAGCACCCCTCCGCGCCGCCCCCGAACGAGGACGCACAAGGCTGCCCAACAAAACCATAGTCTTACGCCGGGCCTGCGGTCATCGCGAACGAACCCCGTCAGGGACAATGACGTAAAAATGAGTGGGTCGGTCAACTGGAGGGTTGTACCGACCCACTACAGACGTGCGTATCCGATTGGACCCAGGGGTGCATAAGGTTGAGCCGCTCAGCATGCCGCTGACGGTAAGACTGGACGTTGGAAGCGTCTCACCGTTCCGTGTGCGGTTCCTGGGAGAGTACTGCATCAAGGACGCGTCCGGCGAACTGAAGTCGCGAGTGACCAGGGACACCTATCACTACATATGAACGCACCCCGCCGGAGCTTTTACAAACATGTCTCACTCATTGATCGCGCGGAGCACAACCACGCGCGTCTCTTCACCCTCTGCCGGCAGATTGGCGGCTGTCACGGTCAACTTCTCTTCGGGTGTGACATCCTTCAGACCCATCTCGTGGATGAAGCGTTCGAGAGGCGCCAGGTCGTACTCGAAGGAGCGTTGACCCATGCCGAAGTGGATGGGCACGACAAGGTGCGGCTCGAGCTGGGCGATCACGCTGCAGGCCTCGGCAGGGGTGATCGTCTCGCCGCCCCCGACAGGGATGAACAGCACATCAACACTGCCAATCTCCTCAATGTGCGCCTGGCTCAGTTCGTGGCCCAGATCGCCAAGGTGGCAGAAGACCACATCGTCGAGATGGATCGTGTAGACCGTGTTCAGACCGCGCTCAGCGCCTTTCACTTTGTCGTGATAAGTGCGGACGCCGGTAATCAGGACGCCGCCTACTTCATACTCACCGGGACCGTTGATCACAAACAGGCGCTCGCGCATCGGCCTGACCCCGCCGACGTTGTTATGATCAGGATGATCGTGGCTCACGGTCACGATATGGGCCGTCGGGCGGCCGAGGTCAAGGCCAATCGCGCGACTGTAGGGATCACACACAATGATACCATCGCGACCGCGGATGCGCACGCAGGCATGGCCGAGGAATTGAACGTCGGGCATAACTCTTCACCTTCCAGACGCCCGCCGGGTGCGATCAGGCGCGGCGGGGCAGCGGACGCCCGGTTATGGCTCATCAGATGGCGGGTGATGTTCGTGCCACAGTATAGCAAGGATCGGGCGAATCGTGTTCAGACGAAAGCCGCGGCGTTGGAGCAAACCACCGAGGCGGCGATCGAAGGTAGCGCGATCGGGTACGCGGGTATAACGAGGGAGGGCGGCGCGGGCGACGGCGAGGGCGCGGGCCTGTTCTGCGTCCGCATCGCCGCCATAGGCAGCCATAGCCGCCTCGATGGTCCCGCGGTCCACCCCCTTGTGGCGCAGTTCCGCGCGCAGGGCGCGGGCGCCGCGGGGGCGAAAGGTCTGGCGGTTCTCGATCAGGTAGCGGCTAAAGGCCGCGTCATCGAGCATGCCGAAGGAAAGCAGGCGTTCGAGAACCCGGGCTACGGCGACGGGGCCGAAGCCCTTGCGGCGCAGACGCTGGCGCATTTCGGCGCTGGAGCGCGGGCGCGCGGCGAGCAGACGCAATGCGGCGCTCAGGGCGCGGTCAGTTTCGGCCAGGGCTTCCAGGCGCGCCCAGTCAGCTTCATCGAGGCGCTGCCCGACGTACAACCCCTCGCGGGCCAGGGTGTCCACACTGAGGCCGAAAGCGAACTGCCCTTCGACAAAGACATTGACCCGCTGGCTATCGCGGGTCTGGGCACTGATGGCGGTGATGGTTCCGGCTGGCATTGGCAGTGCATCATGGGAACATCAGGTTTCCCCGCGCGCCCCTCCCTATTTCAGACGTGAGGGTATGGGGAAACCTGGTTTCCCCGTACCCCCGCTCGAGGGCTGCGCCCTCCCGTGCGGACCAGAAGGAGCTCCGGACGCGACGCTACTCATCGAAGACATCGGCGATATCGTCATCGGGAGCGCCGAGGGGCAGCGCGGTGGGGTTGGTCTGGGTTCGTTCGCGGATCAGTTGCTCGATCTCATTGGCGAGTTCTTTGTTCTCCTTGAGGAACTCGCGCACATTCTCGCGCCCCTGGCCCAGGCGGTCCTCGCCGAGGTAGAACCAGGCCCCACTCTTGCGGATAATGCCCAGTTCCACCGCCATATCGAGGATATTGCCCTCGCGGGAGATGCCCTCATTGGCGAGAATATCGAACTCAGCCTGGCGGAAGGGGGGCGCCACTTTGTTCTTGATCACCTTGACCCGCGCGCGGGCTCCGATGGCCTCCTGGCCCGATTTGAGCGTCTCAATGCGGCGAATGTCGAGGCGCACCGAGGCGTAGAACTTGAGCGCCTGGCCGCCCGTGGTGGTTTCGGGCGAGCCGAACATGACCCCGATCTTCATGCGTAACTGGTTGAGAAAGATCACGCAGGTGCGGCTCTTATTGATCGCCCCGGACAGTTTACGCAGAGCCTGGCTCATCAAGCGCGCCTGGAGCCCCGGCAGCGAGTCACCCATATCGCCCTCGATCTCGGCGCGCGGCACCAGCGCCGCCACCGAGTCGATGACGATGACATCGACCGCGTTGGAGCGCACCAGCGTCTCGCAGATCTCCAGGGCCTGCTCGCCGGTGTCGGGTTGCGACACGAGCAGATCGGCGATCTGCACCCCGCAGCGTTCGGCGTAGACCGGGTCGAAGGCATGCTCGGCATCAATGAAGGCGCAGATACCGCCCATCTTCTGGGCCTCGGCGATCACGTGCTGGGCCAGGGTGGTCTTGCCGCTGCTCTCCGGGCCGAAGATCTCGATCACCCGGCCCCGCGGCAACCCACCGACGCCGAGGGCGATGTCCAGGGCAATCGATCCGGTGGGGATGACCTCGATGGCCAGCCGGGAGCCAGCCTCGCCCATTTTCATGATCGAGCCTTTGCCGAACTTGCGGTCGATCTGGCTGATTGCGGCGGCCAGGGCCTTCTCCTTCTCCGGCGAGATGGCCATCGCGGGCGCTCCTCCGTTATTCGTGCTCACGTGTGTGCTCCTCAAAACTACTCGTATTATAGTGGATAGCGCCCCTGCAGCGCAACCGATGTGGCACGTCCGTGCTATTATAGCACGCGCGTGCGCATCGCGCAAGGGCTGTTCGCGGTCAGGTAAGGCTACGTCAACGTCCGGTTGATCGTCCGCGCCATGGGCGTCATGGTCTTTGAGAAATTCATCCGCTATGCCGGGCTGGCCGTGGGGCTGAAGCCCTCGGCTAGGGGATGCGAAGGCCGCCAGCGCGGCCTCGAGCGGATGATGGATGCAAAGACCATACGCCCTCGGCTAGGGGATGCGAAGGCCGCCAGCGCGGCCTCGAGCGGATGATGGATGCAAAGACCATACGCCCTCGGCTACGGAATGCGAAGGCCGCCGGCGCGGCCTCGAGCGGATGATGGATGCAAAGACCATACGCCCTCGGCTACGGAATGCGAAGCCCGCGGCTTCAGTCGCCGGGCGGACGACGTTGACGTAGCCTTAGCGGTCAGGGCCTGTGCAACGTCTCTGGGGCAGGCCCCACACCCCGGGGTGAGAGGCGGGCTGCGCATAAGCCGGTGCCGTCATCATCCATACCGTTCGCGCCGGCCCTGAGTTGCGCCGCGATCGGATGCATAGGCGTGGCACGGGCGCTATCCTGTGGTATAGTGAAGCAATGGAACAAAACCCGATCAGGGGCGGACGGCGCGCAGAGGCGTCGAGGGGTTCGATGATGCTGGCATGTGCTGGCTGACCCTCACCCCGCCCCGTTTACCAGGAAGTACATTGCCCATGACCCATCGTGTTCCACCCGGTCCCGGTCAAGAGTCGGTCTGGGACTATCCCCGCCCCCCGCGGGTCGAGCCGACCACGCGCCGCCTGCGGGTGGTCTTCGGGGGGGTCTTGATCGCCGATTCGCGCCGTGGTTTCCGGGTGCTGGAAACGAGCCATCCGCCGGTCTACTATATCCCGCCCGCCGATATTCAGATGGAGTACCTGACGCCAACCGGGCGGCGGACGTTCTGCGAGTTCAAGGGCCAGGCGCACTACTATTCGCTGACCGCCGGAGGGCGCCGCGCTGAACACGCCGCCTGGCACTATCCCGATCCTGCTCCTGGCTATGAGGCCATCCGCGACGCAGTGGCGTTTTATCCGGCGTTGATGGACGCATGCTACGTTGATGATGAACTGGTGACGCCGCAGCCAGGGGGCTTTTACGGCGGCTGGATCACCTCGGATATTGTCGGTCCGTTCAAGGGCGGCCCCGGCACCTGGGGCTGGTAGGGGCGCCGCGTTCCTTCCCCGGCTCACAGGGCGCCCGTTGCACGCTGTCGCTGGATCCTCCCACGGTGCTCGCCCCCCTTCACCCGTCACCTTCCGCGAGCCGCTCCTTGCAAGCCTCCTCAGGAGACCCCTATGCCCATGCGCGATGCTGATGATCGGATGCTTGAGGCTGCGCGCCGTGACGTGTTCGCCGGCAGGCTCAGTCGCCGCGAGTTTATGCGGCTGATGAGCGCCCTGGGCCTCTCCGCCGGGGCGGCCGCCCTGGCTGCCTGTGGCGGCGCCGCCACCCCGGCGCCGACAACCGCGCCGGCAACCGCTGCCTCCACCGCCTCCACGCCCGCCGGTGGGGCCACCACCCTCCGCGTTGCCACCGAGATCCCCGTGCAACTCGACCCGGCCCTGGCTTCCTCCGATGCGGAGATCCTGATTCTCCGCTCGATCTATGACTATCTGGTGGATATCAACGCCCGGAACGAGATCGTTCCGGGCCTGGCCCGCGAATGGCAGGTGAGCGACGATGGCCTGACCTACACCCTGCGCCTGGCCGAGGGGGCGGTGTTTCACGATGGCAGCCCGCTCACCGCTGCTGATGTGGCCTGGACCTTCAACCGCCTGCGCGATCCGGGGTTGCAGTTGCCCACTGCCGACCTCTACGCCGGCGTCGCCGCGGTGGAGGCTGATGGCGATGGCACGGTGGTGTTCAGACTGTCGGAGCCCAACCCCTTCTTCCTCTACGACCTGAGCGATAACCGCGCCCTGGTGCTCAAGGCCGAAACGACCGACCCGGCGACCACCTTCAACGGCACCGGTCCCTTCAAGGTGGCGGAGTACCGGCCGGAGAATCGCATGACCCTGGTGGCCAACGAGAAGTACTTCGTTCCCGGCAAACCCGGCGTGGCCAATCTGGAACTGATTTTCTTCGCCGACCAGGCCGCCGCGGTTGACGCCCTGCGCGGCGGGCAGGTGGACATTGCCATGCGTATGCCGACGCCGCTCTTCGAGACCCTGCGGCGCGAGCCGGGCCTGACGGCGGTGCAGACGCCGACCAATGGCTTCGACCTGGTGCGGCTGCGCTCCGATCGCGAGCCGGGCAATAAGCCCGAGGTGATCCAGGCGCTGAAACTGGCCACCGACCGCCAGGCGATCTTCGAGACGGTGACGCTGGGTCTGGGCGCCGTGGGCCGCGATAGCCCCATCGGCCCGCTCTTCGCGGCCTACTACAGCGAAGAGACGCCCATCCCGCCCCGCGATCCCGCCCGCGCCCGTGACTTGCTCGCTCAGGCCGGCTATGCCGACGGGCTGAAGCTCGACCTGCACGTGCCCGATTCGGGCGACCGGCCCGACCTGGCCGTGGTGCTGAAGGAACAGTGGGCCGAGGCGGGCATTGATGTGAACGTGATCGTCGAACCGGAGAGCGTGTACTACGGCGAGAATGGCTGGCTGGAGGTCGATCTGGGCATCACCGGCTGGGGCTCGCGGCCCGTGCCGCAGTTCTACCTGGATGTGATGCTGGTAAGCGGGGCCAAGTGGAACGAGAGCCACTTCTCCGATGCCGAGTTCGACGAACTGGCGGCCAGAGCCGGCTCGACCCTCGACGAGGCGGAGCGCGTCGCGGCTTACCGGGAGATCCAGCGCATTCTGATCGAGCGCGGCCCGATCATCGTGCCCTACTTCTTCGCCGCCCTGGGGGCCATTCGCAATGGCTTCGAGGGGTTCGAGTTGCGTCCCTTCCCCGGTCGCACCGACCTGGCGGCGATCCGCGCCGCAGGGTAGGGGAGCGCGGAGGTGTGGAGGTGTGGAGGTGTGGAGGTGTGGAGGTGTGGAGGGACATGATCGTAGATCTACCTCCTCTCACATAGACAGATCCTCGAACAACCATGGCTCTTGACTCGGTTGAACGCGGCATTGGCGACAGAGTGGTCACCGGCGGCGCGCCCGGCGCGTGGCGCGGGGCGCTGCGAGCGATCTGGGGGCGCCCGACATCGGCGCTCGGGGCGACGATTGTCTTACTCTTCGTGGCGCTGGCCCTGTTTGGCCCGCTAATCGCTCCCTACCGCGCCACCGACCAGCTTCCCGGCGCGCGCTGGTTGCCCCCGTCGCGCGAGCACTTCTTCGGCACCGACCGGCTGGGCCGCGATGTGTTCAGCCGGGTGGTGCTGGGCACACGCGATATTTTTGCCCTGGCGGGCGCCGGCACGCTGGTGGCCGTGACGCTGGGAACAGGCGTGGGGCTGGTGACGGCCTACCGCGGCGGCTGGGTCGAGGAACTGACCTTCCGCTCTTTCGACGGCTTGCTGGCCATTCCCGCCTTGCTGCTGGCGCTGATGCTGCTGGGCACGGTCGGCCCCTCGCGCCAGAGTGTGCTGCTAGTGATCGTGCTGGTCTACACGCCGATCGTGGCGCGGGTGGTGCGGAGCGTGGTGCTGGCGGTCAAGCCGCGTGGTTTCATCGAGGCAGCGCGCATGCGCGGCGAGACGCTGGGCTACATCCTCGGGCGGGAGATCCTGCCTTCGGTGCTGCCGGCCCTGACCGTGGAGGCGGCGCTGCGCTTCTCGTACGCGATCTTTCTGGTGGCGTCGCTGGGGTTCCTGGGGGTGGGGGTGCAGCCGCCGGCCCCCGACTGGGGCCTGATGGTGCTGGAGGCGCGGAACGATGTGGCCCTGGCCCCCTGGTCGCTCTACTTTCCCGCGGGGGCCATTGCCCTGCTGGTTGTCGGGATCAACCTGCTCGCCGATGGCCTGCGGCGGGCCTTGCAGCAGTAGGGAGAGGCGCGGGGAGGCTGCGCCTCCCCGCACCCCTCCACAGTCACAGAAAACGGTGCGAGGCGTGTCCGTCCTGGAGATTGACAATCTGACCGTCGGTTACCGTGGCGCCGATGGGTGGCGCGACGCGGTGCGCGACGTGACTCTGCGGGTGGCCCCTGGCGAGCGCCTGGGGGTGGTCGGGGAGAGTGGCAGCGGCAAGAGCACCCTGGCGCTGGCGACGCTGCGCTTTCTCGGCGCCGGCGGGGCGATCCGCGCGGGCGCGGTGCGCCTTCGGGGCGTCGATCTGGCCACGCTGTCGCCGGGCGCGCTGCGCGCCGTCTGGGCGCGCGACGTGCGCCTGGTGCCGCAGAACCCCCTGGCGGCGCTCAATCCTTCGCTGCGCGTCGGGGATCAGGTGGCCGAGGCCATCCTCCAGGGCGCCGAAGGGTCGCTCACGCCCGCCGAGGCGCGCCGCCAGGCTCTGGACCTGCTGCGACTCGTTCGCCTGGCCGATCCAGAGCGGGTGGCGCGGGGCTACCCCCACGAGTTGAGCGGGGGTATGCAGCAGCGCGTGCTGATCGCCATGGCCCTGCACGGCGATCCGGCCTTGCTCATTCTCGATGAGCCGACGACCAGCCTGGATGTGACCACCGAAGCCGCGATTCTCGCCCTGCTCGCCGAGGTGACGAACAGGTCGGGCGAACGGGCGACGTTGTTCATTTCGCATAACCTGGGCATTGTGGCGCGGATGTGCGACCGGGCAGCCGTGCTCTACGCCGGCGAACTGGTCGAGACGGGGCCCACCGCGACGCTGTTTGCCACGCCGCTGCACCCCTACACCGCCGGGCTGATTGACAGCCTGCCCCGTCCGGGCATGCGCCATACGCTGCGCCCGCTGCGTCCCATCCCGGGGGCCATTCCGCGCCTCGATAGCCTGCCCCGCGGGTGCGTGTTTCACCCGCGGTGCCCGCTGGCGCTGGATCGCTGCCGCGCCGAGCGCCCACCACTGGAGGCGCCGGCGCCGGATCGGCAGGTGCGTTGCTTCCGCTGGCGCGAGGTGGAGCGCGGGGCGCTGGCCGGCGCCGGGGAAGACGGCGCGGTCCCGCCATCGGAAACCATGCCCTCCGCCGCCGAGCCGGTGCTCTCCCTCAGCGGAGTCGAGAAAGTGTTTCCGCTGCGACGCAGCCTGGCCGAGCGGCTGGCGCGCCGTCCGCCGCGGGCAGTGCGGGCAGTGGACGAGGTTGATCTCCGGCTGGGCCGCGGGCGCACGCTCGGGGTGGTCGGCGAGAGCGGCAGCGGCAAGACCACCCTGGCCCGTTGCGTGGTGGGGTTGGAGGAGCGCACCGGCGGAGCGATCAGCCTGGTGGACGTACCCCTGGCGCCGGGGTTGGAGCAACGCGCCCCCGCGGTGCTGCGGCGCATCCAGATGGTCTTTCAGAACCCGCAGGAAGCCTTGAACCCCTATCTGACGGTCGGCGAGGCGCTGCGGCGCCCGTTGATGCGGCTGGGGCGCCTGACGCGGGCCGAGGCCGACCGGCGCGTGGCCCGGCTGCTCGATGCGGTGAAACTCGACCCCGGCTACGCCGCGCGGTACCCGGGGCAGTTGAGCGGCGGTGAACGGCAGCGCGTGGCGATTGCCCGCGCCTTCGCCGCCGAGCCGGACCTGGTGCTGCTCGATGAGGCGGTGTCGGCGCTCGACGTCTCGGTGCAGGCGGCGGTGCTCAACCTGCTGAGCGAGTTGCGGCGCCGCCATGGCACGACGTACCTCTTTATCACCCATGACCTGGGGGTGGTGAGCTACCTGGCCGACGATGTCGCGGTGGTCTATCTGGGGCAGGTGCTGGAGGAGGGGCCGGTCGAGGCGGTGCTGCGGCCGCCGCTGCACCCCTACACCGAGGCGCTGCTCTCGGCGTTGCCCACTCTGCCGCCCGATCCGCCGCGGGCGCCGATCGCGCTGGAGGGCGAGATCCCCGCGCCGAGCGCCATGCCTTCAGGTTGCCGTTTCCACACCCGTTGCCCGCGCGCGCTCGGGCCGATCTGCGCGCAGGAGGAACCGCCCTGGCGCGATGCCGGCAACGGCCATCGCATCAGGTGCCATATACCCCTGGAGGATCTCAGCACGATGCAAGGATCAGGGTAACTGTTCATACCTGGGGTACTACCGGCCCGCATCCGCGTGGGGGCTGCGCCCTTCCAGACCCTCCCACCGGGTGAGGGGATGGGGAAACCGGGTTTCCCCATCCCCCTGCTCTAACAGGCAATCATGACACGCTACATCTTACGTCGTCTGGGCTTTCTGGCGCTGACGCTACTGTTCACCTCGGCGCTGATCTTCGTGATCACCCGGCTGCTGCCGGGTGACGTGGCACGGGTGATCCTGGGGCGCGAGGCCAGCGAGCAGGCCCTACAAGCGCTGCGCGAGGAACTGGGGCTCAATCGCCCGGCGGTGGTGCAGTACGTTGACTGGCTGGGCGACTTCATCCGCGGCGACTGGGGGCGCTCCTACAGCACGCGCCTGCCCATCCGCGAGGTGGTGCTGGAGCGCCTGGGCAACTCGTTGATGCTGGCCGGTTTGACGCTGCTGATCGCCGTGCCGCTGGCGGTGGCCCTGGGGGTCATCGCCGGGCTGCGTGAGGAGCGCCCGGCGGACCAGGCGATCAGCATCGGCGCGCTGGCGGTGGTCGGGTTGCCGGAGTTTGTCACCGGACTGGTGCTGATTGACGTGTTCGCCTTCCGCTTGCGCTGGTTGCCGGCAAACTCTTCGATTGCCCCGGGCAGCGATGTTATCGCCGCGTTGCCGCAGTTGATCCTGCCGGCGTTGACAGCGACGCTGGTGCTGCTGGCCTACATCATTCGTCTGACGCGGGCCGGGGTGATCGAGGAACTGCGACAGGATTATGTGCGGACGGCGGCATTGAAGGGCCTGCCGCGCCGGGCGGTGATCGTCCGCCACGTCTTGCGGAACGCCCTGTTGCCGACCGTCACGGTGGTGGCGATCAGCCTGGGGTGGCTGATCAGCGGGCTGATCGTGGTCGAGAACGTCTTCAACTACCCCGGGGTGGGGCGCCTGTTGACCTTCGCGATTGACCGGCGCGACCTGCCCTTGCTGCAGGCGGTGAGCATGATCACGGTGCTGATCTTCGCGCTGGCGAATCTGGCCGCGGACGTGCTGTACGCCTTGTTGAATCCGCGGATCCGGTTGGGGTAGCGGGGAAAGAATTGGGAGGGCCAGGCCCTCCCAAAACCTCGGGCACGCTGGTGAGGGCGCTGCCCGCGCCAGCCCTCGGGCGCAGGCGCCGCGAGGGCAGCGCCCTCCTCGACCGTGTTACGCTCTGGCGGCGGCGTAGCGTTCGGCGACCTTATCCCAGTTGACGGTGTTCCACCAGGCGTCAATATAGGCAGCGCGGCGGTACTGGTACTTCAGGTAGTAGGCGTGCTCCCAGACATCCACGCCGAGGATGGCGGTTTTGCCCTCCATGAGCGGGTTATCCTGGTTGGGGGTGCTGGTAATGCTCAGGGCGCCATTCTTGTCGGCGACGAGCCAGGCCCAGCCGGAGCCAAAACGCCCGAGGGCGGCCGCCTTGAACTGCTCCTGGAACGCGGCGAAGCTGCCAAAATCGCTGATAATCGCGGCAGCGAGAGTGCCGGTCGGTTCGCTGCTGCCACCGGGGGTCATGATTTCCCAGAAAAAGGTGTGGTTCCAGTGACCGCCGCCATTGTTGCGTACGGCGGTGCGAATGTCCTCGGGAACGGCGTCGAGATTGCCGAGCAGTTCCTCCAGCCCCTTGTCCTTCAGTTCAAGATGTTTGGCGATCGCGTTATTCAGATTGGTCACGTAGGTCTGGTGGTGGTTGTCGTGGTGGTAATGCATGGTCGCCTCATCAATATGAGGCTCAAGGGCGTTGTAGGCATACGGAAGCGGCGGGAGTTCGAACGGCATCGGAGACCTCCTCTTTCGCTCATGGGTCTTGAGAAATGAATCCGGTACGCCGAACTGGCCGTGGGGCTGAAGCCCTCGGCTATACGGGGCAAAGCCCGCCTGCGCGGGCTATACCGGATGTAACGCTGAAAACTCATCAGCGCGTGACATGAAACAAGGGGCCGGCGGCCCCTCCCTCATTCCTGCGGGCCTCAGCGACGAGGCCGATTGTAAACGAACCAGACCTCAGGCCGGAATGTGGTACCGGCAGCAGTGGGCGCCGGCGGCGATGGTGCCCTCGCGAGCGATGGGCGTTCCGAGCAAGTCTTCGTAGAGGCGCAGTTCCTGAGCGCAGAACTGGGGATGCCGGCGGGCGACGCAATCCACCGGGCAGTTGTACTCCGTGAGGGTGAACGAGCCGTCTTCGTGCTGTTCCCACTCGCACATGTACCCCTGCGCGACCAGAAGTTCGGCCAGGGCCGCCACCTGGGCCGCGCGATCCTTGCCGGCCAGGCGCGGCATGAACTCCTGGATCAACGCCTCGCGACGGCGGGTGAGCACCTGCTCAATCGCGGCGGAACCGCCGATGTCTTCCAGGTAGGTTACCAGGTCGAGGGCCAGGCGATCGTAGCCTTTCGGAAAACACGCCTCCGCCTCGGCGGTGAGGGCGTAGAGATGGGAAGGACGGCCGACATTTCGCCGCACGCCGACGACCTGAACCTGACCATCGCGCTCGAGCAGGGCCAGGTGTTGCCGCACCCCCACCGCGCCGATACCCAGCACATCGCTGATCTCCTGCGCCGTCATTTCGCCGTGGCGGCGGATGAGGTGCAGAATGTTGTGGCGCGTTGACCCCTGCTCTTTGCGTTCGGCCATGGTTGCAGTTTTATTACCTTGTTGTATTGAAAGCATTGTGAGTATAACACGCATTTTTTTGGAGTGTCAAGCCGCGCGGTATGACGGGTGTGACATACTGGGAGGGCTGCGTCCTCGCAGACCCTCCCGCGGGTGGGGGTGTGGGGAAACCCGGTTTCCCCACACCCCGCTCCAGGGGACGATGTTGAGCGGATTACTACTCAATAATCATGAGCCGCCGGGCGCCGCGGCACCGGGCGCCAGCCCGGCCAGCATCCGCCCGGCCGCGCGCAGGTCGGCGAGCAGGGCGCTGCCCAGGGCCACGGCGGCGGCCCCGGCGTCGAGGAGGGCGCGGGCATCGGCGGCGCGCATCACTCCGCCGCCGCCGATCAGCGGCACGTCCACCCTCCCGGCCAGGTGGGCCACGGCCCGCAGCCCCAGGGGCCGCAGGGCGGGCCCGCAGAGGCGCCCCTCGATGCGCCGTCCGGCCACGCTGGCGGCGCCGGGCAGGCCATCGCTCAGGTTGAGCGCGTCGGCGCCGGCAGCGGCGGCGGCCGCGGCCAGTTCCGCCAGGCCCTCCGCGTAGACGGGCAGTTTCACAAGCAGCGGCAGGGGCGTGGCCGCGCGGGCCGCCGCGACCAGGCGCGCCGCCGCCGCCGCTTCGGTGGCCCCGAAGGTTGAGAGCGGCAGTTCGACGCCCCGCACGCCCTCGACCAGTTCCAGTTCCGCCAGCAGCGCGGCGAGTTCGGTCGCATCGGCGGCGGCGAGGCTGAGGATCACCGGCGTCTCCCAGGCGGCCCAGATGGGCGCGAAGCGCCGGCGCACGGCGCCCAGGCCAGGGTTCGGGGCGCCGCCGGCGTAGAGCAGGCCAGCCGGGGTTTCGATCAGCGCGGGGGGCGGGTGGGCGCGCCGGGGGCGCAGGCTGGTGCTGCGGGTGATCAGCGCGCCCAGGCCATGGCCGCCGTCGCGCTGCGCGAGCCGGAGTTGCCGCGCCACCTCGACGCCGTAGCCCAGGCTCCCCGCCGCGGCCAGCAGCGGGGTTGCCAGTTCGAGGGCGTAGGGATTGCGCGGGGCCAGGTCAATCATAGCTCGATCTGCCGCCACTTCCCCGAGTTGAACCGCCACAGGACCATGATCGCCTGCAGGGTGAAATCGGTGCACATCGCCAGCCACACGCCGGGCAAGCCGCCGCCGAGCCAGCCCACCACCACGACGGTAAGGGGCAGGCGCACCACCCAGGTGGTGAGCAGGCGGCTGTAGAGGGGCCAGCGGGTATCGCCCGCGCCCCGCAGCGCGCCGAGCAGGATGAAGCTCACCGCCAGCGCCGGCTGCACCAGACCGGCGGCGCGCAGCGGGGGGGTGGCCGCCGCAACGATCAAGGGGTCGTTGGTGAACAACGCCACCAGTTGCGCGGGGAAGAGTACCATGAATCCGCCCAGCACGCTCATCAGCAAACCGCCCTGGAACAGGCCCTCGTAGGCGCTGCGCCCGGCTTCATCGGGCCGGCGCGCGCCCAGGGCCTGCCCCACCAGCGCCCCGGTGGCGGCGGCATAGCCCAGACCGGGGAGAAACGAGAGCGACTCGATCGTGATCGTGATGTTGTGGGCAGCGTAGGCAGTGGCCCCCAGATCGGTCACGAAGCGCACGAAGATCAACAGCGCCGCCTGAAAGACGAACTGCTCGCCCGCGGTCGGCAAGCCGACGCGCACCAGACGTCCGAGCATCTCCGGATCGGGCCGCCAGTCGAGGACCAGGCGCAGGCCGGCGTGGCCCCGCAGCATCAGCGCCACGGCGGCAAGCCCACCCAGCCCGCGGGCCAGGGTCGTGCCAAGCGCCGCGCCCGTCACGCCCAGGGCGGGCAGGCCCAGTTGCCCGTTCACCAGCAGCCAGGTGACGGCGACATTGACCGTATTCACCACCAGCATCAGCAGCAGGGGCGCGCGGGTGTCGCCTGCACCGCGCAGGCAGGCGGTGATTGCCAGGAGCAAGGCGGTGGGCAGGAAGGTCAGCGCGGTAATGCGGATGTAGGCTGCGCCGATCCCGCGGGTCTCCTGGGGGGCATTGAGCGCGGCCAGAAACGGCCCGGCGCCCAGCAAACCCAGGGCGGTGGCCGTTACGCCGACCACGGTGCCCAGCAGCGCGACCTGGCGCACGATGCGCCCCAGGCTGGCCTCGTCGCGGGCGCCCACGGCGCGGGCCACCAGGGCCGTGGCACCGATGCCGACGGCCATGAACAGCACCATCATGATCCAGGAAAACTGGTTGCCCAGACCCACCGCCGTCAGCGCGGCGGCGCTGTCATAGCCGAGCGCCCGCGAGGTTGCCGGGGCCAGATTACCCACCAGAAACACATCGGCCAGGCCGACCATGGTGTTAAGCAGTTGCTCGCCGACGGCGGGAAGGGCCAGGCTGAACATGCGCCAGCGAGTGGAGCCGCCTGGCCGGCTGCGGGCGCGGTTCGGGGCGCTGACTGCGCGCATTGTTGTGGTTCCTAACGTGAACATGGGGGAACCAGGTTCCCCCACACCCCCGCCCGCGGGAGGGTTTGGGAGGGCGCAGCCCTTGCGCGGGGGTATGGGGAAACCGGCTTTCCCCATACCCCGGCGGCGGGAGGGTGTGGGAGGGCACAGCCCTCCCAGGAAGGAGGTTCATCCCGTCGATGTGCGGCGCAGCCGCATGGACGGCTGCGGTGACCATCGTGCGCAGGGTTCCTCCCCCCTCCCAGCCTCCCCCCGCTGGAGGAGGGAACCCGGCTCCTCCTTCCAGCGGGGGGAGGGTCAGGGCGGGGGCCGGCGCCGCGCCCGCGGCGCCGTGGCGCGGGCGGGACGCCCACGCTCCCAGGCTATGTTCATCGTGGCGTTGTGCGCTATGCACATGACCGTCTTGCGCAGGGGGGAGAAAGCCCGGTTTGCCCGGAGCACCCTCAAGCGCCGCCGGCAGGCGCTGTAATGGTCTTTGAATACATCATCCGCTCTAGCCCGCGCAGGCGGGCTTCGCATCCCGTAGCCGAGGGCTTCAGCCCCACGGCCAGCCCGGCATAGCGGATGAATTTCTCAATCACCATTATATCCCAGGGCTTGCAGGGCGCGCCGGGCCTCGGCGGCTTCGTCCCAGGGGCGGGTGTGATCGGCGTAGATGATGCTACCCTCGTGGCCCTTACCGAGCAACAGCACGAGATCGCCGGGGCGGGCGGCCGCTATGGCCGCCGCAATGGCCGCGCTTCGGTCGGGGATAATCTGATAATCCTGCCCGGCGCGACGGCCGGCCCGTTCGGCGCCGGCGGCGATCTGGGCAATGATGGCCAGGGGGTCCTCGCCGCGGGGATCCTCATCGGTCAGCACCAGCAGATCGCAGTAGCGTCCGGCGATCTCGCCCTGGATGGCGCGCTTGGCCACATCGCGTTCGCCGGCGCTGCCGAAGACGGCGATGATCCGTCCTCGGGCCAGGGGCCGCAGCATGCTCAACACCTGTTCAAACGACTCGGGGTTGTGGGCGTAGTCCACAATCACCTCGAACGGCTGCCCCATGAGCACCGGCTCCATCCTGCCGCGTGGCCCGCGGGCGGCGCCGAGGGCGGCGACGGCCCCCTCGAGGGGCGCGCCCTGGCTCAGGGCCACGCTGAGGGCCGCCAGGGCATTGGAGACATTGAAGGCCCCGGGCAGGCCCAGGCGCAGGCGCGCGCTGCCCCAGGGCGTGTCAACCGTAAGTTCCGCGCCGGATGGGCTGGCTACCACCTCACGGGCGCGCACATCGGCGTTGGGACCCATGCCGAAGCGCAACTGCCGGGCCGCCGCCGGCGCCGCGCGGAGGAAGGCCTGGTGGTGCGGATCGTCGGCGTTGACAATCGCCCAGGCTTCGCCCTTGCGCCGCCCCGCGGGCGTGCGTTCACCCAGCATTTCGAAGAGACGCGCTTTATCGGCTCGATACTGCTCCAGGGTGCCGTGATAATCGAGATGCTCGTGACCAAGGTTGAGGAACACCGCCACATCGAAGAGACAACCGCCGAGCCGGTTCCAACGCGCCGAGAGGGCGTGCGAGGTCGCTTCGATCACCGCGACGTCGCAGCCATCGGCGACCATCGCCGCCAGGAGGGCCTGCACCTCGGGGGCCTCGGGGGTGCTCTGGCGGGTAGCGTTGGCCCAGCGCCGCGGGCCCACCTTGAAATCCACAGTGCTGATCAACCCGGTGCGATGACCGCAGGCATCGAGGACCTGACTGATCAGATCGGTTGTGGTGCTTTTGCCCTTCGTGCCGGTCACGCCGATGGCGCGCAGGCGCAGCGCCGGGTAGTCGTAGAAGGCGGCGGCGAGGGGCGCCAGGGCGACCCGGCTATCAATGGCCACCACCAGGGTCGCCGCTTCGGGCGCCGGGGCATGGCCCCACTGCCGCGCGTCGACGAGCACCGCGCGCGCGCCCCGCGCGACGGCCTGCTCCACGTAGGCATGCCCGTCGGTATGCTGGCCCTTGATCGCCACGAACAGCGCGCCGGGTTCGACGGTGCGCGAGTCATAGACCACCCCGGTGATGGGGATATCGAGGGGCCCATCGGCCCGCAGCACGGGCACGCCGGCCAGCAGAGCGCGTAGGATTGGCATTGGTTTGTCCATAGGTTGCCTGCGCGGCAAAGCCGCGCGCCGCTAGGAGACAGCGTTATCTGATACCATTGTTGATTGTAGATTTTGGATTTTAGATTGCCGTTTATGGCGTCCCAATCGGACCTTGCAGAGGCGCGCATGCGCGCTGTTCAAGATGAACATACTTCTTGGGAGGGCTGCGCCCGCCCGGACTCTCCCGCCGGGCGGGGGAACCCGGGGCCGGCAGCGTAGGGCGGGGCAACCCCGCCCCTACCCCGGCCCACCTCCAGGCAGGGGCTGCGCCCTCCCAGACCTTCCCACCGGGTGGGGGCATGGGGGAACCGGGTTTCCCCATCCCCCTGCGCAAGGGCTGCGCCCTCGCCTTCCCGGGGCGGGGGCGTGGGGAAACCCGGTTTCCCCACACCCCTGCTCCAGCAGCCTATGTTCACGTTAGGAGGGGTGCGCTCCGGAACCTCCGGGCGGGAGAAGCCGGGGCCAGCGGCGTAGGGGCGGGGGAACCCCGCCCCTACCCCGGCCCGCCTCCAGGCAGGGGTCGCGCCCTCCCAAACCTTTCCACCGGGTGGGGGCATGGGGAAACCGGGTTTCCCCATGCCCCTGCGCAAGGGCTGCGCCCTCGCCTTCCCGGGGCGGGGGCGTGGGGAAACACGGTTTGCCCAC
>Ga0272446_1002873_pt1 | contig 22657 bp, 15 predicted proteins | sample YNPCB0061_FD_194587 | JGI IMG/M metagenome (GOLD analysis project Ga0272446, IMG submission 194587) | Hot spring microbial mat communities from Yellowstone National Park, WY, United States - YNP-CB-006-1 | ecosystem: Environmental > Aquatic > Thermal springs > Hot (42-90C) > Sediment | place... | reverse complement strand
ATTTTAAGCATCTACATTCAGCAACTTGTCAAAGCCATTGCGCTTTGCCAAACGAACCAAACAAACAATGAAAAAGACAGTTGAGTATTACATGGGGCTCAATTACCCGATTGAAATTTCTCGATTGAGCCAAGAAGACGGCGGCGGATACTATGCCTGCATTCCACAATTAGGGCGATATGCGTTTCAAGGCGACGGCGCAACCCTTGAAGAAGCCTTGAAAGAATTAGAAGTTTCAAAGCGATTGATGTTTGAAGAACTCCTCAAACAAGGTGTTGAAATCCCTGAACCGAAACGCGAGGACGACACCGAATACAGCGGGAAGTTTCTTGTTCGCTTGCCGAAGTCGTTGCACAAAAGTTTAGCGGTTCGTGCCGCAGAAGAGGGCGTAAGTTTGAATCAGTTTGTCGCTACGCTTTTAGCATCGAGTGCCGCCGTTCACGGCTTCGAAGTTGCGACAAAGGCGATTTCTAAATCCCTGCAAGCCTCTCTTGCCCTTGTTTCAAGCAACCGTCGTAACCCTTCTCTCAATCTCCGTGCAAAAAAAGAACTTCATTCTCGATAACCTCGACAGCAACACCGTTTCACTTGCCACAAGCGACCAAAAACCGACAATAGTGTGCGCTCTTGAACTTCACTGACACATCAAACAAAAAGGCGACTCAAGTCAGTCGCCCTTTTTAATGCGTAGCGTGCCTTCGCTTTTACTTTTACTCGCCTACTGCTTCGGCTTCTTTCTTGAAATATTTGTTATAGACATTTTTCAAATCATTAGCAATCATTTCGGCGGTGCGTGCTTCAATTTGATGGCGGTGCATCATGCCCAAGAACTTGCCGTCTTTGAAAAATGCGATTGATGGCGAAGAAGGCGGCGCGTCGGCAAAGTAGGTGCGGGCTTTGGCGGTCGCCTCTTTATCCTGCCCTGCAAACACGGTGAAAAGATTATCGGGAACAATCTCGTTTTGAAGCGACTGGACAAAGCCCGGTCTTGCCTTCCCTGCCGCACAGCCACACACAGAATTGACAAAAACAACCGTCGTGCCTTTGGCGTTTTGCAAGGCGGCATCGACCTCTTCGGGCGTGCGCAGTTCTTTCACGCCGACTTTGGTCAGTTCGTCTCGCATTTGTTGAAGCATTGCGTCGCGTTGAATTATGTCGAACATAGCGTTTAAGGTTTAAGTGTTTAAGAAAGTTCTGTTTTTGAAACCGCGATTTTCAGCGTATCGTTTTTCATGTTGCGCGGTGATGGGCGTTTGTTTCCCCTAACACAATCGAGAGTGCCTCTTCAACAGTTTCAGCCACTTGATAATGATTCGTCATTTTCCGACTTGCAAAGCCCTCGTTGTAAAGTTGTTCAAAGAACGAGAGAAGATGATTGTAAAAGCCGTCGGAGTTAAGGAACACGATAGGCTTTTGATGAAAGCCGAGTTGCCGAATGGTGATGGCTTCCATGATTTCGTCTAATGTGCCGAACCCACCCGCGAGTGCGATAAACGCTTCAGATTTTTCGTCCATAATTGCCTTGCGCTCGCGCATGGTTTTGGTGATAATGAGCTCATCACATTCACGATGAACGACCTCGCGCTCGACCAATCGTTCAGGAATCACGCCGATGACTTTTGCCCCGTGCGCTTGCGCCGAACGTGCGACTTTGCCCATCAAGCCAACATTTCCGCCACCATAGACGAGTGTCGCGCCTTTCTTTGCGATTGCTTCGCCAAGTTTGATGGCTTCATCAACATACTTTTGAGGAATTTTATTGCTCGAGCTACAATAGACACAAATGTTTTTCATTGCGCGGCGTAGTTTTCCAACAAGTTGTTTGACAAAATTACCTGCGAATCATCAGTCATTTTCGCTTTCCGATGGTGCATTTTCCTTTATGCGTTCATCGCTTGAAGCGGGCGGCGTGTAGCCGGTTCGGCGATAGTCTTCTTGGTCGAGTTCAATTTGAAGCGAAATGCGGTGCGAGTTTCCGATTTGGTCTGCACCATCAAATTTAGCGAAGGCGTAATCAATGTTGAGTTTAGAGAATTTGATACCTGCGCCGAGCGTGATGCGCCCGATGTCGTCTACTCCTGCTCGCAATGCGACCACTTCTTTGTAGGAATACTCCGCGCCACCTCGCACATCAAAACTCATATTTCCGATGTTGAATTGCGCGGCACTTCTGCGCCCTTCGAATCGCACATCTGTATCTGCACCAAGCGTGATGCGACCGTAGAGCGCGTTAATGATGTAGCCTGCGCCGAGTTTTGCGGTTGGGGCAATGAGTTCGTTGCGCCCTGTCGACCAAGAGACGAGCGTTGTGGTTACATCTTGCACCGACGCGCCAAGCAAAATGCCTTGCGACGTGCGATACATCAGCCCCACATCAAAGCCAATGCCTTTAGCAGAAGCAAACGAGCCGATGTTGCGGTAAATGACTTTCGCATTGATGCCGTAGGAGAAATTCTTTGTCGATGTCGCCGCATATGAAAACATCACGGCGTAATCGGCGGCGTTGAAGCGTGAGATAAGCATATCCACGCCCAAGCGTTTTGCATCATCGGTAAAATCATTTCGGCTGTTATCCCAAACGGCGCGTGTATCGGGCACATCGGCAACTCCTAATCGCACTACCGAAACACCAAACGATTTATTGGTTTGAAACGGAATTGCGACTGCGGCGTAGTCATAGCCGACAATGCCGCCGAAGTTTTCCGCGTGCATAAAAGTCAGTTGTGGATAATTGATGGCGGCAAGTCCCGCCGGATTCCAATAGCCTGATGTTACATCATTGGTGAGCGCAACGGCGGCACCGCCCATGCCGAGTTGCCGACCGCCGACACCGAGCGCAAGAAATTCGCCCGCATATTTGCCGATAACAGTTTGTGCCGATGTCGCTTGACACAGCGCGAGCGTAATGCAACCGATGAGAATAAATCGCATGATTCAACGGAAGTGAAAATGATTGGGCTATTTATTTTCTCGATTTAAGCGTTTTCATCTTGAAAACAAAGCCCGAAGTTCAGGACATCTCTGGCAAGCCGCTTTTTTGAAAGCGCACCCAACTTCGCTTATATTCCCCTTCAAAAATTTGGCAACCCTCTTACAAGAGTGTCTATCCGAAAGTGATTAAAGCATCTGAACTCAATTGGTTTGAATTCCATGTCTGATACCTCTGACAAGATTCACTTACTTGACTGCGTTGGGCTTAGTGCTAGCGTTACACAGCGAGCACTTGTTTCAATGGGTTACGCCTTCGAGTATCATCGGTTCAAGAAAGATTGGGAGTCGTTCAGGGAGTCAATGTCAGGCATCTTTACCCCAGTCAATATCGTGTTGTTGGTTGATTTGTCGCTGTTGCACCGCGCCAAGAATTTAGTCCCGAAAATGCTTCATCGCTCGTTGGCGATTGTCGCCGTTGGCTCAACTGCCGACATTGAAGAAATGGGAGGTATTGAAAAAATCATCGAGACCTTCGAAGTAACCGATATTCTCGAAAGCCCGATTAGCGCGACAGGTTTTACGATGCTTCTGCATCGCCTTTCGAATTTGTTTCATCATCAAACGCGCTTTTCGCTCTTACAGCGCGAACTTTCCGAATCGCAAAACGAACTGCAAAAAATCAGCGACATCGGCGCGGCACTTTCAAGCGAAGAAGACACCGAGACACTTCTTGACCTTATTCTCACTTCGGCAATGGAAATCACGGGTGCCGACGCAGGAAGCCTTTACTTCGTTGAAGAAAAGCCCGGCGCGGAATACGACCGAAACAATTACCTTGCCGATAAACAGCTCCGATTCCGCTACGCAAAAAATTTCAGTCGCGAAACCAAACTGCAAGGCTTTGTGATGCCAATTACCCCGCAGAGCATTGTCGGCTATGTAACGATTTCGCGTGAGCCCTTGATGCTTCCCGATGTGTATTTTTTGCCCGAAGGTGTGCCGTTCAAATTCGGCGGACGTCAATCCGATGCCGACCTCAACTACCGCACGAAATCTATGCTCACTGTGCCGATGCTCAACCGCGACCGCGAGCCTATCGGCGTGATTCAACTGATGAACAAGAAAAAAGATTTTCGTATCGTCTTGCCCGAAGTTGAACTGTGGCAAAATCTGGTTCTCCCTTTCACGCGCCGTGATGAGCTTTTTGTCTACTCGCTTGCCTCACAAGCCGGTATTGCCTACGAAAATCGCTTGCTCTATGACAGCATCAAGACCCTGTTTGAAGGATTTATTCGCGCCTCTGTAACTGCCATCGAAGCACGAGACCCCACCACGAGCGGACACTCCGAGCGCGTCGCTACACTCACCGTTGGACTTGCTGAAACCGTCGACCGCCTTCAAGACGGCGTTTTCCGTGATATTCGCTTCACCAAGCAAGACCTTCAAGAAATCAAATATGCCTCGCTCTTGCATGACTTCGGCAAAATCGGCGTGCGCGAACCCGTGCTTGTCAAAGCCAAAAAACTTTACGACCACGAACTCCAAGAAGTCAAAAATCGCTACAAAATTTTGCGCAAAGCCATTGAACTCAAATACACCAAGCGCAAAGTCGACTACTTGCTTGAAAAATCGCGCGAAGAAGCCCTGCCGCTTATTGAAGCGTTAGACAAAGAAGCCGCTGAACGCTTGCTCGAGCTTGATGACTATCTCCGATTCATCTTGCAAACCAACGAACCAACGGTGATGAAAAGCGAAGGCTTTGGCAAACTCGAAGAAATCAAATCGAAAATTTTAGTTGTCAGCGAAGATGAAGTGTATCCTTATTTAACCGAGACCGAAGCGCGTCGGCTCTCCATTCCCAAAGGTAGTTTAGACGAGCAAGAACGCGAAGAAATCAATTCGCACGTCACGCACACCTACAACTTTCTCAAACAAATTCCTTGGACGCGCGACCTGCGCAACGTGCCGATTATCGCCTACTCACACCATGAAAAAATTGATGGAAGCGGCTACCCGCGAAAAATTGGACAGCCTGAAATTCCGATTCAATCCCGCATGATGACCATCGCCGATATTTACGACGCGCTCACCGCGCAAGACCGCCCCTACAAGAAAGCCGTCCCCGTCGAGCGCGCCCTCGATATCCTCAAACTTGAAGTCAAAGACAATCACATCGATAGCGACCTCTTTCAGGTCTTCGTAGAGGCTCGCATTTACGACAGCGTCCGCCAAACCGAAGCGTGAACAATGAGTAACGAGTAATGAGTAATGAAAACAGATTTCTACTCATTTAATACTCGTTAGTATGGCTTTCAATGCGCGCCCTCAATCCACTTTACTCATCTTTCTCAACTCATCGCCTAAAAAATTTAGGCTAATTTGCATAAAACCTTTTTTAGTTATACTTTTGCAATGTTTTCCTAACAAAACAACATCTTTATTTCAATTAACCTAAAAATTTTAGCAAAGATGACGAAAATCGGATTGTTGCTTTTTGCAATGTTGCTTTTCGCCCCGCTTTCTTATGCGCAAGAAAAAGTTGCTGAAACACCCGCGCACCCTGTTGCGGAAGTTGCCACTGCAACCGCCACCGCGCCGAGTGCGCCAAGTGTTGAATCGCTGATGTCGGCTTACAGCGATTTGCGTGTTGGGTTGGATACGGTTTGGGTGCTGGTTGCCGCAATGCTCGTCTTCTTTATGAACGCAGGCTTTGCGTTGGTTGAAAGTGGTTTGACGCGTGCAAAGAACACGGTGAATATCCTCGCCAAAAATTTCATCGTCTTTGCCGCCGCATCGGTTTCGTTTTGGGTGTTAGGGTGGGGCTTGATGTTCGGCGATGGCAATGCGTGGCTTGGGTTGAAAGGCTTGTGGTTTGTGAGCGGCGCGGATAATTCGCCTGCACTTGGAAGCGATTACAGTTCCGCCAATCCGTTCTCGACTGCGGTCTATGAAGGCGTTTATTCTGCGATTAACTGGTCGCCCGTTCCGCTTTGGGCGAAGTTCTTCTTCCAACTTGTTTTTGCAGGCACAGCGGCGACGATTGTTTCAGGAGCAGTTGCCGAGCGCATTAAATTCGGTTCGTTCCTTGTGTTCAGTTTTCTTCTCGTTGCGCTGATTTATCCGATTTCAGGACACTGGATTTGGGGCGGCGGCATTTTGGGTATGACCCCTGAAGAAGGCGGATTCTTCGGAAACTTCCGCGACTTTGCAGGCTCGACGGTCGTTCACTCGGTCGGTGGTTGGGCGGCACTTGCCGGAATTCTCGTTCTCGGTCCTCGCATCGGCAAATACAAAGATGGCAAAGTGAATCAAATTCCGGGACACAACATGACCTCTGCCGCATTAGGCGTGTTCATTCTTTGGCTGGGTTGGTTCGGCTTTAATCCCGGCTCAACGATGGCGGCGGGCAACGGTTCAGCGATTGCGCACATCGTCGTCAATACCAACATTGCCGCCGCAACCGGCTCGCTCGGCGCACTCTTAATGGCTCTCATCATCAACAAGAAATTTGAATTCACGATGATTCTGAACGGATGCTTGGCAGGACTTGTCGCCATTACTGCTCCGTGTGCGTTTGTCTCAATCGGTTCAGGTGCGGTGATTGGCTTAATTGCAGGCGTGCTTGTGGTGCTTGCCACTTTTGCAATGGATAAATTCAAATTAGATGACCCTGTCGGCGCAGTGCCTGTTCACCTCATCAACGGCATTTGGGGAACGCTCGCGCTCGGCTTGTTCTACAACACCGACATTGCGAAATCGGTTGCCGCACTCGATACCGGGCTTTCTCCCATCGCACAAACCGTTCAACAACTCAAAGGCATCTTGCTTGTCGGTGTTTTTGCTTTCGCGATTTCATTTGCCATTTGGTATGTGCTCAAACTCGTGATGGGCATTCGTGTTTCCGCCGACGAAGAGCAAGAAGGTCTCGATATTGGAGAACACGGCGACCTTGCCTACCCTGACTTCCAAATCGAGTATCATAAGCTTGTCGGCAATAAAATCGTCGATGACAAAATCAGTGCGAATGGCGAAGAAGTGAAGGCGTAACTTCTTTCCGCAAAAGATTTTGGAATTTCCAAAAAATCCTCGAACTTCCTGATGTAACGAGCCTAACCATCGTCAAATCAACGCCGTGTTAGGCTCTTTCATCAACGCTCTTTCATCAACTTTTAATACCAGCATTATCGAAACAGAGTTTAATGTGTGAGAAAAACCCCTAATTACCTGAGCAACCTCTTGTAAGCCCTACAAGAGGTTTTTTATTCCTAACTTTGCCGCACACTATTTTTCAAAATCATGTCCGACACTCGCAACGCCTTTGCCAAAATCAACCTTGCGCTTTACATCACGAACAAACTGCCAAATGGCTACCACTTAATAGAGACGATTTTCGCGCCGATTGCTTGGCACGACACACTCACCTTCTCACCTGCTCCAACGATTGAACTTACTTGCTCCAATACATCGCTTCCGACCGATTCCACCAACCTTTGCTACAAAGCGGCGAAACTGCTTCAAGAGACTTACCACATTCAAAACGGAATTCGGATTCATCTTGAAAAATCAATTCCATTCGGGGCGGGATTGGGCGGCGGATCGAGCGATGCGGCGACCGTGCTTGCTTACCTGAATCGCTTTTGGAATCTCAACTTGCCTTTGGCGGAACTTGCCGCACTTGCCCTTCGACTTGGTGCTGATGTGCCATACTTCCTTTCAATGAAATCGCTTGCATTTGCAGAAGGCATTGGCGAAAAACTCACCGACCTCGTCTGCACCTTTCCGTATTCGCTTGTGGTTGTGTTTCCAAACGAAGCAGTTTCTACGGCGTGGGCGTATCAAAATTTGAAGATTGCTTTTCCAAGAAAAGCCCCAAACTGCCGCGAAGCCTTGAAAAATCTGATAGAGACAGGCGATAAAAAGTTTTTAACGGTGTTTGAAAACGATTTTGAACCGATGGTTGAGTCAGCGTTTCCAGTCATCAAATCATTGAAGGAAACATTGATAGAACAAGGGGCGATAAAGGCGATGATGTCGGGAAGCGGGTCGGCAGTCTTCGGCATTTTTGAGAGCGAGGCTCGCGCCAAAGCCGCTTGCAATTTTTTCTCCAAACAGTTTCCTGCATCTTACACACCGCCAAATTTTGTCATGACTACACCTGATTTTGTATCTTCCTAAAAACTGTCTATCAATGTCTGTTCAAACAACACTTCATCGACTGCTCACCTCTTTGCCTGACCGATTGTCAGAAAAACGCGCAGGCTTTTTGCTTTTGATTGACCCCGACAAATACGACGAGCCGACGCTTCTCAAATTGGTTGAAGATGTTACAACCTTTGGTGCAACGGCGATTCTCATCGGCGGAAGCACGATGATTTCAAATCGATTGGACGAGTATATCCGACACATCAAATCGGTCTCGCCGTTGCCTGTCATTATTTTTCCCGGAAGCGTGGTGCAAGTTTCGCGCGAAGCCGACGCGATTTTATACCTTTCACTGGTGAGTGGGCGCAATCCCGAATACTTGATTGGGCATCATGTGATTGCCGCGCCGCTCATTCAGCAACTTGAATTAGAGCCGATTTCAACCGCGTATCTTTTGATTGAATCGGGAAGAAGAACCGCCGTGGAATTTATGTCGAACTCCGCGCCGATTCCGCGCCACAAGCCTGAAATTGCCGCCGCCCATGCCTTAGCGGCAGAATATCTCGGCATGAAACTCGTCTATCTTGAAGCCGGAAGTGGTGCCGATTACAGCGTGCCCGAAGAGATGATTTCGCTTGTTTCAAAGACGATTTCCGTTCCGCTCATTGTCGGCGGCGGGATTCGCACACCCGAAGAAGTGCATCGCAAAGTTCAAGCCGGGGCGAATTTTATCGTTGTTGGCAATGCCTTTGAACATCGGCACGACAAAATTTTCTTGCAAGAAATGATTGCCGCAACCTGCCTTTCGCGCAAGGTTGAGCGAGTCTCGCGCTAAGATTTCTCCTCGCGCTCTCTTGCGCTTTCACGGTCGTATTCCAACATTTTCTCAACGGCATCATACTCGACAACGAACTGAATCACCATCGTTCGCACACTTTCAAAATCAGGCTCAACATCTTTGAAATTCTTGCAACTAAATCGCTGATGCTCGCAGTAGGTCTCTAAAAAATATCCGATGTATTCTTCTTCGGTCTCGTCTTCTTTGATACGCACGGCTTTGCGCATTTCCAGCGCGTAAGAAAGCAGGTATTTATTGTTGTGGTCAAAGACAGCGAAGGCATAGAGGACAGGCGGCTCATCAATGTTGTTTTCGCGCAATTCGTCAAAATCAACAGGACAGACATAACAATCGATAAAATACTTCGGCGTTTCAATCTCTTCGGTTTTCACGAGGCGAGACCAGCGCGGCGTGAGTTGTGCGTTCATAAATGTACTTTTGAGTTTGTTTTGAATGAGCGGAAAATAACAAAACCTTTCGGCAAACGTGTTTCGTTCATTGGCTTGAACAAACACGGAGAAAATCTTACCTTTCAATTTGCTTTTTCATCAACAGTTCAATCAAGGAGTTATGAAAACTTTTTGTTTATCACTCATCTTGCTGTTCAGCGCACTACCACTGTTTGCGCAAGACCGTGTTGAAGAGCGTTTGCGCGAGAAACTCGCGTCGATGCGCCCCGAAGAAAAAATCCGTGTGATTATTTACATGGCGGAGCAAGTTGATTTGAACGCAATGGAACGCGATTTCACTGCTCGCAAAGCCGGCAAAGCCGTGAGGCATTATGAAACCGTTTCGCGCTTGCGTGCGCTTGCTGAGCAATCACAGCGCGGCATTCTCAACGAACTTTCCGAGCGCGCTCAACGCGGCGAAGCCGAACAAATTGAGCAGATGTGGATTGCCAACATGATTTTAGGCAATCTCTCCAAACAAACCATTCTCGACCTTGCACAACGCGCCGATGTCGGAATGATTTATGAAGATGGCTTGCTCGAACTTGACGCGCCCGTAGAGCAAAGCCAAGCCACGTCAGTGCCAAACGGTTCAGAGCCCGGACTTCGACGCATAAACGCACATCGTTTGTGGGAACTGGGCTACACGGGCGCAGGCTCACTCGTGATGGGAATTGATACAGGCGTTTTCGCGACACACCCCGCACTTGTCGGCAAATGGCGCGGTGAAGAATCGGGCGTGATGTGGTATCACGCTTGGTATGACCAACGCACGAATCCTTCTTCAATTCCAACCGATTACGGCTCAACCAAGCACGGCTCACACACGATGGGCACGATGGTCGGCTTGCAAGCCAGCACGAATGATACGATTGGCGTTGCCTTCGGCGCGAAGTGGATTGCCGCTCCGACGATTGATGTGGGATTCAGCCCGCACACGAGTTTCACACTGCGTGCATTTCAATGGGCGGCAGACCCCGATAGCAACGGCATCGACAACGGCGACGTGCCTGATGTCATTGCCAACTCTTATCAAGACCCTAATGTCGCCTCGCAACAATGCAGTGCAACCGCCGGCGGCTATTGGACGGTGATTCAAGCCCTTGAAACAATGGGCACCGCCGTCATTTTCTCGGCTGGCAATTCAGGACCAAACCCACAAACGCTAACCCCTCCGAAGAACAACCCCAACATTTTCACCGTCGGTGCGATTGATGCAAGCACAAACGAGATTGCGAATTTCAGCAGTCGCGGTCCGTCAAGTTGTGGTGCAAGTATCATTAAGCCCGAAGTGGTTGCGCCCGGCGTGAATGTTCGCTCGGCAACTTCAGCCACAGGCTACGGCAATTTGAGCGGTACTTCAATGGCGTGTCCGCACGTCGCGGGTGCAATCGCCTTGCTCAAAGAAGTCAATCCGTCATTGACTGCCGTTCAAATTCGCGACATTCTCTACGAAACCGCCACCGATTTGGGCACCACAGGTCCCGATAACACTTTCGGCAACGGCTTGATTGATGTGTGGGCGGCATATCAATACATTTCCTCAACCATGATTTTCCGCGTCGATGGCTTCGTGATTGATGCGCAAACCGGCGACACGCTCCGCAACGCTCGCGTAAAAAATCTCAATTCCAATGTCGAGGTTGTTACCACCAACGGCAAGTTCAGTTTCGCCCTTCCCGATACAGGAATGTATCTTTTCGCAACCTCGCTCAACGCCAATAGCCCAACCGGCTACATCTCGCGCGTCGATACGCTTTATGCACCCGAAGACTCCACGATTTACACGATGACCATTTTTCTGCAACGCAAACCCAATCCGACTTTGAGCGTAAATGCCACCAACGGCATTACTTTTAACCTCACTGGATTAGACAGTGCCGAAACCAATCTCACCGTTTCTAATACAGGTTTGCCGTTCAGCCAACTGGTCTATCGATTAGAACTGCAAGGCGGATTAGGCGGATTGAAAAACGATGTCTTCGGCTCAAAAACCAATACGCTCTTGGGCGCGAACCGTTTTCGCGGCAATCTTTACAGCGTAACCCAAACCACCAAGCTCAAAGAAATTCAATCCTACCACTTCCTCTATCGCCCTTCAACGCAGTTCAAATTTTATGTGTATGAAAACAATACGCAGTCGGGTCTCTATGCAAAAGTGTTTGAAAGCAACCCAGTAACTTTGGATTCTCCCTTTGACGGATTTGTTCGTTCAGGTCCGATGAATCTCACCTTGCAAAGTGGAAAGTTCTACATCATCGGTGCGGCGTGGGATAGTTTAACCACGCACTATCAAGGACCGGGGGCAGGCAATTTATCGTTCGGAAGTTTCAACGCGGGCGTTTTGCTCAACAACGCGACCATGCCGGATTCATTGACACCGACCACCTCTTCACTTCCCTACCACATGATTCTTTCTACCACGAGTGGCAAGTTTATTTCCGTCTCGAATCTTCAAGGCGATACGCTGATGGCGGGCGAATCCAACGACCACCTTGTGCGCGTCAATACCGCTGGGCTTGATGAAACCGACACCTACACTGCCGCGATTCGCATTACGAGTTCCGATACGCTGAACTCCGTCTTCACGGTGCCAATTACGCTGAACTTTACGATGCTCAGCACGCCGACACCGATTACCGAAGCGCGTAGCACATTGCCGAAAGAATTTGCACTCGCTCAAAACTATCCGAACCCGTTCAACCCAAGCACGATTATCACTTACCAACTCCCAACCGCAAGCGATGTGCGCTTGGAACTTTACGACGTGCTGGGGCGCAAAATTGCAACGCTCATCAATACACGCCAATCCGCAGGCTATTACACCTTCACGCTTAATGCAAGCAATCTTGCCACCGGCATTTATTTCTACCGACTGCAAGCGGGGAATTTTGTCTCAACAAAGAAGATGATGCTGGTGAAGTAGTAGGGTGAAGGTTGTAGGTTAGAGGTTGTAGGGGCGAGTCCGAAAACCCCACCCAATACGAAGGGCAGGTTGTGAACCTGCCCTTACTTTTCGCTTTCAACTCTCAACTATTTGACGAGCAACATCTTCTTTATCGCCACGAAACTCCCTGTCTGCAAGCGATAGAAATACACCCCACTTGAAAGACTGCTCGCGTTGAATGTGTAATTGTATGCCCCCGCTTCTTGCCGTCCATTGACCAACGTTGCGACTTCTTTTCCAAGCACATCATAGACTTTCAGCGAGACATTGCCCGCAACGGGAAGTTGGTAACTAATGACCGTCGTCGGGTTGAACGGATTTGGATAGTTTTGCTCCAATGCAAATTGCTTCGGCGCACCCGCATCGACTTCAATGATGTTGGAGTATTCAAACTGTCCATCAAAGTCGATTTGCTTCAAGCGGTATTGCACTTTGCCTGACGCGCTTCTATCCAAGAAGGAGTAGGATTGCGCTTCGGTGGTTGTGCCTCTGCCTCTGACAAAGCCCAAGACTTGCCACTCCGCACTCGCTCCTCGATTCTCGCTCCTTCTTTGAACCTCAAAGCCGGCGTTGTTCAGTTCGGTTGCGGTTTTCCAATGGAGTTCAATTCCGGAACCCACCTTGCGAAATCCGAACTCGGTGAGTTCGACGGGCAGTTGGTTGCTTGCGTCGGAGCCGATGGCAAAGTCGCTGAACGACGTAATCCCTTTAACCGTGATGTGCGATTCGCCACGCAAAACCGTAACGCCTGACAGCGTTTCCACATCAATCCACGGTGAAGACGCATTCGGGCGGTAAAGCACTTTCAGTGCAGTTGGATTTTGAATGCCGCTCATGCCTTGCAAGCTAAAATTCAGCGTTACAGTGTAGCCAGAAAGTCCTGTTGCTGTAATTCGCCAATATCGGTCAGGTGAGATATTCACAATACCTGTGGGCAAAGACCCCACAACGGTTGGCGAAGAAAGTGGCTGAATGTTTAATGTGCCTGCCGAACTGCTGGGCGTGTTGAAATACACAGAGGCAGTAAGCCCAAACGCATAGCCTTTTTTGATGCTCGGCAGAATTGCTTGCGCGCCTGTGGGTGGCAACATTGGGCTTGTTGTGTTGAATCTCATCATTCGTCGCCCTTCCGCGACGAACAAATCGCCGGTTTTATGATTTAGGCTAACCGCTTCGGCACTGACAGTGGTTGTCGCGTTGGGTGAAAAGGAGAGGGCGTTAATATCCGATTGACCTAAATACACATTGGTCTGAGCCGTGTCTGATTTTGTGGCGGCATGGTAGAACACGCGGACCGAGTAAATATCAGGGACATATAATGTTCCTATTGCGTCAATAAACAACCTTCTTGGACCACTAAACTGTCGGTCAATCACTGACCCTCTGCCAAAGATAGCATCGGCACTATCGCCGTTGTTACGTGCTAAAATGTTGTCGAAGCGCATCACGCGGCTATTTTGAGCATCAGAGACATAAAGCGCACCATCTAATCCAACCGCCACGCCTATGGGTTGATTAAACCGTGTTCGGTCAGGATGAGAGCCGAGTGTCGAACCAAGCACAAAATCTGCCGTCGCACCATTGGGCTTATTGACCGCATTGTTGAATCGCAAAATGCGATTTTGAAAACTGCTTGCAACATAGAGATTCCCAAATTGGTCAAAGCATAGTCCATTTGGAGATGATAGTGTGCCAGTTGTAGTGAAATTCGTCGCGCCAAGCACGCCATCTGCATTTGCGCCGCTCGGTTTTGCAGATGCATTATCAAAGCGCACGATGCGGTTGTTGTTATTATCCGAGACAAATAAACTGCCGTTCCAAATGGCTAATCCTGACGGAGAACTCAAGCGATTCGCCTCCAGCCCAAAGGCACTTGTGTTGAAACTGTTTTGTCCAAACACGGCTTCGGCAGACGCTCCTGTTTGCGCAGCGGCAACGCTACTGAAGCGCAGCACACGGTTATTGCTCGCATCGGCAAAAAACACTTTTCCCGTTGCCGTGTCTACAGCAACCGCCCCAAAACTGCTACCAAAAGATGAACTCGTCACGAGATTCGTAGACGCCGTCACAAAATCACTTTGCCCCAATACCGACACGGCATTTGTCCCGCCTGAAACCGTTAGACCATTGCTATACCGCAAGACCCTGTGCCAAGAAACATCAACCACAAACAAATTCTCGCTACTATCCATTGCCAGTTGTCTCGGAGAGAGCATTGAGTTGGGAGAGGGCTGTCCAACCGATAACCCTATCTCTGTATCAGCGAGCGCACCATTTGGTTTGCTCAGTACATTGTCGTAGCGCAATACTCGTCGAGAACCGGAACTGACAAACAATTTCCCGGCAATCGCCAGTGCGCCCGATGGGCTCTCCAGCCCCGATAGTGAGAACGTGTTCGTCGTAAAGTTTGGCTGACCAAGCACCGAATCTGCATCTGCACCCGTTGTTTTTAAGTGCGCGTTTCGGAAAATCAGCACACGGTTGTTTTGTCTATCGCACACAAACAGCGTGTTCAAGGTATCACACGCCAGCCCAAAGACTTGATTAAACCGAGACCGCGACAGTGCGGCCGAAATGTTTGTAAAATTAAGCTGACCGAGCACGACATCAGCTGGCGCGCCATTTGGCTTTGATGCCACATTATCGAATCGAAGCACACGATTCGTCGTTGCTTCTCCAACATACAAGTTCCCCAATGTATCAACCGCAACCGAGGTTGGGCTACGCATGATTGATGCCGAAGCCGTTGTCGATTGAGAGACAAAATCCGCTTGCCCTAACACGCCGTCGGCAGGTGCGCCATTTGGCTTTGAAGCGGCGTTATCAAACCGAAGCACGCGTCCATTACCTTGGTCGGCAACATATAGTCGTCCTTGTCGGTCTATTGTAATCTGCGTCGGCGATGTCATACTTGTTTGTGTTCTACCAAACGCACTTGTGGTAAAATCAGGCTGACCTAAGACTGCCTCAGCACTTGCGCCCATCTGCAAGGCGGCAAGCGACGAAAAGCGCAACACCCGATGATTGCCAAAGTCCGCCACAAATACTTTTCCCGTTATTTTATCAATCGCAATTCCCGAAGGATTGAAAAAACGGTTGTTAGATACTGTGTTCAGGGTATTGCTGGTGAATGATGGCTGTCCAAGCACCGACACCGCACTTTGTCCTGTTGTCCATTGAGCATCTGCCGATTGAACCAGCATCCATGCCCAAGTTAGCGTTAGAAGAAGTTGTTTCTTCATGGTTGTAAATAGGTTAGTGGTTAATTAAGCGTCAAATAATTAAGGGTCAAATTTGGTAACATTTAGACGCGCGTGAAATAGTGCAAATGCACTATTCACCCTCGTTTTTTGCGAAATTTTGCAGGCTTATATTTGTTTGATGCCCTTACAAGCCCTTTGGTGATGAAACCGATGCAAAAATCGGGGTTTAAGGGGGCGAATCAATGACATGAACATGTCATTTAAGTGTTTGAACATCAAAAAACTCATTTTTAAGGAAAAAAACCCTCTTCAATCCGCAATCCGCTATTGCATTTCCCGTGCTTTTCTGCATATTCCGCGCACGCATTTCAACTCTCTATGCACTTTTCACTGCTTGATTGGGTAGTCGTTTTGTGTTACCTCGCAGGCGTAACGCTCTTCGGCATTTTCAAGGGCGGCAAGCAAGCGTCGGCAAAAGATTACTTTCTTTCCGAAGAAAAAATTCGTTGGTGGGCGGTTGGTATTGCGATTGTCGCAACCGAAACTTCTGCCTTGACCTTCATTTCCGTGCCGGGCATTGCTTACAAAGGCAATTTCAACTTTCTTCAACTTGCCATCGGCTACTTCATCGGTCGCGTGATAGTGGCGTATTTCTTTTTGCCGAAATACTACACCGGCGAACTCACCACCGCCTACGCCTTGATGGAATCGCGCTTTGGGCTTGCGCTTCGCCGACTAACTTCGCTCGTTTTTATCTTCACGCGCATTTTTGCCGACGGCGTGCGGCTCTATGCAACCGCAATTCCGCTTGTCGTCATCTTTCGCGGTTACAACCTCTTCGGTAATCTTTCCGATACCACGCTCTACATCATCGGCATCGTGCTGATTGCCCTTATTACCTTGCTCTATGTGCAACTTGGCGGCGTGCGGGCAGTCATTTGGACGGATTTCATTCAACTCTTCGTCTATCTTTTGGGCGGCGGCTTAACCGTTTTGCTCTTGCTTCAACAGTCAGAACAGTTTTTTATTCCAATAACAGCAATTCAAGAGAGCGGGAAATTTGCCGTTCTGAATTTTTCCTTTGAGAACTTTTGGTCATCGCCCTATCAATTTTTCCTTGCGGTGATTGGCGGCGCATTTCTCACGATGGCTTCGCACGGCACCGATTACATCATTGTGCAACGGCTGTTCACCACGCCGTCGCTTCGCCATAGTCAAAGTGCTTTAATTTTAAGCGGTTTTGTCATTTTCCTTCAATTCGCTTTGTTTCTCTTTCTTGGCGCACTGCTCTACGGCTTCTATGGCGACCTGTCCCTCAAAGGCGATGAAGTCTTTTCAAAATTTATTGTGGAAGAATTGCCGAGCGGCGTTTCAGGCTTGATTGTGGCAGGACTGTTAGCGGCGGCAATGTCAACGCTTTCAGGCTCGATTAGTGCGATTTCCAGTTCAACCGTTTTTGATTTATATGCTCACACTTCGCACGGCAAACGCGCGACGGAATCCGAGAAACTCGCGCTCTCCAAGCGCATCAGCCTTGTTTGGGCATTGATTCTTACTGTTTCGGCGGTGCTTTATATCGGTCTTGGCAAAGCCGTTGTGGAAGTTGCCCTCTCGATTGCCTCTTTCACTTACGGCGGGTTGCTCGGCATTTTCCTTTTGGCAATGTTCTTTCAGCGTGTTTCTGCACTGGGCGCAACACTTGGATTTTGTGCAAGCGTGCTTGTTATGATAGTGATTATCACGCAAACGAAACTCGCTTGGACGCTCTACACCCTCATTGGCACTTCAACGGCGATTGCCGTCGCGCTTCTCGTTTCGTTTGTCTCGAAACAAAAAAGCGTCTCAAACGAGACGCTTTCATAACGGATTGAACTATAATCTGTTAGCGACTGAATCCGCCGAGTTTTGCAATCAAGTTGCGCAAGTTGATGCCTGCGCGATAGACGACCGTTCCAATGCCATCGCCCGATTCTTGTTTGCCTTGCTCATAATCTTCAACGGAAAGCTCTTCAAGTTCCGCCGTTTTTGCAACATCGGCGTTTCCGAATTCAAGTTCGTAATAGCGTTCCAAGTCGCTCTTTTCTTTGTGGTCTGTGTTCAGATAATCCAGCATTGTTTCTTTTGATGTAATTAAAATTGGAGGCTTTTATTCGTTTGTGAGTGTGAAATGTTGCGAAGGGATTGCTCTTGTCGCGCCTTTACCGTTTCGGTCTCCGCAAGCGAAACGCGACAATTCTTTGTAGATTCTTCACTTCGTTTAGAATGACAAATAAAAAAGCGTCCCACTCCTTGCGAGACGCTTCTGTTTTGTTGATAGGAAGAAATGTATCACTACTAATTCATTACAAGCATAATGACGGAATTTTTGGCGAAGTTAACGAGCGGCGTGAAGAAAAGCCCGAAGCCAATCGTGAGAATCATTAAGAATGTCGCAAGTGCGTTGGCGAAAACGCCTGAATCCATTGGTGTTTCCGAGCCATCTTCGGCTTCGCGCAAATACATATTGAGCGGAATTTTGAAGTAATAGTAAAGCGAAACGGCACTTGTCAGCACGCCGATAATCGCCAGCGTCAAGAACACGGTGCCTTTGCCCAAGAGCGCAGTAAAAATCATATACTTTCCGATAAAGCCAATCGTCGGCGGCAAGCCTGTAAGCGAGACGAGAAACACCGTAAGTGCGGCGGCTGTGAGCGGCATTCGCTTTCCAAGCCCGCGATAATCATTGACATCATCGCTTCCGATTTTGTTTGAAATTAAAATCACCACATAAAACGCGCCGACATTCATCACCGTGTAAGCCACAAGGTAGAACATCACCGCTTGCGTGCCTAAATCATCGGCGACCAATACGCCCAAGAGTAAGTAGCCTGCGTGCGCGATAGATGAATACGCGAGCATTCGCTTCACATTGCTTTGCCAAATTGCCGCAAAGTTTCCGAGTAGCATGGAGACCAGCGCAATGAGCGCAAAGAAATTCACCCAATCAAATGCAAGTTCGCCTGTTGGCTCTGCGGGAATCGCGACTTTGAAAAAACGCATCAGCATTGCGAACCCTGCCGCTTTGGAGCCAACCGAAAGAAACGCCGTAACAGGCGTTGGCGCACCTTCATACACATCAGGCGACCAGAAGTGAAACGGCACTGCGCCGATTTTGTAGCCGAATCCGCCCATCACCAAAAGCGAGGCAAGCGTGAGCGTTACTTCATCAACTTCATTCGCACTGATGAATTTTGCGATTTCGTAGATGTTGGTTTGTCCCGTCAGCCCGTAGATGAGCGACATACCATACACCATCAAGCCCGATGATACTGCACCATAGACAATGTATTTCAGCGAGGCTTCCGACGATTTGACTTGATGCTTCAAGTAGCCGGTCAAGATGTAAGAGGAAATGCTCACGAGCTCGAGCGCGAGGAACATCATCAGCATATCGCTTGCCGAGGCCATCAGGAACATTCCCAATACCATGCCAATCAGCACCGCGTAGTATTCGCCGATGTTCGCCACGTTCCTTTCGCCCAATTCTTCCGATTCCATTGTAATCAGCACGGCGAGTGCGCCTGCGCCAAGAAAGAGAAACTTGAAGAACACGGCGAAGGGGTCAACGACGTGCATTCGGAGAAAATACTCTTGGTTGGGCATATCGAGCTGTTGCCACGTGAAGAAGCCGGTAATCGCAAATCCGATAAGCGAGATAATCGGAATCACAACGCGCTTTTCACGAAGCACCATATCAAGCACAATCACGACCAAAAAGAGCGCGGAGAGCGCGAGTTCAGGCACAAACGCGCCCAAACTTACTTTGACTTGCTCAATAATTTCAGGAAGGTTGTTCGGCATTGTTGAAATATCTTTTTATCAATGTTTTGAATCATTTTGAAAACTTCAACATCTCACTTCAAGGCGACATTTGCAGTTGCCGAAAGAATTTCAGCGACTCTGTTCAGGCTTGGCATAATCAAATCCAACACGGGCGCAGGATAAACGCCGATGATGATAACAATCGCGGCAAGCGGCGCAAGCAAGGCAATTTCTCGTCCATCTAAATCAATCTTGCCTTTCCAATCGTGGAAATGTGCGTGTTCTTCGCCGTGATGCCCTTCGACTTCGTAGGCGGCGTTAGGTCTTCTTTCGCCCGTGAACATCGTGCGATAGGCGCGAAGCAAATACGTGGCTGAAAGTAATATGCCCAGCGTTCCGACAACCGAGAGAATGCGCGTTTGCTCAACCGAGAATGCACCTAAAAAGACGAAGGCTTCCGCGACAAAGCCCGACAGCGCAGGCATTCCCAAATTGCCCATAAACGCAAGCAAAATGAAGCCTGTATAGACCGGCATATACTTCGCAAGTCCGCCGAACTTGTCCATATCGCGAGTATGAGCGCGTTCATAAATCACGCCGACCAAAAGGAACATCATCGGCGAGAGCAAGCCGTGCGAGAACATTTGAAGCATTGCGCCCGACATTCCAAGCGAGTTGACCGCCGAAATGCCCAGCAACACAAAGCCCATGTGCGAGACCGAAGAATATGCAACCATCTTTTTGAAATCCGTTTGTGCAATCGCGCAGAACGCGCCATAAACGATACTAATCACGCCGAAGAGCGCAATCCACCACGCAAATTGCTGAAAGACTTCGGGGAAAATCGGGAAGTTAATGCGAAGCAAGCCGTAGCCGCCGAGTTTCAAAAGCACGCCTGCCAGCACAACGGAAATTGGCGTTGGAGCTTCGACGTGCGCATCAGGAAGCCACGTGTGGAACGGCACCATCGGCACTTTAATTACAAACGCCAAGAAAAGCGCGAAGAACGCCAGCACGCGAAGCACATTACCTTCCGTCGGGAAAAGTGCCGAGCCTGAAACGAAATTTTGTTGATTCGCCATTGCCACCATGCTGAATGTGTTGCGTCCTGTGGCTGGGTCAATGACGCTTCCGTAAAGGGCGATAATCGCAAGGAGCATCAGCACCGAACCAACGAGCGTGTAAATGAAAAACTTGATTGCGGCATATTCGCGGTTCTTTCCGCCCCAAATTCCGATGAGGAAATACATCGGAATCAAGGTTACTTCCCAAAAGATGTAGAAGAGGAAGAAATCGAGCGCGAGGAAGCACCCCATCATCGACATCGACATCAAGTTGTAAAGCACGAAGTAACTTTTGACCGACTTTTCAATCGTCCAACTTGCGCCCACGCCCACCAGCGCAACAATCGCCGTGAGAATCACCATCGTAACCGAAAGTCCGTCAATGCCCATGAAGTAATCAGCACTCACCGTGTAGCCGCCAAGTTCAACCGAGAACCATGCGGCGCGTTCTACGAATTGAAACTTGCTTACATCATCAACGCCGGCAAGCGTTGGGTTGTAATTTTGCCAAATCACAACGGCTAAGGCGACTTGACCGACCGCCGCCAAGAGTGAAATCAGGCGAATGGCTTGCTTCTGTTCTTTCGGAACAAGAAGCGTAATTAGCGCGGCAATCAGCGGAAGAAATGTGATGAGTGTTAAAAACATGGTTAAAATTGCGTTAAAATTATCCCAAAAATTTTCACTTCATTTCAGACCAACTTGGCAAAGAAGTATCCGATAACGGCGATAAGTAAGAGCGCGATGTAAGTTTGCACGCGCCCTGTTTGCAATTTGCGGAACACAAGTCCGCTAATCTGCACGAGCGTTGCGGAAAGATTGACGATACCGTCGACGACGAGTTTATCAAAGCCACCGCTGAACGACGAGAGTTTCACGCCGAGATTTCCGATGCCTTTCACAAACGCGCCTTCCATGAAGGTATCATTAAACCAGTTCATCATTTTTGAAATCAACACGAAGGGACTTGCAATCGCGCCGATATTTTTGGAATAGGCGAGGTATGCTAACGCCAATCCTGCAAGTGCCAACGAAATAGAAAGCGAGACTACCGCTCCATGCGCGTGGTGCGAGGCTTCGGCGAGTTTTTGTTGGCGAAGGTCTTGGAAATGCGTTCCGTGAGTCTCTTCCTTGTGAGACGTTTCAGGCGCGATGGCTTCGCCACCAGCGATTGCACCAAACACTTGCGCCGCGCCTTGCAATCCTTCTTGTGTGATTCCAACTTTGGTTTCAGGGGTTTTCACGGCGTTCATAAACCAGCCATGTTCACCATCTAACGGATTCGGTGAAAAGACGAAGAAGAACGACATTGCCGCTAAAATCACGAGTGGAATTGTCATCACGGGTGAGGATTCGTGGATTTCGCTGTGATGGTGGTTGTCATGCCCATAATGGTGATGATTATCGGAGGTTGCCGGTTTTTCGCTGGCGCGATTTTCTCCGAAGAATACCATAAACCATTGCCGCCCCATGTAGAACGGTGTCAGCAATGCCGCCGAAAACCCAAGAACAGGAATGAGCATCGCCCAACTGCCTTCAACATTTGCGTAGCCGACTGCACCTGCTAAAATCGCGTCTTTGCTCAAAAAGCCTGTAAAGAGTGGCAAGCCTGCAAGGGCAAATAAGCAAATCGTAAAGGTGGCAAAGGTGATTGGCATTTTCTTCATCAAGCCGCCCATGTAGCGCATATCTTGCTCGTGATGCGTCGCGTGAATGACCGACCCTGACCCCAAGAACAAGCCCGCTTTGAAAAAGGCGTGTGTTACAAGGTGAAAGAGTGCCGCCGCAAATGCGCCAACGCCCATGCCCATCACCATGTAGCCGAGTTGCGAGAGCGTTGAATATGCCAACACGCGCTTGATGTCGTTTTGTGTAATGGCAATCGTAGCCGCAAAGAACGCCGTTACTGCGCCAATGACTGCAATAATCGCGAGCGCATCAGGCGTTAAAATCACGAACACACGTGCTACAAGATACACGCCTGCCGCCACCATCGTCGCCGCGTGAATGAGCGCGGAAACCGGGGTCGGACCTTCCATTGCGTCAGGAAGCCATGTGTGAAGCGGAAACTGCGCCGATTTTCCAACGCACCCCATAAAGAGCAACACGCCTGCAACGGTCAGCCAGCCTTCGCCCCAAGTAAATTTGCCTTCACCAATGTTTTGATAAATTTCTTGATAGTTGAAGGTTTGGAACTGTGCGAAGAGAATTAAAATGCCAATCCAGAATCCGATGTCGCCCACGCGGTTAAGCATAAAAGCTTTCTTTTGCGCCGCCGCCGC
>Ga0272446_1002872_pt1 | contig 22666 bp, 22 predicted proteins | sample YNPCB0061_FD_194587 | JGI IMG/M metagenome (GOLD analysis project Ga0272446, IMG submission 194587) | Hot spring microbial mat communities from Yellowstone National Park, WY, United States - YNP-CB-006-1 | ecosystem: Environmental > Aquatic > Thermal springs > Hot (42-90C) > Sediment | place... | reverse complement strand
ATTATCAGATGCTGCCGGGGTCATGGCGCCATCGGTGCTCGCGTGGGGTTGGTCTATGCGACCCGAAACCCTACGGGAAAATTGGTTGCGCAAGGGTTGATGTGGCGCGCCGCGAATGCGCCAGCCGCCCCCGCGCGAGGCGCGCGCGGCAACGGAACTTGGCAGCGGCTTAGTAGCACGGGCGGCCACCTAACGGCTCGCGACAACGCCCCGAAACATCATTGCCAGGCGTTAAATTGAAAGGGGCGAACCCTGGCGACCGAAATCGGCGCACCCGTCGGCCGGCGAGCACCCCTCTTTGAGCCGTTGCAGATGATGAAATAGGCGCGCGCCGTCAGCACTTCTTCAGGGTCGCCGCCAACTCGCGGAAAACATCGGCTCTCTGCGGCAGGACCTTAACGGACTGATCGCAACCCTGACCGGCGACCGCCATGTGAGCCTCGAAGAATCGGCCGGAAAGCTGGACATCGAATCCGTCGGCGGTGATCACACCCGCGACCGTGCCGCCAATGTCGTTGATCTTATCCACCCAGGCGCCGGTCACCTTATCGCCGTCAACGGCAAGGTCGGTCGCAGCGTGAAGCTTGAAACTCGCGCCGTCCTCGCAGCGCAAGGTCTGGCGCATGCCGCGGATATCCTCCCGCGGAATATAAGTGACAACGCACTTGAAGCTCGACGCCGGGCCGGTGTCGGTCGTCATCGTCGCCATGCCGACCCAACGGCCCGCAAGGCTTGCGAGCGGATCAACCGGCGGGGCCGCTTGGTTTTCACTGGCTGCAAGACCGGAAAAAGCGGCAACCGCCAGATACGTGATGGCGCGGTACGAATGACGCATGACCCTTGGCTCCCTCAATGTGCCAGCAGTTCCAAGGCGGCTCGCCGAGCCGGACCTGTGGTCTTATTTGTTTGTTGCTTTGCGGCACCCCGTCGGCCGTTAACGCCGTTAACGAGGCGTTGGACCACCCCGCCGCAACCCCCGGCAATGGCGGCAGCGTGCCGGGCGATCGCGTCACTTTGTGGGCCACATTGGGGTAACTCGCGGGCCACCGCCGCAAAGACCCATTCGCTGCGGACCAGGTGCCTGCAACAGGGAATTAACGCAGCCCGAACAGAGTGATGACCGTCGCCGGGCCGCATCAGGTTCGCTTCGAAAAACGCCCCCGGACCGAAAACGCTTGCCCGCGGCACGGGCCCTATCCATAAGCTTGCAGGCGACCTAATCCCCGGCCGGCCATCGCAGGATGGCGTTTGCCCCCTCGCTCACGGGTAGTGGCAACGTCCGGCAGCCCGAGTGTCACCCGACGGCTCGCAAATTTGTTCGCCGCCGGATATAGATACGCGCCGGTTCGAGTCCGTCAAACGGGAGGAATGGCTTCGTGTTGCGCGATCACCGAATTGCAGTCTTGCTGCGAGCAGGCGCCCTGAGCGTCGCTTTGGCCTTGGCGGCTCCCGCCGCACAAGCCGTTGCCGCCACGGATAACCCCTTCCCGTCGCTGGCCGGAACCTGGTCGGGCTCCGGAACGGCGAAATTTGACGGCGGAAGGACGGAAAGCCTGCGTTGCAAGGGCTACTACACCAATGCCGGAGGGGCGGACAACCTCGGCCTGTCGATCCGCTGCGCCAATGCGTCGGCCAAGGTCGAACTACGCGCCAGTCTTATCAATTCCAACGGCTCTGTGACCGGCAACTGGGAAGAGCGGACGTACAATCAATCGGGGACCGTCTCGGGCCGGGCGTCGGCAAACAAGTTGAACCTGGCGATCAGCGGAGGCATCGATGGCTCGATGTCGGTTTCGATCGGGAGCGGCACCCATTCGGTGGTCGTCTCAACGAGCGGACCAACGCTGAAAGCGATCAACATCTCGATGTCGCGCTAGCGGCAAGAACTGCCCTTTTTGAACGGAGAGTTGGAATGCGCGCAAAGACGTTGGCCTGGTTTCCCCTCATCACCGCGCTCATTTCTGCATCCGTCGCGCTACCCTCGGAAGCCGGCTTCCGCCGACTTCGCTCGCACTACGAACCGGGTGAAGTCATCACCGCCCACAGCCACTACGGCAATGGCTCCATCTCGAGCATCGTGCGGCCAGGACGATTCGGATGGCAGGTGAAGCTTCCAGGCGGTGCCTGGATGGACTGCCGGCGCAGTTGCGAGGAAACGCTTCGGGTCGAAACCGTCGACCTCACCGAGGATGACGATCATTCCCTCCGCGGATATGGGACGCTGAGCCGCGAATGCGGAATCTTCGGCTGTCTGCACTGGGAATATTCTTTCTAGTCGCCCCGAAAGCTCCCAGCTCAGGTGAGAAACGGGTTTGTGAGCCGCTCGGACCCGAACTGACCCGGCGGCCCATGCCCGCAAATGAAGGCAACGTCATCGCCGAGCGGGAAGAGCTTTGTCTTGATCGATGAAATCAGCGCCTGGTGGTCGCCGTAGGGAAAATCCGTTCGCCCGATTGAACCACGAAAAAGCACGTCGCCAACGAGGGCGAATCGCTGTGCGCGATTGAAATACACGACTGAGCCTGGCGAATGCCCGGGGCAGTGAAAGATTTCAAATGTGTGTCCAGCAACCGTGACGCGATCACCATCTGCGAGCCAGCGATCCGGAACGACGTTGCGTACCCCATCGATGCCGTAGAGTTCCCCTTGTTTCTCGAGCGCTTCGAGAAGGATGATGTCGTCCGTTTGAGGTCCCTCGATCTTGACGCCGAGTTTCTCGCGCAATTCAGCCGCACCACCGGCATGATCGATATGACCGTGCGTTAGCAAAATCTTCTCGATCGAAATTCCCGTCTGCCTGATCCCCTCCTCGATCCGGTCAAGATCCCCACCCGGATCGACGACCGCGCCAACCTTCGACACCTCGTCCCAAATGAGCGTGCAGTTCTGCTCGAACGGCGTGACACGCACGATTGCGGCCTTGAGAGACGAGGGTTTCGCGCTCGTATCGGGCATTGATTGAGGCTCCTTCGCTTTCGTCCCGTCTTAGGACATCCGCGCCGCTTGCGCGAAGCGGCGCATTGGCACCCTTGAGCCCAATGGCTTGAAAGGGGGAGGCCGCATGGGACCGGAGAAGAAAGATCGCAAAAAACGACAGGGGCCCCATCGGGACCCCTCTCGGTTTAAACAGGAAAGTCTCAAATCTAAACGGATTTAAGCCGCCTCAGAGCCTTCGTGACCCGGATCGCGAAGCACATAGCCCCGCCCCCAGACGGTCTCGATGTAGCCATTGGCATGGCCCGTGGCCTCTTTGAGCTTCTTGCGAAGCTTGCAGATGAAGACGTCGATGATCTTCAACTCCGGCTCATCCATGCCGCCATAGAGATGGTTGAGGAACATCTCCTTCGTCAGGGTCGTGCCCTTCCGCAGCGAAAGGAGCTCGAGCATCTGATATTCTTTGCCGGTGAGATGCACGCGCTGGCCATGGACGTCGACCGTCTTGGTGTCGAGATTGACACGCATGTCCCCTGTCTCGATGACAGACTGCGCATGCCCTTTCGAGCGGCGCACGATGGCCTGGATGCGGGCAACGAGCTCGTCCTTATGGAACGGCTTCGTCATGTAATCGTCGGCGCCGAAGCCGAGACCGCGGACTTTGTCGTCAATACCCGCAAGGCCCGAGAGGATGAGAATCGGCGTCGAAACTTTCGAAACGCGTAGTGTCTTCAAAACCTCGTACCCGCTCATGTCCGGCAGGTTCAAGTCGAGGAGAATGATGTCGTAGTCGTAAAGCTTTCCGAGATCTACGCCTTCTTCACCAAGGTCGGTCGTGTAAACGTTAAAACCTTCCGATTGGAGCATCAGTTCGATGCTCTGAGCCGTGGCACTGTCGTCTTCGATGAGTAGAACTCGCATGACCGTTCCTCTGGTGCCTATCCGATCCGTGTCCGCGCTTTGTCTGCCCTTCGCCCAATGAAAACGCACTACGGTTCGAGCTAAGCGATCGTTAGGAAGTTAGCGACGAGAGGTTAACAAACCCTAATTCCGCGTTAGCCTTTTCACAACGCTAACCTGCAATGTCGCAGCGGTGCGACAGTGGCAGGCCGGGTTGCCTCTGGCCCCTGCTGGCGTGGCACGTCCCCGCCGCGCACGAGGCCAAGCACCCCCGTTCGCGCCCAAGATGGCCCGCAAACATGTCGAAATATGAGAACTGCGCCCCTCTGAACCGGCAAACAGACCAGCCGCGGCAGCATGCCGTCAGGGCGCCCACCCTTTCGACCGCCTTTTTGATCCGCTTATGGCCTGCACTCGGCTCGAATCAAGAGCTAACAGAATTCGCGGTCGCGCCCTAGATGGCTGGAGGGTAAAATCTGCCTCCAAACGGCACGTTGTGTTAGAAAAGGTTACGCGTTGCTTTACCGCAACTTAAGTACGGAATGATATAGGGTAGTATTAAGGACGCAGGGTCCCGCTGCAACGCCAGGAATGGAGGGCATTAACGTATTTCATCCTGGTTGGTATGGTTGTTTCAGCAGCTAAATCTGGTCTGGGACGCGTGGCACACTTTTTGAGTATTTGCCGATGCGTGTTCGAATGAGTTTAGGGTATCGAACAATGAAGTCACGTGAGACGGCTATGCGGTTGAAGCGCCGCGAGGTCGAAGAGAAATCGCGGAAGGTAGAGGATCTCGAACGGATCATCCGCGAATTTGACTTGATGGCGGCAGATCTGGAACGCCAGATTCAGCTAGAGGAAGACCGGACGGGCGTGCGCGACCGGACCCATTACTCCTATTCCACCTTTGCCAAAGCCGCCGCCCTGCGCCGCGATAAACTGCGCCAATCCACGGAAGGGCTGCGCGAGAAACTTGCCGCCGCGGTACGCGAGCGCGACGACATGATGGAACAGTTCTCCCGGGCGGTTCAGCAATTTGAAGCCCGCGAGGATCCTCCGCGCGGTACCCGTCGCGAACGGCCGATGGGAATGACGGCTGTTCGCTGAAGCGCGCTTCGCCGAAGTCGGCATTTGTCGTCGATGGGAGCATCCCAATTCAAAACAGTTGAGGCGGCGCCCGAAAGGTGCCGCCTTTTTCGTGTGTCATTTCTGTTCATCGCGCCAATCAGTCCGTGGGTAACTGTCTTGCCCAAACTCGGCGCTCCAGGCACACGAAAACGTCGAGACTCTCGTGCCCTGAGTCTCTCAAAGGGACAAAGTGCCTGATCGGTCGGAGCGAAATGGGGGTTTGCCATCAATCGCGGAAGAAAGTGGCGATCGCCGTGTCGGCGCTGCTCGCGGGCTGCGCGGCGACCGGTGACGGAGCCCAGCCGCTCAGCCTGCCAAGTCTGCCCTCCGTTGGCTCACTTCAGCCAAGCGTTGTTGAGGGCCCGTCAGCTCCGGTCACCATCAATCAACCGCTAGGTTCTGCAACGGAGCTTTATTCGCGCCTTGCCCGCGGTGCGATGAGCTGCTGGTTTGCACCCGGCGGACCGCTCAAAAAGGACTACATCTATCACGCGACCGCCGACGCCCCCTCGCGCGGAGGCAAGGCGCAGATCGTCATACATTCCCGCGATCCGGCCCTGCCCAATCCACGTGGCGCCAAGGCATTTCTGATCGACATCGAGCCGAAAGGAGAAAGCGCTGCGTCGATTACCGCCGAGAACCTCAAAATGCCGGCGGCATTCGCAACCGCGATGACCGACGACATCGCCCGCTGGTCAAAGGGCGATCAGGGGTGCGCGGCGGCTTCGACAGCCGTCGGCTGGGCGCCGGCTCCCCAGCAAGCCCAAACGGTCGCAACGGAAACGAAGGCGAAGGGCAAATCGGTCAAAGGCAAAGCGAAACCGGCGCAGCCGAAGCCCGCCTCGCCTTGAACTGAGCGCACGAATCTCCGTTGAGGAGAAGCCTCACGACAAGCCAAAACACAGGCCGCTCCGGCAGATGCCTGCCTTCTCCGGGCGGATCACGCCGGATAAAGCGGATACTAGTCGCGATAGTCCTGCAGGCGCGTTGCGCGCAGCCCAGGAAGGCCGTGCTTGTCGATCGACCGCTGCCAGGACAGAAACTCGTCCACGGTCAACGTATAGCGCTCACAAGCCTCCTCCATGCTGAGGAGACCTCCGCGAACGGCCGCGACGACCTCCGCCTTGCGGCGGATGACCCATCGCTTCGTATCCCGCGGAGGAAGATCGGCGACCGTGAGCGGCGACCCATCGGGTCCGATCACGTAGCGCCCGCGCGCTCTCATTTGCTGTTCGGTCATGATACTCAATACACACTCTCTGACCACAGGGTTACTTATAGCGGGTTGCCATTAAATTAGCACTAACCCATTGAGTGAAAAAGCCTTAAATAGGCGTGCCAATTTACGATCCCAGGCTCGGGATGAGGCGCCGTCAAGGCCCTCGTCCCAAATTGGAGCATCGTGGTAACCCTAAGGCACATAGAGCGAATAACGGGCCAGATTGCGGCTCCCGCATATCGCCGCCTTGCCGTTTCCCCTTTTTATGAATTATTGATAATTGACACACTCGACGTCCGCGGACTTACCACAAGAATTAGTGGCAAGCCGATGATTTTTAATGGAAATTTAATATACAGACCAGAACGAACCCCGAGCCTGCCGCGATCTTAAACGGAAGTTCCAAGCCCACCCCAAATGACCAAGAGCCACACGCCAGCCCCTGCTCCGACTGCGAAAAAGCGCGTTGTCGTTGCCATGTCCGGCGGCGTCGACAGCTCGGTCGCCGCCGCGATCATGAAGGCGGCTGGCCATGAGGTCATCGGGGTGACGCTGCAGCTTTACGACCATGGCACCGCGACCGGACGCAAGGGGAGCTGCTGCGCGGGCCAGGACATCCACGATGCGCGTCGTGTTGCAGATGCGCTCTCCATCCCACACTATGTTCTTGATTATGAGGCCCGCTTTGCAGCCAAGGTGATCGAAAGTTTCGCCGAGAGCTATGTCTCCGGCGAGACGCCGATCCCATGCGTAACCTGCAATAATGAAATAAAATTTCGCGATCTGCTCGAGACCGCGATGGATCTCGGTGCCGATATTCTGGTGACCGGCCATTACGTCCAGCGGCGCGACACGGCCCAGGGCCCCGAGATGATTCGCGCCGTCGATACCGAGCGTGATCAGAGCTATTTCCTCTTCGGCATAACCAGAGAGCAGCTTGCGATGCTCTGGTTCCCGATCGGCAGCATGCGCAAATCGGAAGTTCGCGAGCTTGCCCGCGCCTTCAACCTGCCTGTAGCGGACAAATCCGACAGCCAGGACATCTGCTTCGTTCCGACGGGCCGCTACACGGACGTGATCGAGCGGTTGAAGCCGACCGCACTCGATGCCGGCAATATCGTGCACGTCGACGGCCGCATCCTTGGCCGCCATGACGGCATCATCCATTACACGGTCGGCCAGCGCAAAGGCATCAAAATCCCTGCTGCCGAAGCGCTTTATGTCGTCCGGTTGGACGCTGCGAAGAATGAGGTCGTCGTTGGCCCGCGCGCCGCGCTGACCACAACCGGCCTCGTGCTGCGCAACGTCAACTGGATCGGGGAAAAACCCTTGGCCGACATCGCCACAGATGGATTTCCCCTTTATGTCCGGATGCGATCATCGCAGAAGCTCCGTCCAGCGATCGTCACATGTGAGCCTGACGGCGTCGTCAGAGTTGATCTCCATGACGGAGAGGAAGGTATTGCGACCGGGCAGGCGTGCGTGTTTTATGCCGATGCAGAGCCGGAGGCTCGCGTCCTCGGTGGTGGATGGATTGCAAAGACGATCAAACCCGCAAACCTGGGGGATGCAGCGGCCAAGGGCCAAACAAAGGGGCAGGCGATTGCCGACGCCAGACGATAATCTCATTCACGCGGAATCGTTGTGCGGATTGATGGAGAGCGGCAGTGAGTGACAACAAGCCTTCGGGCTTTCGACGCACTTCGGCGGTGCAGTCGAAGACCATGAAAAGGCGTTTCGAGCCGAAAGCCGTGCAGCTCGATGAAGGTCAGGTGCGTGACGCCTACCGCCGGTGGGCACCGGTCTACGATTACACCTTTGGGGCCATCTCAATGGCCGGCCGCCGCCACGCCGTCGAGATCATAAACAGCGGCAGCGGCCGTGTGCTGGAGGTGGGGGTCGGAACTGGGCTCTCTCTCCCCGACTACAAGGAGCACCTTGATATCGTCGGCATCGACCTCGCACCCGAAATGCTGGAGAAGGCACGCGAACGCGTCAGATCCGAGCGCCTGACGAACGTCTCCGGCCTTTACGAGATGGACGCCAGCAACCTGCGCTTTCCCGATAACTCCTTCGACACCGTTGTCGCGATGTACGTCATCACCGTGGTTCCGGACCCTGAGAAGGTGATGCGTGAGCTCGCACGGGTGACGAAACCCGGCGGCGAGGTCATGCTGGTCAACCACTTCAGCCAGGACGAAGGCGTGCGCGGCTGGGTCGAACGGCAGATGGCTCCATTCGCCGATCTCGTCGGCTGGCATTCGGTATTCGATGTCTCGCGCGTCATGGTCTGTCCGGACCTGAAGCTGATGGAGCGCCGCTCGTTGCGCCCCTGGGGTCTCTTCACGATGATGCGCTTCCGCAAAGAAGCCTCTGCCGCCGAGCGCCCCGTGGCCGCCGAGTAGCCCGGACGTCCAGAGTCTGCGACCGTTCGAATGCCACATAGGCCGCTGGCATCGCGGGTGAGTTTCCGCATGCCATCGATCAAATGTCACTTCTGTCGCATATGGTTGTGGCCAATCCAACGCCACCCACCTAATGTCTTTCCGGCTCAACCTGAAGCATATCCGCTGTAGGTAGTTGGCGCACTTTGGGAGTATGGCGGCAGGAACAAGGGACGGGCTCCGGTGGAACGGATCAGCTTTCTGATTATCCCGCCTTTGTGCGAGCCGAGGTTATCCGTGATGACGATATCGCCAGGCTTGAGCGTCGGAAACAGAACCTGCTCGATGTCGGCTTTAAAGCTCTCGCCGTTGATCGACCCATCGAAGGCGCAAGGGGCCGTAATGTGGTCGCTTCGAAGAGTGGTGTGAAACGTCATCGTCCTCCAGTGGACGTGCGGAACGTGCGCCTTAAGCGGGGCGCCGCGCCGCCACCGCCCGGCAGCTCTCGCCGCCAGCGACCGCCGCAACCACTCGCTCGCGCAGATTAAGAGAATAAGGTCGAGCTATGCACGCTGGCCTCCGCCTCCAGCTTGAAGCAGATCGCGAGTTGGGAATCCCCAGCGATTCGATCAATGTCGGAAAGGCTCTAGAGGCGTTCAGCTCACTCGAACGTGCCAAACGGTCGACTGGTGCTCTAACGGTACCGAGCACGATTTCGGTTACATGCGATTCAGCTTTCGAATGGCCACGCTACCTCGATCCAAACGCCCTTCGGTTACAGGCTATGACCCCCTTCTCTGATCCACATCCATGACTTGACCTAAGTCAATGTTCCCGACCTCCTTTGGATACTACTGTTACTTCTAGAATTCGGATGACGGCGGACCATGGACAATCTATCAACTCGAGCAGTGGACCCAGAGCCCCTGAGGCAGGGCGACCCGGTTCTTTTTACATCCGACGCCTGTTTGATCGTCCGTCGCCCTGGGATGACATGTGGAGTATGTCGCGAAGCTTGTCCGACTGGAGTGCTGTCTGGGGGGCAATGGTCCATCACTCTTGAGGCAGAAGAATGCTTGGGTTGCGGGCTCTGCGCCGCAGCCTGTCCAACTGGGGCACTCATTGTCGAGGGCTGCACACCTGGCGTTCCAGATGCGGTGGGAGACCAGATTCTTCTGGAATGCCGGAGAGTGGCCCCTTCCGACCGTGATCCGAACGCTGTCGTGGTGCCGTGCCTTGGGGGCCTCACAACCCCAGACTTGCTTGATTTTGTCGACGGGACAAAAGCGACCGTCACCTTTATCGATCATGGATGGTGTGCGGCTTGTCCGGTTGGTCGCTGCGATGCGCCCTGGCAATCCGTTCTGGTTGAAGTCAAAACGCTACTCGGCGCCGTCGACGCCCAACTCGCCGATTGTCTCGCTGTTGAGCGAAAAGGCCTACCGGTAAGCCGCGCGGAACCGGTTGTCGCGTCATTGCGTCCCGACAAGAAAGTCGAGCGCCGAGAGTTCCTTCGCCGCATGGTTGGCACGGTCGGGCCACGAGACACGCTGACAGAATCGCGCCGTGTCGTATTCGGCCGCGGTTTGGTCGCACCGCTGAAGCGCGAGCGCATACTCACTCGGATTGAGGCGTTTGCCGAGGATCTGGGACAGAACCTTCCTGCATCATTGATGCCGGCGTTGAAAATCGCCGATGGTTGCGAACTTAGCGGTCTCTGCGCCGCCATCTGTCCGACCGGCGCTCTTTGCCGCGACGAAATCAACGGCACGATCTCCCTGCAATTCGACGCTGTGAACTGCATCGCGTGCGGCGAATGCCAGCGCGTATGTCCGAGCAAGGCCCTGAGCCTCTGGCCAGAGGGCGACGGCTTTTGGCACAGGGGTTCCGTAACTCTTGTTGAGCATCGAACCTCCCTCTGTGCGAGTTGCGGAAACAATTTCGTTCCGGTTGGTGACGAGCATTCCTGCTTGTCGTGTCAGAAGGCCACGAACTTGATGCGCGAGATTTCATCATTGAAGGCCGGATCACCGGTTTCAGGATGAGGTGCAAAGGCGTCCGAGGCCTTAGGTCAAGATCCGGGCGCAAAGGGGAGACGGACGATGGGTAAGATTGACCTGACAACCAACCGGCGCCAACTCCTGCAGGCAACGGCGGTGATTGGCGCCACGGGAATGGTTGGTACCGTCGTCGGCAAGACCGTGCAGCCTAGCGAGGCGGTGGCGCAGGTTGCCCCACCCGAGACCAAGATCACTAAGAGCGTTTGCCATCAATGCCCGGCGCGCTGCGGCATCGACGTCTACACGACCAACGGCAAGGTGCACGCGATCTACGGCACCCTCGACAACCCCATCTCAAATGGCAAGCTGTGCCCGAAGGGTCACCTCGGCGCGTATATTCTTTACGATCCCGACCGCTTCACCGGGCCGATGAAACGTACCAACCCGAAAAAGGGACGTGACGAGGATCCAGGCTGGCAGCCAATCACGTGGGACGAGGCGCTCGACACCATTGCCGCGCGTCTGAATGCCCTTCGCGCCAGGGGCGAGGCGCACCGGTTCGCCCTGCTTACTGGACGCGGCTGGGGGACCACCGACGCGGGGCTGACAGAGACTTTCGGCAAGCTTTACGGATCGCCCAACGTAGTGCTGGGTCATTCGTCGAACTGTTCGGATGGCTCCAAGCGCGCCAAGCAGTTGATGGACGGCAACTATGCCTACAACGCCTATGATTATAACAACACCAACTACCTGCTGATTTTTGGTGCAGCGTTCCTCGAAGCGTATCGCCCATTCAACGGCAACATGCAAACCTGGGGCCATATCCGCACCAAATCGCCGAAAACCGAGGTGACGGTGGTGGACATCCGCGTCACCACAACCGGTGCTGCTGCCGATCACCTGCTGTTGGTCAAGCCGGGCACGGACGGCGCGCTCGCGCTGGCGATTGCCCATGTGATCCTGACCGAAGGACTGTGGGATCGCAGCTTTGTCGGCGATTTCAATGACGGCATCAACGCCTTCAGGGCTGGGCAGACGGTCGACCCGGCCAGATTTACCGAACGCTGGACGCGGGGCCTGATTGAGTGGTGGAACGCCGTGGTGAAGGACGCCACGTCCGACTGGGCGGCGGAAATTACTACGCTTCCGGCCAAACACATCCTTACCATCGCTCGCGATTTCGGCAGTACCCGCCCGGCGATGGCGATCTTTGAACGCGGGCCTACCACCCATACCAACGCCATCTACAATGGCATGGCGATCCACGCGCTGAACGCGCTGGTCGGCGCCATGTACGCCGTCGGCGGGCTGATGAACCAGATGAGCGTGCCCTACGCCAAGCTGCCCTGGAACCCCGACGACTACATGGACGAAATCGCCAAGGCGGCCGAAGAACATCACATGCCGCGCATCGACCATGCCCATTCGGCGGATGGCCCGCTCTGGTCGAACCAGATCCAGGGGATTCCTGATTACCACATGGCAGGCGATCCCTACAAACTCGACACGCTGATGTTCTACCTGACCAATCCGATCTTCTCGACCCCCGATTGCACGCGGTGGGAGAAGGCGTTGCAGGATATCTTCGTGATCGAAACCTCACCCTTCCCCAGCGAAACCTCGTATTTCGCCGATCTGGTCGTGCCCGACACCACCTATCTGGAGCGCTGGCAGGATGCGCCGACCTACCCCAACAAGGGCTGGCCGCAAACCGGTATCCGCGTGCCCGCGATCGAGCCGATCCATGATTGCAAGACCTTCGGCAACACGCTGATCGAGATCGGCAAGCGCATCGACGGGCCGATGGCGAAGTACTACGAACAGGTCGGCGATGTGACCAACATCCTCAAGGCGCTGGCCAAGGGCTTCGAGGATCACCCCGGCGACAATGGCGTGAACAGCTTCGAGACCTGGGTTGAAAAAGGGGTTTGGTACAAGAAACCCTATCTCTGGCGGCAGATCAGCGGCGAGTTCTTCGAATGGGACGGCGTCGATTATCGCAAGCCCATGACGGAAGAGGATGTGAAGGCCAAGCTGCTAAAAACCCCCTCGGGCAAGTTCGAGCTCAAATCCTCAGCGCTGGAGGCCATCGCCGATTTCGTGAACGACAAACTGGGCGTGCCGAAGGATCGCGTCGGCTTCCCGCAATGGTTGCCGCCGACGTATTCGGGGACGGGCGATCTGTTCCTTGTGACCCCGAAAACGGCGATGCATGCCGAGGGGCGCAGCGCGAACCTGCCGCATGCCATCGCGCTCTATCAGCCGGTGTCGGGCGGCCGGAACGAGATCTTCCTCGAAATGCACCCGCGTCCGGCCAAGGAACGCGGCATCCGCAACGGGGACCTTGTGCGCATCACCACATCCTTGGGCTCGATCGAGGTGCGTGTGCACATCACGCCTGCGGCGCGGCCCGACACAATCATCCTGCCTTATGGCTTTGGCCACTGGGCACAGGGCCGCTGGGCCAAGGGGCGCGGCGCCAACTCCGCCTCGATCATCCCGAACGTATCCGATCCGATCTCCGGCCTCACGAGCAACTATTCCTGCCTCGTTACGGTCGAGAAAGTCGCCTCACAGGCCTAAGGAGAACAGCCATGGCGCGCTGGGGAATGGTCATCGACCTCGAGAAATGTACCGGGTGCCAAGCCTGCACGACGGCTTGCCAGATGGAAAACAGCCGCCTCCCGGGAGAAAACTGGCAGGATGTCCTCTTTTATAGCGAAGGTGAATTTCCTAGCGGAAAGCTGCAATGGCTCCCGCGCCCCTGCATGCACTGTGAAAACCCGTCCTGCTTGGCCGTGTGTCCAACTGGCGCAACCTACAAGACCGAGGACGGTGTCGTCCTCATCAACTGGGAGAAGTGCATCGGCTGCAAGTTTTGCATGATCGCTTGCCCCTACGGCGTCCGCTTCTACGCCGCAGAGAAGCAGAAGACACAACCTGACGTCCGCGAAGTATTTCCGCCGACGGGCGACAAAGTCTGGGACCCGCCCTACAAGATGCCCGAACACGTGCAAAATCCTAAATGCGGTGTAGGAATCCAGCCCGAAAACGTCGTCTCAAAATGCACGTTTTGCTACCACCGCATCAGCAAGGCGCCGGAAGGTACAGTGGATCTCGATCCGAACGATCCGGAACTGCGTGACTTCACGCCGGCTTGCGTCGTCACCTGCGCCCCCACGGCGCGTTTCTTCGGCGATCTCGACAACCCGGAAAGCAAGGTCCGTAAGCTGATCGCGGAGAAGCGCGGCACACGCTTACTCGATCAGACGGGTAATCGCCCGCAAGTCTATTACCTCGCTGGTGAAGCGCCAGTGATTCCTGAAACCCGCAGCGTCCGCAAACCAAAGGCGTGATGGAGTGAGCCATGACGATCGCAACCTATAGCGACGCAATTGGGCGCTACCTGGATTTTGGCAAGAAGCCGAGCGGGATGGATATCGCGTTGATGGTAGTCGGTGCTGTGTCCGGCGCCATCGGCCTCTCATTCGTGTTCTACATGTTGTTTACCGAGGGACACGCGGCCTTTAATACATCGAGCGATATGCCATGGGGCGCGCCGATCGCCTTTTATCTGTTCTTTCTACTGACTTCCTCAGGCCTGTCGATTATCGCATCGCTTGATACCGTCTTCGACTTACGCGTGTTTTATCCGATCGCGAAGCGGGCGGTATTCCTGTCGCTAATATGCTTGATCGCCGGCTTCTCCATCCTCGCACTGGAAATAGGTCGACCCTTCCGAATGCTTTGGGCGCTTCCATTCGCCATGCAAATCCGCTCGCCAATGTGGTGGATGGGGGTACTTTACTCCATCGATCTCGTGCTGTTATTCGTCAAATTCTATTTGATCCACGTTGGAGACTGGCATAGCCGCTTCAGCCACCTCGTGGCCCGACTCTCCTTTGTCGTCTGCATCTTGGCGCCAGGTACGCTTGGTCTGGTTTTCGGCATGATGACCATGCGGCCTGCTTGGTACAGCAACGTCATGCCGATGTTTTTTATCTTGACCGGGTTTACGACAGCGGTCTCTTTCATGCTGTTCTTCACCAGCCTTTTGCCGCGCAATCCGCTCGTCGCGCCGAACGTCAATCAACTTTATCAGGAGGTTCTGCCCCGCTTATTCTTCATCTCCCTGCTCGCGGTAATCGCCGTACGTGTTGGCCAAATAATTACCGGTCTGTGGAGCAATCAGGAGGGATTGGAAGCAAACTGGCTGCAGTTGCACTCGCCATATTTCTGGATCGAGATCGTGGTTGGTCTGGCTCTGCCAACTATTCTTATGGCCTTCGATTCGGTTCGTCGTTATCCACGGGTTCAGTTCATAGCCGCATCCTGCTTCAATATCGGGGTATTCTTCTCGCGGCTAGAATTTTTGATCATTGGGCAAAAGGTTCCCCTCTTCAAAGGTTACTGGGCCGGCTATGTCGATTACTCGCCCTCGTTCACGGAATGGATGTTGATCCCGGCAGGTTGTGGCGTGTTCCTACTCCTCTATGGTGCAGGAAATTGGCTGCTGCGGCTTTCCGAAACGGAAATCGGGAATCATTGAGTCGAGCGGTTGTCACACCGGTGCCATTTGGCCTTTAGATTGATACTCGCGACGTATGACGGGGAAACCGGGCGTGTCTAAGTTTGAACTTCGCTCGCTACTCGCCAGATGAGGTCGGCGGAGAAGCCATAGCGATCGCCATCTCTTCATTTCGAACTGCTGCTGCCGACACAGGATCGCTGTCGAGGTGAGTTCAGTGCCGTTGTTGCTTATCACCATCGCCGGTCGGCCGCGCTGAACGTTCAGTTCCTCCCGCTCTGATGATGTCGTGGGATCCGTGTTCATGTTGGCCTATGAAAAAGCTTGGCAGCACGCGATGTCAGGATGTTTTTTTTTAAGCTGATGCCTTCGTTTCAGGAATTGCCAGAGCGTGTCGCAAGAGATTACAACGCCGCGCCCGGCGAGCTCTCCGAGAAGCGCGTGCAGCGTCAGATCGGGCTTCTCTCTGAGCCGCCCGAGGAGCCAGTCACGCGCGCCCTCTAGATGTTTGATCCCGGGTTTTGATGGTGCATTATTTTCCAGGGAATGGAAGGATGCACTATGGGACAGGTTCTTCACGGCTGCGCCACAACGATAGAGGCGATCCGTCGAGCGATACAACATAGTCAAGAGAGCCTGAGGGCACTGTCCAAGCGCTACGGGATCAACCCCAAGACCGTCGCCAAGTGGAAGAAGCGGGGCTCCGTCGCCGATCTTCCCACCGGCCCCAAGGAGCCGAAGTCCACATCACTATCGGTCGAAGCTGCCCATCGGTTTGGCAGCCGCGCTGCCGTGCTCCGCGCCCGCTGCGACCACTTCACGACACCCGCCACGCTGATGTCGAACAGCGCCGCCACCCACCCGGCAGGGCTCTGCCCCATCTCAGGACGGAAGCGCAGGCGCCGGCACAATTCGATTTCTGAAAGCCCGGGCAATATTCACACTCGAGAATAACGAGGCCAGGACGACCTCGCGAAGCTTGATTTCCGCGTCGTGACCTCGTTCGGCAACGTCGACTTCGTAGTCTTCAACTTCGAAGTTGTACCGTAACAACATCGTCAACGGTTGTTCGCCCTCAGTGATCAAGATTCGAGCCGCCATGGTTCGGGCGCCCCTCCGCCGTCCTAAGCAGGAAACGGCACGGTCGCGGTACTCGATGTGTCACTTTTGGGACGCTCCTCTTTTAGGGGAACCCCCTCGACCATAAAATGGATCGTTTCCGCAATGTTGGTTACATGATCGCCGATCCGCTCGATGTTCTTCGCACAGAACAGCAGATGAGTAGAAAACGTGATGTGATGAGCATCCTCCATCATGTAGGTGAGAAGCTCTCGAAATAATGACGTGTACATAGAATCGATTTCTTCATCGCCTTTCCACACGGCTATGGCCTTCGCGGAGTCGCGCTGCGCAAAGCTGTCGAGCACATTGTTCAGCTGTGCGAGAGCAAGATTAGCCATGTGTTCTAACCGTCTCATTAGCTCATTCGGGTACAAATCATCTTTGAGTGCGGGCATCCGTTTGCCGATGTTCTTTGCGAAGTCTCCGATGCGTTCGAGATCAATTGAGATGCGCAGAGCCCCAACGATCACGCGCAAGTCGTCGGCCAACGGCTGGCGTTTAGCGATCATGTGGATCGCTTGTTGCTCGATTCGGTGTTGAAGCTGGTCGACTGCGTCATCGGCGGCAATCGCACGGTTGGCGAGGTCTGCGTCGCGCTTGATCAGCGCTGCAATCGCATCGCGAATTTGCCGTTCGGCAAGACCGCCCATTTCGGCGATCATTTGCACCAGTTCGCGCAGCTCCTGCTCGTAGGCCTTGACGGTATGTTCAGTCATGTCATCGAACCTCTTATTCTGGCAATTTCAGCACGTCATCAGCGCTCATCCGAAGCGGCCTGTGACATAGTCCTGGGTTCGGGCTCTCTGCGGATTCTGAAAAACGGCGTGGGTGTCGCCGTATTCGATGAGACGACCGAGATACATGAATGCCGTATTGTCCGATACTCGAACCGCCTGATGCATATTGTGGGTGACGATGATGACCGTGTACCGGCCGCGAAGTTCGTCGATCATTTCTTCAATTTTTGCGGTCGCAATCGGATCAAGCGCCGAGCACGGTTCATCCATCAAGAGGACTTCGGGATCGCCGGCGATGGCGCGTGCAATGCAAAGACGTTGCTGCTGACCGCCGGAGAGACCAAGAGCCGAGGCGTCGAGGCGATCCTTCGCCTCCTCCCACAACGCCGCAGCTTTGAGCGCACGCTCACAAGTCTCATCGAGGACGGCCTTGCTGCGCACGCCATCAATCCGCAGCGGGTAGACAACGTTCTCGTAGATCGACATGGGGAAGGGATTGGGCTTCTGGAATATCATGCCCATGCGCTTGCGCAGCGCGATGACGTCGATATTTGGCGCATAGATGTCATGACCGTCGAATTCAATGTGTCCGGAGATATGAAGGTTGTCGATGAGATCGTTCATACGATTGAAGCAACGCAACAATGTAGACTTGCCACAACCCGATGGGCCGATCAGTGCTGTGACCAAACCGCGCTCGATTGAAAAGTTGTTATCAAAGAGCGCTTGCGCGGCGCCGTATCGTAGATTGAAACCCTGGATCTGAATGACCTCACCCTGTTCTCCTCGTTTGGGATGAATGGCTGTCGGTTCAAACACTGGATCGGCAGGTACATTTGCAATGTCCAACATAAGCGCGTCCCTAATTAAAACTGGCTGCCGGCGAACCGGCGCTTCAACCGCGAGCGGATGACAATTGCGGCAAGGTTCAGGAAAGCGATGACCCCGATCAGCAAGCAGGTGGTGACGAAGACCATGGGCTTACCAGCTTCCGAATTGCGGGATTGGAACCCGACGTCGTAGATGTGGAAGCCGAGATGCATGAAGCTGCGTTCGAGATGCACATAAGGGAAATAGCCATCGAACGGCAGCGTCGGGGCAAGCTTGACGACGCCAACCAACATCAATGGGGCCACTTCGCCGGCCCCGCGGGCCATCGCCAGAATGATTCCGGTCATGATTCCGGGCATTGCGCGCGGCAAGACGATATTTTTAATCGTCTGCCACTTCGATGCGCCGCAGGCGAGCGAGCCCTCGCGCATCGAACGCGGGACGGCAGCTAACGCCTCCTCGGTTGCCACAATGACGACCGGAACGGTCAACAGCGCGAGTGTGAGCGCAGACCACAGAATGCCGCCTGTACCGAAGGTTGGGGCAGGAAGCCGCTCGGGAAAGAAAAGGTCGTCGATGTGTGCACCAATCCCGTAGGCGAAGAAGCCCAAGCCGAACACGCCGTAAACGATGGATGGTACGCCCGCCAGGTTATTTACGGAGATGCGGACAATCGAGACAAGACGACCTTGTTTGGCGTACTCGCGCAAATAAAGAGCGGTGATAACGCCGATCGGTGCGACCACGAGGACCATGAGCAGTGTCATCGCGACCGTGCCGAATATGGCGGGTAGGACGCCCCCTTCGGTATTAGCCTCGCGCGGCTCGTCGCTCAGGAACTCGCCCCAGCGCGACAGATAGATCGAGACCTTGTCAAAGAAGGAAAGATCGTTGGCCGGGTAAAACCGCACGAGGTTCGAGAGTGGCAGTACCTTCTCCTTCCCGGCGATGTCAGCGAGCGTGATGGCATTGAGCTGGTCGATCGACTTAAGGCGAGCAGCCTCTGCCGTGAGCCGGTCGTATTCCGCCTTGAGTGCTGGCACCTGGGCCGCTTCGGCAGCTCTTGCCTTTTCGGCTTGTCCGGAGGACGGGCCATAAATGATCTCGGCATGCCGGACATCGAGACGAAGCGCTTCCAGATCATGATTGACGTGCCCGATAAGGTCCCGCTCGATGTGACGGATCGTTTGCCAGCGCGCGCGCGCTTCCTCATGCGCGGCAAGAAGTGCGGGATCCCTTGGCGTGGGGCTGGCCAGATCTCGATCACCGATCTTGACCGACTTGATGCGGCCAACGAAGACGCCCCATTCCAATCGTTCGACGAAGATCACGTCTTTGGGATAGTCGATATTGCCGACAACGTGGTCGGGAACCCAGCGAAAATCTTCGTTATAAAGATCGTAATTTCCAATGCGGTAGAGCGTGCGATGGCCATAACCGCCATTCGTCGCCATTTTCTCCGCCTCCGCGGGCGGCAGCGCTCGCATGGCGTCCGGCGATAACCGATAGAACTCCGAACGGGTCGGTTCACCGGCAACCATGGTGCCGGACTTGAGGGTCACGACGGCCACAGGTTTCGGTACGAATGTCACCAACCCATTCCAAAAGACGAACAACAGAAAGCCGATGACCATGACGATACCGACCGTCAGGGCCGCACCGAGCGCCCACATGAAAGGCTCGCCGCGCGCGGAAAGCGCCGTCGCGGTGCTGCGCCGAACCACCGCTGTCGGCACCTTGACTGCCTGGATCGCTGCCTGATCGATAGTCGCGGTATTCATGGAAATCCTTACATCTGCGTAACGCGCTGACGGAACTTCAGCCGGACCATCTCGGCCAAGGTATTAAGGACGAACGTCATCACGAAAAGGGTGAGCGCTGCCAAGAACAGCATCCGGTAGAGCGAGCCCTCCTTAACCGCCTCGGGAAGCTCCACCGCAATGTTGGCGGATAGCGCTCGCAAACCGCTGAAGATGTTCAAATCGATGACTGGTGTATTGCCGGCTGCCATAACGACGATCATGGTTTCGCCGACGGCGCGTCCCAGGCCGACCATTACTGCGGCAAAGATGCCACTCAACGCTGTCGGTACGATGATCGAGATGGCGGTCTGCCAAGGGGTCGCGCCACAGGCGAGGCTTGCCGCGCGCAGGTGCTCTGGAACCGCGGTCAGGGCATCCTCGGCGATCGTGTACATGATGGGAATGACCGCGAAGCCCATCGCAAATCCGACGACAAAAGTGTTGCGCTGGACATAGGTGTTGATGACGCTGCCCCGTGCATCGATGCCGACAGCCAGAAGCACCGTGGCGAGCAACAAAGCGAGTGCGAGTGAAGCCGCCAGCATTGCGAACCATCGACCTAAGTCTACGAGCGCATTATCGCGCTGGCGGGAGGAACCGCTGCCTGGCATGAACGGCAAATATCCACGCGTTTCAGCGATCGATAGGATTACGAAGGAAGCCGGCCAAGCGAGGAGCGTCATAAACGGGCGGCTCGATCCGACATCTCCGTTCGCCCATGCCTTGAAGTCTCCGCCGAAGAAGGCGAGTTCGAACCATGGCGCCAGGCTGAGCGCCAAAAGGATGCCGACTACGAGTACGACACCGATGAGGAGCATCCTGCCGGCACCGCCGACCCGCAGTGCAATATTCTGGGGTACGAACTGCCACAAATACGCTCCGAGGAAGACGGAGAGTGGCATGACCACGAATGCCAACACGATAGCAGCGATCCAACTCTCGACGATCGGCGCTAGGATGAGCGCGGCGATGAATCCAAGAACGACGGAGGGCAGCGACGCCATCATTTCCATTGTCGGCTTGATGATGTTCCGCACGCGAGGCCCAACGAACTCCGACGTATAGATGGCCGCGCACAGCGCGATCGGAATCGCGAACAACAGCGAGTAGAACGCTGCTTTGATTGTGCCGAAGATCAGCGGAACGAGGGAGAATTTGGGCTCGAACGTGTCCGTGCCCGAGGACGACTGCCATGTATAGCCCGGCTCAGGATATCCCTCGTACCAGACTTTGCCGAAAATGGATGAGAAAGTAGTTTCCGGATGCGGCATCTTAATATGCCAGTTCCAAACCGCCTGATCCGTGCCGATCGCTACAATTCCGTCCTCGCGCGGAGAAATCGCCACCGCCGTCACCGCGCTTTCGGCGGCGGAAAGCTTCAATAGCGTCTGGTTGCTGGTTGAGTGCCGAACCCACACATTGCCTTTTGCGTCAGCGGTGACGAACGACTTGCTTCGCGGACTCGCTCCGAAGGCCACAACCTCGCCAGAATGCCGCTCAAGCTCATGCGTCTTGACGAGTACGAATCCATCGGCTGTATCGACTCCGGGTCGCTGGAGGCGAAAATAGACGTTGACGGAGCCATCGCTGCCACCAACGACGATCGACTGTTCGCCCACCAAGAACCCGAGCGTCGTCACCCTTACGCCTTCAGGAGTAATTCGAGTGCGTTCGGCCAGAGAAGGTTTCTGGGGATCGCGCGTATCGTACCGAAACATGGTGCCCGCGCGGTCAACGACATACACTTGATCTGCCAGGCTTGTCATGAGCATCGATGCCACCCGGGTACCGGCCGGCAGGGACGGAAGATCGGTCGAGTTCACGGTAGCCTGACCGTTTGTGCCGCCCAGCAGACTGCGTTTGGTTTCGAGGCGGCTGAGACGGACGGCACCGCTTGCGTCAATGGACACGAACGAGCGTGTCGGGCGCTCGACTGTGCCGCCCAGTCGGAAATCCAGAGCCACCAGGGCCACGCCCTCGGGCGCGATTCGCTGTGGATCGTCCAAATCGACCGATACGGCAATGCGACGAACTTGGTCGCCATCGATAACGGAATACACAGCGTCGCCATCGGTGCGGTCGCCGTGCCCGAGGTCCTTCAATCCGGCTGGAACGATGGAAGCCTTGAGAATCGTCGTCTCGATCTTGATGCGACCAAGGCGCAGAGTGCCATCGTCGAAGCCGATCGCAACGTTCTCGCCGTTCAGCGTCCGCGCGAAAGTGGTGATCTTTCGTTCGCCGATCTCAAACTTGCGAGACTTGATCAATCGACCCGTCGCAAGGTGATTGATCGCGACGTGACCATTGCGTTCGACCGACACGACAATCGTGCGGTACTCATCCACGAGCTCGGTCAGAACGTCGCTTGCCGCACCCTCCAGCTTGGCCTGGCTCTGGGCAATAACGTGACTTCCAGAGAACAGCGGCCACACCACTTCAGCCAGAAAGATCATAATGCCGAAGACGGCAAGTATGACGCCGAGCCCGCCGATCGTGATCGTCCAATTGGCGATGGCATCGACGACGAGGACAGACCTCCGGGTCCTACGTGACGGTCGCCGCGGCGCGGCAGATGGTGCCGAGCCCGGGGCGAAAGGCGACAGGTCAATAGTGCCGTCAGTCATAACTTCACGTCCGATCACCAGGCACTTGGACAAAAGAGGGGCGATGCCGGTTCACTCTTTCCCGGCATCGCCTCGCGCATCGGCGATCAGTTGGAAAGGGCCGCAATCCCCAAGGTCTTGAGGTCCTCCAATCGGAGGGCATTCGTGATCGGATAATAGCCGCCCTTGATGGTCTCGGTCTGACCCTGCTTCGACAGCGTGTACTTGATGAACTCGGCACGCAGCGGGTCGAGCGGTTGGTTCGGGTTCTTGTTCACATAGATGTAGAGGAACCGCGCGATCGGATAATCACCCGAATACGCGTTTTCGGCGTCCGCTTCGTAGCACTTGTCACCGGCCTTGGCGGCGAGCGGAACGGCGCGTACATCGGCCGTCTTGTAGCCGATGCCAGAATAGCCCATCGCGAACTTGTCGCTGGCAACGCCTTGCACGACGGTCGACGAGCCCGGCTGTTCCT
>Ga0272446_1002871_pt1 | contig 22668 bp, 20 predicted proteins | sample YNPCB0061_FD_194587 | JGI IMG/M metagenome (GOLD analysis project Ga0272446, IMG submission 194587) | Hot spring microbial mat communities from Yellowstone National Park, WY, United States - YNP-CB-006-1 | ecosystem: Environmental > Aquatic > Thermal springs > Hot (42-90C) > Sediment | place... | reverse complement strand
GACCAGGCGGTCGAGGCGCTGGCGCACATGAAGGCCAACCGGCACTTCGGCAAGATCGTCCTGACGGTCTGAGGAGCGAAGGCGATGCACGACCTGGTCATCCGCGGCGGGACGGTGGTGGATGGCAGCGGCGCCCCGCCCTTCGAGGCCGATATCGCCATCGATGGCGGCCGCATCGTCGCGGTCGGGCCGGTCGCCGGCCGCGGGCGGGAGGAGATCGCGGCCAACGGCCTCATCGTCACCCCCGGCTTCGTGGACATCCACACCCACTACGACGCGCAGGCGACCTGGAGCGAGCGGCTGATCTCCTCCTCCATCAACGGCGTCACCACCGCCCTCATCGGCAATTGCGGCGTCGGCTTCGCGCCCTGCCGGCCCGAACGGCGCGAGATGCTGGTCAAGCTGATGGAGGGCGTGGAGGACCTGCCCGAGGTGGTGCTGACCGAGGGCCTGCCCTGGTGCTGGGACTCCTTCCCCGACTACCTGAACTTCCTCGGCGCGCGCCGCTACGACACCGACATCGCGGCGATGGTCCCCCACGCGCCCCTGCGCGTGCACGCCATGGGCGAACGCGCCGAAGCGCATGCCGAGGCGAGCCCGGCCGAGATCGCGGAAATGGCGCGCCTCGCGGCGGAGGGGCTCGCGGCCGGCGCGCTCGGCATCTCGACATCCCGCGCGCTCGCGCACCGCACGCTCGATGGCCGCCACATCCCGACCCTCGGCGCGCCCGAAGCGGAACTCCAGGCGCTGGCCGGCGCGCTGCGGGCGCATGGCAGCGGCTGGCTGCAGGTGATCTCGGATTTCGACGACCCGGCGGAGGAGGAGTTCGCCCGCCTCAGCCGCTTCGCCGCCGTGGCGCAGCGGCCACTGACATTCTCCCTGCTGCAGCGGGAATCGCGGCCCGACTTCTGGCGCTGCCTGCTCGCGCGGGTGGAGGAAGCCAATGCCGCCGGCACCAGCATGCTCGGCCAGGTGATGGGCCGCCCCGTAGGGCTGATGTTCGGCTTCGAACTCTCCCAGCACCCGTTCCTCACCCGCCCCTCCTTCCGCGAGGTCGCGCATCTGCCGCTGCCCGAACGGATCGCAGCGCTGCGGGAGCCGGCGCGGCGGGCGCGCATCCTCGCCGAGCCCACCGAGGATGCGGCGCTCAAGGCGCGGCTCAACACCTGGGAGAAGATCTTCCCGCTCGGCGATCCGCCGGACTACGAGCCCCCGCCAGAGCGCTCCGTCGCCGCCATGGCCGCCGCGCGCGGCATGCCGCCGGAGGCGCTCTGCTACGACCTGATGCTGGAACGCGACGGCCGCGCCATCCTGAACCGGCCGCTGCTGAACTACGCCGATGGCGACCTCGAGGCGATCCGGCAGATGATGATGCATCCCAACACGCTGATGGGCCTCGGGGATGGCGGGGCCCATGTCGGCTATATCTGCGACGCCTCCTGCATGACGCACATGCTGACGCACTGGGCGCGCGACCGCACCCGCGGCCCGCGCCTGCCGCTGGAGCAGGTGGTGAGGCGGATCAGCCGCGACAACGCCGAGGCGCTGGGCCTTGCCGATCGCGGCGTCGTCGCGGCGGGGTACAAGGCGGACCTCAACGTGATCGACTTCGGCCGGCTGCGCCTGCACACGCCCGAGATGCGCTACGACCTGCCCGCCGGCGGCAAGCGCCTGGTGCAGCGGGCCGACGGTTATGTCGCGACCATCCTCTCGGGCGCCGTCACCTACCGTGAGGGCGAGGCGACCGGCGCCCTGCCCGGCCGCCTCGTGCGCGGGGCGCAGCCCCCGCCCTGAGGCCCGGGCGGCGGGGCCCTGCGCCTGCCGCCGTCAGCCGCGCGGGAGAGGTCGCCTCCCCGCCCGCCCTAGGACCACACCTCCTCGGACCGGAGCGGGCGCGGGATCAACCCCTGCGCCGCTGACCAGAGGCTGGCGAGCGCGATCACCGGGTCCAGGGCCTCGCGCGTCGTCGTCGCGCGGCCGAAGAGGCGCAGCAGCTCCGCGACCAGCGCCGGATCGCGCGCGAGGTCGGACCTCACCACGACAAGGTGGTTCACCGGTTCGAATCCGTAGCGGTCGAGGAAGGCGCGGCCGGCGGCGGCGGGATCGGCGAAGACCGGGCGAAGATCCTCGCCCGGCGGCAGTTCCGCGCCAAAGATGGCGGCATCCAGCTCGCCGGCCCGCAGCATCGCCGTCATCTCAGCCCCGGCCGCCGCGCGGGTGCAGAGAGGCGGGTCGCGGAAGCCCGGGACATGCGCATCCTCGAAAGTGGTCCAGGCGATGGCCTCCGGCCGGACGCCGTGGCTCTCGGCGAGCACACCGCGCAGCCACATTCCCGTGGTCTGGCTGTAGGCGCGCACGCCGACGCGCCGGCCCGCGAGATCGGCCGGGCCGCGGATGGCGCTGTCGGCGCGGCAGAGCAGCGCGCCTTCCTGGAAGCGCGCGGCCATCACGACCGGCAGGAGGGTGAGGCCGATCCCGGCCGCCTTGGCCATCAGGAAGGTGGCGATCGCCATTTCGCTCACATCGTAGCGGAGTTCGCGCACCATCGGGGCGAAGGCGCGGCTGATCGGCTTGACCGCCACGCGCTCGAGCCGCACCAGGTCCGAGGCCGCCAGCGCGGCGATATGCGGATAGTCGCCGAGCGCCGGCGTGAGGACGCGCGCGCTCACGCCCCGACCTCGGCGAAGAAGGCCTCGACCAGCGCGTTGAAGCGGGCGGCGCGCTCGAAATGTCCCGAATGGCCGGCCGCGGGCAGCGGCGCGACCTTCGCGCCGGGAATCACCGCCGCCATCGCCGCCGCCGCGAAGGGCGGCAGCACGACGTCCTCCTCGCTCGGGATGAACAGGACGGGGCAGGCGGCGGCGGCGAGGGACGCCGGCTCGCGGCGGCGCAGGGCATCGAGCCGCGCGCGCACCACCTCCCGGTCGAAGCCCTGGGTGAGGGTGTAGATGTGGTTGTAGAGCTGGTGCAGAGCCGGCTGTTCCTCGGCCATGCGCGCGCCGGCGGCGGGGTTGATGTTGCGCGCGAACAGCGCGGCGCGCGCCGCCGCGCTCTCCCGCCGCCAGGCTTCGAGACGCCCGCGTTCGGGTTCGCGCATCTGCCGCAGGTCGAGCGAGCCGGTGGTGGCGGCAAGCACCAGCGCCTTCACCCGGCCCGGGCGCAGCAGGGCGTATTCCACCCCCGTCCAGCCGCCCATGGACTGGCAGACGAGACGGATGTCGCCGAGGCCGAGCTCGTCCACCAGCGCCGCGAGATCGTCAGCAAAGGCGGCGGGGTCCGGGCCTTCCGGCGGCGCCGTGGAGGGGAAGAAGCCGCGATGGGAGAAGGCGACGCAGCTGTAGCGGGGCGCGAAATGCGCCACCTGCTGCCACCACGACATCAGATTCCCGCCGAGGCCATGGGCGAAGACGATCGCCGGCCCCTGCCCCGTCACCTCGTAGCGGATGCGGGCATCGGCGCGCTCGACCCAGCCGGCCCGGCGCGGCGGCGCCGCGAAGCTCACGCGAGGCTCTCGACGACATGGGGGAAGACCGACTGGTAGCCCTCCCCCCAGGTGATCTTCCTTTCGGAGTTCCGGGCCGCCTGCGCCCCGCGCTGCTCCGCAACGCGCGTGTAGTACGCCCACAGGTGCTCCTGCCCCGCCATGCACTCGATCGCCGCCTTCTTCTTCGGCCAGACCGGGCCGATGTCGAGCAGCAGGTCGGGCTTCCAGCCGCATTGTTCGGGCTGGTGCGGCTCGAAGAGGAAGACCGGCGGGGCGCCGATGACCGGAAGCTCGGGTTCATGCCCATGGGCCTGCGCGATGACGCGGGCGTGCTGGGCGAACTCGGTGGTCATCGGGTGGTCGAAGTTGTAGGGGTCCCGCTTCGAATGCGTCAGCACGAAGGCGGGGCGGATGGCGCGGTAGAGGGCGGCGAGGCGGAACAGCTCCGCCCGGCCGAGGGTCAGCGGATAGTCGCCGAGATCCCAGAACTGCAGGTCGTGCACGCCGAGGACGGCGGCGGCGCGCTCGGCCTCGGCCCTGCGCTCCCGCTTCACGCGCTCGAGCGTCATGCCGCTCTGCCGCCACAGTTTCGCGCTCTCCCCCCGCTCGCCGAAGGAGAGGCAGACCACCGTCACCTCGAAGCCCTTCTCGGCGTGCAGCGCGATGGCGCCGCCGGCGCGCCAGACGAAATCGGCCGAATGGGCGCTGACGACAAGGGCGGTCCTGGGCATGCACGCCTCCTCCGGGGCATCGACTCGGGGGGCGGAGCATGCCGCAGGCGGCCCCGCTTGTCGCCGTCTGGCGGGACGGGGCCGGCCGCCCTAGGCTGGCGCAGGCCCAAGGAAGGAGACCGCCGCCGCAATGGCCAGCACGCCCGACACCTTCGACTACGTCATCGTCGGCGCCGGCGCCGCCGGCTCGATCCTCGCCGCGCGCCTGACCGAGGATCCGGGTGTCACGGTCTGCGTGCTGGAAGCCGGCCCGCCCGACCGCAACCCGTGGATTCACATCCCCGCCGGCTTCATCAAGACGCTCGTCGATCCCTCCGTCACCTGGCAGTTCAGGACCGCGCCGACCGAGCGGACGGGCGGGCGCGCCATCGCGACCATCCAGGGGCGGACGCTCGGCGGCTCCTCCTCGGTCAATGGCATGATCTACAACCGCGGCCAGCCGGCGGACCTCGATTCCTGGGCGCAGCGCGGCAACCGCGGCTGGAGCTACGAGGACTGCCTGCCCTACTACATGCGCACGGAGCGGCGCATCGGCTTCGGCCGCGACGACCGCCGGGGCAGGCATGGCGCCCTGCCGGTGACGGACATGGACTGGATCCATCCGCTCTCGGAGGCCTTCATCGAGGGCTGCGTCGCCGCCGGCCTGCCGCGCAACCCCGACTACAACAGTGGCGAGCAGGCCGGCGTCGGCTACTTCCAGCGCGGGATTCAGAATGGGTGGCGGGTCTCGGCCGCCCGCGCCTTCCTCAAGCCGGCCATGGCGCGCAAGGAACTCGAGGTGCGCACGCATGCGCGGGCCTGTTCCATCGTCTTCGAAGGCCGCCGCGCGGTCGGCATCCGCTACCTGACCGAGCGCGGCGGCATGCCGCGCGAGGTGCGCGCGCGGCGGGAGGTGATCCTCTCCGCCGGCACGGTGAACACGGCGCGGCTGCTCCAGGTCTCGGGCATCGGGCCGGCCGCGACGCTCGCGCGCATCGGCGTGCCCGTGTTCCACGAGCTGCCGGTCGGCGAGAACTTCCGCGACCACTACGCCTCCCGCATCGTCATGCGCGCCAAGCCGGGAGTTGAGACGCTAAACGAACTCGCCAGGGGCTTCGGCCTGGTGCGGCAGGTGGCGCGCTGGGCGATGGGAAAGCCCTCCATCCTCGCCACCGCACCGTCGCATGTGCACATCTTCTGGAAGTCGTTCGAAGGACTGGACCAGCCCGACCTGCAGGGCGTCTTCACCCCCGGCTCCTACGCCGAGGGCAAGGTCTATGTCCTTGACGACTATCCCGGCTGCACCGCCGGCGCCTGGCAGCACCGCCCCGAGAGCATCGGCTGGGTGCGGGCGAAGAGCACCGACGTCTTCGAGGACCCCGAGATCCAGCCCAACTACCTCGCGGACGAGATGGACCGCCGCGTGCATCTGGGTGGCATCCGGCTGATCCGCCGCCTGCTGAACACGCCGCCGATGCAGCGGCTGCTTGAGGCCGAGGTGCTGCCCGGCCCTGAGGCGCAGAGCGACGACGAACTTCTGGACTTCGCCTATCGCAACGGTTCGACCACCTATCACCTCATCGGCACCTGCCGCATGGGGCCGGCGGAGGATCGCAGCGCGGTCGTGAACGACCGCCTGCAGGTCCATGGGCTCGAGGCGCTGCGCGTGGTCGATGCCTCGATCATGCCCTCCATGCCCTCGGCCAACACCTATGCGACGACGATGATGATCGCGGAGAAGGCCGCCGACTTCATCCGCGGCCGGCCGCCGCTCTCCGCCCATCCATGAGCGCGCGCCCCTGGTCCTTCGACCAGCCCGTCCCCTCCCGCGGCTATCGCTGGTGGTATGTGGACGCGCTGTCGGAGGACGGGGCGCATGGCATCACCGTCATCGCCTTCATCGGCGCCGTCTTCTCGCCCTGGTATGCCTGGGCGCACCGGCGGGGCGCGGCGGACCCGGCCGAGCATTGCTGCCTCAACGTGGCGCTCTATGGCCACCCGCGCCGCTGGGCGATGACGGACCGACGCGCGGGCGCGCTGCGGCGCGAGGCGGACACGCTCGCCATCGGCCCCTCGCGGCTGCACTGGGACGGAACGGCGCTGACGATCGACATCGAGGAGGTGACGGCGCCGCTGCCCTCCCGCCTCGCCGGGCGCGTGCGCGTGCTGCCCGAGGCGGTCTCCACGCGCGCCTTCGTGCTCGATGCCGGCGGCCGGCACCTCTGGCAGCCCATCGCCCCGCGCTCGCGGATCGAGGTCGCGATGACCCATCCAGCGCTCCGCTGGTCGGGCCCCGCCTATTTCGACACCAACACGGGCTCCGCCCCGCTCGAGGAGGATTTCGCCGCGTGGGACTGGTGCCGCGCCCCGCTGCGCGAGGAGACGGCGATCCTCTACAACGCGCGCCGCAGCGACGGCAGCGAGCAGTCGCTGGCGCTGCGCGTCCGCCGCGATGGCGGCGTCGAGGAGTTCGCGCCGCCGCCGCCTGCCCGCATGGCGCGCACGCGCTGGCTCCTGCCGCGGCCGACACGGGCCGAGGGCGGCGCGGCGCAGGCCGTGCGCACCCTCCTCGATGCGCCCTTCTATGCGCGGTCCGAGATCCGCACGCGCCTTCTCGGAGAGGAGGCGAAGGCGGTGCACGAATACCTCGACCTCAAGCGGTTCCGCTCACCCCTGCTCTATCCGATGCTGCCATTCAGGGTGCCGCGGGCGCTGCGCTAGGCGCCCGATCGCCATCCCAGCCGACATCGAGGGTCGCGACCTCCCCGAAGGTCGCGCGCCGCGCGATGGCCTCGCGGATGATGGGCCAGGAGGTCGCGGTCATGGTCAGGAAGGGTCTGGGGTCCCGGCGTGACCAGGTGACGTCGCGGGTGGCGAGCAGCGTGCGCAGCTTCCGCCCGAAGCCGCGGCGGAAGATGGAGAGTTGCGTCTCGGTCAGGCAGGAATAGAACTGCTGAAGCCGCCTTTCGGGACGCAAGCGCAGCGGATGTCCGGGCTCCAGCACGGCCCGCGCCAGGTCCTCGGGCGCGAAGAAGTGCAGGCCGCTCGTCGTGCGCGGGTTGCACTCGATGGCCCAGGGGCGGCCGGCCTCGTCGAGGATGAAGTCGAAGGAGAGGAAGCCTGTCCAGCGAGTCGCCGCCGCGAAGTCGCGCACGAAGGCCTCGATCGCCGCGTCCTCCACGCGCTCGAAGGCGATGCTGACCGAGCCCGAGTGCATCAGCCCCCGATAGACCGCCGTGCCGCTGACGACGCCCTCATGGACCAGGGAGCAGGTGCTGCGCTCCTCCCCCCTGATCATCGCCTGCACGACCGCGGGGGCGGCGGCGTCCGGGGCAGGCAGCGGCGCACCGCGGCGAAGGCGCAGCACGCCGCGCCCCGAACAGGCGTGCAGCGGCTTGACGACGACATCCTGCCGCGCGGCGAGTGCTTCGGCCTCCTCGCTCCCGAGCGGGTGGGTCGGCGGCACCGGAAGCCCCATCCGCCGCGCCTGCACCGCGAAGGCGCCCTTGTCGTGGGCGGCGAGCACGACCCCCGGCGGCATGGCGAAGAGCCGCGTGCGCGCCGGCAGCCGCTCGTGCAGCGCGGCGACGTGCACCACCTCCTCCGAAACCGGGAGCACCAGATCCACCGCCTCCTCCTCCACGACGTGGCGCAGATGGCGCAGATAGGCTTCCCGGTCGGCGGCGGGAGCGGGGACCACGATGCTGCGCGCCACGCTCCGCGACGCGCCGGCAAGGTGCTTGCGGAACGGCTCCGCCACCACCACCCGCCAGCCCGCGGCGTGGAAGGAGCGCGCGAGATCCAGCGCCTTGGGCAGGCGCCCGAGCGTGAGCAGGACCGTTCCCGATCTCATGCGGCGGTGCGGACCGTGACCATGACCTGCTCCACCGGCCGGGTCGTGAGCCGCGCGGCGGGCCGGACGCGCTCCGGTGCGACGGCATGGAAGTCGAAGCGGCGGAACAGGCGCGCGATCAGCAGCACCGCCTCGACCTGGGCGAAGGCGGCGCCGGCGCAGACCCTCGGGCCGATGCCGAAGGGGATGTAGGCGCCGGGGGTCATCTCGCCCTCGCGGGCCGGATCGAAACGGTCGGGGTCGAAGATGTGGGGGCGCTTCCAGTAGTGCTCGTGGCGATGCAGCACCCAGGGCGCCACCATCACCAGCGCGCCCCGCCGGATCGGGTAGCCGTCGAGCGAGGTCGCCTCGTTCGCCACGCGTGGGAGGAAGGTGATCGGCGGATAGAGGCGCAGCGTCTCGCGGAAGATGTTGCGGATGAAGGGCAGACGCTTCGTATGCTCGAAGGTGACGGGCCCCTCGCCGCAGACCTCCGCGACCTCGGCGCGCAGGCGCGCGACGAGGGCGGGCTGCGTGGCAAGGATGAAGAAGACCCAGGTGAGCGCGGAGGCGCTGGTCTCATGCCCCGCGAGGAAGAGCACGCCGAGCTGGTCGATCAGTTCCTGCCGCGTGAAGGCGCGGCCCTCGCCGTCGCGCGCCTCGATCACCGCCTCGCAGATGTCGTCGAAATCGGCCCCCGCGGCGAGGTGCGTGTCGAGCAGCGCGCCGAGATGGCGGCGGATCAGCGCGCAGGCTTCGAGCACGTGCCGCTTCTGCGGAATGCGCGTCCAGGCGCGGTCCATGATCAGGCGTCGGATCTCGACCTGCGCGACCGAGCGCTCGAACTCGGTGAAGGCGTCGAAGACCTCGTGCGCGACGCGGCTCTCGAGACTCGTGGAGAACACCGTGCGGCAGATGATGTCGGCCGTGAGGTGGCTCATCATCAGGTCGAGGGAGAAGGGCGCGCCATCCCGCGCCGCGCGGAGGAGGCTCGCCTCCGCCGCTTCCGCCCCGGCCTCCATCGCCGGGAAGGCGCGGTTGACGCGCATCATGGTCAGGGCCGGGTCGATCATCGCCCGCTGCCGCCGCCAGGTCGCGCCCGAGGAGACGAAGATGGAATCGCCGATCAGCGGGTCGAGCGCGGCGACCATCAGGTCGCTCTTGGGGAAGATGCCTTCGGGGTCGGACAGGACATGCCGCACGAGGTCCGGCCGGTTGACGATCACCGTCGAGCGCCGCGACCAGCCGAGCGGGCCGATCGGCATGCGGTAGGCCTCGGCCGGCAGCAGCCCGAGCAGGTTGCCCTCCCCTTCCAGCATGGCGCGCAGGAGCGCGATGACGGCGGGCAGGGAGCGCGGGTGCGGCGGCTCGAAAGGGGCCCAGGGCAGCATCGGCGTGGCGAGCGTGGCGCTCATCGGGGCCTCGGGGTCGCGGCGGGCGTCGCCGGAAGGGCGGGCACGACGCCTCATTCCTTTGCTTGACAGCCATTGATGTCAAGTTCGATTGTCGGCCGAACGCACGGGATGCCGCGGGATGGAACTCGCCCTGTTCCACAGCCTCATCGCCGCCCACATCATCACGGGGACGACCGGCGCCGTCGCCTTCTGGATACCCGTGGCGGGGCGGAAGGGCGGGGCGAATCATCGCCGATGGGGGCGGGTGTTCAACCGCTGCATGCTCATCACCGGCGGCCTCGCCATGGCCATGGCGACGCTGACGCTGATCGACCCCTTCGGAACCCATCCCCATCTCGTCGGCCTGTTCGACGCCGCCTTCATCCGCGGCATCTTCGGCTGGATGATGCTGACCACCGGACTGCTGACCGTGAACCTGACCTGGTATGGCTGGCTCGCGGTGCTCAATCGCCGCAGCGGCCATGCGCGCAACCGCAGTGCGCTGAACCTCGGCCTGCAGCATGCGCTGCTTGTCGCCTCGCTGAACTGCGCCGTCCAGGGCTGGCTCATCAGCCAGCCCCTGATGTTCGGAATCGCCGTGGTCGGGGTGGCGACGGTGGTGACGAACATGCGTTTCCTGCGCCATGCCTCGCCCGGACCCGTCTATTGGCTGAAGGAGCATGTGAAGGCCCTGATCGGGGCGGGAATTTCCGTCTACACCGCCTTCATGGCCTTCGGTTCGGTGCGCATCCTGCCCGAACTCGCGCTCCATCCGGTGATGTGGGCCCTGCCCTGCGCGACGGGGATCGCCCTCATCCTCTGGCATTGGCGGGCGCTCGACCGGCAGCAGGCGGCCCGCAGCCCCGCCCTCGCCTGAGCGCGCATGGCCGACCCGCGCGTGATCGTCGTCGGCGCCGGCATGGGCGGTCTTGCCGCCGCGGTCGACCTCGCACGCCGCGGCGCGCAGGTGACGGTGCTCGAACGCGCCCCTGCCCCGGGCGGCAAGATGCGCCGCGTGGAGATCGGCGGCGCCGGCATCGATGGCGGACCGACCGTCTTCACCATGCGGTGGGTCTTCGACCGGCTGTTCCGCGATGCCGGAACGCGCCTCGAGGACCATCTCGACCTGGTGCGCGCGGAGATCCTGGCCCGTCACGCGTGGCGGCAGGGCGGCCGGTTCGACCTCTACGCCGATCGCGAGCGGGCGGCGGAGGCCATCGGCGACTTCGCCGGCGCGCGCGACGCCGCGGGCTACCGCGCCTTCTGCCGCCGCAGCGCGGACATCTACCGGACCCTGCTCGGCACCTTCATCGCCGCAGAAAGGCCCACGCAGTTCGACCTCGTCCGCCGTGTCGGCCTCGGCAATGTCGGCGCGCTGGTGCGCACGACACCCTTCGCGACGCTGTGGAACGCGCTCGGTGAGCATTTCTCCGATATGCGGCTGCGCCAGCTCTTCGCGCGCTACGCCACCTATGTCGGTTGCTCCCCTTTCCTCGCGCCCGCGACGCTGATGCTGATCGCGCATGTCGAGCAGGAGGGGGTCTGGCTGGTGAAGGGCGGCATGTGGAGGGTGGCGGCCGCGCTGCGCGCTCTGGCCGAAGCGCAGGGCGCGACCTTCCGCTTCGGCGCCGAGGTCCGGCGGATCCTCCTTGGCCGCGGCGGGGTGGCAGGGGTCGCGCTCGCCGATGGGGAGCGGATCGCGGCCGATGCGATCGTCTTCAACGGCGCGCCGGAGGCGCTCGCCGCCGGCCTGCTCGGCGAGGAGGTGCGGAAGGCGGCCCCGCCCGTACCGCGTGCGGAGCGGAGCCTCTCGGCCGTCACCTGGTGCCTCGTCGCGCCCACCGAGGGCTTCGACCTCTCGCACCACAATGTCTTCTTCGCCGAGGATTACCGGGCCGAGTTCGACGCCATCTTCCGTCGCCGCACCATCGCCCCCGCACCGACCGTCTATCTCTGCGCCCAGGACCGCGGCGCCGGCGCCGCCCCCGCGCCGGGTGCCGCCGAACGGATGCTGCTGCTCGTGAATGCCCCGCCCGATGGAGACCGCGCGCCGCCGGACGAGGCGGCGACGGACGCCATCGCCGAGCGCGCCTTCGCCCTGTTGCGGGAGTGCGGCCTCGTCATCCGGCGCGAGGCCGGCGTTGCCGTCTCCACCACGCCGGCGGGCTTCCACGCGCTGTTCCCGGGCACGGGCGGGGCGCTCTACGGGCGGGCCGGGCATGGCTTCAGCGGCAGTTTCGCGCGGCCCGGCGCGACGACGCCGATCCCGGGCCTCTACCTTGCCGGCGGGGGCGTCCACCCCGGGCCGGGCGTGCCGATGGCGACCCTGTCCGGGCGGATCGCGGCCGCACGGCTGCTCGAGGACAGGGCGGGTCGCCGCCGCAGCGTCATCGTCCTGCCGCTGGGCCGCTGAGCGCGCGCCACTCCGCCGCCGCCGGCACGAGGCGATCAAGGATCCTGGCCGAGGAGATCACGCCCGGAACGCCCGCGCCCGGATGCGTGCCGGCGCCGACGAGGAAGAGGTTTCCCACCTCCTCGCTCACGTTATGCGGGCGGAACCAGGCACTCTGGAAGAGTTGCGGCTCGAGCGAGAAGGCGGCGCCCTTGAGCGAGAGCAGCCGATCGTGGAAATCCTGCGGAGTCATCACGCGGGAGGTGACGATGGCCTCGCCGAGCCCGGGCAGCAGCGTCTCCTCGAGCCGCCTCTGGATCGCCGCGCGATAGGTCTCGGCCTGCGTTGCCCAGTCCGTCCCGCCGCCGAGATGCGGCACGGGCGCAAGCGCGTAGAAGGCGTCGCAGCCCGGAGGCGCGACGGAAGGATCGGTCGCGCTCGGGCGGTGCAGATAGAGGCTGAAATCCGGCGCGAGCCGCTTGCGGCGGAAGATGTCCGTCAGCAGCCCCTCATAGCGCGGCCCGAGCACGATGGTGTGGTGATAGACATCCTCGTAGCGCCGCCGCGTTCCGAAGTACCAGACGAACAGGCTCATGGAATAGCGCGCGCGGGCGAGGCGGCGGTCGGTCCAGCGCCGCCGCGGCTGGTGGCCGAGCAGGCGCGAATAGGTCCACCCCACATCAGCGTTGGAGACGACGATGTCGGCCGCAATCCGTTCGCCCGAGGCAAGGGTGACGCCCTTTGCGCACCCCCCTTCGACCTCGATCCTCGCCACCTCTGCGTTGCAGCGCAACGTCCCGCCGAGGCCTTCGATCAGCCCGGCCATGCCGCGCACGAGCGCTCCCATGCCGCCCATCGCGTAATGGACGCGGTGCTTCCGCTCGAGATGGGCGATCAGGCAGTAATAGGCGGTGGTGGTCAGCGGATTGCCCCCGATCAGCAACGGGTGGAAGGAGAAGGCGATGCGAAGCTTCGGGTCGGTGAAGTAGTCGCTCACCTTCGCATGCACGGTGCGGTAGCCCTGCAGGCGGAGGAGGTCCGGTACCGCGCGCAGCAGCGTCGATAAGCGGTGGAAGGGCCGGTCGGCGAGCTTCTCGAAGGCGACGCGGTAGATTGCCTCGCTCTCGCGCAGGAAGCGGTCGAAGCCGCCGACATCGGCCGGAGCGATGCGCCGGATCTCCGCGCGCGTCGCGTCGGGGTCCGCGCCGCAGCGCATCATCGTCCCGTCATGGAAGCGGATGAAGTAGAAGGGGTCGAGTTCGCGGAGCTCGACATCCTCGGCAAGGCGGCGCCCCGCGACCTGCCACAGTTCCTCGAGCAGATAGGGTGCCGTAATGATGGTCGGCCCGGCGTCGAAGGTGAAGCCGTCCTGCCGATGCACATAGGCGCGCCCGCCCGGGGCGTCGAGCTTCTCGAGCACCGTCACCCGCCAGCCGCGCGCGCCGAGCCTTATCGCGGCGGCGAGGCCGCCGAAACCGGAGCCGATCACCACCGCATGGGGCCGGCCATCCTTTGGAAACTCGCTGCCGTCGCGCGCCATGGAAGGCTCCGGAACGAAAAAGGGGGGAGCGGACGGGCCGCTCCCCCAGCTATCCCAGGCAGCGGCCGGGGAGTGTCGCCGCCACCTTGATCACTGCGGAGAGAGCGCCGCCGACCGGGCGGGGCCTTCGCGTATCGTCCGCAGTTCGGGATAGTCGCGAAGCATCGGGACGCCGTAGAAGGGCTGATTGGCGCCCCGATGGCATGTCGAGCAGTTCACCTTGATCGCATCCCCCATCGGCCCGAGCCGCGCCACGCGGTGCCCGAGCTCCGGCGGACCGCCAGGATTGGCCTGCCAGAGCGGCGTCAGCGGCTCGATGTAGGTCGCATTGACCTCCCGGACCATGCGGATGCCGTGCCAGGCCGTCGCCCGCTGCGGCGGGCTTTGCGCCCATTCCGCGAAGGACCGGCTGTTGTGGCAGAAGGTGCAGTTGACGCCGAGGCTCGTGGACATGTGCATCATCAGCGCATAGGTGCCCTCGGTCGCCTGGATGCTGGTGCGGTTGTAGCGCGGGAGCGAGGTTCCGCTGATGACGCGGATGTTGTTCTCCTCGAGCAGATACGGCGTGAAGGGGTCGACCAGCATCGAGGTCAAGCCGGCCGCGACCGACACGCGGTTCTTCCCCGTCTGCGCCTGCAGCCCGTGCTGCGGCAGGGCCGGCCTCGACCAGGCGGCGGTCGGCACCGCCTGGCCGCGGTGGCAGGTGTAGCAGGTCACGCCGGTCTCGCCGACATGGGGATGGTTGTTGATGGTGCGCACCATCTGCAGCATCCGGCGCGAGACGACCTTGGTGTACACCTCGTCCGAGGCCATGTTCGCGACGTTGTGGCAATAGGCGCAGCCGCCGGCGCTGTCCGGGTTGTCGCGCACCGCCTGCGGCACGACCCACTCCGTCATGGCCTGCATGATTCGCAGGAACTGCGCGTTGGAGAGGTCCCCGAGGAGCTGCACGTTCTCATAGAGCGTGCCCGCGCGGTCGCCTTCGTTGTCCGCCGCTTCGAGGGCGGGCGGAACCTGGTTGCGGGCGACATTGGCCGCGCGCAGCCGCGGGTTGACCACAGTCCCCATCGAGGTGCCCCGGAACCCGCCCTGCTCGCTCCGCACCGGTGGACGTTCGAAGGTGGGCACCAGGATCGCGGCGAGCACGAGCCCCGTGACCGCGATCCCGACCTTGAGGTTGAAGGTGCTCATCGCGGCGCTCCCTGCATGACGGAGGGATCGGGTGTGGCCGGCCAGGGCATCTGGTAGGCAGGCGCGAAGTGCCGATCCACGGCCCAGAGGTACCAGTTGTCCACCACCGTCCCGGTCAGCAGGATGCCGATGCCGCCGGTGATCGGACAGAGCACCGCGAACCACCAGGCCCAGCGGTGGATGCTCTCGAATGTGGCGTTGAAGCCCATGCACCAGCGCCAGAAGAGGGCGCCGCGTTCGGCCGCCGTGCCGCGGTCGAGGGTCAGTTCGATCTCGCGCTCCCCGCCAAAGCGGCCAAGGGCGAGAATCGTCGCCCCGTGCATGGCGAAGAGCAGCGTCGAGCCATAGAGGAAGACGATCGAGAGCGCATGGAACGGGTTGTAGAAGAGGTTCCCGTAACGGATTGAGAAGGCCGCGGTCCAGTCGAGGTGCGGGAAGATGCCGAAGGGCACCGCCTCGCTCCAGGAGCCCATGGCGATCGGGCGTATGAAGCCGAGCACGAGATAGAGCCAGATCGCCGCGGCGAAGGCCCAGGCCACGTGCGTGCCCATGCCGAGCTGGCGCGCGCGGCGATAGGTCCTGACCCACCACAGCAGCAGCGATGCGGTGAGGAAGAAGCCGGCCACCAGCCACCATCCGCCCTCCCGCATCGGGGGAAAGCGCAGGCCGTACTGCGGCGGCGGCGGCTCGAGCGCGAGCCAGAAGAGCTGACGGACGAACTGCACGGGGTCCCAGTTCACCGAGGCGAGCATGTTCAGTCCGATGATCTCGAAGGCGATGAAGCCGCAGAAGATCGAAAGAAGCCCGGTGTAGCCGAGATAGATCGGCCCGATCTGCGCATCGCCCAGGCGGCCGAACAGGTGGACGAAGCGCGGCTTGCCGTCGCGCGCGTCATTGTCCGGCGGGAGCGGAACACCGGGATAGGGCGCCGGGGGGCGGACCTGGATCCGGGTGAAGATGTTCTGGTATTCGGCCATGGTCTGTGCCCTCTCCTTCCCGTCAGTTCCAGACCGGCAGGTTCAGCCACCAGCCCCACCATTCGGGCCAGCCGCGCGTCCAGAACGGGCCGCTGATGACGATGCACACCGCGCTCCAGAATCCGGCGGACAGAGCGAGGAACAGGCCGAGCCGGTGGATGCCGAGCGTCCCGATCGAGTAGCCGATGAAGTCGCGGAAGAAGGTGTTCTCGTGCTCCGCCGTCTTGACCGGCTCGCCGGGCGGCGGGTTCAGCGCGGAGAGCACGAGCCCGCCATGGAGCGAGAGCGCGAGGACCGTGGTGAAGAAGAAGGACACCGCGATCATGTGCGCCGGATTGTAGTGGAAGTGCAGGTACTGGTAGCCGACGTTCGAGACCCAATCGAGGTGGCTCCAGATGCCGTAGGGGAAGCCATGCCCCCAGGCGCCCATGAGCACCGGGCGGATGACGACCAGCGTTATGTAGGCGAAGACCGCGACCCCATAGGCGATCGGGATATGATAGCCCATGCCGAGCTTGCGGCTGATCTCGGCCTGGCGGAGCGCCCAGGAGACGAAGGCGCCGATGGCGCAGATCGTGATCCACTGCCAGAGCCCCCCCTCCCGCAGCGGCGCGAGGCGCAGCCCGTAGGAGAGGTCCGGCGGCGCGATATTGATCAGCCAAGGATTCCAGGTGCCCTGGATCGCCGCCCCGTAGAGGATCAGCCCCGTGCCGACGAAGGAGAAGAACGCCGTCGTCACGCCGAAGAACCCGATCCAGAACGGCCCGATCCAGAAGTCGAACAGGTCGCCCCCGATCAGGGTCCCGCCGCGGACGCGGTACTTGCGCTCGAAACTGAGCATGGCCATGGCTTCAACTCCTCCCTTGGACGCAAAAGGCCCGTCCTCCGGTCACGGCGCTTGCGTTGTGCGGGCGAGGCCCGTGCGCGGGCCTCGCCCAGTCCGCCGCGGCGCGGCGCGGAACGCCTTCCTCAGCCCCCGACGCGCTGGCCGGGAACGAAGGTCGGCGTGGTCGCGCACCAGCCGAGGTGGTCGCAGTAGCGGGGCGAGCTGAGCACCACGAAGTGGATCAGCAGCGAGACCGCCATCACGCCCGCCGCGGCGAGGAACCCCACCCGGCGTGCGTCGATGACCATCCAGATCTTATGCATGGCTCAGTGTTCCTTTCCGGTTCGGCTTCAGAAGAAGCGCCAATCGGGCGGGACCACCTGGCCCGTGTAGACCAACGGTCTCCACAACCAGACCAGGATGTGAGCGCCCATGGAGGCGAAGACCGAGAAGACCCATCCCTGGACAACCAGGCGATGGACCTCCCGGGCCTGCTCCTCCGTCAGGCGCGTACGTGCTTCGGCCATCAAGAGACCTCCACAGTCGCCTTTCGGCGGTTACCGCGCTCCTCCCGCGCGGCTGGGATCGCCAGGGCGGAGATGCGCCGCCATGGCCGACCGGTGGCGCCGCGCCAGGGGCGCGAACGCGGTTCGGGGCACGCCGTCATGACGCGCCCTCGAGTTCAAGGCTGCGCGCGACCCGCGCCGCGGTGATGCGGTCCTCTCCGGCCTCGCGCGCCTCGCGCTCGACACGCTCGCGCAGCCGCTTGGCGGCCGAGATCCGCAGCAGGAAGGGTTCGCTTTCCACCATCCGCTCGAGCAGCGCACTCGCCTCCGGCTCCCAGCGCTCGGCCGAGCGGGCGGGCGTCGGCTCCACCTTGTCCATCTCTGTGGCAAGGGGAAGGATGTGGAACAGCGCGTCGAAGAGGGCGTTGCAGTATTCCTGCACGACATAGGTCGCGCCGGCGTATCCCATGAACGGCGTGCCCGTGCTGCGCCGGATGATCGCGCCGGGGAAGGAGGCGGGGATGTAGGCCGCGCGGCAGCCCGCCTCCTGCGCGTACATCCTCTCGTTGAAGGAGCCGAAGAGCACGAGCGGCGGCGTGGCCTTGATCGCCGCGCGCACCGCCGCGTTGTCAGGCTTCTCGCCGGGCCTACGCGCGAAGGCGAAGGAACAGGGCACGCCCATCTCGTCGCGCAGGAAGCGCGTCAGGCCGCGCGTGTAGGTCTCCGTCGCGCTCACCCCGAAGGCGGCGGTGGCGAAGAAATCCTGCGTCACGGAGCGCCAGAGGTCCCAGATCGGCTTGATCGTGGTGTGCTTCTCGCGCTCGATGAAGGGCTCGGGATCAAGCCCGGTCAGCTCGCCGAGCTTGCGCAGGAAGTTCGTGGTGGCGAAGACGCCGAAGGGCGCCATCAGGTACGGCCGGTCGAGCTCCTCGCACAGCCGACGGCCGAACTCCCGGTACATGCAGATGTTGACATCCGCATCCGGCAGCCGCGCGATGTCCTCGACATGGCTGCCGAGCGGGAAGACGAGGTTGATCTCGCAGCCGATGCCCTCGACGAGTCGCCGGATCTCCGCGAGATCGGAGGGCATGTTGAAGGTGCCGTAGATGGGGCCGATGATGTTGACGCGCGGGCGCTCGCCCTCCTTGCGCACGCGCGGCTTCACCTTGCCGCGCTTGCTGCCGAACTCGCTCCAGAGCCAGTTGATGGCGCGGTCCGCGGCCTGCCACTGGTCCTCGTCGATGGTGCGGGGGATGAAGCGCTGCAGGTTCGACCCCTGCGGCGTGACGCCGCCGCCGATCATCTCGGCGATCGAACCGGTGACGACCACGGCGGGCAGGTCGGGGTCCTGCGTCGCCGCCGCCCGCTTCATCTGGCCCTCGGTGCCGGTCTGGGACAGCGCCTCCTCATCGAGGCCCGTCACCACGATCGGCAGTTCGTGCGGTGGCAGCGCGTCGGTGTAGTGCAGCACCGCCGTGACCGGCAGGTTCTCGCAGCCCACCGGGCCATCGATCACCACGCGCAGCCCCCGCACGGCGGAGAAGGCATAGACCGCGCCCCAATAGCCCCCTGCCCTGTCGTGGTCGAGGACGAGCATGGTCAGCTCCCCACCGCCTCTTCCGCCTTGGCGCGGGCGGCGCGCTGCTTCCGCATCCGCTCGCGGAAGCCCGGCGGATCCGATGGCTTGTCCCGGAAGCCGTAACCCGCGCCATCCGGCGTGCCGACGCCCTGGAAGAAGCCGACCATGCGCCTCATGCGCTCGGCCTGGCCGGTCTGCGCCGCGACGATGCCGGCGAGCGAGGCCGCGCCGGCCGGCCCGAAGAGCGGCCGCGCGCTCACCATGTTGGTGAAGTAGAGCGCCGGGATGCCGAGCTCCTTCGCCTTCTGCACCAGCGGCGTGGTGCCGAGGGCGAGATCCGGATTGCTCTCGCGCATCGCCGCGATGTCCTGCTCGAGCGAGACGCGGTACTCGACATGCACCCCGCGCGCGGCGAGCCACTCGCGGTCGGCCGCGCTCCATTCCGTGCGCGGGCAGGCGGTGCCGACATAGGGCACCTCGGCGCCAGCCTCGACCAGCAGCCGGGCGACCAGCAACTCCGACCCTTCGTAGCCGGAGACGGTCACGCGCGCCTTCACCGGATGGGCGGCGAGCGCGCCGGCGATGGCAGGCAGGACGCGTTGCTTCGCGGCCTCCGCCTTCGAGGACGGCAGCCGAGCCGCCGTGCCGAGGGCCTCGAGCCAGGCGGCCGTTCCCTCCACGCCGACGGGGCCGGAACCGACCACCGGACGGCCGGCCTCGCGGAACTCGCGCACGCTGGCGGTGTAGAAGGGGTGCACCGCCGCCGCGACCACGCAGTCGAGCGCGGCATAGAGGTCGCGCCATTCCCGGCAGGGTATCGAGGGCGCGAGCGACAGGCCCATCGGCGCGAGCATGGCGCCGATCCCGGGCGGGTCGGCCGGGAACATCTCCCCGATCAGCGCGACGGTCGGCTCGCCCTCGACCACGTTGCGCGGCCGCGCCACGGGGCCGGCCTCGGCCTCGCCGCGGGCGTAGCGGAGCATCGCGCCGGCCAGCACGTCCTTCGCCTCGGCATGGGTCGGCACGCCGAAGCCGGGCACGTCGATGCCGATGATCCGAACCCCGTTGATCTGCTTCGGCAGCAGGTCGAGCGGCACGCCCGAGGCGGTCGGCACGCAGAGATTGGTGATGACGACGGCGTCGTACTCTTCGGGCCGCGCCATGGCCTGGACGGCGTCGCGGATGTCCTCGAACAGCTTGCCGGTGACCAGCGTCTCGGAATTGAAAGGGACATAGCCGACGCTGCGCTTGGCGCCGTAGAAGTGGCTCGTGAAGGTCAGTCCGTAGACGCAGCAGGCGCTGCCGGAGAGGATCGTCGCCACGCGCCGCATGCGCAGGCCCACGCGCAGCGACCCGAAGGCGGGGCACATGGATTGCGGCTGGTCGTGCGGCCCCTTCGGGTAGTCCGCGGCAAGACGGTCCATCGCCGCGGCGTTTCCAGCCGCCCGCGCCGCCGCGAGCATGGTCTCTCGGCCGCCATGGCAGCCGGCATCGGCGGTGCCTGACGCTTTCGGGGGCAGCGCGTCCATCTCCTCAACTCCCCTCGTAGACGACTTCGAGGGAGGGCCTCGCCAGCACCTCGGCCGCGCACATGTCCTCCATGCTTGCCGGCGTCAGGACCACGTCGCGCCCGACTGCCTCGCCCTTGAACAGTCCGAGCAGCGCCTCCTGCGTCAGAGGCTTCGGCCTGAGCGGCGGGGCTTCCGCCACCCGGGTGCCGAGGGCGGCGAAGAGCGGGCCCCATTCGCCATCGGGCCTGCCGATGATCTCGTAGTTCGCGCTCTTGCGCCGGATGTCCTCATGGGCGGGGATCGAGGCGAGGACCGGTATGCCGGCGGCCGCGGCGAAGGCCTGCGCCTCCCCCGTGCCGTCGTCCTTGTTCACCACCATGCCGGCCACGCCGACATTGCCGCCGAGCTTGCGGAAATACTCGACCGCCGAGCAGACGTTGTTGGCGACGTAGAGCGACTGCAGGTCGTTCGAGCCAACGACAATGACCTTCTGGCACATGTCGCGCGCGATAGGCAGGCCGAAGCCGCCGCAGACCACGTCGCCCAAGAAGTCGAGCAGCACGAAGTCGAAGTCCCACTGGTGGAAGCCGAGCTTCTCCAGCAGCTCGAAGCCATGGATGATGCCCCTGCCCCCGCAGCCGCGCCCGACCTCCGGCCCGCCCAGTTCCATCGCGAAGACGCCGTCGCGCTTGAAGCAGACATCGCCGATCGCGACCGGCTCGCCGGCGAGCTTCTTCCTCGAGGAGGTCTCGATGATGGTCGGGCAGGACCGGCCGCCGAAGAGCAGGCTGGTGGTGTCGGACTTCGGATCGCAGCCGATGAGCAGCACGCGCTTGCCCTGCTGCGCCATCATGTAGGACAGGTTCGCGAGGGTGAACGACTTGCCGATCCCGCCCTTGCCGTAGATGGCGATGACCTGCGTCCTTTTCGCGGGTTCGCCGCTCGCGACCGGGTCGGGCGGCACAGAGGCCTCGGCGCGCAGTCTTGCCGCCTGGCTGCCGGGGGGAGGAACGAAGCCGGTCGGTGCGTTCATGCGCACTCCCTCCAGTCGAGGACCATCTTCAGGCACGACGGGTCGGTGAAGGCCCGGGCGTAGGCCTGCGGCGCGCGCTCGGCCGCCTCGCAATGCGTCACGAGGCCGGCGAGGCTGAGCCGTCCGTCGAGCACCGCCTCCCTCGTCGCGGCAAGGTCGGGCTCCTGCCATTCGGCGGCGATGCGCAGCCGCGCCTCGCGCATGAAGGCCTGCGGGAAGGAGAAGGCGAGGCGCTCGCCGTAGAAGCCGGCGAGGACGATCTCGCCACCGGGCGCGAGGCGCGGCAGCAGCGCATCCACGATGCCGGGATCGCCGCTGACGTCGTAGATGCCGCGGTAGTCGCGCCTCGGATCGGTCTCCGGGTCGCGCACCTCGTAGCCCTGGGCGCCGCCGCGGCGGGCCGGGTCGCGTTCCCACACCACCGGCGCGCCGCCGCGCAGCACGGCGAGGCGCGCGAGCAGACGGCCGAGCGCCCCATGCCCGACGATGAGGTCGGGCGGCGCCGCGTGTGGCGCGGCGAGCGCATGCCAGGCGGTCGCCGCGAGGGCCAGCAGCACGCCCTCCGCCCCGACCGACTCGTCGAGCCGGGTCGTGCGCCGTCCGGGAACGACGAGGCGCGCCGCCGCGCCCCCGAACAGCCCCCGGACATCGCCGAAGCATCGCGCGCCGGGGACGAAGACCCGCTCGCCGGGCGTCCGGCCTGCCTTCGGCCCGGCCGAGATCACGCGGCCCACGGACTCGTATCCGGGCACCAGCGGATAGCCCATGCCCGGGAAATGCGGCATGCGGCCCGACCAGAGGAGGCGTTCGGTGCCGGTGCTGATGCCGCTCCACTCCACGGCGACGACGACGTCCTCGTCGCCGGGCGGCGTCAGCGCGAGGCGACTGAGGACGAGGTCCTCGGGCGCCTTCAGGAGGACAGCGATGGTGTCCACGGGGGACCCCTCAAGACCGAACGATGTCAGCTTAAAGCGACGCCCCCGACTGTCAAGAAAAACTGACGCTCGACGCGTCAGGCCGCCGCCGCCTCCGCGACCATCACGCGCGCGAGCAGCGGCGTGGGCGTGGGCAAGAGGCGCGGGCGGACGAAGCCGGCCTGCCGCACCATCCCCGCAATCTCCTCCGGCCGCCGCGGACGGCCGCGGCCCATGGCGAGGAGGTAGAAGCCGAAATACGCCTCTCCCATCGGCTCGGCGCCGGCGGTTCCGGCCATCGGTTCGGCGATCAGCAGCCGCCCGCCGGGCGGCAGCGCGTCCCGGATGCGCTTGAGCAGCCCCTGCGCGACCTCGTCGTCATGGTCGTGCAGCACGCGCACGAGCGTCACGACATCGGCCCCCCGCGGCAGCGCCTCCCGCGTGAAGTCGCCCCCGAAGACTCGCGCGCGGCCCTCAAGGCCTGCGCTGGCGAAGCGCGCCCGCGCTTCCTCCGCGACCGCGGGCAGGTCGAAGAGCATCAGTTCGAGCGCCGGCGCCTCCCGCGCGACAGCCCGGAGAAAGGCCCCGTTGCCGCCGCCGACATCGAGCACGCGCCGATGCCGCGTGAAACGGTAGGCGGCGAGCACCTCCTCCGCCACCATGGGCTGGCTCGTCGCCATCAGCGCCGTGTAGCCGCGGACGCGCTCCGCCTCCACCGCGTCCGGGGAATCCGCGCCGGCATAGGCCCAGTAGGCCGAGAGCGCCGTGCCGCCGCGCGG
>Ga0272446_1002870_pt1 | contig 22671 bp, 14 predicted proteins | sample YNPCB0061_FD_194587 | JGI IMG/M metagenome (GOLD analysis project Ga0272446, IMG submission 194587) | Hot spring microbial mat communities from Yellowstone National Park, WY, United States - YNP-CB-006-1 | ecosystem: Environmental > Aquatic > Thermal springs > Hot (42-90C) > Sediment | place... | reverse complement strand
TAGCAGAGGGTTTATCTGTGAGCTGCAAAGATTGGGTGTCGATTTCGGGGGCATCGAACCCCGCTCAATCGACGCTCCTATCCCTCGCGGTGCGAGGGGATGCGGTTTCCCGGAGGTCATTATGAAATCTTTACTTTTGTCGCTCTCGCCTGCTCGTGGTTTGGCTGAGAAAACCGGCCCAGCATTGATGGCTGAGCACTTGGTTTCGTCCTAAGCTTTCTGCCCAAAGTGTATTTAAGGCGTTGCTGATTTTGAGTGTGAATTAGGGGTTGGATGAATTGAACCTTCGCTCTAACTCATTCTGCTATTCCGCACCCCCCTATTTAACAACCCCTTGTTTAGGGTGTTTAGGGTGCCGCTAGGATTGAGACAACCGCTGTACAGCTTCACCCCCAATCAGGGCATGAGTTTCTTGCAACAGTTGGGGAATTTTCTCAGCATGGGGACTGTGCTGTAGACAGGGGAGGAGTTTTGCAGGATCGACTTGCTCTGCCCTGGCTCCTGGAAACCAGTGCCCACCGTTGCCCAGCAGGTTATAGCGCATTTTGCCATACTCGACCATGTCGTAAGCTAATACGAGGTTACGCAACCAGAGAATCACTGGAATATTTAAATTCCCTGGGGTTTGATCGTAGCTGGGTAGCCCAATATGCCAGGTCTTATACCAGTCTTCCCCTAGCCGATCAACCGCTGCGGCTTCTAAGCGCTCAATAATTGGCGGCAACAGTTCATCTGCCCGGTCTAGTAAATCAAGAACTTTGATGTGCTCATCAAAATCACTGGGACGGCTGGCTCCAATGCTGAGCGTATGAACCTGGGAGTAGCTCAGACAGAACAGATCGTTAAACAGCATCGGACTCAGGGGCTGACACAGTTCCACCAGTCGCGGGGAGGGCTTATCCAGCAGGCCACCCTTATTACAGGGGCTAATGATGAAGACCCCCATATCATGCTGAGTTGCCGCCGCGATCGCGGCCCAATTGGCCTGGTTGATGTAGTACCAGTGCAAATTCACATAATCAAACTGATTGGTCTTGATCGCCCGGATAATCACCTCTGTCGGCGCATGGGTGGAAAAGCCAATATGGCGCACTTTCCCTTCTTTTTGCAGTTGTTTCGCCACCTCCAGCGCACCACCCCAACTGAGGGTGTCTTCTAGCAATGAGTCAGTATTGATACCATGAATCCCTAGCAGATCGACATACTCTAACCCCAAGCGTTGCAGCGACTCCTCAAACTCACGGCGAAACTCCTGTCGTTTTCTGATGAAATTGCGTCCACTTTTGGGGGTTAGCTTGGTTTGCACGATGATGCGATCGCGCGGCAGTTTCGGTAGAATTTGCCCTAACTGAATTTCGGAACTCCCGTAGCCACGCGCTGTTTCAATATGGTTGATGCCGAGGTCAATTGCCCGCCGAATCGTCGCCTCTAAATTGGCTTGATTATCAGCAGGGATTTCCGACATTGGCAAATGTTGCCACTTATACTGGTAACGCATCCCCCCACAAGAGAGCACAGGCATTTGCAGTTCGGTTCGTCCAAAACGGCGATACAACATAACGTATGACCTAATGGGCTAATGCTAATGGCTAAATTTGAGAACAATGCACTTCCAAGATAATGAAGTCTTGGAAGAATCGGCAACCGTTGTTTTGACCAACACTTTGTGGGTGCAACCATCCAGAGACGAGGCAACGGCGATAAATCCCTGTGTCAGAAACCTCAGAGACCGCTACGATTTGATAGGATACTGGCAACCTTAGCAATACATCTGTACCGCTAGGTTGGCACTTGCCTGAGGGCTGGCTGTTCCGGTGCAAAAGTAGAGATTTTTCCTCAAAGGGTGTTTTACTCTAGGGATCTTCTGCGATGATCAATGGTTCCACTCTCCCCTTGGCTAATCTCAAGTCAAAGTTGACATCTCCCGATTCTAAGGGAGCCTGCCAGGGTCTACAAAAGCAGATCTGTTAGGCATTTTCCCTTAGTTTTCGCCTTTGGCACATTCCCCTATGGGGAAATCAGTGGGCCAGGGCAAATGCCTGAATGTCAAGCACCATACCCCTTATTTTTGCAAACGCCCTTTTAGCGATTCACTTCTTTCATCCTGGCACTCCATGCTGCGCTCTCTGCGGATAGAAAATTTTGCTTTGATTGATCGGCTAGAACTCGATCTGGCGGCTGGGTTGACGGTATTAACAGGCGAAACAGGGGCTGGTAAATCCATTATTTTGGATGCCATTGATGTGGTTTTGGGGGGCAAAGTCAGCGGGCGAGTGGTGCGTGCCGGTGCAGAGAAAGCCGTGATTGAGGCGACATTTTGCTTGGATGCTGACCTGATGGATTGGTTAACGGCTCAAGCGATCGCCCCGACCCATGACAATTGTCTAGTCTGTAGTCGAGAAATTCGTGCTGGCCAGTCGAGTCGCAGTCGCCCTCGGGTCAATGGGGTCGTGGTTGACAAACAACTGTTTGAGCAGTTACGCGATCGCCTGGTGGAGATCACTGCCCAGGGTCAAACAGTACAACTGGGACAGCCTGCGCTCCAACGGGAATGGCTGGATAGTTACGGCGGTGCGCCCCTCCTGCATCAGCGAGCGCAGGTTGCAGCCGCCTTCACCGCCTATCAGCAGGCGACCCAGAACCTGGAAAAACGCCGCCGCTTTGAGCAAGAACGGCAACAGCAACTGGATCTATTTGAGTTTCAACTGCGAGAACTGGAAGCAGCCCAGTTAAGCGATCCTGATGAATTAGACCGGCTTGAGCAGGAACGTAAACGTTTAACCCATAGCGTAGAACTCCAACAAAAAAGCTACCAGGTTTATCAACGGCTCTATGACAACGACCAGGAGGGCGGCACTGCTGCTGCCGATTTGTTGGGAGAGGCTGAGCACCTTTTGCAAGCTATGGCTGAATACGACGCACAAATTCAGCCCTTTCTGGAGCTGGTGAGCAATGCCCTGACTCAGGTGCAGGAGGCCGGGCGGGGCATCAATCTCTATGGCGAGAATATTGAGGCCGATCCCCAACGCCTGCAGGAAGTAGAAGAGCGGATGGTTGAGCTCAAGCAAATCTGCCGTAAGTATGGCCCTCGGCTGTTGGATGCGATCGCCCTCTACCAGCAGCGCCAGCAAGAGATAGCGGAACTCACCGGGGGCGGGCAATCCCTGCAAGACCTGGAGCAGACTCAGCAGTTACGTCAACAGCAATTGATCGCCGACTGCGGCAAACTCACCCAGTTGCGTCAGACAGCCGCACACCAGTTAGAACAGCGACTAGTGGATGAACTCAGGCCCCTAGCTATGGAAAAGGTGCAGTTTCAAGTGCAAGTGCAACCTATACCACCATCGGTCACAGGAGCCGATCAGATCACGTTTTTATTTAGTCCTAACCCTGGCGAACCGCTCCAGCCCTTGAGCGAAATCGCCTCCGGGGGAGAGATGAGTCGCTTTTTGTTGGCCCTGCAGTCAAGCTTTTCCCAAGTTGATCCCGTAGGAACCCTAGTGTTTGATGAGATTGATGTCGGGGTGTCGGGACGGGTTACCCAGGCGATCGCCGAAAAGCTCTACCATCTGAGTCGGCATCATCAGGTTCTCTGTGTCACCCACCAGGCGATCGTTGCAGCGACTGCCGACACCCACCTACATGTCAGCAAGCACACGGTTGATGGCTTACCCCCAAATAACCAACCAAATGGAGTCAAGGGTAAAACCCATAAGGTTTTTATGCCCGCTGACAACACCTTGAAGGAAGAACCAGATGCCGTGCGAACGGTGGTACGGGTAGTGCCGCTGACGGAAATTCAACGCCGGGAAGAACTGGCCCAACTGGCAGGAGGTAAAACGGATCCAGAGGCGATCGCCTTTGCAGAATCCCTGTTGAAACAAGCTGCGACCCTGCGGCAGGCGCTTTCTCTGGCTGCAACCTCGCCCGAACCAGCAACCTTAAAAGCGACTGCAACTAGTCAGGCTAAGAGCACAAAGTCACGCGCGAGTCGCAAAAATTCCTCACCCTAATCGGTCAACGGACGATCAATCTTGGCTCAGGTTCAAGCTGACGACGTGTCTGGGGATGCATCGGGAAGTAAGCCCACGCTGACTTAAATAGGGCCTATCCTAGATTATTCATCAGTTATCCCCCCTCATCCCCCAACCCCTTCTCCCACAAGGGGAGAAGGGGAGCAAAGTCCCTCTCCCCTCTTGGGAGAGGGATTTAGGGTGAGGGGTTAAAGCTTACGGGTGAAAGGACTGAACGTTTGCGGTAAATAGTCATGAATAATGCAGGCTATCCCCCCAGAACTTGGCTACTTCCGCATTTGCTGACTTGGGCAACCCTTGAGCTACACTAATGCCAGCGATCTTGAAGATGACATGGCAGTACAAACAAAGATTAGAACTGGGTGCAGGGGTAGAGCAACCCCTGGCTGGGGTCTAAGCTCCCCTATCCCCTTTTTACCCCACTATTTTGACGCGCTTGCGTAGTGCTGCGGATAGATTGCCTGAAGTGCTTCGGTTCCCCCCCATGCCGTGATCTCAGGCAAGAGTCCACCCCAAATTCCCTATCTGATGACACAATTGGCTTAAGTAGACTACTTGCTAGTGATTTACCGTGCCAACCGGAGTCGTTTTGCAGGGTGCCATCAAACGTGAAACGTCTCCCAAAGGGAGAAAGCACAACTGCCCATTGGTCAGAACAACGTTTGCCAGATTAATTGTTGTAGGCGCTGCCTCTGTAAAGCGGCAATATTGTCATTGGACAACAGCGCTCTGGCACATGTCTCATTTATGATAGTGACTTTATGAGGTTAATTGGCTGATGTGACACTTTGCAAGAAGTTCGCGATCGCCCAATGATTGGTTATTGTCTGAGTTCTTTAACGCTATTTTTAACCATGATCTCCCCTACGCCGCATCTGCCTGAACCCAATCTCTCGGAGGACATCATTGATGTCACCCCCTACACCGCAGGAGTCGGGGGTGAAGCCAAGACAACCGCTCTGCAGGGTAATGCTGCCGCCTTATCAGGCATTGGCTTAGCCCTCAAAACTCCCCCCAATGGAGATGCGATCAGTAGCCCAGGGGGTGCATTAGTTGCCAGGGGTGGTAACTTTGGTACGTTTCTGGCTCCCTTAAGTAAAGAGCGGTTTCGCGAAGTCGTTACGGATGTTGAGCAAAAACTGAGGATTGTGAACCAAACCCTTTCCATGCTGGATATGCAGGGGTTTGACACCATCTTAGAAGAAATGCTTAGCTCCATTACTCTGAAAACAGGGGAGTTGCTCAACGCCGATCGCACTACCATCTGGTTGCTGGATCCAGAGAAGGGAGAGCTCTACACCACAATCGCCCAAAGTGAAGGGGGGCAAAGCGTTGAGCTAAGAATTCCAGCGGATCGCGGCATTGTTGGTGAAGTGGCGACTTCTCGCCGGGTGGTCAATATTCCCTTCGATTTTTACGATGATCCCCGCTCGGTTGCAGCCAAACAAATTGACAAAAAAAATAATTACCGTACTTACACCATGCTCACCATGCCCCTGGAAAATGAGCAGGGAGATCTGGTTGCAGTGGTGCAACTGATTAATAAACTTAAGCCCGATATACCACCCCAGGCAGACTTAGAGCAAAAAATCGACCGGCGAGGCTTTACCAGCGAAGACGAGAAGGTATTTGAAGACTTTGCCCCCTCAATTCGGTTAACTCTGGAATCCTCCCGCTCATTCTACGTTGCAACCCAGCGGCAGCGGGCAGCAAATGCTCTGATTCAAGCGACCCAATCCCTCAGCAAAAGCAGCCTCGACCTAGAAGACACCTTGAAGAAAGTGATGGATGAGGCCAAAAAGTTGATGAATGCCGATCGCAGTACGCTCTGGCTGATCGATGCAGAAAAGGATCAACTGTGGACGAAGATTCCCATTAACGATAAGCTCACTGAACTACGCATCCCCAGGGGAGCTGGCTTTGCTGGACAAGTAGCAACCACCGGGGAGCCACTTCTGATCCCCTTCGATCTGTACGATCATCCTAATTCCCAAACTTCGAAGGAAACCGATCAAAAAACAGGCTATCGCACCTGCAGCATGCTCTGTATGCCTATTTTTAATGCCGATGGTGACTTGATTGGGGTAACCCAGTTGGTGAATAAGATCAAGCAGGGGGAGTATCCGGCCTATGACCCAGCGAACTACCCTGAAGCGCCTGAATGCTGGAAAGCCAGCTTTAACCGCACTGATCAAGAATTTATGACCACCTTCAACATTCAGGCTGGGGTGGCCCTGCAAAATGCCAAGCTGTTTGAAACCGTGAAGCAGCAAGAGCAGATGCAGCGTGATATTTTGCGATCGCTGACCAATGGAGTCATCTCCACAGATCGGGAAGGCATCATCATTTCAGCTAATGAAAGCGCCAAAGAAATTTTGGGCTTGCCGGAAACCACTTCCCTGGAGGGGCGCAATATCCAGGATCTGATGAAGCTGAAAAAAGCCGACTTTTACAAATGGTTTAATGAGGCGTTGGTCAGTGATAACGCGGAAGAATACTACCCTGACCAAACTCTCGAATGTGCGGATGAAGTGGAGGAACGCAGCATTAACCTGGCGATTAATACCATTGCAGATGCTACAGATAAAACCAAAGTGTCTGGGGCGCTGGTGGTGATGGAGGATATTAGCGATGAAAAACGTCTGAAGCTGACCATGTCTCGCTACATGAGCGAAGAGGTGGCACGGCAGTTGTTAGAAAACCCCGATGCAGCCAAGATGGGGGGCGATCGCAAGGAAGTCAGCGTCCTGTTCTCCGATATTCGCAGCTACACCACCATCACTGAAAGCCTCACTGCAGAAGAAGTGGTGAAGATGCTGAATGACTACTTTGAGACGATGGTAGATGCGGTATTCGCCTATAAGGGCACGCTGGATAAGTACATTGGCGATGCCATTATGGCTGTTTATGGTTCCCCCCTCCCCCTTAAAGATCATGAGTGGATGGCTGTGCAAACCGCCATTGAAATGCGCCAGCGGTTAACCGAGTTTAATAAAGCCTGGGTTAAGCAAAATGAGAAATACGGAGGCGATCGCTATCAACCGATTCGGATTGGCATTGGCATTAATTCAGACACAGTGATCAGTGGCAACATCGGCTCAACCAAGCGCATGGAGTTTACGGCGATCGGTGATGGGGTGAATTTGGGATCTCGGCTGGAGAGTGCCAGCAAACAGTATGGTACCGACATCATTATCAGCGAGTATACCTATCGCCCCTGCGCCGATAAGGTTTGGGCCAGGGAACTCGACTACATTCGGGTTAAGGGTAAAAATAAGCCCGTTGCCATTTACGAATTGTTGGGATTGCGGAGTGAGCCAATTCCCAGCCACAAACAGGAAATCATTGAGCATTACCATGAGGGCCTCCGGCTTTATCGCAATCGCGACTTTCCCATGGCTATGGCAGAATTTGCCAAAGTGCGCCAACTCGCCCCTGATGATAAATCGGCCCAACTCCATATTGAGCGCTGTAGCTACTGGCTCACTACCCCCCCTGCAGATGATTGGGATGGCTCCTGGACATTGGAAAGTAAGTAAACGGTCAGCCCCTTCCTTGGACTGGGTCGCTCTGTCAGGTATTCCAGAAGCTGGCCACATTGTGACTTCTGGAAGCTGGCTGGCACAGCATTTATGATGGAGTAGAAGTAAATGGAATGAAACTCTGTGAACCGACGTGAGTTTATTGGCTGGGTAGGGGTTGGTAGTCTTGCCAGTTCCCTTCCTCTGGCGATCGCAGCCTGCTCTCCCCAAACCACTGAAATCCCCACACCAGAATCGCGTAAACCGATTGCAGCCCCTCGTCCAGACGGGTTTCAGCCGATTATTCAACTGGCAGACCTAGAGAAAATGGGCCAAGTTTTAGTTGAAGATTTTGCGGGTGGCCAGTTGCTAGTCATTAGCGCCGCAGCACCTAACCCGGTACAAGCGATTAACCCCATCTGCACCCATGCAGGTTGCACCGTGGCCTGGCAAAAAGAGCCAGGAATATTGGCCTGCCCCTGTCATGGGGCTAAGTTTTCACTGCAGGGGGCCGTTGAAGCTGGCCCCGCCGATCGCCCCTTGCCCACCTACCCGGTCAAGATAGAGGCAGGCATTGTTTTGATAAAAGCCTGATAACACTACCACGGGCCAATTTCCACGGCTCATTAGCCTAACTAATGAGAACCTTTATCTAATAAAACTTTACAAACTCCCGTTTTCTAGACAAAGATAGGAGGAAAGGCGTTTAGATTGTAAGGAAGGTGGCCCATGGTAGCGCTGATCGGAAAACCCACGCAACCTCGATTAACGCTTGAGATAGCGGCGATCGGACAGGATACAACCGCGATTCGCAGCCTTGATTGGGATCGCGACCGTTTTGATATTGAGTTCGCCTTACAAAACGGTACTACCTACAACTCCTTCCTGATTCGGGGCGAAAAAGTGGCTCTGGTTGATACCTCCCACGAAAAATTTCGCCAGCTTTATCTAGATGCACTCACGGGTCTGATTAACCCGACTGCAATTGACTATATTGTCATTAGCCATACCGAACCCGACCATAGCGGCCTCGTGGCAGAGGTGCTGAAATTAGCACCCCAGGCAGTTGTCGTCGGTGCAAAAGTGGCAATTCAGTTCCTGGAAGGATTTGTGCATCAACCCTTTGAATACCAGTTGGTAAAAAGCGGCGATCGTCTCGATTTGGGCAATGGCCATGAGCTGGAGTTTGTCTCAGCACCCAACCTCCATTGGCCGGACACCATCTTTACCTACGACCATGGCACGGGCATTCTCTACACCTGTGATGCCTTTGGCATGCACTATTGCGACGACTGTACCTATGACGAAAACCCGGATTTGTTAGAGGCAGACTTTCGTCTTTATTACGAATGCCTGATGGGGCCAAATGCTCGTTCGGTATTGTCGGCGATTAAGCGTTTACGCCAATTGCCCCCGATTCATCTGATTGCGACGGGGCACGGCCCCCTGCTGCAACATCACCAGGAAGATTGGGTCAACCGTTATCAAGCATGGAGCCAGGCCAAGGCCAAGGCAGAGAAAACAGTGGTGCTTTTCTACGTGCCTGAGTACGGCGAGAGCGATCGCTTTGCCCAGGCGATCGCCGCAGGGATTGCCAAAACGGAAGTCGTGGTCGAGCTTGTTGATTTGCGCCAGGTAGAGCCATCCGAAGTACGCGAATTGGTAGATATTGCCACAGGGATTGTTCTAGGGATGCCGCCCCAGCATCGAGCAAGCCAGGTGCAGGCAGCAATCAGCACCATTTTGGCAGCCGTTCATGAGAAGCAGATCTTTGGGCTGTTTGAGTCGGGCGGAGGCGATGACGAATCCGTTTATCCTTTGCGTAATCGCCTCCAAGAAGCTGGCCTGGTTGAAGGCTTTGCTCCTATCTTGATTAAGGAAACACCGACGGCGGCGACCTATCAGCTTTGCCAGGAGGCAGGCACCGATCTGGGCCAGTTAATCACCCGCGATCGCGCGATTCAGCAAATGAAATCTCTGGATCACGATCTAGATAAAGCCCTGGGTCGCCTCAGTGGCGGTCTTTACATCATTACGGCCAAAAAGGGAGAAGCCGCCAGTGCAATGTTGGCCTCCTGGGTTGCTCAGGCCAGCCTCAAGCCCCTGGGGATCACCATTGCGGTAGCCAAGGATCGGGCGATTGAGTCCTTTATGCATGTTGGCGATCGCTTTGTTTTGAATGTGTTGGAGGAAGATAACTATCAACCCCTGATGAAGCACTTTCTGAAACGCTTTGCTCCCGGAGCGGATCGGTTTGCTGGGGTAAAAACCTACCCTGCCAGTCATGGCGCACCAATTCTGGCGGATGCTCTAGCCTATTTAGAATGCGAGGTCGTTAGCCGCATGGAAACTACCGACCACTGGCTGGTTTACAGTCGTGTAGAAACGGGTCGAGTTTCTAAGGCCGATGCCCTCACAGCCGTGCACCATCGCAAAGTTGGGAACCACTATTAAGGAGAAAATTCTGTGCCCCACAGCATCGTGACAAATATTTGTGAAGGCGTAGCCGACTGTGTTGATGCCTGCCCTGTTGCTTGTATCGACCAAGGCCCCGGTAAAAATGAGAAAGGGACTGACTGGTATTGGATCAACTTTGCCACTTGCATTGACTGTGGCATCTGCTTGCAGGTTTGCCCGGTAGAGGGCGCGATCGTTCCAGCCGAGCGTCCTGACCTGCAAAAAACCCCCGAATAGGCCGCAAGAAAGAATAGAAATTCCGTTAAGATTGCCTTAATCTTTCTTTTCTCATCAGGCTCTTCTGGAATCAAGCGAATGGGCAACCGGGATAACTTTCCTGGTTTCAGGCTCCTAGGCGCCTGCTTGGAAAGGAAAGATGGAACCACTCACTCTTTCACCAGCGACTGGGAAAGCCGTCAGTCCTTTCATTTCACAGGTACTCATGTCCCAAACACCGCTCCTCCAAGTCCAGGATGTTTATGCTGGCTACATTAAAGACCTGGATATTTTGCAAGGGGTCAATCTTCAGCTTAACCAGGGAGAACTTGTCGGATTAATTGGGCCGAATGGGGCAGGCAAGTCAACTCTGGCTAAGACAATTGCGGGGTTATTAACTCCCCGATCTGGCAAAATCTGGCTGAATGGGGAAGACATTACAGGTCTGAAGCCCAATCAAATTGTGCAACGAGAGGTTTGCTATGTTCCTCAAATTGCCAATGTCTTTCGGGCGCTCACCGTTGAAGAAAACTTGGAAATGGGGGCTTTTGTGCGCCCTCAGGCGAACCTCAATCGCTTAAAAGAAGAAATCTTTGACTGCTTTCCCCGCCTAGCCGAGCGGCGATCGCAACGAGCTGGCACCCTCTCTGGGGGCGAACGTCAGATGCTGGCGATGGGTAAAGCACTGATGCTTAAGCCCAAGCTGTTGTTGCTGGATGAACCCTCGGCGGCTCTTTCGCCGGTACTGGTTCATGATGTGTTCGAGCAGATTAAGCACATTAATCAAGCAGGAACTGCAATTCTTCTAGTCGAACAAAATGCCCGCCGAGCACTGGAAATGGCAGATCGCGGTTACGTCCTGGAAGCTGGTCGCGATCGCTTCGAGGGCACCGGTCAAGATTTACTCAGTAATCCTAAAGTGGGTGAACTCTATCTGGGTGCTGCAGCGGCCCACTAGGGGTGGCATTGGCCTGTAGTCTACCCATGGAGCATGGCCAATGACGGTGAAACCCCTACAAGGTTTCAATAATCAGCTCATAGGTGCAGAAGGCCGGTTTCTCCCGTTCGATAATCTGGCGCACAACTGCTTCGTCAATCACCTGGTCGGGACTTTGTTGGCGCAGGCGCACGATAAAGTGAAAGGGTCGTCCCCCCCCTAACATAGCCCCTTCTCCCAGATCACTGCCATCTAACACAAAACCAGTGCTGGCCAGTTCCGTAATACTGATCGGCTTGTCGGCTTCGTTGGGAATGTCGTCTCCCAAAGGCAAGTCCGTGTAGAGGTGCAAATACAGCCGTAGCCCTCGCTTGGTGCCCCGCCATTGGTAAAGGGCGATCGCCTGGCGAATTAAGCGGCGTTGCTTGGCGACACTCCACTGGGGATTGACAGGGCACCCAACCCAATAAGCTAGAAAGGGCAAAAGGGCTTCTGGAGCTGTGAGCGGGTCAAGGTGAGCCGCCATAGCATCCATGGTTTGCACAACAGGCTCAAAGGCTTGTTCAAAAATGGCGAGGAAGCGTCCGCTAAAGTCGGTCTCACGGTAGATATTGGGCAAAAAGTCGAGATACAGGCTACGCGGTCGCAGGTGCAGCACAATCGTGTAGGTTTCTACCCAGATCAGGGATTGGGTCGTGTCTGCAACTGGGGCCTCTACGGGTTGGCAGGTGACGCGCAGGCGACAGGTGTAATCAAGGGTGAGTCGCCCCTCTAGCGGCAGGGGCGCTTGGCGCTCAAAAAAGTCGGCGGAGGGACAAAAACGCAAAGTGGTTTCAGCCTGTTGCCGCGATCTGACCTGAGTGTTCAACACCTGTCGGGGCGCTTCGCCCTCAATCTGTAACCAGCTACGGGGAAAGTTGCCATCAACGCGCACCTGCACTTGCAGGGGGCGATCGCTCTGATTGTATAACTGCACTACCAGTTCACCCATTTCCCCCGGCTGCAACAGCAACCGCTGCTCTGGCTGCGCCGTCAGGGATTGAGGCTGAAGCCGCGCCAGTAAATCGGCGGGGTCACCAGGATAGTGCACCGGGCGAATACCGGTCATTTGTTCTAGGGTATGCAAGCTTCTTTGGGTCGCTGCATCAAAGGGCACCGCCGTTGGCAATTGCATCGGCGTCAGAATGACTTGGAGCGGAGTGGAAGCAGCAGTCTGGGGCATGGTCACGTAGGTGGGACGAAGTTATAGGGATTGGATCAGGTTAATGGCATGTCCAGAGCGCAGTTGGTGATCAGACCAGGAACAAATCAAACCATGTTTACCTGGATCGATTACTGGCTCTACCGGCAGCTTGGGTTCCCAGCGATCGCGACGACGGCGCTCAAATAACTGCACCACCCCCAAATAGCGCACCCCCCGCACCCGCTGGAATAGGGTGACAATATCGGAAGGATAGACTGGGCGGCCAAACTCCCAGCCCCTGCCGTCAAACCCTCCTGTAAGAGGATTGAGAAAGCGATAGAGGGCAATTCTCAGGGTCTGCAAAATTTCTTCCTGAGCCGTCGGGTTGAGGTACTCCGGTTCGAGAGCGACTTCGGTTCTCACCGTAACACCGACATATTCCGGCTCTTCCAGCCGAAGTTGCACCCCCAGGAGTTTACGCTCATCCAAATAGGCGGTCACCTGTTGCCGCAATTCAGGTCTCAATTCAAGAGCATCGGGGCTAAGGCCCTCGCTCCGCTCAATTCCTTCCAGGTTAGCCTGGGGCACTAACAGCAGGCGTACAAGGCCAGGTATCTGTTCTCCATCCAGAGGACAAAGCGCCCGGGCAATGCGCCCCGTCGCTGCCTGCATGGCCAGCACTTCAAAATCCTCTGGGGTTACAGCCCGGTTGCGGGTACGGAGCAGTTGGGGCACTCGAATCACAGCTTCATCCAGAGATTCGGCATCAGCACCGCCACGAGCAGGCTGGTGGTTAATCACCCCGCCCTGCTCCCCTGCAAGCACATAGGGAATGGCGGTTTTCAAGACCCGAATGGCACCCCGTTGCACATTTCCTTGCTGTCCGCCGCCTGTACGATAGGCGGCCATCCTCAGGGTAGCTCCTCGCGGCGGCACCGCACCGTATTGTCGCTCCATGGCAGGCAGACCGGCATCGGCTAACATGCTGCCACTGCTGCTACGACTTTGGATCTGGGCTCGCTGTTGGGTTTGCTGTTTCAGTTGGGCTGGTTCACGAATCAGCGGGCCAAACTGCAGAGTACCTGTTAGAGAATCCAGGAGGTAATGGCGATCAGTCGGTGTCGATTCGGAAAAGTCAGTTACCTCTGTCCAAATTTCCGGTAAGCCACCCGGTGGCGTGACCAACAAATGCTCTCCTGGATGGCGGGGTAAAATAGAGCCGCTCTGCAGCCGAAAGGTTTGGCCTGGAGTACCGTCGCTTTCACCAATTAGTTCATTTTCAATCCGACTACTTTGACTGGCATTGACCGTGCCACCAATGGCCTGCACGCCAAAGCCAACAATGCAAGGTGAGCTTTCGTAGCCCGTTTGTCCGCGTTCCTGTTGGGGTGGAGTGTAGGTGCAGCGCAGCCAGCGCCCTCGATAGGTGATAAATTGGGCCGCCGGAAAGCTCAGTGGCAGATGGAGGCGCACCGTCCCTGCTTGTAGGGGCGAGCCTTCTTCTTCGGCTAACTCATGGAAGCTAAAACCGCGGGTGCGATCGTCGCTAGGGTGCAGCAACACGGGTTCCCACTTTTCTCCGTTCCAGGCTTCCCACAGACGGGGTGGGTCGTCGGGGTTAATGCCGGTTGGGGTGGCAGCTTCCCCTTCAAAGTTGACTTCAAGCACATTGCCATCTAGCGGTTCGTCTGCATCCAGCACCAGGTAAAAACAGTGTCCTGGTTGTGGCATTTCACCAAGTAGAGCAATCTCGCTGCCCTGCCAGTGCCCACTGGTTTGTTGCACCCAGTTGCCCACTAGGCGATCGCGTAGCACCTGGGGCAGGTGAGTCGCTGCCTCGCTACCAAACTCCATATCGGTGGGTTCTTCGGTGAGCAGATGGCGAATCGTCGGGCAACCAATCACCAGGGCCTGATCCGTACTAAAGACAATGGCTTCTTCCGTTTCTGTGCGCAGGGTTGCCACCTCTGCCCCTGCCGGAATGGTATAAGCCTCACCCAGGGTTGTGGTCAGATAAAAGGTTACCTCCGTCTGAGCTGGCGTTGGCGGCTTTAGCCGAATCCCCAGAAGTTCAAGAAAGGCCACATAGTTACGGCGGGGCACCTGGTTAAACCGCAACAACATCTGATCGGTGAGCCAGGCAAACAGCTCAATCAACGTTACCCCAGGATCACTAGGATTGTGGTTTGTCCATTCTGGGCAGTAGCGCGGAATCCGCAGAAGGCACTCTTCCACAAGATCCTTAAAGGTGCGATCGTCTAGATTAGACTTGGGTAGCTTGGGTAAAAAGTCAAATTCCATAACAGATAAAAAACAAGGATGCAATCAGGTGGTAGGGACGAATTGAAGAATAGGGTTGGGCCTAGCCCGGGCGTTCGTCAGGTCAGGATCCTTGGGTTAAATTCCCCCTACAGCCTGCTAGGAGCCTCAATCCACAAATCCTTAGCAATGGCTAGCCACCTTTGTCTGAGTGCCTGACAGAGACAGACGGCTAAAAATGAACAGCCCGCAGCAAATCGACTGTTCAAACTGTTAGCCTGCCTTGTCAAACCAGGTAGTCTACCCCGCCCCAGTCACCCGATCGTGCAAGCGGTTGGCTCACGCTATGCCTAGACAGTTGAGCAAAGCATTGGCTGCACAAACCCACTTGCAACCCTGAGGAATTTTTTGGCGAACTTCTAGGCTGTTTCTGTCGCATCTTCAGCAGGATTCAAGTAGAAGGGATAAACCAGACTACGGTAGTCGTAGCTATCGACTAGGCGGTAGTTGATGACTATATCCACACGACCCTGCATTGCATCCGGACGAGTTAATACCTCCTCGAGAATGATTCGAGGTTCCCATTTTTCCAGCGCTTCTTGTACATAAAGACGCAAAAGCAAGAGCGTCTGACTATTGAGCGGCATAAATGCCAGTTCTGATAACCGTGAACCAAAGTCAGGCCGATACACCCGTTCGCCTAGATCCGTTCGCAGAATCACCCAAATCGATTCTTCAACGCTGCGGCTGTTGTAACTAAGCTGTAGCCCCCCTTGCAAATTTACCCGCAGGGGAAAAGCAAAGCCGTTCCCTAAATAGGGACGATCGCGAATATCTGGCATAGTGGCAGGCTCCACAGAGAGTGTTGCTAGCTTAGACAGACAAAGGCGCGATCGCCCATTCGCCAAAAGTCGAGTTTTTTCTATCCTGCCTCTGTCTACCTGAGCTTTTGACAGAGCACTCGTCACATCACCAAGCCACGAGGCGATCTTGTTTCAATCTCACTCCTGTTTCAACCTAGGGCAGCCCAGTGGAAGTCAGCCAACGGTTCAGAAAACTTGAACCACGGATGCACTGGGCAATATTCACTGTTCATTTTGTATTTTGAATTCTGCGCAGCAGCCCTCGTTTCACCCCTGGTTGACTGACAAATCTTTTTTCCTGAGCAGTTAAAACCTCAGAAAGACCATTTTGTCTCTAGTAAAGGTATGAGAAAAAACAGTTGATATAATCTCAATCTGCTATCGACCGAGAAAGTAGCGATTCTTAGCTGACCAACTGGTAGAGCCAAGCGATCGCAACAATCAAATCACTAAATTGCGTTGAAAATAGCTGAGCAAAGTGATGTATGACTCCACTCCGCGCCCCTCTGACTCGATTTCATCCTCAAGGGAAGTGCATCCGAGCCATAGACGATGGGTCTCCAAGTGAAACCTTAACACCCGTTAGGGAGAAGTGAGTAAAGCCTCCGTCGTCACAGGGTTCAACCCCTCATTCAACTGTTCCACCCGTTGCTGAAGCTCTGGATCAACGAGAGGACTGTCTTCTTCAAAAACCCGTAAACTCTCACAGGGAATCGTATCTGAAAGAATTGCACTTGCCATCATGCCACAATGCACCTCAAGCAAAGCTTCAGGTAAAGCTTCAAAAACAAGACGCTGCCCCGGAAAAACCACTCGTTCAAAATACCAATTTGGGATATTTGTAACGCGAACGATTTGAATTCGACTGGTTGCATTGACATAGCAACAAACCATTGATTGAATGCTATCCGAAGGCAGGGGATCAAAGACTTGAGCCATATCCAGCAGCTTAGCTCCAACGTATTTATACATCTTATGACCTTAACATTTGGTTATCAGGTCAGGCTGTAAATCCGATTACCAACTCGTATCTTCATAGCATGCAGAATCCCCATGAATATTGAAAAGATTTTTTATACCTAAAAAGCTTGGTTTGGGTCAAATCTGGCTGCATAGTTGACTGGCAAGCGCTTTAAGCAGAGTCTATGCGATCGCCCAAATATCTCTATAGGGCGAACTCACAGCAGAAAGAAGAAGTGAGTGGTATCGTAAAGATATATAAATACGATTTTCAGAAAGTAACGATCGAGATGCGTTAATCGCGGTTGACCTACTCCCAACTGGCTCCCTGGGAAAGGAGTCAAAAGTTCAGTTACAGTTCAAGCTTGGGCACTTGGTGGAGCGGTAGCCAGATGTCCTCAGTATGACAGGTTGACCTACGGCTTTGTTCTGATGCCTTGCTAGATACTCACTTCCACTCGCTTCTTTTTATCCAACAATGGAAACTCGCGTTCTCTACGTTCGGCTCCCTTGCAACCCAATCTTTCCGATTGGTGTGGTCTACTTGGCAGACCACGTCCATAAGCAACTGCCCCACGTTGCTCAGCGCATTTTTGACCTGGGAACCATACCACCGCTTGATTATGCGATCGCCCTGGATAGGGTCATCGACCAGTTTCAGCCAACGGTACTGGTATTCTCCTGGCGAGATATCCAGATTTATGCGCCCGTCGGTGGTCGAGGCGGCAACCCGCTACAATACACTTTTGAGTTTTTCTATTCCCGCAATCCCCTTGTGAAGCTTCGAGGCGCACTGGGCCTCACCCGAATTGCAACGGGCTATTATGGCGAACTGTGGCGTAACCTGGGTTTGATTCGGCGGGGCGTAAGGCGGGCCAAACGCTATTGCCCCAATGTGCAAACCGTTGTGGGTGGTGGCGCAGTCAGTGTGTTTTATCAACAGCTCGGACGGAGTTTGCCCCGAGGAACCATTGTCTCAGTGGGGGAGGGGGAGGTTCTGCTGGAAAAACTGCTAAGAGGTCAGGTTTTTGCCGATCAACGCTGCTATGTGGTCGGTGAAACTCAACCCCGCGATCGCATGATTCACGAAGCTCCTGCCCCGGTTGAGAAAACGGCCTGCAATTACGATTACATCCAAACCATCTGGCAAGAGTTTGAATACTATTTTCAATCTCAGGATTTTTACATCGGGGTGCAGACAAAGCGCGGCTGCCCTCATAACTGCTGCTACTGCGTTTACACAGTCATTGAAGGTAAACAGGTGCGGGTCAACCCTGCCGATGAGGTGGTGGACGAAATGCAGCAACTCTACAGGCGGGGTGTGCGCAATTTTTGGTTTACTGATGCCCAGCTCATCCCCGCCAAGAAATACATTGATGATGTAATCGAGCTGCTACAAAAAATTGTGGATGCTGGCATGACCGATATTCACTGGGCAGCCTACATCCGTGCCGATAACCTAACCCCCCAACTGTGCGAGCTGATGGTTAAAACGGGGATGAACTACTTTGAAATTGGTATTACCAGTGGTTCGCAGGAGTTGGTACGGAAGATGCGCATGGGCTATAACCTGCGCACCGTATTGCAAAATTGCCAGGATTTGCAGACTGCCGGGTTTGATGGTTTGGTTTCGGTCAACTACTCCTTCAATGTGATCGACGAAACCTTTGACACGATTCGTCAGACGATTGCCTACCATCGTGAATTGGAGCGGATCTTTGGGGCCGATAGGGTCGAACCTGCGATTTTCTTCATTGGGCTGCAACCCCACACTCATCTGGAGGAGTTTGCCCTGTCCCGTAATATTCTTCAACCGGGCTACGACCCGATGAATATCAAACCCTGGACTGTGCAAAAGTTGTTATGGAATCCTGAACCACTCGGCTCCTTCTTTGGTGAGGTCTGTTTACAAGCCTGGCAGCGCAACTCCGATGATTTTGGTCGTGAGGTTATGAATATTCTAGAAGCTCGCCTTGGCTCGGCTCCCCTGGAAGAGGCTCTGACGGCCCCCCTACAAGCAAAGGAAGGGAATCGTGCTCTCCAGCCCGTTCGGTAGCTCAAGTCTCCTCATTGGGCCTTCTTCTGTAGTCGTTGCTATAGTTCCCATGGCAATGGCGAGTCAGACAGCCCCCCAGCATTGGTGGTTAAGCGCTTGGTTTGGTTCTAAGCTTTCTGACCAACGCTATATTTAGATGGGTTCTGGAGGGATGCAGCGGCTGGCATTGTCTTTGTTTAAGGCACACTGGCGCGATCGCGGTAAGGGAGAGTCATCGGCCTTTTTCTTACTTGAACCGTGGCGCTCGTTTGGCTAATTCCTGCGCTTCTTCCATGCTTGAGGTCATCCGTTTAGTGGCTTTACTGTGCCTGATAGGAAAAGCCACGGCGGTGCGATCGCGGGCGGGCAGGCTGTACCTCAAACTGTACCTGAGCTTGCTCATTGCCTTGGCGTACCTGGAGTTGCCAGCGCCCAGGGGTTGGTTTCCACTGTAACGTGGAGGTCTGTTGGGTCGCCAGCAACTGCCCATTTAACCGCCATTCCACCACTGTCGCTGGCTCTGGAGTGAGTCGAAAGGTGAGGCTTTGGGGGGCCGTGCTAGCTAGGGTTGGGGGTTCTAAAAGAAAGATATCTCCCTGTCGAGGAGAAATAATCTGAAGGGGGCGATCGCCAGGTTGATCGGGCTGCAGGGCCAGCCACTCGCTGTATTCCTCTGGTAAGGTGAGGCGGCTGCGCCGATTGCCATGGCGATCGCTAACCATCTGGTAAAAGGGATCGGGCTGTTGCTCATAGGCAGCCAGATCTTCTGGAAACAGGTATTCCTCAACTACCAGCGGGCAGGCGGGCGTGGGTTTAGCCCCCGATAGGGCACAGATGGGGCGCTTTTCAAAAGCGGGTGGCTCGAAGGAGGCCGGTTCTTGCTGTTCATGCAGATGTAGCATAATGCGCTGCCAGAGGGGAGCCGCCCCCGCTACCCCCGAAACCTGCCGCATGGGCGCACCATCAAAATTGCCGACCCAAACCGCAACGGTATAGTCGCGGGTAAAGCCGACCGTCCAAGTATCCCGAAAATCGGAGGAGGTGCCGGTTTTGACAGCAGCGGGGAAGGGAAGATGGAGCAAGGAGTCAACTCCAAAGGCTTTAGCCCGGGCATAGGGATCGCTCAACATATCGGTGATCAACTGCCAGGTAGGAGACGGGAGAGAGGAGAGGGAGACGGGAGACAGAGCAGTTGTGGAGTTAGGGGCGATCTCTGCCTCAAGCGTGTGAACTGGTTTGAGTGGGACGGCCAGCCCCTGCCGTGCCATCGTTAAGTAGGCCTGGGCTAACTGCCATAAACTCACCTCACCACTCCCCAGGGCTAGCCCCAGGCCGTAGTGATCGGCGGGTTGATCCAGACGCGTGAATCCCAGTTGGTGCAAGCGGTCTAAAAAGGAGCTGACTCCCACCCGCTCAATTAAACGCACAGCGGGAATATTTAGCGAATTTGCCAAAGCGACCCGCACCCGCACTGGACCTTGAAACTTTTCACTGTAGTCTGCCGGGGTATAGAGTTGTGCCCCCGGAATAGCATAGCGGGTAGGCACATCCGCCAAGATCGTGTTAGGTCGAATCTGGCGTTGCTCTAGAGCAAGTTGATAGAGAAAGGGTTTTAGGGTAGAGCCAGGCTGTCGCAGGGCCTGTACTCCATCATTGCGGCCAAGCTGGTCGTCGGCAAAGTAATCGGGGGATCCCACATAGGCCAGGACTTCACCCGTTTGGTTATCCAGCACAAGCACTGCCCCATGGCGCACATGGTGAGACCCCAACTGGCCCAATACCTGTACTACTTCCGCTTCAACAAACTGTTGCAACGGGCGGTCAATGGTGGTGCGCACCTGGGAAGTCTGCGCTGGTAGCTGGTTGGCCAACCAGAATAGAAAATGGGGGGCCGCTAAAATTCCCTGTTGTCGGGGTTGGAGCGTCAGGGTTTCTTGCTCGGCCTGCTTGGCCTGGACGGGAGTTAAATAGCCATCTTTAACCATTTCGCTGAGCACATAGGTCTGCCGTGCCCTCGCAGCTAACCAACTGCTATAAGGATTGAGGCGATTGGGGTCGTTGGGAATTCCCGCTAGTAAGCTGGCCTGTCCCACACTCAGATCTCTGGCGGGTACCCCAAAATAGACGCGGGCGGCGGCTTCTATGCCGTAAATATTGCCACCCATGGGAAGGCGGTTGATGTAGGCTTGGAGGATTTCGGCCCGACTCATCCCAGCAAACAGTCGCCAGGAAGTCCAAATTTCTCGGAGTTTGCCCAGGGCGGTGCGGGGGGCCGGGTCAATCATGCGGGCAAGTTGCATGGTAATGGTCGAAGCTCCGCTCATGATTTGCCTAGCACGGGCGGCTTCTAGCAACGCGCGGGCGATCGCCCGCAAATCCAAAGCACCATGCTGATAAAACCGTCCATCCTCTGCGGCCAAAATCGCCTGCTGAAAGTGGGGAGAAACCTGATCCAGGCGGACAGAAACGGCGTGCTCCTGGTCGCGGCTGAGAATCGTTCCTAAGGGTAAGCCACTGCGATCTGTAAAAGTGACTGTGGGCTGGCCCTGGGGCAAGTCTTTAGCACGAATCGGCACGGCATAGGGCAAAGCCCGGATACTCACGCTCAGGGCCAACAGCAACACGAGGCTGCGGCGACTCCAGTGGCCCCATAGCCAATGCCCCAGGCGGCGCATCCATCCTGGTATTCCCCGTTGGCGATGAGATCGGTTCCCTTTCATAACTGTTCCTGATCAAGGCATTCACTTGGCTACAGGGCGATCGCCCGGCCCTCCGGGAAACTTAATGGCTCATATAGTCGCCGCCGTGAGAAGCATCGCGACCGCGAGTCAGGCAGCCTACCCAGCATTGATATTTGAGTGCTTGGTTTTGTCCTCAACTTTCTGACCAAAGCGATCAGATCACTGGCTTCCTATCCTTTACTGAAAGTGGCCAGATGATTCGCCTGATTTGGCCATGGAATTGGTCAAAACGACCGGGAATTGACCGGTAGGCAGATGGTAGTTTGAGCCACAACCCGCAATACAATCACAGGGATTTGCAAGATGAAGGCTCAATCTTTCCAGATTCGCACGATTGCCCGTCTCACCCTAGGGGTAGGCTGCATCGCAGGATGCATTGCTCTGAATCTTCCCTCCCCTTACAAACCAAGTGAATCAACCATTTATCAACCCTTGAGTAGCCAACCAGCATTGGCCGGACAACCCAAAGTTGCCAATACCGGTCGCTTGGTATATACCTTTAGCGGCCACACCAATGCCGTCAATTCTGTTGCGATCGCCGACAACAAAACCGTTATCAGTGGCAGTACCGATCGTAGCATTCGCCTTTGGAACCTGGAGACAGGCAAACTGATTCGCACCCTTTCTGGCAACCTCACCGTCAATGGGGTAGTAGCCAGCCCCGATGGCCAAACCTTTCTCAACAGCGGCACCGACAAAACCGTGAAACTTTGGCGTACCCACAGCGGCGATTTGCTGCGCACCTTTTCGGGGTTTTCGGCGATGATTCGAGCGGTGGCGATCGACCCTGATGGCCAACGGTTTGCTACCGCCAGTCTGGATCGGCGAATTCGCATAGTGGAACTGCTGAGTGGCGATGAAATTGGCACGCTCACAGGCCATACAGACTATGTAACGGCCGTCGCCTTTAGCCCCGATCGCAGTACTTTAGTCAGCAGTGGGGGCGGGGCTGATCGCACTCTTCGCATCTGGCAATTACCCGACAAAAAAACCCGCACGGCTGGCAAGCTACTGCATACGATTCAAGGGCACTCTGACTGGGTATTATCCGTTGCAATTAGCCCGAATGGGCGCTATGTCGCCAGTGCCAGCGCTGACAAAACCATCAAGTTATGGGATCTGTCGAGTCAGAAACTGCTACGCACTTTTACAGGGCATACAGATTGGGTGCGATCGGTGGCCTTTACCCCCGATGGGCGCACACTGGTGAGTGGCAGCAAAGATGGTACCGTTCGTCTGTGGAGTGTGGATTCTGGAGAGTTACTGGCAACGCTGAAGGGGCATAAGCGACCCGTTATGGCGATCGCGGTCAGCCCCAATGGGCGCTATGTCGCTAGTGCTAGTGAAGATAAAACCGTCAACCTCTGGCAGATTCGCTAGCTATTGTTTGGCGACAAGCTCTGGCCGACATTGCTAAGTCAACGGATCCACCTTAAAGAGCTTGATACCGATTGAACGCACCTTA
>Ga0272446_1002869_pt1 | contig 22673 bp, 18 predicted proteins | sample YNPCB0061_FD_194587 | JGI IMG/M metagenome (GOLD analysis project Ga0272446, IMG submission 194587) | Hot spring microbial mat communities from Yellowstone National Park, WY, United States - YNP-CB-006-1 | ecosystem: Environmental > Aquatic > Thermal springs > Hot (42-90C) > Sediment | place... | reverse complement strand
TTCGCCGCGACCGAGGCCCTGCCCATCAACCCCATGCTGCCCTCGAACTGGGGCGGGCAGGCCTATGCGGCGCTGCGCCTCGAGCGGGCGGAGGGCGATGTCTGGGTGGCCATCCTCTCCGTGCCCGGCAACCGCAATGAGCCGGCGACGCTGATCGACGTGGTCGAGACCCGGCCGATGCAGACCAACCGCATCGTCTTCGTGGACGCCTCGGCCATGGAACGCAGCATCGCCGCGACGGGGCGGGTCGCGCTCTACGGCATCCTCTTCGACACCGACCGCGCCGAGCCCCGCCCCGAATCGCGCCCCACCCTCGAGGAGATCGCGAAGTTCCTGCGCGCCAATCCGGGCATCTCGGTGATCGTCACGGGGCACACCGACAACCAGGGCGGCTTCGACTACAACATCGATCTCTCGCGCCGCCGCGCGGCCGCCGTGGTGGCGGCGCTGACGCGCGACTTCGGCATCGCCCCCGCGCGCCTCACCGCCTTCGGCGCCGGCATGGCCGCCCCCGTCGCCGCGAACGACAGCGAAGAGGGCCGCGCCCAGAACCGAAGGGTGGAAATCGTCCGCCGCTGACTAAAGCGGAAGTTGATTTCCGCAGGGCGCCACGCCAGTCTGGCGCCCTGCCATGTCCATTGCCCGCATCGCCACCTTCGCCTTCGCCGGCATCGAGCCCGTGCCGGTCGAGGTGCAGGTGCAGATCGCCCCGGGCCTGCCGGCCTTCCTCCTCGTCGGCCTGCCCGACAAGGCGGTGGCCGAAAGCCGGGAGCGGGTGCGCGCCGCGCTCACGGGCCTCGGCCTCTCGCTGCCGCCCAGGCGCGTGCTGGTCAACCTCGCCCCTGCCGACATCCTGAAGGAGGGTTCGCATTTCGACCTGCCGATCGCCCTCGCCCTGCTCGCCGCGATGGAGATCCTGCCGAAGGAGGAGGCGGCGGGCTACGCCGCGCTCGGCGAACTCTCCCTCGACGGGGCGATCATGCCGGTCGCGGGCGTGCTGCCCGCCGCGCTCGGGGCGAGCGCGCGCGACCTCGGCCTGATCTGCCCCGCCGCGCAGGGCGGGGAGGCCGCCTGGGCCGGCCGCATCGAGGTGCTGGCGGCGCCCGACATCCTCTCCCTCCTCAACCATTTCCGCGGCACGCAGCTGCTCGAGCCGCCCTCGCCGCCCGCGCCCGCCGCCGCGGCCCGCGCCGCGCCCTGCCTGTCGGAGGTGAAGGGCCAGGAGAGTGCGAAGCGCGCGCTCGAGATCGCCGCCGCCGGTGGGCACAACCTGCTGATGGTCGGCCCCCCTGGCGCGGGCAAGTCCATGCTCGCGGCCCGCCTGCCCGGCCTGCTGCCCGACCTCACGCCCGCCGAGGCGCTCGAGGTCTCGCTGGTCCACTCCGTCGCCGGCCTGCTCGAAGGCGGCCGCCTGGTCACGCGCCCGCCCTTCCGCGAGCCGCACCACTCGGCCTCCATGCCCGCGCTGATCGGCGGCGGCGCGCGCGCCCGGCCGGGGGAGATCAGCCTTGCCCATCGCGGGGTGCTGTTCCTGGACGAATGGCCGGAGTTCCCGCGCCCCGCGCTGGAGGCCCTGCGCCAGCCGATGGAGACCGGCCGCACCACCATCAGCCGCGTCAACGCCCATGTGACCTACCCCGCGCGCTTCCAGTGCATCGCCGCCATGAACCCCTGCCGCTGCGGCCATCTGGGGGAGGCGGGGCGCGAATGCGGCCGCGCCCCGCGCTGCGGGGAGGAGTATCAGGGCCGCCTCTCGGGGCCCCTGCTCGACCGCATGGACCTCACCATCGAGGTGAGCCCGATCGCGCCCGCCGAGCTGACCCGCGCCCCGGCGGGGGAGACCAGCGCGGTCGTGGCCGCCCGCGTGCGGGCCGCGCGCGAGGCTCAGCGCGCGCGCTGGGGCGAGGACGGCCCGGCGAACAACGCCGAGGCCGGCATCGGCCACCTGATGCCGCTGCTCGAGGCCGAGGCGGAACGGCTGCTCGAGACCGCGGCGACGCGGCTGCGGCTCTCCTCCCGCGCGCATGTGCGGACGCTGCGCGTCGCGCGCAGCATCGCCGATCTCGCCGGTGCGCCGCGCATCGCGCGCGCCCATGTCGCCGAGGCGCTCGCCTTCCGCCACCGCCTCCCCGGCCGCGCCGCGGCCTAGCCTTCCAGCCGGAAGGCGTCGGCGATCCGCCGCACCGTCCCGTCCGCGGCCACGATCACCACGTCGAAGCGCATCCCCGCCGCGCCATGGCCGGGATGCACCGCCAGCCAGCATTCCGCCGCGGCCAACAGGCGCGCGCGCTGGCGCGGGCCGAGCGCGGCGGCGGCGGCGGCGAGCGAGGCCCGCGCCTTCACCTCCACGAAGGCGAGGAGCCCGTCCCGTTCCGCGACCAGGTCGAGCTCGCCCGCCGGGGTGCGGATGCGCCGCGCGAGCACCCGCCAGCCCTCCGCCTCGAGGGCGATCGCGGCGATCGCCTCGGCCTCGCGCCCCGCCGCCTCGGCGCGCCGGCCGCGCGCGGGGCGCCGCGCCCGGTCCCGCGAATCCGTCATCGTCGCTATCCTGGGCCGATGCGCCTCCGCCGCGCCATCCTGCTGTTCCTGCTCCTCTGCCCCGCCCTCGCCGCGGCGGAGCGGCCGACGCGCCGGCACATGGTCGCCGCCGCGCATCCGCTGGCCGCCGAGGCCGGCCTGGCCGTGCTGCGGGAGGGCGGCAGCGCGGTGGATGCGGCCGTCGCCGTCCAGATGGTCCTCACGCTGGTCGAGCCGCAATCCTCCGGCATCGGCGGCGGCGCCTTCCTGCTCCATTTCGACGCCGGCACAGGCCGCCTCGCCGCCTGGGACGGGCGGGAGACCGCGCCCGCGGCCGCCGGCCCGGACCTGTTCCTGCGCGACGGTCGGCCGATGCCGCTCCTGCAGGCCATGCCGGGCGGCCGGTCGGTCGGCGTGCCGGGCGTCGTCGCCATGCTCGAGGCCGCGCATCGCGCGCATGGCCGCCTGCCCTGGCCGCGGCTCATCGCCCCCGCCATCCGCCTCGCCGAGGAGGGATTCCCCGTCAGTGCGCGCCTCGCCCGCGACATCGCCGCCGACATGCTGCTGCTGCGGCGCGATCCCGCGGCGCGCGCCTATTTCTTCACCGAGGCGGGCCTGCCCCTGCCCGCCGGCCACCTTCTGCGCAACCCGGCGCTGGCGGCCACACTCCGCGCCATCGCCGAGGAGGGGGCGGCCGCGCTGACCCGCGGCCCGATCGCCGAGGACATCCTCGCCGCCGTCACCGGCCATGCCGCCAATCCCGGCGTGATGGCCGCATCCGATCTCGCCTCCTATGCGCCGCGGCGGCGGGAGGCGGTCTGCACGCCCTATCGCCGCTTCCGCGTCTGCGGCTTCCCCCCGCCCTCCTCGGGCGGTGTCGCGGTGGCGCAGATCCTTGGCCTGCTCGGGCATTTCGACCTCGCGCGCCTCGATCCGCGCGGGGCGGAGGCGGCGCATCTGCTCGCCGAGGCGGGACGGCTCGCCTTCGCCGACCGCAACGCCTATCTCGCCGATCCCGACTTCGTCCCGGTGCCGACGCGCGGGCTGACCGACCCCGCCTACCTCACCGCCCGCGCCCAGCTGATCGACCGCGACCGCGCCATCGCCGCGCCGCGCCCCGGCAACCCGCCCTGGCGCGAGACCCGCTTCGCGCCCCAGAGCCAGGAGACCGAGGCCGGGACCAGCCACCTCTCGATCGTGGATGGGCAAGGCGATGCGGTGGCCATGACCACCACCATCGAGGCGCTGTTCGGCGCCCGCGTCATGGTGCGCGGCTTCCTGCTCAACAACCAGCTCACCGACTTCTCCTTCACCCCCGAACGCGACGGCCGCCCGGTCGCCAATCGCGTCGAGGGGGGCAAGCGCCCGCGCTCCTCGATGGCGCCGACCATCGTGCTGGACGGCGAAGGCCGGCTGGAGGCCGTGCTCGGTTCGCCGGGCGGGGCGCGCATCATCGGCTATGTCGCGCAGGCCCTCATCGCGCTGCTCGACTGGGGCCTGAGCCCGCAGGAGGCCGCGGCGCTGCCGCATGTCGGGACCACCGGGGGGGCGGTCGAACTGGAAGCCGAGACGCCCGCCGCCGCCCTCGCCCCGCTGCTGCGTGCGCGCGGGCACGAGGTGCGGATCCGCGAGATGTCCTCCGGCCTGCAGATCATCCGCCGCACGCCGGAGGGGCTGCTCGGCGGGGCGGATCCGCGCCGGGAAGGCGTCGCGGTCGGGGAGTGAGGCGGGGCGATGCCGCGGGCGGGCGCGCCTGCCGTCAGGCCGCGTCGCGCGCGAGCCTCGGCATCGGCATGGCGTCGTCGCGGCCTTCCTCCACCGCATGGCAGGCCACGAGCGCATCGCCCGCCGGCTTCATCTCCGGCCGTTCGCGCCGGCAGCGCTCCTGGGCCAGCGGGCAGCGCGGGTGGAAGGCGCAGCCGGGCGGCGGCGTGATCGGGGAGGGCACCTCGCCCCCCACCGGAATGCGCTCCCGCCCCGTCATCTCGAGGTCCGGGATCGCCTCCATCAGCGCCCGCGTATAGGGATGGCGCGGCCGGCGGAAGAGGCTCTCGGCCGGGGCGAGTTCGGCGAGGCGTCCGAGATACATCACCCCGACCCGGTCGCTCACCTGCCGCACCACCGCGAGGTTGTGGCTGATGAAGAGGTAGGTGAGGCCGAAGCGCTGCTGCAGTTCCTTCATCAGATTGAGGATCTGCGCCTGCACGCTGACGTCGAGCGCGCTCGTCGGCTCGTCGCAGACGAGGAACTCCGGCTTCGAGGAGAGGGCGCGCGCGATCGAGATGCGCTGGCGCTGCCCGCCCGAGAACTCGTGCGGGAACTTCTGCCCGTCGAGGGGCGACAGCCCGACCTGGGTGAGCAGTTCCGCCACCCGGCTCTCCCTCTCCCCGCGCGAGGAGACGAGGCCGAAGGCGCGCAGCGGCTCGGCGATGATGTCGGCGACCCGCCAGCGCGGATTGAGCGAGGCGTAAGGGTCCTGGAAGATCATCTGCATGCGCCGGCGCTGGTCTGCCCTGCCGCGCGCTTCGGCGAGGTCCCGCCCGTCGAAGAGGACGCTGCCCGCACTCGGCGCGTAGAGCCCGACCGCAAGCCGCGCCACCGTGGACTTGCCGCAGCCCGATTCGCCCACCAGGGAGAGCGTCGTGCCCTTCGGGATGGCGAAGGAGACGCCGTCCACCGCGCGCAGCGTGCGCCGGCCCTCCCGCGCGAGGAGGCGCTGCAGCAGCGGGCGGGAGACGTCGAAATGGCGCACGAGGCCGCGCGCCTCGAACATCGGCGTCGCCTCAGCCACGGGCGGCCTCCGTGTCATAGAGCCAGCAGGCCGCCCGCGTCGTGCCCGCGTCCATCAGCTCGGGCCGCAGGCTGCGGCACTTGTCGAAGGCCTGCGGGCAGCGCGGGTTGTAGGCGCAGCCCGGCGGGATGGCCGACAGCCGCGGCATCGCGCCGTCGATCTGCGCGAGGCGCTCGACGCGCCGGTCGAGCGGCGGGATCGAGGCCATCAGCCCGGCGGAATAGGGGTGGTTGGCGCGTTTCACCACGTCCCGGACCGGCCCGATCTCGACGATGCGGCCCGCATACATGACGGCCACACGGTCCGCCGTCTCGGCGATGACGCCCATGTCGTGGGTGACGAGCATCATCGCCGTCCCCTTCTCGCGCGCGAGCCGCTTGAGCAGCGCGATCACCTGCGCCTGGATCGAGACGTCGAGCGCCGTCGTCGGTTCGTCGGCCACGATCAGCCGCGGCTCGGCGCAGAGGGCGAGGGCGATCACCACCCGCTGGCGCATGCCCCCCGAGAACTCGTGCGGGTAGGAATCGATCCGCTGTGCCGCCGCCGGGATGCCCACCATCTCGAGCCACCCGATCGCCCGCCGCCGCGCCTCGGCCGGGGTGATCGGCAGGTGGGTGGTCATCGTCTCGATGAGCTGCCGCCCCACGGTGTAGAGCGGGTTCAGCGTCGTCAGCGGGTCCTGGAAGATGGCGCCGATCTCGCGCCCGCGGATCCGGCGCATCTCCTCGTAGCGCAGGTTGTCGATCCGCCGGCCGGCGAGCCGGATCTCGCCCCGCGCGATCCGCCCCGGCGGCTCGAGCAGGCCGATGATGGCCGCCCCGGTCATGGACTTGCCGGCGCCCGATTCGCCCACCACGCCGAGCACCTCGCCCGGCGCGATGTCGAAGGAGACGTCGTCGAGTGCCACCAGCGTGCCGCGCCTGGTCGGGAACTCGACGCGCAGGTTGCGCACCTCGAGAAGGGGTCCTGCGTTCGACATCAGCGGAGCTTCGGGTTGAGCGCATCGCGCAGCCAGTCGCCCAGCAGGTTGACCGACAGCACCATGGCGATGAGGGCAAGGCCGGGGAAGATGGTGATCCACCACTCCCCCGAGAAGAGGAAGTCGTTGCCGATCCTGATCAGCGTGCCGAGGGAGGGCTGGGTCGGCGGCACGCCGACGCCGAGGAAGGAGAGCGTCGCCTCGGCGAGGATCGCGAGGCCGAGGTTCAGCGTCGCCACCACCAGCACCGGCCCGATCACATTGGGCAGCACATGGCTGACCATGATGCGCGCCCGCGGCACGCCGATGATGCGCGCGGCCTGCACGTACTCCTTGTTGCGTTCCACCAGCGTCGAGCCGCGCACCGTGCGGGCGAATTTCGGCCATTCGCTGATGCCGATGGCGAAGATCACCACGAACAGCGCGATCTGATCGTGCACCTCCCGCGGCAGCGCCGCGCGCACCACGCCGTCCACCAGCAGCGCGACGAGGATGGAGGGGAAGGTGAGCTGGATGTCGCAGATGCGCATCAGGAGGCTGTCGAGCGCCCCCCCGACATAGCCCGCGAGCAGCCCGAGCATGACGCCGAGGATGGTCGCGAAGGCGGTCGCCGAAAGACCGACCAGGAGCGACACCCGCGCCCCGTACATGATGGCCGAGAGGACGTCCCGCCCCTGGTCGTCGGTGCCGAGGAGGAATTCGCGCGCCCCCTCCTCGGCCCAGGCGGGCGGCTTGAAGGCGTCGCTCAGGTTCAGGGAGGCGAGGTCGAAGGGGTTGTGCGGCGCGATCCAGGGCGCGAAGGCCGCGCCCAGGACGCAGACCGCCGCGACGATGGCCGAGGCCACCGTCACCGGGGAGCGGGTGAAGGACCACCAGAGGTCGGAATCGAGGAAACGGCGCATCGCTCCGGCCATGGCTCAGTGCCCCCCCTGGCCCCGCCCGATCCTGAGGCGCGGGTCCACGGCATAGTAGAGAAGGTCGACGATGAGATTGATGGTCACGAAGACCACCGCGATCAGCAGCAGGTAGGCGCCCATCACGGGGATGTCCGCCGCCCCGACGGACTGGATGAACAGCAGCCCCATCCCCGGCCACTGGAACACCGTCTCGGTCACGATGGCGAAGGCGATGATGGCGCCGAGCTGCAGCCCGACGATGGTGATGACGGGCACCAGCGTGTTCTTCAGCGCATGGCCGAAATGCACCACCCGGTTCGGCAGGCCGCGGGCGCGGGCGAACTTGATGTAGTCGGTGCGCAGAACCTCCAGCATCTCGGCGCGCACGAGCCGCATGATCAGCGTAAGCTGGAAGAGGCCGAGCGTGATCGCCGGCAGGATCAGCGCCTTGAGGCCCGAGACAGTGAGCAGCCCGGTGCTCCAGCCGCCGATCTGCACCGTCTCCCCCCGCCCGAAGGAGGGCAGCCAGCCGAGCCAGACCGCGAAGACGAGGATGAGGAGGATGCCGATCAGGAAGGTCGGCAGCGACACCCCGATCAGGCTGAAGGTGAGGAAGAGGCGGCTGAGCCAGGAGTTGCGGTGAAGCCCGGTGTAGACCCCCATCGGCACGCCGACGGCGAGCGCCAGCGCGGCGGCGGTGAAGGCGAGTTCGAGGGTCGCCGGCGCGCGCTCGGCGATCAGCTCCGCCACCGGCCGCGACAGCCGGTAGGAGAGCCCGAACTCCCCCTGCACGGCATTGCCGAGGAAGGTCGCGAACTGCACCCAGAACGGCTGGTCGAGGCCGAGATCGCGGATCAGCTGGTCGCGCTGCGCCTCGGTGAAGTCCTGCCCGAGCATGATCGCCACCGGATCGCCGACATAGGCGAACATGGCGAAGGAGATGAGCGCCACGGCGAAGAGCACCGGCAGCGCCTGCAGGATGCGGCTGATGATGAAGGCGAACATGCCCGTCTTCCGCCCCTGCCGCGAAGGCGCCCGCCTCGCCCGCGCCGCGGCGCGCCGCGGGCCGGCCCTTCGCGTCCGGGGCCTCCTTGCTTCAGTTCATGCGCGCCCAGCGGAAATAGGGCTGGTTGTTGGCCATGTGCGGGATCTGGAAGTTGGCCCGCATCGCCCAGGGGATCATCTGGTGGTGCAGCGGGATATGCGGCACGTCCTCGCGATAGATCCGCAGCGCCTCGCGGATGGCCTCCATCCGCGCCTCGCCCGACTGGGTCTGCATGCGCACGATCAGCTCATCCATCCGCGGGTTGGAATACCGCCCGTAGTTCCAGATGCCGTTGCCCGGCCCGCCATCGCGCGTGCGCAGGAGCGACTGGAAGGAATAGAGCGCATCGAGCGTCGGCACGCCCCAGCCCAGCAGATAGATGCTCGTGTCCTCGCGCTGGATCTTCTGGAAGAAGGGGCCGAGCGGCATGGCGTTGAGCTGCGCCCGGACGCCGACGCGCGCCCACATCGCGACGATCGCCTGGCAGATCTGCTCGTCGTTGATGTAGCGGTTGTTCGGACAATCAAGCGTGATTCCGAAGCCGTTCGGAAAGCCGGCCTCGGCGAGCAGCGCGCGCGCGCGCGCCGGGTCGTAGGGCAGGCGCACATCCTCCTCGCGCGAATACCCGTTCACCTGGGGCGGGAAGAAGGTGCCGGTCACGACCGACTGCCCGCGCATCGTGGTGCGGTGGATCGCCTGGATGTCGATCGCGTGGTAGAGCGCGCGGCGCACCCGCAGGTCCTTGAGCGGATTGCGGTCCGTCACGTCGGAATAGAGGAGGCGGTCGCGGTGCACGTCCATCGCCAGGAAGATGGTGCGCACCTCCGGCCCCTCGAGCACGCGGATGCCCTGCGCCTGGCGCAGGCGGTTGAGGTCCTGCAGCGGCGGGTCGAGGACGAAGTCCACCTCGCCCGAGAGCAGCGCGGCGATCCGCGTCGCATCCGAGGAGATCGGGCGGTAGACGATCTCGGTGATGTTGGACTCGCGACTCTCGGGCTCGCTCCAGCCCCACCAGTCGTTGTTGCGCACGAGGACGGTGCGCACGTCGGGCTCGCGCGTCTGCAGCCGGAAGGCCCCGGTGCCGTTGGTCGCGCGCACCGTGTGCATCTCCTGCCGATTGCGCGTGTCCTGGGGGCGGGTCGCGTTGTGCTGTTCCGCCCAGGAGCGGGACATGATGTAGAGCGAGGCGATCTTGTTCGGCAGGATCGGGTCGGGGACGCGGGTGATGATGTCCACCACCGGCGGCTCGACCGCGACCGCGCGCTCGATCGTGTCCACGAAGATGCCGTAGTTCGAGGTCGGCTGCTGCGCCCGGCCGATCGAGAAGACGACGTCGTCGGCCGTGAAGGGCTGCCCTTCATGGAAGCGCACGCCCGCGCGCAGCCAGAAGCGCCAGCGATTGGGCTCCTGCTGCTCCCAGCGCGTCGCAAGCCCGGGGGCGAGCCCGAGATCCTGCGTCCGGCTGATCAGCGCGTCGTAGATCTGCTGCAGCACCATGGTCACGGTGCCGAGGTTCTGGCTGTGCGGGTCCATCGTGTTCGGATCGCCCGCGGCGGCCCAGCGCACCGTCCGCGCCTCCGCCCATCCCGCGCCGAGGCTCCCGGCCAGCGCGGCCGCCAACAGCAGTTTGCGCATTCCCGCTCTCCCGTTGTTCCGGTCCCGGACGTCCCGGCCCGGCCGCTCCCTGAAGCCGGCGCCTATACGGCCCCGGGCGGCGGCGCGGAAGGGGTCTCGCCCTGCCCCGCCTCCGGCGCCGCGAATTCCAGCATGAGCGTGAACCCCACCGCCAGCACGACGGGCCCGAGGAACAGCCCGAGAAAGCCGAAGGCGAGGACGCCCCCGAGCGCCCCCATCAGCGTCAGCAGCAGCGGCAGCCGCGCCCCGCGGGCGATCGCCCAGGGCCGGATGACATGGTCCACCGAGGAGATGACCAGCGCCCCGTAGAGGCCCATGAAGATCCCCCACCCCGTCTCCCCCTGCGCCAGCAGCCAGAGGCTCGCCGGCGCCCAGACCAGCGGCGCGCCGACGGGGAGGATGGAAATGACGCCGGCGACCACGCCGAGCAGCACGGGCTGCGGCACGCCGGCCAGCGCGAGCCCGATCGCGGTCAGCACCCCTTGCGCGACCGCCGTCCCGATCAGCCCCCAGACCACGCCGCGCGTCACGTCCTCGGCAAGGCGCAGCACGCGGATGCCGGTCGCCCCCCCGAGGCGGCGCAGCAACCCCTCGACCCGCGCGGCCATTGCGGGGCCGTCGCGGTAGAAGAAGAAGGCGAAGAGGATGGCGAGCAGCAGTTCCGCGAGCCCCGAGAGCACCATGAGCAGGACCGAGAGCGCCTGCTGCGTGATGACCCCGGCATGGGGGCGGAGCAGCCCCGTCAGCCCGAGCAGGTCGAAGGGCGCGCCGCCGAGCCAGTCCTCGATCCAGGGGCCGATCACCGGCAGGCCGGCGAGCCAGGCGCCGAGACCGGGCAGGCCGTCGGTCAGCAGGCCCTCGAGTCCCGCGCGCAAGGCCTCGATCTCCTCGCGGCTGGTCGGCGTCGCGAGCACGATCGGCAGGCCCACGAGCAGGAACAGCGCCGCCACCATGACCGCGGCGGCGATGCCCGGCGGCAGGCGGAGGCGCTGGCGCAGGAAGGCGAAGACCGGCCAGGTCGAGAAGACGAGAATGGCCGCCCACAGCAGGGCCGAGAGGAAGGGCCTGAGCACCAGCAGGCAGCCCACCGCGAGCGCGGCGAGCGCCGCGATCCCGACCAGCCGTGCCGCACGTGGAGTGTCCATCGCCATGCGGCGATCCTGCCCCATCGGCAAGGCGGGCGCGAGGCTGGCCCGCCCCCGCCCGCCCGGCTAGCCTCCGCCGCCCAACGCCGAAGGGGGGGGTCCGCCGCCATGCCGCGCTTCGCCGCCAATCTCTCCATGATGTTCACCGAGGCGCCGTTCCTCGACCGCTTCGCCCTCGCGGCGGAGGCGGGCTTCGAGGCGGTGGAGTTCCTCTTCCCCTATGACTTCCCCGCCGCCGAGATCGCGACGCGGCTGAAGGAGAACGGCCTCAGGCAGGTGCTGTTCAACGCCCCGCCGGGGGACTGGGCGAGGGGCGAGCGCGGCCTGGCCGCCCTGCCCGGCCGCCAGGCCGAGTTCCGCGACGCCATCCTGAAGGCGCTCGACTACTGCGCCGCCCTCTCCTGCCCGCGCCTGCACGTCATGGCCGGGCTCGCCCCCGCGGGCGTGCCGCACGACACGCTGACCGCGGTCTACGGCGCCAACCTCGCCTGGGCGGCGGAGGAATGCGCCAAGGCCGGGGTCAAGCCCGTGATCGAGCCGATCAACCACCGCGACATCCCCGGCTTCTTCCTCCACACCACCGACCAGGCGGCGGCCATCATCAACGCCGTCGGACCGGAGAAGGTCGGCCTGCAGTTCGACCTCTACCACTGCCAGATCACGGAGGGGGACCTCGTCCGGCGGGTCGAGAAGCACCTGCCGCTCATCGCGCACATGCAGGTGGCCGACACGCCGGGCCGCAACGAGCCGGGCACGGGGGAGGTCAACTGGCCCTTCGTCTTCGGCCGCATCGACGCCCTCGGCTACCGCGGCTGGATCGGCTGCGAGTACCGCCCGGCCGGGGCGACGGCGGCCGGCCTCGGCTGGTTCGCCCCCTGGCGGCGATAGCCCCGGCCTCCGGGCGGCCGCTCGCGCGGCCTGGCCGCGCGCCATGGCCCGCCCGGCCGCCCTCGGCTATCTCTGGCGACCCGCGCCGGGCCTTCCCGGCCGAGCCCCCCGCAGCGGAGAGAGACGCATGAAGATCGCCTTCATCGGCCTTGGCATCATGGGCCGTCCCATGGCCGGGCACCTCAAGGCCGCCGGCCACGACATCACGGTCGTCGAGCGCGCGAGCCTCAGGCCGGAGGACCGCGCCGCCTACGCCGTCGCCCCGGATGCCAGGACCGCCGCCGCGGGGGCCGAGGCGGTGATCCTGATGGTGCCCGACACCCCGGACGTCGAGGCCGTGCTCTTCGGCCCCGTCGGTGTCGCCGAGGGCGTGCAGCCCGGCACGCTGGTGATCGACATGTCCTCGATCAGCCCGACCGCGACGAAGCAGTTCGCCGAGCGCATCGCCGCCCTCGGCTGCGACTACGTGGACGCCCCCGTCTCGGGGGGGGAGGTGGGCGCGAAGCAGGCGACGCTGACCATCATGTGCGGCGGCAGCGAGGCCGCCTTCGCCCGGGCGAAGCCGCTCTTCGAGGCGATGGGCAAGAACATCACCCTGGTCGGCCCGGTCGGCGCGGGGCAGACCTGCAAGGTCGCCAACCAGATCATCGTGGCGCTGACCATCGAGGCGGTGGCCGAGGCGCTGACCTTCGCGGCCAAGGCCGGGGCCGACCCGGCCAAGGTGCGCCAGGCGCTGATGGGCGGGCTCGCCACCTCGCGCATCCTCGAACTGCATGGCGAGCGCATGATCAAGCGGAGCTTCGCCCCGGGCTTCCGCATCCGGCTGCACCAGAAGGACCTCAACCTCGCCCTGCAGGCGGGGCGGGATCTCGGCGTCGCGCTGCCCAACACCGCCTCGACCCAGCAGCTCTTCTCGGCGGTGGTCGCGGCGGGCGGGGCGGATCTCGACCATTCCGGCCTCGTCAAGGCGCTCGAGATGCTGGCCGCCCACAAGGTGGCCGAGGACGCCTGAACGGGCGCGCGGCGCGGCGAAGGGCCCCGCCCTGCCCGGGCTTCGCGCGCCGCGCCGGCTGTCGTGCCGGGAGCGCAACGCCATCGCGCGAGACATGGCATGAGATCGTGTCTCGAAAACCGTATCGCCCGCCGTTAAACTGAGGCACTCTCAGCCCCCCGGGAGGGTCTCATGCGCTTTGCCGAAATCGGCCAGCAGTTGCGGGCCTATCGTCTCGAATCCGGCCTCCGCGCCGAGGAAATCGCCGCCCGGCTCGGCGTCTCGCGCGCCGCCCTCTACCGCTACGAGAAGGGCGAGGTCATCAAGCTCGACACCATCCGCCGCCTTGCCGAACTGCTGAAGATCTCCCCCCTCTCGCTGCTCGGCATCGGCGTCGAGTATTTCGGCCGCCCCGCCGCCTTCCAGGAGCGTCTCCGCCAGGTCGAGGAGCAGTCCGACCAGGTGCTGCAGGTCGGCGGCGCGCTCTGCTACCCGGTCGCGACCGAGGCCTTCGGCGGCGCGCTGGCCGAAGCCTGGACCGAGGTCGCCGACGCCTCCCCCGACCGCCTGCTCGCCCGCACCCAGACCGAGCAGATGCTCGGCCTGCTCGCCGCGCGGAAGAAGCTGCACCAGGCGCGCAAGCCCAATGTCATCGCCATCCTCGCCGAAGGGGCGATCCAGCGCATGCTGGCCGAGGGCGTGGCGGCGGGCCTCACCCTCTCCGATCGCGCGCGCATGCGCTGCCGCCTCGCCGCCCGCGCCGAGGCCGAGCAGATCGCCGAGCAGATGGAGAGCGTGCCGATCGGCCTGCAGATCGGCCTCATCGCCGGCCCCGAGCCGACCGCGCCCTTCATGGTGATGCGCGGGCGCGAGCGCGCCCATGTCGTGGGCAGCGCCTTCGCCCCGGACGCGCACCCCACCCTGACCACGGGTGTGGCCTTCATCACCGCCGCCGACGAGGCGGTCGGCACCCATCAGCGGGTGGCCGAGGCCGCCTGGCGCGACGCGCTGAAGGGTCCCGAGGCCGCGGCCCGCGTCCGGGCGCTGATCAAGGCGCATGGCGGGGCGTGACGCCCCGCGGCGGCGGAGGGGGCGGGCCTAACCCTCCGCCTCCAGCGCCTTGCGCGCCTCCATCACTTCCGGGTCCTCCGGGCTCGGCCGGACCGTGAAGCCGAGGGCGCGGACGAAGGCCAGCATCGGCCTGTTCTCCGCCAGCACCTGGCCGACCACCTCCCTGAGCCCGACCGACCGCCCCCAGGCGAAGAGCCGCTCCATCAGGTGCCGCGCCAGGCCCTGCCCCCTCCAGGCGGGGTCCACGATCACGGCGAACTCGCCGCTCTCGCCCCCCGGCTCGCGAATGAGGCGCGCGACGCCGACCGTCCGCTCCACCCCGTCCGTGCCGCGCTCGACGGCGACGAAGGCCATCTCCCGGTCGTAGTCGATCTGCGTCAGGCGGGCGATCTGGGCCGGGCTCAGCTCCCCCATCGCCGAGAAGAAGCGGTAGCGGATGTCCTCGGGGCTGAGGCGCCGGAAGGCCTCGGCATGGGCGGCGGCGTCCTCGGGGCGGATGGGGCGGACCATCACCTCCTGCCCGTCGCGCCCCCGCCAGGGCCGGGCGAGTTCGGCCGGGTAGGGCGGGATGGCGAGCAGCCCCCGCTCGCCCTCCGGGCGCAGGCTCGCCGAGGCGTCGAGCGCAAGCACCCCTTGCGCGTCGGCGACCAGCGGATTGATGCTGCAGGCGGCGATCTCGGGGAAGTCCACCGCGATCTGGGACAGACGGACCAGCGCCTCGGCGATGGCCGCGATGTCGGCCGGCGGATGGTCGCGCCAGCCGGCGAGCAGCCGCGCCGTCCGCGTCCGGCGGATCAGGGCATGGGCCAGGGCGAGGTTCAGCGGCGGCAGGTCGAAGCCGTCGTCGCGGTAGATCTCGGCCGCCGTCCCGCCGCGGCCGAAGGCGATCCAGGGGCCGAACATCGCGTCATCGCCGAGGCGCAGCCTGAGTTCCTGGCCCCGCCCCGCCTGGCGCTGCACCAGGAAGCCGGTGATGCGCGCCGCGGGCCGCGCCGCCGCCACGCGCGCGGCCATCGCCTCGGCCTCCCGCCGCACCGCCGCCGCCGACATCAGGCCGAGCACCACGCCGCCGACCTCGGTCTTGCGCCGGATGTCCGGGCTCAGGATCTTGAGGACGACGGGAAAGCCGAGCATGGCGGCGGCATCGCCCGCCTCGGCCGGGCCGGCCACGGCGCGCCGCGGGACGGTCGGCACGCCATAGGCATCAAGCAGCGCGAGCGCCTCCTCCTCCGTCAGCTCCCCCCGCCCCGCGGCGCGGGCGCCGGCAAGGATGGCCGCGGCCCGGCGGCGATCGGGGGCGAGGTCCAGCACCTCGCGCGCCGGCAACTCCGCCGCCGCCGCGCGGTTGCGCCGGTCCTGCGCGAGATGGAGGGCGCCGCGGGCGGCCGCCTCCGGCGTGGCGAAGACCGCGACCCCGGCCTCGGCAAGGCGCGCTCGCTCGGCCCCGGCGGTCGCCTCGCCCGGCCAGCCGACCAGGATCGGCGCGCCGCGATTGGCCTTCACCGCCGCCGCCAGCGCCTCCCGCACCAGCTCGGGCGAATCCTCGGGCGCGGGGGCATAGAGGGCGAGCACGGCATCCACTCCGGGCAGCGCGGCGAGCATCGCCGCCGCCTCGCCCAGCCGATGCGCCGCCCCGGGGCCGAGGGCGAGCGGGTTGCGCCCGCTGAAGCCCCCGGGCAGGCCCATCGCCAGCGCCGCCAGCGCCTCCTCCGGGATCTCGGCCAGCCGCGCCCCGCCGGCCAGCAGCGCGTCGGAGGCGAGCATCCCGAGCCCGACGCCGTTGGTCGCCACCGCGATCCGGTCCCCCGGACCGGAGAGCGCGCGCGCCGGCACCCTGACGCGCGCGAGCGTCTCGGCCGCCGCGAGCAGGTCCTCGAGCCCGGCGACCCGGAGCACGCCGGCGCGGCGCAGCGCCGCCTCCATCACCGCATCCGCCTCGCCCGAGGCATCGGCCAGGCGTCCGCCGGCGCGGATCGCGACCACCGGGCGCACCCGCGCCGCCGCCCGCGCCGCCGAGACGAAGAGCCGGCGGTTCCTGATCCGCCTGAGGTCGAGCAGGATCGCCCCCGTCGCGGGGTCGCGGGCGAGCCAGTCCAGCACCAGCGCGAAGCCGATCCCCTGGTTGCCGCCGATGCCGACGACATGGCTGAAGCCGACGCTCTCCGCCGCCGCCCAGTCGAGCACCGCGCGCGCGATGGCCGAGGACTGCGTGACCAGCGCGAGCCGCCCCTGGCGGATCGGGACATGGGAGAGGGTGGCGTTGAGCCCGATCGCCGGCACCGCCACGCCGAAGGAGCCCTGGCCGAGTGCGCGCACCCCGGTCGCCGCTTCGAGCCCGGAGAGGTCCGGCGCCGGGCCCGGCACCACCGCCGCATGGCACCCCTTCGCGGCCAGCGCGGCCATGGCGCCCGCGAGCGCCTCGGGCGGCAGGCAGAGCACCGCGAGGTCGGGCGCGATGGGCAGGGCGGCGAGCGAGTCCGCCGTCTCGAACCCCTCCCGTTCGAGGCCGACGGCGAAGAGCCGCCCGCGGAAGCCGCCGGCGGCGATGTTGCGCGCGAGCACCGGCGCCTCCGCGCTCGTCCCCGCCGCCACCAGCACGAGGCTGGCCGGGCGCAGCAGCGCGGCGTCGCGGAAGCCCCGGCCAGGGGGCGCGTGCATCGCGGGCAGCATGGTGCGGCGCAGCATGGCCCCCCCGCGCCGCCGCCGCAATCGCCGGGGCCCCTTGGACCGGTGGCGCCGATGCCGGCATGCTCGGCCGCCGCCGACAGCCGCGCGCATGAGGAGGACCGAATGGACCAGGACCGCTGGGACCCCGAGATGCGGGCCTTCACCGCGATGATGGAGGAGCGCGCCCGCGCCTTTCCCCCGGTGCGGCTCGAACCGCCGCTCGATGCCGCGCGGGCCGCGAATGACGGGCCGGGCCTGACCCTCGCCGCGGGCGGCCCGCGCATGGCCGAGAGCACCGACCGCTGGCTGCCCATCCGCGGCCGCCGCCTGCTCTGCCGCATCCATCGCCCGCGCACCGACGCGCCCCTGCCGGTGCTGGTCTACATCCATGGCGGCGGCTGGGTCTGGGGCAGCGTGGACACGCATGACCACATCATGCGCGCCTACGCCGCCGCCGCCGGCTGCGCCGTCATCGGCCCCGACTATGCGCTCAGCCCCGAGGCGCCCTTTCCCCAGGCGCTCGAGGAATGCGCCGCGGTGGTGCGCTGGCTCGCGCGGCACGGCGCGGCATGGGGCCTCGATCCGGCCCGCATCGCCCTCGGCGGCGATTCCGCCGGCGGCAACCTCGCGCTCGCGACCGCGCTCCTGCTGCGCGAGACCGATCCCGGCCTCGCGCTGCGCGGCCTGCTCCTGAACTACGGCGTCTTCGACAGCCGCACCGACACCCCCTCCTACCGCGCCTTCGCCACCGGCCACACGCTGACGCAGGAGAAGATGGCGTTCTACTGGCGCTGCTACGCCCCGCGCGAGGCGGACCGGCTGCACCCCCTTGCGGCGCCGCTGCGCGCCGATCTCGCCGGCCTGCCGCCCTGCCTGATGCACATCGCCGAACTCGACGTGCTGGCCAGCGAGAATCACGCCATGGAAGAGCGCCTGCGCGCGGCCGGCGTCGCGGTCGAGGCCACCACCTTCCCCGGCCTGCTGCACGGCTTCCTGCGCGCGATCGGCCATGTGGGGCAGGCCGACCGCGCCATCGCCGAGGCCGGGGCCTGGCTCGGCCGGGTCATGGCCTGAGCCCGGCGGGGCGCTACAGCGCCACGCCCGGCCACTCGTCGCCGATGATCTCCGCCTCCTCGAAGGCGGCATGGCGCGCCGCGTGCTCGGCGATGTCGGCGGCCAGCAGCCGGGCGCAGATGGCGCGGGCGAGCCGCCCGGCCCCGGCCGAGATGGCCGGGATGTCCCCGGTCACCTTGCCGTGGCTCAGCGTCGCGGCGAAGTTGAAGCAGTGCAGCCGCGCGAGCCAGGGTGCGGTGCCCGGCGCCCGTTCGGTGAAGGCGAAGCCCTCATCGAGCCAGGGGCTCAGCGCGAGCGCGTCGTCGCGCTCGGCCTCGGGCGGGGTGTAGGCGTCGCGCCAGAGGCGGATCGCCGGCGCCACCTCGGCCAGTTCCGGGCGCAGCGTGATGTCGTGCAGGAAGCCGGTGCCGAGGATGACGAACTCCGCCCGCACCGCGCCGCGCGGTGTGGCGAGCACGAGCGCCTCGCCCTCGCGCGCCACCCCCTCGACGCCCGCCCCGGTCAGCAGCGTGGCGTTGACGTGGCGGGCGACGCGCTGCGCGCTCTCGCGCGGGGGCGGCGTCTGGCGGCGCTCGAGGGCCAGCATCAGCCGCCAGCGCCAGGCCGCCGGCAGATCGTACCAGCCATGGCAGAAGCCCCGCCCGTCCAGCGCCTTGGAGGAGTTGACGCGCGGCAGCGCCGCCCGGCGCAGCAGCATGGTCAGCCGGGCGCAGCCGGCTTCGAGCGCCGCGGCCGCGTTGTCGAAGGCCGAGGCGCCGCCGCCCACCACCACCACCTCCCGCCCCGCCAGCGCGGCGAAGTCCACCGCATCGGCCGAATGGGCCCAGAACCGCCCGCGCCATTCGGGCGCGAATCCCGCCAGGATGCGCGGCCCGCCGAGCCCGTCCCGCCCGGTCGCGAGCACCACATGGCGGGCGAAGGCCGCCCCGCCATCGCCGAGGCGGAGGCGGAACAGCGGCCCTTCCGGCACGATCCGCGCGACGCCGCACCCGTTGCGGATGGCGAGGCCGGAGACGCGGCGATACCAGCGGAGATAGTCCATCCACATCGCGGTCGGGATCTTGCCGAGCGCCGCCCAGGCCGCCGCGCCGTGCTGCGCCTCGAACCAGGCGCGGAAGGTGAGGTCCGGCAGGCCGAGGGCGGGGCCGGCGAGGTCCTTGGGGCTGCGCAGCGTCCGCATGCGGGCATAGGTCGGCCAGGGCCCCTCGAGCCCCTCCGGCGCCGGATCGAACAGCGCGACGCGCGCCACCCCCTCCCGCCGCAGCGCGAAGCCCGCGGCGAGCCCCGCCATGCCGGCGCCGAGGATGGCGACATCGAGCGCCGGCGCGCCATCCGGGCCGCGGGTCTCGGGCACCCATGCCGCCGCGGGCTCCTGCAGCCGCGCGAGCCCTTCGGCGAGGCGGGCTTCGAGGGCGGAGAGACCGCCGGCGGGATCGCAGGGCATGGGCGTGGAGACCAGGCCGCGCCTCGCGGTGGCGGAACCGCCGGCGCGCGTTCAGGACCCGGCGAGCGCCCGCCGCGCGACCTCGGCGAGGAATCGCGAGGCCACCGGCAGGATGGCGTCGTTGAAGTCGTAGCGCGGGTTGTGCAACTCCCGCCCCCCCTCCGCCGGCCCGTTGCCGATCCAGACGAAGGCGCCGGGCACCTGCCGGAGGTACCAGGCGAAATCCTCCCCGGTCATGGCCGGGGGCAGGTCGCGCCGCACTTCGGTGATGGCGGCGGCGGCGGCGGCGGCAAGGTCCCGCTCGGCCGGGCTGTTCGCCGTGACCACCACCCCGGCGCGGAAGGAGAAGCTCGCCCGCACGCCATAGGTGGCGGCGATCCCCTCCGCCACCCGCGCGAGGCCCTGCTCGATCGCCGCCTGGTCCTCGTCGCGCAGCCAGCGCGCCGTGCCCTTCAGCGTCACCCGCGCGGTGATCTGGTTCTGCGCCTCCCCGCCCTCGACGACCGTCACGCTCACCACCCCGCCGGCGAGCGGGTCGAGGTTGCGCGCGACGATGGTCTGAATGGCGAGGATCGCATTGCCCGCCGCCACCATCGGGTCGCGCGTCAGATGCGGCAGGGCGGCATGCCCGGCATGGCCGTCGAAGACGATCTCGAAGCGGGCGCCGGCCGCCATCACCGCGCGCTCGTGCACGGCGACGGTGCCGGCCGGCAGGCCCGGCCAGTTGTGCCAGCCGAAGATGCGCTCCATCGGGAAGCGTTCGAACAGCCCGTCGGCGATCATGCTGCGCGCGCCGCCGCCGCCCTCCTCGGCCGGCTGGAACACGAGGCGGACCGTGCCCATCCAGCCCGGATCCTCGAGGAGGAGGCGCGCCGCCCCGAGCAGCGCGGCGGTGTGCCCGTCATGGCCGCAGGCGTGCATCACGCCGGGGATGGTGGACTTCCAGGGCAGGTCCTCGTTCTGTTCCTGGATCGGCAGCGCGTCCATGTCCGCGCGCAGCCCGACCGAGCGGTTCCCCCCGCCGCGGCGGAGCGTCGCGACCACGCCGTGGCCGCCCACCCCCTCCGCGATGTCGGTCACCCCCATCTCCCGCAGCCGGGCGGCGACGAAGGATGCGGTCGCGCCTTCGTGAAGGGTGAGGCCGGGGTTGGCGTGCAGATGGCGCCGCCAGGCGGTAAGGGTCTCGGCGAGATCGGTGTGCATGACCCGCCAACCCTATCCCGCCGCGCTGCGCCGCACCACCGCCCCCGGCGCGATGGCGGCGCTGGGCCTGCTGCTCGCCTGGCCCGCCGCGGCGGAGGAGGCGCTCGCCGCCACCGCCAGCGCGAGGCCGAGGCCGATCCGGCGCCGCGCCCCGTCCCCGCCCTCCGCCGCCGCCATCCGCCACCCCTCCCCCGACCTGCGGGCGGATGCTCCCCGCGGCGGCGATGCCGCGCCTTGACGCCGATCAAGCCGGCGGGGCGCCGAGCGCCTCCATCACCGCCGCCCGCTTCTCGAGCCACCAGCCATGCTGGGGCGGCCAGCAGGCATAGACCTCCTCGGTCGTGCCGGGCTCGAGCACGCCGCGGGCCATCAGCGCCCAGTTGGGATTGGCCATCGCCTCCCGCCCCACCGCGATCAGGTCGGCCTCGCCCGCCGCCAGCACCGCCTCGGCCTGGCGGGGGCCGATGATGAGCCCGACGGCCATCGTCGCGAGTCCGGTCGCGCGCCGGATCTCGGCCGCATAGGGGACCTGGAAGCCGTAGCCGCGGGGGACGCGCTTGCTGCCGGTGGCCGAACCGCCGATGCCGCCCGAGGAGCAGTCGACGACATCCACGCCGAGCGGCTTCATCGCCGCGGCGAAGGCGAGGCTGTCCTCCATCGTCCAGCCCCCCTCCATCCCGTCGACGGCCGAGATGCGGACGAAGACCGGCCGGTCCTCGGGCCAGGCCTCGCGCACGGCGCCGATGACCTCGAGCGGGAAGCGCATCCGTCCCGCAAGGTCCCCGCCATAGGCATCGTTGCGGGTGTTGCAGAGCGGCGAGAGGAACTGGTGCAGCAGGTAGCCATGCGCGCAATGCACCTCCACCGCCTCGAAGCCGGCCGCGCGCGCCCGGCGTGCGGCGGCGGCGAAGGCGTCGCGGATGCGCGCCATGCCCGCGGCGTCGAGGGCCGCCGGCACGAGATGCCCCTCGGCGAGCGGGGTGGCGACCGGGGCGACGATCGGCCAGGGCGTCTCCCCCTTCGCGATCTGTTCGGGGCCGAGCGGGCCGTTGCCCTCCCAGGGCCGCTGCATCGAGGCTTTGCGCCCCGCATGGCCGAGCTGGATCGCCGGCACCGCGCCCTGCGCCCTGATGAAGTCGGCGATGCGCTTGAGCGGCGCGATCTGCGCATCGGCCCAGAGGCCGACATCGCCATGGGTGATGCGCCCATCCCGCAGCACCGAGACCACTTCCGTGAAGATCAGCCCGAAACCGCCCACGGCGAAGCGCCCGAGCTGGACGAGGTGCCAGTCATTCGCCATGCCCTCGACCGCCGAGTACTGGCAGAGCGGCGGCACCACGGCGCGGTTGGGGATGGTCAGGCCGCGCAGCGTGAGCGGGGAGAAGAGCAGCGATGCCATGCGGGGCGTCCTCCTCGGGCGATTGCCTCGCGCAGGATGGAACGCGGCGCGCTACCCCGCCAGATGCCCCCGCCGCAGGAGCCGCGCGAGCAGCCCGTCCACCGGGCCCGCCAGCACCGACACCGCCCAGGCGCCGCCCGCCACCAGCACGATCGCCGGCCCGGTCGGCACATCGAGGTGATAGGAGCCGAGGAGGCCCGCGAGCGAGGCGGCGAAGGCGATGCCCACGGCGGCATAGGCCATGCCCGAGACCTCGCGCGCCCAGTGCCGGGCGGCAACCGCGGGCAGCATCATCAAGCCCACCGCCATCAGCGTGCCGAGCGCCTGCAAGGCCGAGAGCACGTTCAGCACCACGAGCGCCTGGAAGAGCAGGTGCCACCCCCCGCCCCGCGCGCCGGCGGCGGCGGCGAAGGAGGGGTCGAAGCACTCCAGCACGAGCGGCCGCCAGGCGAGGGCGAGCAGCACGAGCGTCAGCGTCGCCACCCCGGCCATCAGCAGCAGCGCCGCATCGTCCACCCCGAGCACCGAGCCGAAGAGGATGTGCGAGAGGTCCGCCGCGCCGCCCCCGCCCGCCGAGATCATCGCCACCCCCGCCCCGAGGGCGAGCAGGTAGAGCGCGGCGAGGGTCGCATCCTCCCGCCCGCCGGTCGCGCGGGAGAGCGCCCCCGCCCCGACGGCGACGAGAAGCCCCGCCGCCAGGCCGCCGGCCCAGAGCGCCGGCGCCGACATCCCGGCCAGCAGGAAGGCGAGCGCCACGCCCGGCAGCGCGCCATGGGCGAGCACGTCGGCGGTCAGGCTCATCCGCCGCAGCACGAGGAAGACGCCGAGCACGGGGGCGGAGACGGAGAGGGCAAGGCAGCCCACGAGGGCGCGGCGGAGGAAGCCGAACTCGGCGAAGGGGGCGATCAGCAGATCGTGCATCGCGCCC